>Ga0157373_10000089_pt1 | contig 78449 bp, 69 predicted proteins | sample C65metaG_FD_113460 | JGI IMG/M metagenome (GOLD analysis project Ga0157373, IMG submission 113460) | Corn rhizosphere microbial communities from Kellogg Biological Station, Michigan, USA - C6-5 metaG | ecosystem: Host-associated > Plants > Roots > Rhizosphere > Soil | place: USA: Michigan... | reverse complement strand
CACAAAAAAGCAACCTGTTTTTTTAGCTACTTTTTCAAACGCTAGGCTTAAAGCTTCTACACGTTTTATGCCACCATCGTACTTTTCTGTGCCGATGGTTTTTGAGCCATAGGGCGGCGGGGCGATGACTATGATCTTAGCTTTACTGATGGTTGGGTATTTGCAGTGCTTTATCTTATTGATCAGCTTTTCCAGGTTGGGGGGCACTTCTTCCTGCCTGCCGGCAAATACTTTTTTACAATCGTTGGTACCCAGTTCCATCACCACAAAATCGTACGGGCGGTTTCCGGTGTGGTCCGCGGCTTTTTTCAGGTTCTCGTCAATCACTGAAAGCGAATTTAACGTGCTGTCGCCATTGTTTAAAAAGCCAACCGTACGTCCCGATTTGCTGATGTTAAAAACCGTGGCTTTGGGCAAAGCAATTTCAATTTGATGCGGCCAGCTCCAGGCAAAGGTGCCGTTGCTATCGCCCAAAGTAAGTATATTCAATGACTTGTCAGATAATGCCGGGCCTTGTGCATGCAGCATAAGCGGTAGGGTTAAAAGTGCCGCTAATATAATCCGGATCTTTATTTTCATAGTGATTTATTATGGTGGTAATTGGCATAAAACATGGTTAATATACCATGGTAAACAGGATGATTTGTTTTCTCATAAAAAATAATTGGCAGGTAAAAGTAGCCATCACGGTGCAAATTACTGTCCCGTGCTGTTATGGAACTTGAATATCGAAAGGGATCAAATAAAAAGGCTACCGGAAAATTCGATAGCCTTTCCATTATAGTGTGCTTGTTTTTACTTCAGATCGAACCTGTCCAGGTTCATCACCTTGGTCCAGGCTGCAACAAAATCATTTACGAATTTGCTCTCGCTGCCGGCTTCGGCATACACTTCAGCAATAGCCCTCAGTTCTGATTGCGAGCCGAACACCAGGTCGGCACGGGTGGCCGTCCACCTGCGTGCTCCGGTCTTGCGGTCGCGGCCTTCGTATACTTCTTTATCCTGCCCTACAGCGGCCCATGCGGTGCTCATATCCAACAGGTTTACAAAAAAATCGTTGGTCAATTGGCCTGCACGTTTGGTAAGCACACCATGTGCCGAACCATCGTAGTTGGTATTCAGCACGCGCATACCACCAACCAATACGGTCATCTCGGGCGCTGTTAGCGTTAGCAGTTGTGCCTTATCAACTAATAAATGCTCGGCAAGCACACGGGCCGTTGCTTTGCGGTAGTTACGGAAACCATCAGCCACCGGTTTCATATAATGGAACGATTCTACATCGGTTTGTTCCTGCGAGGCGTCGGTACGGCCGGGTGTAAACGGAACGCTTACATTCTGCCCTGCATCTTTAGCGGCTTTTTCGATAGCGGCACCGCCAGCCAGTACGACCAAATCGGCCATGGAAACTTTTTTGCCACCGGTTTGCGCATTGTTAAAGTCGTTTTGAATACCCTCCAGGATACCCAACACCTTAGTTAACTGTGCCGGATCATTCACCTCCCAATCTTTTTGAGGCGCTAAACGAATACGCGCGCCATTGGCTCCGCCACGCTTATCGCCGCCGCGGAAGGTTGATGCCGACGCCCAAGCCGTAGATACCAATTGAGAAACCGATAAGCCCGAAGCCAGTACCCTTGCTTTTAACGCCTCAACATCCTGCGCATCGATCAAAGCATGATCAACCGCCGGAACAGGATCCTGCCAGATCAATACTTCGGCAGGCACATCCGCGCCTAAATAACGTGCACGCGGCCCCATATCGCGGTGCGTTAGTTTAAACCAGGCACGGGCAAAGGCATCCGCGAACTGATCCGGGTGCTCCAGAAAACGCCTTGATATTTTTTCGTACGCCGGGTCAAAACGTAGCGACAGATCCGTCGTCAGCATTTTGGGCGCATGTTTTTTATTCGGGTCGAAAGCATCAGGGATAACATTTTCGGCATTTTTGGCTATCCACTGGTGCGCGCCGCCGGGGCTATTAGTCAGGTCCCACTCAAAGCCGAACAGGTGCTCAAAAAAGTCGTTGCTCCATTGGGTTGGCGTTTTTGTCCAGGTTACTTCCAAACCGCTGGTAATGGTATCGCCAGCCTTGCCCGAGCCGAAACTATTAACCCAGCCAAAACCCTGTTGCTCAATGCCGGCCGCCTCGGGTTCTTTACCTACATGGTCTGACGAGGACGCGCCGTGTGTTTTACCAAAGGTATGTCCGCCCGCTATCAGGGCAACGGTCTCTTCGTCATTCATTGCCATACGGCCGAAAGTATCGCGTATATCTTTTGCTGCCAAAACGGGGTCGGGGTTACCGTCCGGCCCTTCGGGGTTTACATAGATCAAACCCATCTGTACCGCGGCCAATGGTTTTTCCAGGTAGCGCGTATGCACATCACCATCGGCATTATCATCAGACACCAGCACACCGCTGGGTTTTTCCACCCCTTCGGAGCCATGCGCGTAACGCAGGTCGCCGCCCAGCCAGGTATCCTCGGCACCCCAGTATACCGATTCGTCGGCTTCCCAAACATCCTCGCGGCCGCCGCCAAAACCAAAGGTTTTAAAACCCATTGATTCCAGCGCCACATTACCAGCCAGGATCATCAGATCGGCCCACGATATCTTATTGCCATATTTCTGTTTAATGGGCCACAACAACCTGCGCGCCTTATCCAAACTCACGTTATCGGGCCAACTGTTCAATGGTGCAAAACGTTGCAAGCCCTGGCCACCGCCGCCACGCCCGTCGGTTATGCGGTAGGTACCTGCGCTGTGCCAGGCCATACGTACAAACAAACCACCGTAATGGCCAAAATCGGCCGGCCACCAATCCTGCGAATCGGTCATTAACGCGTGCAGATCTTGCTTCAAAGCCTCCAGGTCTAGGCTTTGAAAAGCTTCCGCATAATTAAAATCCTTGCCCATCGGGTTTGAGGCCGGCGAGTGTTGCCGCAGGATGTTAAGCTTCAACTGATCGGGCCACCAATTGCTGTTCCGGGTGCCTGCACCGCCAACATTACTTTTCATACTCCCGTTGTGAAAAGGGCATTTACTGATGTCGTTTGAATTGTTTTCCATTGTTTAACTATTTGAGCGGTTTATTGGTTATCAACCTCGATCGGACTAAAGGTTTCCCGCTGTTGAGGTTGTTATTACAAACTTATCGATATTGTTCTGATAAATTTCATCAATAGTTTTTATGCGGGATAGTTAAAATCTATGGGATGTAAAAATATAAACATAGAGCCTAATGAACTATTATTAAGATTTTCTTGAACAATTAATAATGCATTTGGACTTAATATCCGTTAGATGTTCCGACACCTCTTTTCGATTATTTATGTATTATATTCACATTTTTTTGATATAATACATAATTTCTATTTATATTTAAATAGAATGCCGAAATCATTAATAACCAGAAATTATAATTAAAATTGCTAATAATGAGATATTTACATATAAATAATCTCAATTCCCCAAGTGATGACTATGCGAAATAATAATAACGACAACACTGTTGTTTTAACGAATTAAACTAAAAACATTGGCAATGTAAGGTTATCTATTATGAAAAGGCTCATTACCTATCTAATTTTATTTTTTCTGTGTGGTTTTATTGGGCTGATAGTTGATGGGTGCAAACCACGGGCTATAATCCAGCAGCAGCCACCACCACCACCACCACGACAAGGGCAGCAACAGCAACAAGTCAATATTCCAGATTCATCTAAAAAAACAGATCTCAAAAATGACAGTGATGGCGATGGTGTAGCCGATATCATTGATCGCCCGCCATCAAAAAGGCGGGGACACTCCAAAACATCAAAACAGAAAGCTAATGGCTTTAATACAAAAAAACGAAATCAAGACACACAACACCCTAATGCTAATGACGATGCCAAAAATATGGCACCAGGAAGTATAAAAGATGAAGGTGCCGATGACAACGCTAATGATGTTATTGCTCACTCAAATGATACTATATTGAAAAAGGCGGCTTTAGCTGTTTCATATTTTTCAAATATGAAACTTGGTGAAACCAAATCTATTATTGTTCGTGTTGCTGCAAACCAAAGCGAAGAGCAAGTGGGTAAAGATTTAAAAGCTGAAAGAAAGGAAGAAGAAAAATGGTCTAAGCAAAATGACAGCACAATAATATTAACAACAACCCTGCAGCTATACGAATATTTAAAAATCTCACTTATTTATGATACAACTGATTTTCAAATTACAAGAGTAACACAAAAAGACTTGCAAAAAATTGATTTTAATGTAGGAAATCGTTGGGAGTGGAAAATCAAAGCAATATCACCGAACAAAAGGCAGGCGTCGATTACTCTAAATATCAAAGCATATACGCCGGATGCAGCCGAGACAATATTGGTTCCGCATGAAATTCCCATTACAATTTATTTTAGTTATAGCGATATGGTTCGGGGCTGGATAAGATATGCAGGAAATCATCCTGAATATACAGTACCATCCATTGTAGTGCCGCTATTAGTTGCTATTTATAAAAGGAGAAAGAAAAAAAGATGACATAACCACTATGAACTCAAAGATTTATTAAATATTGAGATTTAAACCATTGTTGGTTACTAAAAATGTATAACTAAATAGGCTAAATATCAAAATGTCTTAAAAGGTTCTTTATTCCTATAAAATGGAATTATTACCAAGAGATTTTCCCTCACAAATACAGCTGCACCATCTTCCGCCAGCTGCGTGGCGCATGCGCATAGCCATTCCAGGTATAAAACTGATGGTGCATGCCTTTCCATCCTAACACTTCGCTAAATTCGTAGTTGTCTTGTTTAAAGGGGTCGGTTTCGCCTATGGCCAGCAGCATATCAATGCGGCGGATATCCTGAAGCATGTGCTCGTTATCCATATTCGCCATAAACTGGCGGGGCATATTAAAGTAAATACTCTCGTTATGATACCCGTTAAACAGATCGCTGAAGTATTGAATAGAGCGTGTCAGATCATACCGGCCGCTCATGCAAACCAGCTTATTAAACAGTTGTGGATGCTTTAGCGTGATATTAGCCGCATGATAAGCGCCCAGGCTGCAACCTGCAACCCCAATATCGTGGTCAGCGTTTTTTGATTGCATCAACGGCAATACCTCGCACAAAATGTATTGTTCGTATTGCAAATGGCGGTTTATTTTTCCCTCGGGGTGCGCCCAACCGTTATAAAGGCTTTCTTCGTCAATGCTATCCACACAAAAAAGCTGTAACTCGCCTTTGTTAATCTTCTCAGCTAGCGCGGCAACAACGCCCCAGTTTTCATAATCGTAAAAACGGCCCATGCGTGGTGGGAAAAATAAGATGGCCTTGCCTGCATGGCCAAAAACCAGTAGTTCCATATCCCGACCAAGGCGGTCGCTATGCCACCGGTGATACTCCCTGTTCATTTACACAGTTAATTTTTTTTTGCAAAAATCTGTTCCGAATGTTAATTAAGGATCAACCAACAGTTAATTCGCTGGTTTTTAGTATATTTAATACACCATTCTTCCAAACCTGGTAGCCTTTTTCGGTCAAGTGCAATCCGTCTTCTAAATAGTATTCTTTGTCAGGGAATCCATCCCGGTTAAGCATCGCCCCGTAGATATCTATCCAATGCCAATCGGGCAGATTGTTTTTAATCTCATCCGAGATCAACCCATTAGTGAAAGCAAACTGTTCGGCCATATTCCAGCGGGCAATGCTGGGTTTAAGGGAAATAAAATAGCAGGGTAGCGAACCAAATCGTTTGGCCACCCTTGCCGCTAATTGCTGAAAAAACAGAAAAACCTCTTCGGGATGGCGGCCATCGCCCAAATCGTTATCACCGCCGTAAAAAATCAATCTTTCGGGTTGATAACCTGCCATTACGCGGTCAAAGAACCAGGTGCAGGCAGCCAGTGTTGAGCCACCGAATCCCAAATTAACCGGATGAAGTTCGGGGAAATCATTGGCAAGGCTGTCCCATAACCGGATAGTCGAACTGCCATAAAACAAGGTTGCCGGCTGGTAGGTCAGTTCGGCGCGCAGTTTTTCTAAACGCTTTATTTCATCTTCGTACCAAAACATTCGGGTGTATTATTATTACCAATTATTGAAAAGATTCTATTACGTTATTGATGTTGTTAATTAATCAGGTGAAACTAGTTTTACTTGCTGACCTTCCACAAAGTAATCAGTTGGAAGCCACTCTAAACTTAGTGGCTTCAATACAAATATATCTAAACGGGGGTTACCATTTTCGTCATGCTTTCTTGGCATTTCGACATAGGGATAAACAGGTATTTCAGCAAGAGTTGAACCTCCCTTCACTTCAAAATCTGCTTGTCCTTCAATTAAACGGGTAAAAATAAAGTCACCGCGATTGTGATGACGGTGGACACCCATAATCTCGAAACTCCATTCCATAATGATCTATATAATCTTGGCTTCCATCGGAAAACTAAGATATTAAAAAACCTCTCAGATTAAACAGAAAGGCTTATGTTTTGTGCTTCCGACAGAGTGGGCAGAATTTGAACCGTATGGTGGCAACTTAATTTTAATAAGTAGTTTAAAGGTAAGATGTCAGTCACGTGTGTTATTTTGGCTAATTTTGCAAACGGTTTTAATGATCATCAATTACATGTCATATCCGAAATTATCATTCCTGCTCATTTCATTTCTCGCATATTTCCCAATTCATTTGATGGCGCAGCCATTGGCTCCCGGAGATAATGGATTAAAAGAATATACTATAAAAGATCCATCGTTGGGCTTGATCCGGTTTTATACAGATACCGAAAAGCTGCAAAAAAGAATGCCTTTTTTTATTGAGGTTAACGGAAGCGGAGGGCTGCCATTATGTATTTATATCAGAGGCAAAGGGTTTAGCACCCTATCCAATACTTTCAATACTCAGCTTAAAGATGAAGTTACGAAAAGGCATTTCCGTTACATCATATTGGGTAAGCCAGGGACATCCTTTTGCGATACAATAACTACAAATGACGATATCAGGCATTTTGATCAGCATACTTTAATTTCAAACTATAAATTTTCAGCTGAATATAATAGAAGGCTTAGCTTAGATTGGCGGGTATCTGCCACTAAAAAAGTAATAACTTATCTGATCGGGCATGGCTTTTGGGATAATACAAAAATTGTGGCGTATGGGTATTCTGAAGGCGCGCAGGTAGTACCCGCATTGGCTGTTGCCGATAAAAGGATCAGCCACATTGTAACAATAGCAGGAAGCGGCTTAAATCAATTTTATGATGGCATAATAGCGTGGCGGATTAAAGCGGCAAAAGGAGAGTTGACACAGCAGCAGGCACAGGACAGTATCGATGCGGAATTAAAACAAATCAAAGATATTTATCTGCAACCCGGTAACACGCAATTACAATATTCAGGTCATTCTTACAAAAGATGGGCAAGTTTTGGCCATGTGCCGCCCTTTGAAGAATTAAGGAAATTAAACATCCCGATCTATATGATTGCCGGCACAGCCGATGAAAACTCACCTGTGTATGGGTTAGATTATGTGCAACTGGATTTTATCAGGCTTGGGAAAAACAATTTAACCTATGAACCTTGCGTTGGCTGCGATCATTACCTCAATAGTACGCAGCATGGCAAAACAGTAAACCATACAGCAGAATATTTTGAAAAAATCTTCCGGTGGTTAGCTAAATAGCGCTAAGTATTGAACATAAGAAAGCTTATTGGTTCGATGTATGCCGAATAATTCGTTTTTGAGAACCCGCAATATCGAACCAAAAATGTGAACTTTTTGTTCCTGCTCATCTATCAGATCAGCAGCGCGTTACGTGAGAAAAAAGAGGGGCAAGCGACCGTAAAACGTGCTTGCCCGTAGTGGCTCCCGATAGTGACTTATTTTCGAACCAGTTTATTGAAAAACTACGAAGAATCGGAAATTTTGGCGAATGAATTATTAGTGTTTCAATTATATCACTCTTTTTGGTCAGTTGTTAACTTGAAACAGGGATTGCCAATAAATGCCATTTACTTTTTGGTCAGACCAGGTCCGACTCACCTTTATTTTCCCTAAATTGCCGGCTTAACAAGCTGTCTTATAATATTTCATGAAAAGGGTAAAAGATATGGATCCCGGGCTTTCAGTTCCTTCCCTCGCTGCACTTGAACAGGAAAGAAGAATCTTATCGGACCTGGGTAACGATATTACCGGTGTATGGGATAAAAATGACCTGATTATCCTTTTTTCAAATCGGATCAGGAGCCTGTTCTATTTTAAACATACAATCGTAACCCTCATCGATGCCAGGGATGAAACCTATACACCCTTCCTACTCGATAAATCCTCTCCCATCCGGTCACATGCGATATACCCTGAATTGATAAAGACGCATTTTTCACTGAACGAGCCATTCATTCAAGCAGCATTGCGCGCAGAGGAACCCATCTCTTTTTTGCTGGAAGATATTATGGACCAGCCGCAAAGCCCTTCTTTTCTGCGGGCCAATTATGAAGCCGGCGTAAAGGAAGTACTTATGACCAGGCTTATGAAAGAGGGGAAGCCGATGGGTTTTATTCATATTTATTCCGATAAACCTAATAGTTTCAGCATTGAATTCCGAAACGTTATTAAAGGTATTGCGCCACAGTTATCGGGTGCTGTATCCAACATCATCAAAAATGAAGAGATAATTAAAAAGGAAAAGGAGAAATCCTTACTCCTCGATTTCAGTAATGACATTGCAACCGTAAGAACGAAAGAAGAACTGGCCCTGGCCGTTCGCACCGTGTTAAAAAAAATAAATCCACCGGGTGGTTTTGTCATTCGCAGGGTCAATGAAGATAACACCACCATGAGCCCCTATGCTTATGATCTTACTAAAACGCATGATCCGAAGGTGATAAATGCGCTGGAGCAAGCCAGGTATCCTATTAATGACGGACTGCAGGACCGTGTACTAAATAGCGCTATTCCTTTATTGTTCAACGTAGACAGAGAAATACAGCGCGGCATTACCTCGTCTTATTTACAGTATTGGAAGACGATGGGGTTCAAAGAAATTGTGGGCATCCGTTTGCGGAACGGGGAAACGAATCATGGAATCTTGTTCCTGGACATTCAAGAGATCAATGTTCAGTTGTTGCAGGGCATTTGTTCGCAAATATCCATCGCCCTGGCCAATATTATGGCCAATGAGCAAATCAGTAAAAAGCAGGAGGAGCAGGCCTTTTTGCTCGATTTCAGTAGCGACGTTGCACAGGTAAAAACCAAGTTGGACCTGCGGGCAGCTATTCTTAGAGTACTGGACAAAACCATGCATACACAATTGTCCATGATCCGGATAATAGACGAGGATGACTATAACTTATCAGCGTTTATGTATGATGAAACGTTATTTGAAACAGCAAAAACGCATTTTGCAGAATTACTTGCCAACCGCGTCACTGTCGAAGATGCTTATACAGCAGAAGTACTTGCCAGTGAGGACGGGATAGTATTTAATATAGAGGAAGAGCTAAGGACCGGCAACACATATGCAAGATTATGGAAAACTACCGGCTTAAAAAATATGTACGGCCTGCCATTGCGGGTTGGCAACAAAAATATCGGCACCATCTGGCTACTGGCAGACCGGCTGAGCAAGCTGATGCTGAAAGGCATTTGTGCACAGATATCCATTGCCATCGCCAATATACAGGCCAATGAAAAACTGTTGGCCTATAAAAAGCAGCTCGAGGTAGAGAATGACTATCTGAAAGAACAGATCAAAACGATCTATAATTTTTCTGAAATTATTGGTAACGGTGAGCAGATGCAGGAGGTATACCGGCTCATGTCACTGGTGGCAGGGTCCAACACCACGGTTTTGATATTGGGCGAAACAGGCACGGGAAAGGAATTGATTGCAAGGGCCATTCATAACGCATCGCCGCGTAATGACAAATTGATGGTGAAGGTGAACTGTGCCGCCTTACCTGCCAATTTAATAGAAAGTGAATTATTCGGCCATGAGCGGGGCTCATTTACCGGTGCTATAGACCGCCGTATAGGTAAATTTGAACTGGCCAACAATAGCACCCTGTTTCTGGATGAAGTTGGTGAATTGCCGCCCGAGGCACAGGCAAAATTGCTGCGCGTGATTCAGGAACGCGAACTGGAACGTTTGGGGGGAAAACAAACCATTAAAGTTGATGTACGTTTAATTGCCGCTACTAACCGAAACCTGGAAGAAGAAGTGAAAGCAGGCCGTTTTCGCGCAGATTTGTACTTCCGGTTAAACGTATTTCCCATCAATCTGCCTCCGTTACGTGAACGGCTGGAAGATATTGAACCACTTACACATTTTTTTGTAAAGAAGTATAGCCGTAATACAGGTCGTAAGATCAGGAAGATCGCACCAAAAGTGATACAGCAATTGTGCAGCTATACCTGGCCGGGCAATGTGCGGGAGTTGGAGCATTTGGTAGAGCGCAGCATATTACTTACCACCGATGATATTTTGCATGATGTATATATCCCCCAAAATACCGTTACAGATAAACAGGAGTTACCCCATCTTTTAAACCATTCCCTTGAAGAGGTTGAACGCAGTTATATTATTGAAATACTGAGGCGGTGTTCAGGCAAAATTTCGGGCCCTGGCAGCGCTGCCGAAATATTGAAGATACCCGGCAATACATTGCACTCCAAATTGAAGAAATTAGCCATCACCAAGAAAGATTATTTTGGCTGATTTAATTTCTGTAATTTTCTTCATTGTTCCCTTTATAAAATGAATCACGTAGTGCTTTCACTAAATACAGTGAAAAATCAGTCTCCTTGATTTTCATATTTATTTGATTATCAATTACTTAATTGATTGGCATCGCATTTGAATTAATAGCGCTGAAACAATTAAAAAAACGCATTATGAAAATCGTAGTCATTGGAGGCTCCGGCCTCATCGGAACAAAAGTAGTTGCTCATCTTCGTCAAGCAGGGCACCAGGTGATTGCCGCCTCTCCGGCCACCGGCATCAATACCATTACAGGAGAAGGCTTAGCGGAAGCTATGAACGATACCGATGTTGTTGTTGACCTTGCCAACTCACCCGACTGGGAAGACCAGGCTGTAATGGATTTTTTCCAAACCTCAGGCCGCAATTTATTGGCAGCAGAAATTAACGCAGGGGTAAAACATCACGTGGCCCTTTCTATTGTTGGAGTTGACATTATGCAAAACATCGGTTACATGCGGGCCAAAAAAGCTCAGGAAGATCTTATAAAGCAATCAGGCGTGCCTTATACGATCATTCGTAGCACACAATTCCTTGAATTTCTGAAAGGCATCGCCGACCAGGCCACCGTTGGAAATGAAGTACACCTTTCAGATGTAAGGTTTCAACCCATAGCTTCAGACGATGTAGCCGCCTTCGTTGCCAAATATGCCGTGGCAGAGCCCATCAATGGCAAGGTAGAAATAGCCGGCCCTGAACGTTTCGCCATGTACGAAATAGTGGCCCGTTACCTGCGGCACGCAAATGATCAGCGGAAGGTAGTACCTAATGGTAAACCTTCGTACTATGGCGGCGAAATTAGTCATACGGCTTTAGTGCCGGCCGGACAGGCAGAGCTGGGAACCATCAACTTTGAAAACTGGTGGAGCAACCAGTTACAAAAAGTCTGACAACATTGGTTTGCTGCCTGTTAAAACGAAGATGACAGGTGCCAGTTTGCCGAGGCGGTTGTAACGGGAATGCACTTTCCACCTGTTCGTGCATCAGGATATCCTTACGCCGGCGTATGATCCTTACGAAAACCGGTCAACCACACGGCAAATTAGCAGGCAGCAGACCAAATTTTTTTGTGGTACGATTATAAATTAAAAACCAAAAGAGATGAATCACTTTTTCTTCAGGTCTCATGCAGACCCGAAAATCAAAGAGAACGAGCCAAACGGTGAGGGAATATTAAAAGATTTCGACCCGAATGAGGAGAGCTTAAGCGAAGGTGGCGAGTATATGGACGACGCCCTAAGAATGGTGGAGCAGCCCTTTGATCGAAATATTTAAAAGGATTTAGAGCCAACTCATATTTGGCCCCGCGCCAAATCATCTATCGTTAACCTTTAAAAAATAGCCATGATAACCTATAATATGGAAATCAAGAATCCAGGTCCGATATTAACAGACCTGTTAAGCGCAGTTCACAGCTTTAATGCTACGGACCATGTGTATGTAAGTAGCATAACATCGGGAGAACAACTAACTCCAGCGGGATCCGGTTCATCTTTAAGCGCATTTGATATCAAGGAATCGCCGTTACCTGGTATTTTAAATATACTGGGAATACGCAGCCTCACTTTAAATTCCGTTCATCACCTGCAGACGCTTTCGCGGTTCAATGTAGCTGCGCCCGCAACGGCAATGGAAGAACGTATGCAGGAATTTTTTAAGGATTGCGGAGTGATCAAAGACCTTCAATCGATCTTCAGCAATTGCCGCACCATTGCTTTTGATGATTGGGCAACAATAGGCGGGGCCTCTGTTTTGTGGAATGGCCTGCTGACAGATGTCATCAGGCCTCTTGGCAAAATCGACCTGGAATTTATTTTCTACCTGGGCGACCCTGCGAAAAAACTCTCTTTTGAAGTAGATGAAGCCCTTGATATCATCAGCGCCTTCTCATTGCATGGAAAAGTGACGTTTGCATTGGATGAAAATGAGGCCATCCGGTTATGGATGATATTAAATGGTGTACAACCGGGTACAGAAATTGTTGAGCAGTCTGCTGCCGATCTGAAAAAGAAGTACATCTCAATTTTCAGAACGATGAATATTACCCGGCTCCTGATTTATTCGGCGAGCGACGCGATATTATATGCTGATGACCAACAATTTGTTCTTTCACGAAAGAAGGTTGATTATAATATAGAAATTGCTTCAGATGCCCGACAAAACTTTATCGCCGGCTACAGCATTGGTGTGCTTCTGCAACTTGATATCGGACATTGTATCGCGCTCGGCCTCATCGTGTTCGGCTCCCATGGCGAATTAAAATCGTCCCCGGAACGAAAGGACCTGTATGCTTATATCCGAAACTGGATTCAAGACCTCGAAAAACCAGCAGAGATACAACTTTATCAGGACTGAATTGTGTTATAAAATCGAAGATACCTTAGTTAATGGGTCAAGCGGAATATGTAAAAAATCCATTTTAAATCAAAAAGCCACTTAAATTAATTTAAGTGGCTTTTGCATTGCGCTCCTGAGGCTGGGCTCGAACCAGCGACCCTCTGATTAACAGTCAGATGCTCTAACCGGCTGAGCTACTCAGGAGTGTTTTCCGGTTTGGAGTGTGCAAAAGTATGATTTCCCATCTAAATTCACAATCTTTGTCAAAAAAAATTTAAAAAAATATATTTCATGAGTTTAGTTGTTATTGGTACTGTGGCATTTGACGCCATTGAAACGCCCTTTGGCAAAACAGATAAAATTGTTGGTGGCGCGGCTACATATGCGGGTTTAGCCGCATCATACTTTTATGATAAGGTAAAAATTGTAGCCGTTGTAGGCGATGATTTCCCTGAAGCCGAAATAAAAGATTTCAATGCCCACAATATTGATACCGAGGGTTTGCAGATTAAAAAAGGCGAGAAAAGCTTTTTTTGGAGCGGCAAATACCATAACGACATGAACAGCCGTGATACACTGGTTACCGAACTGAACGTATTGGCTGATTTCGACCCTATTATCCCCGAAAGCTACCAGGATTGCGAGTTTTTAATGCTGGGTAACTTAACGCCAACCATTCAACAAACCGTGATCAACCGCCTGCATAAACGCCCCAAGCTGATCGTGATGGATACCATGAACTTTTGGATGGATATCGCTATGGACGATCTGCTGAAAACCATTGCTATGGTGGATGTTTTAACCATTAACGATAGCGAAGCGCGACAGTTATCGGGCGAACACTCGCTGGTAAAAGCTGCTAAAAAGATATTGGCGATGGGCCCCAAATTCCTCATCATTAAAAAAGGCGAGCACGGCGCGTTGCTGTTCAGCGGTGATCATATCTTTTCGGCACCTGCATTGCCGCTAGCCGATGTTTTTGATCCAACCGGCGCGGGCGATACCTTCGCGGGTGGTTTTATAGGCTACCTGGCCAAAGCAGGCGAAGTTAACTTCGAAAACATGAAGAATGCCATTATCTATGGTTCGGCATTGGCATCGTTCTGCGTGGAGAAATTCGGTACCGAGCGTTTAAAAGGTCTTACCGCTGCCGATGTTGCCGGCCGTGTGCAGCAATTTGTAAACCTGGCGCAATTTACCATTATACAATAAGTCGATGGTCCATGGTTGATGATCTATGGCAAAAACTTTTACTGAACCGCAATCGTTAACTATGGTCTATGGACCATCGACCATGGACTACCACCTATGAAATACAGGCAACTCGGAAATACCGGCGAAAAACTTTCGGCCATTGGCTTAGGCTGTATGGGCATGACCCATGCTTACGGCGAGCGAGATGATGCGGAATCCATCCGTGTGCTTAACCTCGCGCTCGACCTGGGCATCAACTTTTGGGATACCGCCGATATTTACGGCCCGCATACCAACGAGGAACTGATAGCTAAAGTACTTAAACCTAACCGGGACAAGGTTTTCATTGCCACCAAATTTGGCTTTGTACCCAATGGCACTTACGATCGCAGTTTTGACGGCTCGCCGGCGTATGCCCGCAAGGCGGTTGAAGGTAGCTTGAAACGTTTAAATGTTGAGGTGATCGACCTGTATTACGCGCACCGCATTGATCCGCAGGTACCTGTTGAAGAAATGGTGGGCGGTATGGCCGACTTAGTGAAAGAGGGCAAAGTACGTTACCTCGGTCTCTCCGAAGCATCGGCCCCGACCTTAAAACGTGCCTGCGGGGTGCATCCCATCGCTGCCCTGCAAAGCGAATATTCGCTATTAACCCGCGACCCTGAACCTGAAATATTACCGGCCTGCCGCGAGCTGGGTATTGGTTTCGTGCCGTTCAGCCCGCTTTCGCGCGGTTTGTTCAGCGCTACTCTGCCCCAAAATGAGTCTGGCTTTAAATCGAACGACTTCAGGCTGACCATCCCGCGTTTCAACGGCGAGTATTACGAAAACAATACGCACCTGGCCGCTGCCTTTGCTAAACTTGCTCATGGCAAAAATTGCACTCCGGCCCAACTGGCTCTAGCCTGGGTACTGGCACAGGGTGAGGATATCATACCCATCCCCGGAACCAAAAAACAAAAATATCTTAAGGAGAATGCGGCTTCGGTTGAGATTGAATTATCGGCTACAGATTTGGCAGAGATACAGTCGGTAGTCGATCAATATCCAAACACCGGCCCGCGCTATACCGAAGCCGGGATGAAAATGGTGGATAAGTAGTCGCGCAAGTCAGGAAATTGCATTTGAAAATAAAACAAGGAGCGAAAGACAAGAGCGATTTCTCTCTTGAGAAGGGCGGAGGGTGTGTTTGTGATTGTCTAAAATAACACACCCCTTCCATCTCACAAGTCCACTCACCCCCTCTCAAGAGGGGAATGAAAACTGATTTCTCTGTCGGAAAGATGATCTCACCTTGCTAAAATTTTTCGTATTTTTACGTATGCAATCCGCTTACCATAAATACAACGCAAAGTTTCAGGAAGCCCTATCAACCCTTAACCCGCAGCAACTGGCGGCCGTTAACAAAATGGATGGCCCGGTGCTGGTTATCGCGGGGCCGGGTACGGGCAAAACCCAGATCCTGGCGGCGCGTATCGGCAAAATACTCACCGAAACCGATGCCCTCCCCAACGAAATTTTGTGCCTTACCTATACCGACGCGGGCGCCGTGGCCATGCGCAAGCGCCTGTTCGATTTTATCGGCCCGGATGCCTACCGCGTAAACATTTACACCTTCCACGCTTTTTGTAACGAGGTGATACAGGAGAACCTGGAGTACTTCGGCAAAATGAACCTCGAACCGCTGAACGATCTCGACGCCGCCCTGCTTTTCCGCGAACTGGTGGATGAGCTCCCCAACGATCATCTGCTGAAACGTTTTACCGGTGATGTGTATTACGATGTGCCCCGGTTGAAAAGTCTTTTCAGTACCATGAAGCGCGAAAGCTGGGACATCGCGCTGATAGAGCGCGCCATAGAAGAATACCTTACCGGCCTGCCCCTGCGCGACGAATATGTTTATAAGCGCGCCAACGCCAAACTGGGCATCGCCATCGGCGATGTAAAACAAAAGGATATCGACGCGCAAAAAGTAAAGATGGATAGCCTGCTGGCAGCCGTAAAGCTTTACGATAGCTATATCGATAAAATGAAGTCGCGCGGCATGTACGATTACGACGACATGATCATCTGGGTATTACGCGCCTTCCGCGAAAACCCCGAGATACTGCGCCGCTACCAGGAGCGCTACCAGTATATCCTGGTGGATGAGTTTCAGGATACCAGCGGGTCGCAAAACGAGCTGCTCAAATTTATCCTCAATTACTGGGAAACCCCCAACGTGTTCGTAGTGGGCGATGACGATCAGTCGATCTTCAAGTTTCAGGGCGCCAACATGAAAAACATCCTCGATTTCGCTAACGACTATGTGAATACCCTGTATACTGTGGTATTAAAACATAACTACCGTTCCAATCAGCATATCCTCAACATTTCGCGTATACTGATCGACAATAACAACGAGCGCTTAACCAAACAGCTCAACCTCGATAAAAACCTGGCTGCCGCGCATCCTCGCTTTACCGAACTGGAAGTTGAGCCACTGGTTCGCGAATATGAAAACGCCGATCAGGAGATAGTCGACGTGGCCCAGCAAATAGAAAAACTGGTAGCCGATGGAACTGAGCCCGGCGAGATAGCCGTCATCTACCGCAACCACAGCCAGGTGGCTGATCTCATCCACTTCCTCGATCAGAAAAAGATAACCGTAAACACCCGCCGCAAAATCAACGTTTTTGAGCTGCCCTTTGCCGAAAAGATAATCAATATTATCGATTACCTGGCCATGGAGCTCGATTCGCCTTACAGCGGCGATGAAAAGCTGTTCGAGATCATGCATTATGATTTCTTCAACATCCCGCCTATCGAGATAGCTAAGGTAAGCGTCAAGGTAAATAAAGACAACTTCAGCAATAACGTACCCAAAACTTCGATGCGCCGCCACATTGCCGAGATGCGCACCCCGGTGCAGCCCGGCCTGTTTGATGCCGTGCACAACCGCGAGATGAAGTTTTTGATCAGCGATATCGAATACCTGCTTAAAGCCGCCGTTAGCCTTACGCTGCAACAGTTCTTCCAGCAGGTTATCGCCAAAATGGGCATCCTCAAATACATTATGCAGCAGCCCGATAAAGGCTGGCACATGCAGGTGCTCACCAGTTTGTTTGATCTGCTGAAGGACGAGAGCCGCAAAAAACCCGATATCACCCCAGCCGAGTTTATCGCCACCATCAACCTCATGAAGCGCAACAACATCAGCCTCGAGCTGAACCAGGTTATCCATACCGGCAACGGCGTTAACTTTATGACGGCCCACGGCTCAAAAGGCCTCGAGTTTGAATATGTTTTTTTGATAGGCTGCAGCAAAAAGATATGGGACAGCAAAGGCCGCAACAATGGCTTTGCCTACCCGGATACACTTACTCAGGCATCGGCAGATGACATCGCCCAAAAAGAAGAATCGCGCAGGCTGTTTTATGTAGCGCTTACCCGTGCCAAACAATGCCTGATGATATCTTATCCCGGCAAAGATAAAAACGGCAAAGAGCATGAAGCCTCGCAATTCATCGGCGAAATACTGGCCGAAACGCATCTCACTATTCAGCGCCCGCGGGTTAACGAAGATGCCATGCTCCAGTTTTACGCTACCCAATTCAGCGAAGCCGATAAGCCAAAAGTGGAGTTATTGGATAAAAACTACATCAACCAGTTGCTCGAAAATTATACCCTATCGGTAACGCACCTCAGCAATTATCTGGATTGCCCGTTACGGTTTTATTTCCAGAACCTCATTCGTGTTCCATCAGGGAAAAGCCCGGCAACAACTTTTGGACAGGCTGTGCACTGGGCCTTAAATAAAGCTTTCCGCGATATTAAGGATAACGTAGGCAATTTCCCGTCGACAGAAGATTTTATGCGCGAGTTTCGCTGGTATATGTACCGTAACCGCGACTCGTTCACCAAAGACGATTTTAAACTGCGTATTGATTTTGGCGAAAAGATACTGCCACCTTACTACGAGCAGAACGTACCCCGCTGGAACAAGATCGCTATTACCGAACGCTCCATTCGCAACGTGGAGATCGAAGGCGTACCGATAAAGGGCAACCTGGATAAAATTGAGTTTACCGGCAAGCAGGTAAACGTGGTGGATTATAAAACCGGCAAATACAGAAACGCGAAGGACAAATTTAACCGGCCAACAATTGACGACCCTAACGGCGGCGACTATTGGCGCCAGGCGGTTTTTTATAAGATACTGATCGACCACGACCGCACCAACGATTGGGATGTGGTAAGCACCGAGTTTGAGTTTGTGGAACCGGTAGCTGAAGGTGAATATTATAAGGAGAAAGTAGTAATTACACCGCAGGATGTGGCAGATGTTACCGGGCAGATCAAAACTGTTTATCAAAAGATACTGAACCACGAGTTCAGCACCGGCTGCGGTAAAAAGGAATGCGACTGGTGCCATTTTGTGCGCGGCAATTTTGAGCAGGCCGAACAAGCCCTGGAACAAGCTGCCGGGCAGGAGGAATAAGTTGTCGGTGAGGACACCGACCGGCAACTGGTAGAGCAATCATCAACCTAAATTATAAAACAATGAGCGACAGCCCTATTTATGACGACAAAACCATCTTCAAAGTAATCTTAAACGAGGAGGAACAGTATAGCATTTGGCCTGTAAAAAAGGAAAACGCCCCCGGTTGGCGGGATGCGGGCAAAACGGGTACCCAAAAGGAATGCCTGGCCTATATTAATGAGGTGTGGACGGATATGCGGCCGTTATCGCTCAGGAAAAAACCGGAAGATACCGAAAAGCCGCGCGGACAAATTGATCCCAAACCTAAAACTGCGGATGCAGCGGACAACACCATCTATAAAGTTATAGTAGACGAGGAGGGGCAATACAACATTTGGCCTACTGACAGAGAGGGCCCCTTAGGCTGGAACGATGCAGGTAAAACAGGTACCAAACAAGAATGCATCGACTATATCAAAGAAGTTTGGACAGACATGCGGCCGCTATCGCTCAGAAAAAAAATGGAAGAGATGAAAAAACAGCGGGGATAATAGTACTCCCGTTGCTTTTTATAAACTTAGTGTCAGTTTGTGTTAGTCCGGATTTGAAATCCGGACTACATAATATTGGGATTTGCAATCCCCGTCACCCCCCAACTATTTATCCGGATTACCTTTGCCTGTAGTAATCAGCGGCACCAGGCTTTCCTCCAAATAATAAGTCCAGCCACCAAAGCAGGCTTTATAGCATTCAAATTTCGGGGTCAGGCCATGATGGGCAAATATTAGCTGCGTTTTACCACTCTTTTCGGCAATATCAAAACTGATGGTGGTACCTGTCCATTCGGTTTTATTCTCAACAAAAGTTAGCTCGCTATCGGTAACCAGCCATACAACTTTTTTATTGGGGATCACCTCAGTTAGTTTTTGTTTAGAGTAGTGAATGTCGCCGTGGCGATAAATAAACTCATCGTTTAGTTTGTGCGAACCGCCTTCCAGCGTTTCGGACCACCAGCCGCGTACGTTGCAAACTGCGTTAAATACCTGTTCGGCACTCTGATCGAACAGAAAAACAGCTTTAAAATCTTGATCTTCCATGATTTTCTATTTAGTTTGTAATAGTCTCTCTTGTCATTTCGAACGAACAGCAGGGCTGGCATGAGCCGGGGGTGAGGAAAAATCTTCTAAGCCATGCGCTTTTTGCCTGTATATAGCAGAAGATTTCTCTTTTCGCGCAACCGCGCTTAACCCGCGCTTGCTCTATCGAAATGACAGGACTATTTAGATATAAATATGAATTAAACAGGTTCGCCTACGCCTTCGGTAAGCAGTTTTAGTAAACTCTCGGTTATGTGCTCCGTCCATCCTCTCGAACAATTGGCATAGCATTCTACCTGTGGCTGCAAGCCCTGGTGGGTGAAGTTGATGGTTGTATCACCATTAGCTGATGATATTTCATATATCACTTTAGTGCCATTCCACTCTGTTTTATTGTTCTGCCAGTGCAGGTTGCAATTAGTAACCGTCCATACCACTTTGGCATCGGGTATCAATTCAGTTATCTTAAAATCGACAAACGTTTCGCCGAAAGTAACGGTAAAAACATCGTTCAGTTGTTTCGCGCTCCCTTTAAAGTTTTTGGTCCACCATAACTCAACGTGGCTTATAGCGCTCATAGCCTCATCGGCTGTAACTTGTGCAGTTATACTGCAGGTAAAATCCTGTGTTTTCATTTTTTGTTTGTTTTATCGTTTAATAAACTACCCAGTTTTTGCAGTTTGTTAGCCCAGAATGCATCGTAGTATTCCAGCCATTTTTGCAGATCTTTAAAACCATCCTGCTGCAGCGAGCAGTATCGCTCGCGGCCGATATCCTGTATCGAAATAAACCCCGAATTATGCAGCACCTTGATGTGTTTGGAGACGGCGGGCCGGCTCATATCAAAATTCTCGGCGAGGGCGTTTATCGTCAGGTTATCTTTTGATAACAGGTATAATATCTGCCTGCGGCTCGGATCAGCTATCACCTGGAATGCGTCAAGCCTTTGCTGTTCCATCTTCGGCAGGATTTAAAAGTTTCGCAATCTTGTTGATGTTACCCAACCAGCCTTTATCCATCGCGTCAAATATCGGCAGCATTTCAGAGCCTTCGAATCCACGATGGATAAGCAAAAGGTCGGTGCCGTTATCTGTCTCGGTTAACGTCCAATGTACTTCGGATCGGTTTAAAAAACCAGTTCCGGGACCAAAATCCCAGGAGTATGAAAGTTTTTTAAAAGGCTCGAGCTCTAAAACCTCGCAATGGAATATCCCATCAAAGTCGAACTCGGCCATAGGTTTGGCTGTAAATTGAAACCGGTGACCTAAAAGCGGTTTAAAATCGGTAGGCATAAGCCATAGCTTCATCAATTCGGGGTTGGTAAGGTACTCCCAAACCTCGGCTGCCGGGTTGGGATAAAAAATCTGGTGTTGAATGATCTTTGCCATAATGTTTAAAATGTTAAATGCTTGCTGTTAAATTGGTTTCGGGATCTAACGATTCCGAAAGTTTTTGCATGTGTTGTAACCAGCCCGGGTTCATCAGGTTGAAGATCGGCAGCATTTGTTCGCCTTCGAAGCCGCGGTGTACCAGCAGTAATTCGGTGCCGTTGTCTTTTTCGGTTAATGTCCAGTTCACTATCGATGTGTTTAACTTCCCGCTGATGCTCTTAAAATTCCAGGAGTAGGATAGCGTTTTGTACGGTGTTACCTCTAAGACTTTACAATAAAAAGTACCGTCAAAATCACAATCAGGCATGCAACCCGGCTTAAACTGAAACTCGTGGCCAACAACCGCTTTAAAATCAGTCGGCATTAGCCATTGCGCTATTAATTCGGATACGGTTAGATACTCCCAAACCTCGGCTGCCGGGTTGGGATAAAAAATCTGGTGTTGAATGATCTTTGTCATAATGGGTAACTTGTAAGTTACACAAACTTATATGTAACTTCTGAGTTACGCAAATTTATTTTCAATTATTTTTTCAGAGGGCTAAAAACAGCACTGCAGATGTTTAATTGTGAATAAATTGGCGTTCGACAATTAAAAATTTATAGCTTAATTTGTAAATGAGCAGGCATAACATTGCCCGCATGTTAGCGTTTGATAGTACGAAGCCCCTGAACGTAAAACGATAACAAGAACATCCGTTGATAATTGTGCTGAGAAAATGGAACCCGAGTTTTTAACCTACAGGAAATTTAACGACATGGCTTTTGCCGGCGGGCTTACCGACAGGCTCGATGATGCCCGTATACCCTACCAGGTTGAAACCAGCCCGTTGATCGTCAATCCCTTACTTTCAACCGGGGCCGAACTCAGTTTGGAATATGCCATTAAGCTTCGCCCGCAGGATTTTAATACCGTAAATCAACTTTTAGAAGATTACGAAAAGAAGACTGTAGAGGAAGTTGAAAAGGATTATTATCTGTTCGATTTTACCGACGAGGAACTGCACGACATACTAAAAAATCGCAACCAGTGGAGCGCTTTTGACCATGTACTGGCCCGCAAGATATTGGATGATCGCGGCACACCCGTTACCGAAGAGCAGATAGAAGAATACCAGGAAGAAGAAATAGAAGCACTTAGCACACCCGAGGAATCGGAAGCGACCTGGATCATCCTGGGTTATATTTCGGCATTTTTGGGCGGGTTTTTAGGCATATTTATAGGCGCGATGATGTGGAAGTTTAAGAAAACTCTGCCTAATGGCGAGCGGGTTTACGCCTATACCAAAACCAGCCGCGTAAACGGGCTGATCATCTGCGTCATCAGCATTATTGTGTTTACCCTCGCCTTTTTGTACACGGTATACGATTACAGCCTGTTTTAGATCAGGTTTCGTATATTTATCTCCTATGAAGAAACCCGTGCTTACCATTTTATGCGGTTTAAGCTTAAGCGCCGCTCTTTCCCAAAACATCAGCAGAGCCGAAGTTGCCAAACGAGCCGATGCTATCGAAAAAAAGATCATCGCCTGGCGCGAGGATTTTCATCAGCACCCCGAATTGGGCAACCATGAGGTACGCACCGCCGATATCATTGCCAAACACCTGCGCAGCCTGGGCATAGAGGTTAAAACGGGCGTGGCTACTACAGGTGTGGTGGGTATATTGGTAGGTGGCAAACCCGGCCCGGTTGTGGCCCTGCGTGCCGATATGGATGGGCTGCCCGTTACCGAGCGTACCAACGTTCCGTTCGCGTCAAAAGCGACAACTACTTATATGGGTAATACCGTTGGGGTGATGCACGCCTGCGGACACGACTCGCACATGGCGATACTGATGGGCGCGGCCGAAGTACTGGCTTCGATGAAGAATGAGCTGCACGGCACCGTAAAATTCATCTTTCAACCGGCAGAGGAAGGTGTGCCGCCGGGCGAGGTTGGCGGAGCGCAGCAGATGGTGAAAGAAGGCGTAATGGAAAACCCGAAGGTGGATGTGGTATTCGGCCTGCATATCCAGTCGTACCAACCGGTAGGCACTATTACCTATAAACCCGGCGGCGATATGGCCGCGGTTAACGATATGCAGATCATCGTCAAAGGGCGCTCATCGCACGGGGCATACCCCTGGAGCAGTGTGGACCCGATAGTTACTTCGGCCGAAATTGTTAACAACCTGCAAACCGTAGTGAGCCGTAATTTGCATATTACAGATAACCCTGCTGTGGTAACTATAGGCGCCATCAATGGCGGTAACCGCTCTAACATCATCCCCGAATCGGTAAGTATGCTGGGTACCATCCGCACCTTTAGCGCTGCCGATGAAAAGATGATCATCGAGCGTGTTAAACAAATCGCTACCAAAACCGCTGAAGCCAATAATGCCACTGCCGAAGTAAAAATACCTTACAGCAACCATTACCCCGTTACTTATAACGACCCTGCCCTGGTGGCCAAGATGCTGCCTACGCTGCAAGCCACTGCTGGCACCGACAATGTTAAACTACGCCAGGGCGAAACCGGCGCCGAGGATTTTAGCTTTTACGAAGAAAAAGTTCCTGGTATATTTTTCCATTTAGGCGGCCTGCCCAAAGGCGGCGACCCGCTGACCGCTCCCGCGCACCATACGCCCGATTTTTTTATCGACGAAAGCGGCTTTACCTTAGGTGTGAAAGCCTTGTGTAATTTGACGCTTGATTATATGGGTATGGCTACGAAAGGGAAATGATGTGCAAATGCGAGGATGTGCAGATGATGTTGAGCCGGCTAAGTATCAATATCATGAAATATTTCATATTGGGTTTGATGTGTTTTTTAGTATCGTGTGCTGGAAATGACAAAGCCTTATCTATTGCCGCTGATACAGTAGAATACATTGGCGATGTAAAAATTAATGGCGCTATTAACTTTAGTACCACCTACAAGAATGTTTTAGCTATTTTGGGGAATGAAGACAGTACGAGTAAAGAGAATCACGCAGCCTATTATTATGTTGTTGAAGATGATGATATCAAATATCTTTATTTTAAAGGGTGGGTTTTTGAACGATACGGAGATAATGCCACATTAAGGTCGATAGATTTTAAACGATCGCCAAATGCTTACTTGTTAATTGATAACCGTAAAATAAACAACCAAACAACCCTTAAGGATGTAAAAAAGTGGTATCCAAAATCTGTTGAAAAAGGGCTTCCCGGAACAGATTTAGATAAGTATAGAGGTGTCGTAGTAGAAAGTTGCAAACAGTGCTGTGCCGAACAATGGTTGCTTTATTTTGATGAAAATAAGAATCATCTGATAAAAATGGAATATATAGATGATCAGGAGTAGTTTTATCCTTTTGCGCTCCCTCACTGGTCTAAGTTTAGCAAAGCGTAACTTAGACCTTAAATATCGCAAGCATTCTGCTTGCAAAGAAACTAACTGATGCCCAACCTCTTATTCATCTGCACCAAAAATCAATGGCGCAGCCCCACGGCTGAGTTATTATTCAAAAACCATCTGGTACACCAGGCACGTTCGGCAGGTACGAGCGATAAAGCACGCATTAAGGTATCGCAAAAGTTGGTTGACTGGGCCGATGTTGTATTTGCGATGGAGCGAAAGCACCGCGATCTGCTTAAACTCCGGTTTGATCTTGCGGAAAAAATTATCGTCGTACTGGATATCGAGGATAATTATCAGTTCAATGATCCTGAGCTAATAGCCATATTGCAGGAAAGGTTAAGTGAATATCTTTGATTAGCAATCGACTCTGCCGGTGTGCAATTGCTTCGTTCCTCGCAACAACATGTTAATTTTGGCCATGGACTATGGACCATCGACTATAAACTACTGCACCTTCCTAAACTCATATGGTGTGTACTCAATAAAATCGGCCACTCTTACACGGACGCTTACAACCCGGCCATTTATTACTGTGAACGGAAAAACCGCCCGGCCAAACTCAGGATCGCTGAAGGTAACGTAAAAACGGTTACCGCCGATGGGACGCATCAGGGCGTACATTTTAGGGTGATGCTCAAAGCGGATCTGTAGTTCGCCGTTCTCTCCGCCCTGATCTATCGTCATGTTGCCATACAGGTCGCTAAAGTATTTGCCCGTATAGGCGCCTATGGGCAAAGCAGGCTGCAGGTGCAAAGCTGCCGAATCGGCCAGTTTTTTTTCTGCCTGCAGTTCTTTTAAGGCTTGTACTTTACGTTGAGCCAGGTATTTATCGCTGTAATCGTGGAAAGGCTTTTTCATGTACACATCCAAAATTTCTTCGCGCAGGGCCTCAATCACGTTGTTCTGGTCGGTATTGGTCAGGATAACGATGCCCAGGTTTTGATCAGGCATCAATGTTACCGATGATACATAGCCATTAACTCCTCCTGTATGGTAAACGATGCGATGGCCACTATAATCGCGCAAAAACCAGCCTAAGCCATACATGGTGGTGGTGCCTGTGCCATTATCGGATACTATATCCTGTGCCTGTCGCGGTTCGAGCACTGCCGACTCGGGGATAAACTGCCGCGAGCCTACTTTACCGTTATTTAGCAGCGCCATCACCCATTTGCTCATATCGCTTACGTTTGAGCTGATGCTACCTGCCGGCGCCAGGTTATCTATCTGGCAAAACGGTATGGCTATCAAACGGCCGTCAATCAGTGTATGCGGCGCGGCCTTGTTATAAGCGCCGGGCAGGTCTTTGCTTAATGCCAGTGTACTGCCCATGCCCAGCGGCGCGAAGATTCGGTCTTTCACGGTCGATTCCCACGAGCGGTCGGTAGCTTTGGTGATGATCTGCCCCGCTGTTAAAAATGCGGCATTGGTATACCCCCACTTGCTGCGGAAAGAGTACAAGGCCTTTACATGCGCCATCTTCTCAATCACCTCTTCGCGGGTAAGGTTGCTGGTCCAGTACGTAAAATCGCCCTGGAAGGTGCCGAAACCAATACGGTGGCAAAGCAGATCGCGCAACGTAACCAGTTCGGTAGCAGGCTTACTGTCCAGCTTAAAATCGGGCATGTATTTAGTTACTTTATCATCCAGCGAAAGCTTGTGCTCGCTTTCCAAAATACATATCGCTGTAGCGGTAAAGGCTTTAGTGTTGCTGCCAATCATAAACAAGGTGTTTTGGTCTACCTTGTTATTCAGGCCAAGCTCCTTTACACCATAGCCTTTCATCAGCACAATTTTATTATCCTTTATTACACAAACAGCCGCGCCGGGTATACGCCAGTTGGTTAGCGCCCGGTTGATATAAGTATCGATACTATCCTTAAAGAAATGATCGCGGTTAACGTTTTGCGCAAAAAGCCGGCTGGTAAACAGGGATAAAAAAAGTAATATAAGCTTCGCGCGGTTTTTCATCAGGGATAAAAGCTAAACATGTATGCCATTCAAACAACCATCAACAATAAATGGTTCTAAGCTCACTAAAATAATAATTAGGTTGGTAAAATGACGTCACATTAAAAAATTTGACCCTGGATATTCATTACGACAAAAAAGCCTCCTCTTTTTTACAGAGAAGGCTTTATAATGTTTATCATTTTAATCATTACCGTGATCGTGGTCATCACGATGTCTGCGGCCATTATCATGGTGATCATCGTGGCGGTCGCCGTTATGACGGCCATTGTCGTGATGTTCATCCCAATGGTTTTTATATTTCGGATCGCGGCTGTCGCGGATTATCGGCTGGTTACGACGACCTCTGTACTGCGCGTACCTTGTGCGATAAACGTTGTCACGCAGGTATGGCGTCGGTTCGTTGATCACCACTTTATAACCGCTATACAAGTCGAAGTTTCCATAACGCGGTGGTAAAGTTGTGGCACGTACCCAGGTACCACCATTAGGATATACAAATTGCTGATGCGGCACATCATAATAAACACCTATATCGGGCATATAATAGTATTCTGCATGGTCATAGCCGGTAGGCCCCCAGCCTGGCTGCGAACCAATATTAAGGCCCAGGCTGATGTGTAACTGTGCCCTTGCAGGGCTAAAGGATAATGCGGCTAATACGATAGCTGCGGCTAGCATTACTTTTTTCATGGATTTATCGTGTTGATATCATAAAGTAACGATGTATAGCCTATTTTTGTTTGACATGCCCGTGTAACAAGTTGCTCACATATATTATATTTTTTGTCAAAAGCCGCAAAACACAAAGGCTGTACTTGTTTGGTACAGCCTTTGTTGATTTAGATATAATAATGGGTCGATCAGTTACTGGTTATTTTCAGTTCCGTTAAAGGTTTCGCCGGCGGTTGGGGTTTCATCCTCAAAATCGGTTTTACGGCCCAGCATGGTAAAATTCTCGGCAACCACTTCGGTAGTGTATTTTTTATTACCTTCTTTATCCTCGAATGATCGTGTGCGCAGTTTACCCTCAATGTAAACCAGTTTGCCTTTTTGTAAAAACTTAGCGGCCACATCGGCCAGGCCACGCCACATTACAATATTGTGCCATTCTGTTTGTTCAACCTTGCGGCCGTCTTTGTTAAAAGTTTCAGAAGTTGCCAACGGAAAGCTCGCTACCGACACACCTCCATCCAGGCTCCTCACATCGGGATTTTTGCCCAAATGGCCTACTAAAATTACTTTATTTATTCCTGACATAATTAATTAGGGTAGATGTAATTATTTTATAATTCAAAAAATTTAGTTAAAAATATAAAAATTATTTTTGGCAGCGCTAAGTTATTTAAATTTTCCACTTTTGAGAAAAACCATGATGGTTTTAATTTAATTTTTGAATTACTTTTAATATAAATAAACCTGCAATAAATATGTTGATGGGTTAAAATGTGCTTTTGCGTATTGTAAATGGCATTTATTTCGGGTTGAAAGCCCAACATGTCAACCACTTCGGGCGATGAAATCAGTTCTTCAACCGACCTGTCCTCAAGGGTTTCGGTAAGTGGCAAATCATACATATTGGCCCAGATATCGCTTTCATTCCGCTTGTTTAACAGCACTTTGTCATTCTCTAGAATTAACCAGTAGTTAAAATATCTTTGTTTTATCTTAACTGTCTTTAGCTTAACGGGCAACTCATTTACCTGTCTGTTCTTTAGTGCATAACAGCCCACACTAACAGGGCATACGTCGCAAAGCGGGTTGCGAGGCTTGCACAATATCGCTCCAAATTCCATCATCGCCTGGTTATGCAGGCCCGGCTCGGCTTGGTCAAGCAATTCATCAGCTAACTGCTGGATGATCTTTTTTCCTTTGGTGCTATTAATAGGTTCGCTGATGCCAAAATATCGGGATATCACCCGGCTTACGTTACCATCAACCACAGCTTTGGCCTGATTGGTTGAGAAGGAAGAGATGGCCGCGGCCGTATATTCGCCTATACCTTTCAGAGCGATCAGGTCGTTATAATTTCCCGGAAAAATGCCATTAAACTTACGCTGAACCAATCGGGCCGTGGTCAACATATTACGCCCGCGCGAGTAATAACCCAGGCCCTGCCAAAGCTTAAGTATCTCATCTTCGGTTGCTGAAGCAAAATCGGTTACTGTTGGATAAGCCTCAGCAAAGCGATAAAAATAGGGCATTCCCTGCTCAACACGGGTTTGTTGCAGGATAATTTCAGACAGCCAGATAATATACGGATCGGTGGTATGGCGCCAGGGCAAATCGCGACGGTTTTGCTTGTACCACTGCGCCAAAGTTTGGGTAAAATTCATTAATTACAAATGTACATGGTTTTGAGCTTACTCCGGTTTTCAAACCAGTACGTATGTAAAAGCAAAAATTCTCATCTTTTATTTTTCAATTTCATTTTAAACCAATACTTTTGCAACCCCAAAACAGTTAAGTGTTTACATAATTTTATAAGGAAAAACAGATATGACCAAGGCAGAAATAATAGCTGAAATCTCATCAAAGACAGGCATCGAGAAAGTTGACGTACAAGAAACTGTTGAAGCATTTTTTAAAGTTGTAAAAACTTCAATGGTAGGTGGCGAGAACGTATACGTTAGAGGTTTCGGTAGTTTCGTAGTGAAAAAAAGAGCTAAAAAGACCGCTCGTAACATTTCAAAAAACACTGCCATCATTATCCCGGAACATTTTGTCCCAAGCTTTAAACCGGCAAAAACTTTTGTTGAAAAAGTTCGCACCGGCAATAAAACCAAAGCTGTAAAGTAATTTATGGCAACAAAGCAAAAACAAATAGCCTTGATTATTATAGTGATTGCTATAATGGGTTATTTGTTTTCGCTTCCTGTTAAAGGATTAATAAAGCCCAAGGATAGCCGCGGCAATGCCGGCGCTAAAATGGCCGAGGGCAAACCGGCCAGTACCAGCGTAAATGTCGATTATGTATCGGCAGCCGCTAAAGCAGTTATCGGCAACAATTTAGCCGGCGAAATAACTGCTTTAGAAGGCAACCTTAAAAAAGCAGGTACTGATGCCGACAAACTGAAACTGCAAAAGCAGCTAGCCCAAAAATGGGACGATGTTAACCAACCGGCGCCGGCAGCGTTTTATTATCAGGCCGTAGCTGACAAGGAAAACACCTACCAAAACTGGGTAAATGCCGGCGACAGGTATAACGAAGGGTTCCGCTCATCGCAGGATACCTTGGTACAACCCGCTTTGGTGACAAACGCGGTAAGCGCTTTTCAAAACGCTTTAAAGCTTAACCCCGATGGCCTTGATGCCAAAACGGGTTTAGGCATTGCCTATGTAAACGGTGGCGCGCCGAGCCCTATGCAGGGTATCAGTTTGCTGCTCGAAGTTGTGGCTAAAGACCCTAAAAATCGCAAAGCAAACCTTAGTTTAGGTTTATTTGCCATCAAATCGGGTCAATTTCAAAAGGGTGTAGAAAGGTTTAAAGGTATGATAGCCGTTAAGCCGGAGTTCGAGCCTTATTTTTACCTGGCTGAATGCTATAAACAGTTAGGCCAGAAACAGGATGCCATAGACGCTTACGAAAAGAGTAAGGCTTTAATGCCCGACCCAACGTTTACAGCACAAGTTGATCAATATATCAAAGAGTTAAAAAATTAATAGTATTTAAAATTTATCATTATGCCAAGCGGTAAAAAAAGAAAGAGACATAAAATGGCCACTCATAAACGTAAAAAACGTTTAAGAAAAAACAGGCATAAAAAGAAATAAGCCGGTTCAATTTATAGCCCTTGCCAAAAGGGCTATTATAGTTTCTATTGTTTAAATCTTCGTATCGTTTAAATTACGGCGCTTTATGTCGTTTGAAGAAATGGAGTAGCCATTGGTAAAAGAATTAATTATCGATGCAACCCCCAACGGGGCTACTATTGCTTTATTACAGGATAAACAACTTGTAGAGCTTAACAAAGAGCAAATCAACAACAATTATGCTGTTGGTGACATTTACCTTGGTAAAATCAAAAAGATTATGCCGGGGCTCAATGCAGCTTTTGTTGATGTTGGCTACGAGAAGGATGCCTTTTTGCATTACCTCGACCTTGGTCCGCAGGTGCAAAGCCTGCTGAAATTAACTAAGCAAGCGCGCTCTGGCGGTCAGCATGCTAAACTATTAGATAATTTTAAGCTCGAGGCCGATATTGATAAAGCAGGTAAAATATCCGATATCTTAACCAAAGGGCAGCTTATACCGGTACAGATAGCTAAAGAACCTATCTCAACCAAAGGCCCGCGCTTAAGTTCCGACCTGTCAATCGCCGGTCGATACGTTATCCTGGTACCGTTTTCCGAAACGATATCCATCTCCAAAAAGATCAAAAGCAACCCTGAGCGTACACGCCTCCGTAAGATCATCGAGAGCATCAAGCCCAAAAACTTTGGGGTGATCATCCGTACCGTATCCGAGGATAAAGGCGTAAACGAACTACAGAAGGATCTGCTAGATCTGATCTCTAAATGGGAGTCGTTCACCACCCGCCTGCCATCAACCGATCCGGCTAAGAAGATCTTGGGCGAGATGGACCGCACCTCAACCATCCTGCGCGATATCCTTAACTCCGATTTTCAGAATATCTATGTAAATGATACGGCCATTTTTAACGAGGTGCGTTCATACATTCACGAGATATCGCCCGATCTGGAAAATATCGTGAAACTGCATAAGCATAAAGAGCCCATATTTGAGCACTTTGGTGTTGATAAACAAATAAAGGGCGCTTTTGGCAAAACAGTTAACCTGGCCGGTGGCGCTTACCTGGTTATCGAGCATACCGAAGCCCTGCACGTTATCGACGTAAACAGCGGTAACCGTACCGCCAATAAAGAAAACCAGGAGCAAAACGCTTTCCAGGTAAATAAAGAGGCGGCCAAAGAAATTGCCCGCCAGCTGCGCCTGCGCGATATGGGTGGTATCGTAGTTGTCGATTTTATCGATATGCACAAGCCAACCAACCGTAAGGACCTGTTCGACTTCCTGCGCGACGAAATGGCGCTCGACCGTGCCAAGCACACCATTTTGCCACCCAGCAAATTTGGTTTGGTGCAGATAACCCGCCAGCGCGTGCGCCCCGAAATGAACATCGTTACCACCGAGGTTTGCCCAACCTGTAACGGCACGGGCACTATCCGCCCTACGGTGCTGCTTATCGATGATATCGAAACTAACTTTAACTATATCCTTAAAGAGCAGAACGAGAAAAATATCACCCTCACCGTGCACCCGTACATCGAAGCTTTTATTAAAAAAGGGTTTATCAATCTGCAAATGAAGTGGTATTTTAAATACGGCCAGTGGATAAAAGTTAAGGCTAATCCAGCTTATCCTATCACGGAATTCCGTTTCCTGTCGTCAAAAGGGGAAGAGATTAAGTTGTGATTTAGGATTTATTTATTTGAATAGTTGCCGTCTATCTTCAACACATCATTGCGAGGCACGGAGAAATCCTTGATTCAATAAACTCAAGATTTTGGAAAATTTGAGAAATTATGTACTGGATACAATAACTTTATCTCCCTGTGCAGGGTTGACAAATGTCTTGAATGAAAAAGGTATAAACCTGGCAAAATCGTCTTCAAAAAGTGAAAAGAATGATAAATATTCTTCTTTCTCCCTCCGTTTTATGTTTTCGCTTTGAATTGCGAAATCCCGCAGTTCGTCCACCCCAAATAACTCAAGAATTGGAAGGTAAATACGAAAACGATTCGTTGGCGGAAATTCTGCTTCGATGGTCTTCTTTAAGAAAAAGGTGGGGTCTTCGTTACCTTGTTTGAAATGTGTAAACACAGAATCTTTTAGACGAGTATCTAATCTCCATTTCTTAATCCTTCCCTCAGATGTATCTATAAAGTAGTGTTCTCTTACCCCCCAAAACAACCAATTACAGGCCTCATTATTAAAACCATTCTCGCTTAAGAGTTTTTCAAAATAAACTAATTGATAGTTTATCGTTTCCGCTTTTGTAAGTGCGAAAAAATCCCAACTCTGTTCATTTAAATAATACAGCAAACCGCTTTCAAAGATATAGGGGCTTGATGCATTTTCCAGTAGAGGTAAGAAGAAAGCGTTAAATTCACCTTTACTTTTATTGTAGAATCTCTCTACTGGACTTCCAGGAAAGTCAAATAAGAAATGATTTAATTCTCTATATGGAAATGACGTAAATCCCCTTTTTGCAACATATTGCTTTCCAAAATAAAAGATAGCATTCAAGATAATTTCAAAGTGAGTTTTATCAGTAAAGTTTCTTTCTTGAAGCAATCTCGTTAACGTGGGAGACTCTAAATTTCTATTTAGATTATTATCCAGCAGTTTAAATAAAGAGTCCCTTCCTTCAAGTGTCGCCCTTCTAAAGTCTGTATCGGATATATCGTTTTTCGATATTCTGAAACGAAAATAAATGTCAAAAAAGAGTGGATTACTAATAGAATTAGATATTTTCTCAGTATTTCCAAATGTGCTCAAAGGAAACAGACCTCTAAATATTTCTCTGATCAAGATCAAATCTTCAGCAGAAAGTTCATATTTCTCCGCCGTTTCGCTAAGATATTGCACCATATATGGGATTTCAGCATCGCTTTTAGAGGTTTTTATGACATAAAACTCCTGATACTGAGAGCCAAATAGTTTAAGATTTAAAAAATCGTTTACCTTTTCATACAATATGTCATAAATCTGAGGATATCTAAATTTGAGTAATTCAAGAATGAATAAACTTGAGAACTCAAGTTCCGACGCAATTAAATTATAAGTTAGCTGAAAACTATTTACAAATTTTATTATGTCTCTCGAATGCCTAAAGATATTTCTATAGGATGTTTCGTATTGATTTTCAAATGCTTTAGGAATAATATTCTCACATAAAGACACAAAATCATCTATTCGCAAAACATCCTTAATTTTTTCTTTAAGAATATATGTTAAATCTTCTTTCTCTCGTTTAGGCAAAGGAATCTCTAACTGAAAAATCTTATCTAAATAAGTAGTATACGTCTTACTATTTAAAGATTTTAAAGAATTTAATACGTGGGCTTTATCATAAGCTACCAAATATATTATGTTTCCAAAATTTGCCGTATTTCTTATGAGCTTAAGTACTTCAAAAATTTCTTTGTCATCAAGACGATCAAGATCATCAATTGTTATAATTACTTTTCGTTTTGCATCATTCAACAGATTATTAATTTTTTCATATTCAGTTTCGTGAATATATGATTCGCTTAGATAGTTGATAAAATTCAGTCTAGTTGCAATTTTTTTAAACCCTGAATCTTCTCTACTTAATTTTCGTGAATAGGTATATATTAAATTTTTAAGCTGCGGATCGACCTTAACCAAGCTAAGAGCAATGATCTCAAAAAAATCTTTATGTACATTCTCGGTAGTCTCGGAAGCCCATGGATTAAATTTAATTTCCACTATCTTATCGTTTTGCAGTGTAAGATATGTTGAAATAAGATTTAGAAACGATGTTTTACCCGTTCCATATTCTCCAAGGATGCCAATTGCAAATGCTTTTTTATTTTTAGTATTCAATATTAATTTTACGAGTTCGCTTGCAATATCTCTTCTGTGGAATAAGTCGCTTCCTGTATCGGATATAGGATTATCTTCAAGAAAGCCCACAGAATCATCATCATTGGAATCTGGAGTTATTTTATTCTTTTGAACCAAAAAAATAAGGAATGGTAACCAAGCTTCAATGAATACTAAATCTGAATAGGTAACGCAATGAATAGTATAAGTTGAATAAAAATTCCAAAAGTTGGACATTCTGATTGTTAAATATGCAAATGTTGTAATTAATCCAATATGAATAAATGTGTTGCTATTCAGCTTTCTAGTTAGATATACTGAAAGGCCAAGCGGAAGTATAAGTAAAAAAACATCATCTATAAAACTAATGGATATCTTCTTGAAGATCGGACCAACCAATGTATTATCTAATAATTCAAAGAATGATTGTTTGAAAATCACTAAAAGACCAGCTAACAAGAAGTATCTAAAAATATATTTTTTATATTCTTTTGTTGTTACCATAAGGCAATAGTAACGATTTATCTTTGAATCGCTGCTGTATAATTACTAATAATTTTAGTTTTTCATAATTTATTTGCACATTCGCACATCCGCATATTTGCACATCCAACAAACGTGGCTAAAACAAAAACATCTTATTTCTGCCAAAGCTGTGGTTACGAATCGCCGAAATGGCTGGGCAAATGCCCGTCGTGCAATCAATGGAACACCTTTGTTGAAGAGATCATCGAAAAAAGCAATGGCTCTATTCCCGATTGGAAGGCCACGGGCAGTTCAACCTCAACCCAACGGTCCAACAAACCGGTGCTGGTTTCGGATGTTGTTTTTGAAGAGGATACCCGCATATTAACGCCCGATAAGGAATTTAACCGGGTTTTAGGCGGCGGTGTGGTACCGGGTTCGCTGGTATTGATCGGCGGCGAGCCGGGCATCGGTAAATCGACGCTGATGCTGCAACTGGCCATGAATATGCAGGGCCTGAAAGTGTTGTACATCTCGGGCGAGGAAAGCGACCGGCAGATCAAAATGCGGGCCGAGCGCCTGGCGCCCAACGCGGGTAAAGCAGGCGGCGGTTGTTTTATCCTGACGGAAACATCAACTCAAAATATATTTAAGCAGATCGAGCAATTACAGCCGGATATTGTTATCGTCGATTCTATCCAGACATTATATTCGGCGCATATCGAGTCTACCCCTGGCAGCGTATCGCAGGTGCGGGAGTGTACTGCCGAATTATTGCGCTTCGCCAAAGAAACCGCCACGCCTGTTTTCCTGATCGGCCATATCACCAAAGACGGTATGATAGCGGGCCCCAAGATACTGGAGCACATGGTTGATACCGTTTTGCAGTTTGAGGGCGACAGGCACCATGTTTACCGCATTTTACGGTCCATCAAAAACCGGTTCGGCTCATCGTCTGAACTGGGCATTTACGAGATGCTGGGCGAAGGTTTGCGCGAAGTATCCAATCCATCCGAAATATTATTATCGCAGCGTGATGAACCATTGAGCGGCATTACCATATCGGCCACATTGGAGGGCTTACGACCGATGCTGATCGAAACCCAGGCTTTGGTGAGCACATCACCTTACGGTACGCCACAACGTTCGGCAACGGGCTTTGATACTAAGCGCATGAACATGCTTATCGCCGTGCTTGAAAAACGTTGCGGTTTCCATCTGGGCACCAAAGATGTATTCTTAAACATCACCGGCGGCATCCGCGTCGAAGACCCGGCGATTGACCTGGGCCTTGCCGCGGCTATTGTTTCCTCGCATGAAGATATCCCAGTTCCGTTTAAAACCTGCTTTGCAGCCGAACTTGGTTTGAGCGGCGAAATAAGAGCCGTGCACCGTGTAGAACAACGCATTGCCGAAGCGCAGAAATTAGGCTTCGAGCAGATATTTATCTCAAAATATAATATGCCATCGGCAGCAAAAGGCAATAAAGCGCTCGATCTGTCGCGCTACAGCATCGACATTAAACCGGTAGGACGCATTGAGGAAGCTTTTAATTTGCTGTTTGGGTAAGCCCCCTAGCCCCCTAAAGGGGGGACAAGGCGCAAGTTCAAATAAGATTGTCAAAAGCATCCCCTTTAGGGGACGGGAGGGGCTTACTGCAACACCAGCTTCCTGATCTGATTATTACCCGTATCGGCTACATATAAAGCACCCTGGTAAAATACCAGCGATTGCGGCGCGCTAAATTGAGCTACCGAACCAGTACCATTAGCAAAACCTATGGTGCCGGAGCTGCCTGCCAGGGTGTACAGAATCTTGTTTGAGGTAAGCTCCATGATACGGCCGCCGGTATCCGCAAAATATAAATTGTTATTGGCATCAATCACGATACCACCCGGGCTGTTCAGGGTTAAATTCTGAGTAGCGCTACCGGCCAATGTAGTTACTGTGCTGGTTGCTATCACAATTTTGCGGATGGCATGATTACCCTGATCACTTACATACAAATTAGCGCCCGCGGCATCGATGGCTATGCCACTTGGGTTTTTAAATGCAGCGTACGTTCCTGTCGAATCTACATACCCTCCCGACACGTACCCGGCAACAGTAGTTACCACGCCCGCCGAAGTAATTTTACGGATAAGGTTATTACCCATATCGGCTACATATATGTTGCCGCTGCCATCAATGGCCATGCCACGCGGGCTTTTAAATGCCGAACCCGTACCTGTTCCGTCTGCATAGCCAGGCGTGCCGCTTCCGGCTAAGGTAGTTACCACACCAGCGGCAGTTATCTTCCTGATCAGGTTATTGCCATAATCGGCTACGTAAACATTACCGTTTGCATCGGCTACCGTTGCCTGCGGCGAATAAAATTGCGCGTTTAAGCCTGTAGCATCAACATAACCCAGTGTGCCGCTACCGGCCAGTGTAGTTACGGCGGCAGAAGCGCTTACCTTCCGGATAGCGTTATTAAATGAATCGGCAACATATAAATTACCCGAGGCATCGATGCCTACACCTTTAGGTGTATTAAATTGTGCTGTTGTGCCATTACCGTTGGTATTTCCCGCGCTTGTACTACCTGCAAAAGTAGTTACGGCAGCTGTGGGCATGGTACTGGTTGAAGTTGTAGTAAATTTAACTACACTGCCATAACCCGTGCCTGCCGAGCTTGTTGCAAAGGCTCTGACATAATAGGTTGTATTGGCTGATAAGCCTGTCATATTCAACGCAAAAGATTTTTCGATAACTGCATCTACAGTCTTGCTGTCGGCGGTTGTAGGGGTTGAATTAGTCGAACTCCAGCAAACACCTCTTACTGTAACGGTATCGTCGCCGTTATAAACAATATAACCACCGCTTTGTGCACCAGTTGACGTAACATTGGCGATCACATTGGTGGTTTGTATGCCCGGCACTATGCTGCTTGTAGTAGCATCATTGCTTTTGCTGCAGCTTGTTATAAATAGCACAACAAACAAAAATGCAGCCGGCAAAACGAGTAAGGCAGGTAAGTTTCTTTTCATAGTGATAAAAGTGTTGGCCCAAGATGAAATTTAGATGAATTTTTGCCTTACAAACCGGCTATACATACCAAGGATGCAGTTTTTTAACAATAATTAACACTCGTAAACCATGTGTATACCGCATTGTTACATTTATAAAATACTAATCACATGAAACGTGCTATATCAATCATCCTCATTATTTTATGCCATACCGCAATGGCACAAAAACATACCCCGTTACCACATGGCATGCGCTATGGCCAACGCGTTAGTACCACCGGTATGATGCCGGCTGATAAACTGGAAGCTTTCATGGCTAAAAAAGCACGGATTTCAACCACTATTACAGGCAGGGTATTGCGTGTTACTAAACCCAAAGGCGGTTGGTTTGATATGGATGCAGATAACGGGCGCATCATCCAGGTGCATTTTCGCGATGCGGGCATTAACCTGCCTGCCGATTTAAAGGGCCGTTCGGTGATAATACAGGGTGTGGCCGAAAAACAATTTATTGCCGATGATAAGCAGCATTTTGCAGGGAACACCCAACCTGGGAATAAACAACATCAGCCATTAAGCTTTGAAGCAAGCGGGTTGATGGTTTTGTGATTTTGGATGAAAGATGTAAGGAACAAAGAGCAAGGACTATCTTTTTGATAAAAGATATAAGGAATAAGGACAATTCTTTTATTCAATAAAAAGGAGCAGGAAATCCTTATTCCTTGCTCTATAAATCTTTGTTCTAAGCAAACAAAAAGGGAGCAAAAAATCCTTATTCCTTGCTCCTTATATCTTTACTCTAAAAAAGACTTTACTTACTCAAGTACATCGATTTCTCTTTGTACAGGTGCCTGAAGTATGGATCTTCCAGATCTGGTATAAAGCGGATAGCCTCGCCTGTCGATTTCATCTCGGGGCCCAGCTCTTTGGTTACCTCAGGAAACTTATCGTAGCTGAATACCGGTTCCTTAATAGCATAGCCTTTCAGCTTACGCTCGATGGTAAAATCTTTGATCTTATTGGCTTCCATCATCACTTTAGCGGCTATGTTGATGTAAGGTACATCATAAGCTTTGGCGATGAAGGGTACCGTACGAGAAGCGCGCGGGTTAGCCTCAATCACGTACACTTTTTCGTCTTTTATAGCGAACTGGATGTTCAACAAACCGCGTACGTTAAGTGCCTTGGCTATTTTAATGGTATGTTCTTCCATCTGCTGGATCACACCGGCCGACAGGTTGAACGGAGGCAATACGGCCGACGAGTCGCCCGAGTGGATACCGGCAGGCTCAATATGTTCCATTAAACCGATGATGTGAACATCGTCGCCATCGCAGATCGAATCCGATTCAGCTTCTTCAGCTCTGTCCAAAAAGTGGTCGATCAGTACGCGGTTACCTGGCAGGTTTTTGAGCAGGTTTACTACGGCTTTTTCCAGGTCTTCATCGTTGATCACAATGCTCATGCCCTGCCCGCCCAATACATAGCTCGGGCGAACCAGTACCGGGTAACCTACCTGGTTAGCAACCTCGATAGCTTCTTCTGCACTTTCGGCAACGCCGTATTTAGGATATGGGATGTCCAGATCTTTTAGCAAATCAGAAAAACGGCCACGATCTTCGGCAATGTCCATATTGTTGAACGAAGTACCGATGATGCGGATGCCGTGCTCATGCAATTTTTCGGCCATCTTCAACGCTGTCTGTCCACCTAATTGCACGATAACACCTTCGGGTTTTTCCAGGTCGATGATCTCGCGCACATGCTCCCAGAAAACAGGCTCGAAGTACAGCTTATCGGCCATGTTAAAGTCGGTAGATACCGTTTCAGGGTTACAGTTAATCATGATCGCCTCATAACCGCACTCTTTAGCGGCAAGCAAACCATGTACACAGCTGTAATCAAATTCGATACCCTGGCCTATACGGTTAGGGCCCGAACCCAATACGATGATCTTCTTCCTGTCCGAAGGGATAGATTCGTTTTCGCCATCGTAGGTTGAGTAGTAATATGGCGTTTTAGCCGGGAACTCGGCAGCGCAGGTGTCCACCATTTTATAAACGCGGCGTATGCCTAATTCTTTACGGCGTTGGTACACGTCTTCTTCAGTAGTACTATTGCCTAAAATAAAGGCGATCTGCACATCGCTAAAACCTTTTTGTTTCAGGGTGATTAAAAACTCCTCAGGGATATTGTTCACCGAGTAACGGCGCAGTTCGGCCTCCAGGTTGATCAGCTCTTGTATCTGGTTCAAGAACCAGCGGTCAATCTTGGTGGTTTTACGGATCGATTCGATAGGTACGCCCAGGCTCATCGCATCGTAAATGTGGAACAGCCTGTCCCAGCTTGGTTTTTCCAGGCTGTGCATAATCTCGTCGAGGTTGCGGCTCTGGCGGCCATCAGCGCCTAAACCGGCACGGCCGATCTCCAAACTCTGACAAGCTTTCTGCAGCGCTTCAATAAAGCTGCGGCCGATACCCATTACCTCGCCTACCGATTTCATCTGCAGGCCCAGCTCACGGTTAGCGCCTTTAAATTTATCGAAGTTCCAGCGTGGTATTTTAACGATCACGTAATCCAGCGTGGGCTCAAAGTACGCCGAAGTTGTTTTGGTGATCTGATTCTCTATTTCGTCCAGGTTGTAACCAATGGCCAGTTTGGCAGCTATTTTAGCGATAGGGTAACCGGTAGCTTTTGAGGCCAGCGCTGATGAACGCGAAACACGTGGGTTAATCTCGATAGCTATAATAGTTTCATCGGCTGGGTTTACCGAAAACTGTACGTTACAACCGCCCGCAAAATTACCAATGGCGCGCATCATGCGGATAGCCTGGTTACGCATTTCCTGGTAGCAACGGTCGCTCAAGGTCATGGCTGGGGCCACGGTTATAGAGTCGCCCGTGTGGATACCCATCGGATCGAAGTTTTCGATCGAGCAGATGATGATCACGTTATCGTTGTTATCGCGCAGCAATTCCAGCTCGTATTCTTTCCAGCCTAAAACCGCCTGCTCAACCAATACCTCGTGGGTTGGCGATGCCTGCAGGCCACGGTTTAGCGCGGCATCGAAATCTTCTTTCTTATGTACAAAACCCGCGCCTTTACCACCCAGGGTATAGCTTGGGCGGATAACTAGTGGGAAGCCGATCTTTTGCGCGGCCTCTTTACCTTCTAAAAACGAGTTGGCTATTTTTGAGGTAGCAACACCCACACCTATATCAACCATCAATTGGCGGAAAGCCTCGCGGTTCTCGGTTTTTTCGATAGCCGCTATATCCACACCAACTATCTTTACATTGTATTTCTTCCAGATACCGCGTTCGTCCGCCTCGATACACAGGTTTAATGCGGTTTGGCCACCCATGGTTGGCAAAACGGCATCTATCTTTTGTTCCTGTAATATTTGCTCGATACTTTCGCAGGTTAAGGGCAGCAGGTACACGTGGTCGGCAATAACCTTATCGGTCATGATGGTAGCCGGGTTGCTGTTGATGATGGATACGGAGATGCCTTCGTCTTTTAACGACAGGGCCGCTTGCGAGCCGGCATAATCAAATTCGCAGGCCTGACCAATAATAATGGGGCCTGAACCGATAATCAGAATGGACTTAATGGAGTTATCTTTGGGCATAGGGCTTTTTTGAAAAAGTCTAAAACTTGTGAACCGGAAACCGGCTTATTACTATGCGCTTAATAGGGAAATCCCGTTGTTGCGTTTCGGGATGCAAAGATAGGTTTTTGTAGCGGTTAGCCTAAGTTTTTTTGATAATTTAACACAGGTTGCGAGTCGCCTGTAAATTCTGCTGTCACAATTGCATCTATAGCAGAATTTGTAGTTTTAAATGCCTTTATGAATATAAAATTCATTATCGTTTACGTGCACTCGAACAGCCATCGTCTCATAATCACAGCCGCTACCTCACAATCATATTATCAATCAACCGCGTTTTGCCAGCCCAGGCTGCTATCAGGGCAACAATCTTTTCGGTTTCTGCTGTAGCCGGCTGAAGCGTATCGCCGTCGGCCAGTTCAAAATATTCCATCTTGATTTCGGGCTGGTGGCTCATGAAGTCGGCAGCAAGTTGTTTCAATTCAGGCAGGGTATGGGTGGCAAAGTTATCTTTCACCATTTGTAATAATTGTGATAAAGCCAGGGCCTGTTGTTTTTCGCCGGCGCTGAGGTGTACGTTGCGGCTGCTCATAGCTAAACCGCCTGGTTCGCGCACGATGGGACACATTACCATTTTAACCGGCATGTTCAGCAGTTCAACCATCCGGCTTATTACCAATACCTGCTGATAGTCCTTTTGGCCAAAGAAGGCCATATCGGGCTTAATGATATCAAACAGTTTAAAAACCACCTGCGTTACTCCCTGGTAATGGCCGGGGCGAAACTTTCCTTCCAATATATTTTCCAGCGGGCCGATATCCAGGTGCCAGGCCGGTTCGTTATCGTCATATACTTCGTTAACCGGTGGATTAAACAACACGTCGCAGCCGGCGCTTATCAGTTTTTTAATATCGCTTTCTATCGGCCGGGGGTATCTTTCAAGGTCCTTAGGATCGTTAAACTGGGTCGGATTGACAAAAATACTGCACACTACTACATCAGTAGCGGCTTTGGCCTGTGCCAATAGTGAAATGTGGCCATTATGCAGCGCGCCCATGGTAGGCACTAAACCTATAGTTTTACCCGCCGAGCGCTTTTGAAGTAAATATGCAGCAATTTCGGCCTTGGTAGTAAAGATTTTCAATGGGGTTGAATTTGATACGAGGGCAAAGATTAGGAAATGAATAAATATTACCAAACAACTTGCATAATTCGTTGATATATCATAAGATAATGCTTATATTTGCAAACTCAAATTTTTTGACTTCTTTACATAAAATTAATATTGATTAGTGATGGGTAAATCTAAGCTTTTGTTCATAACTCATGAAATGTCTCCCTTCTTAGAACTCACAAAAATTGCCGAAATAACCAGACAACTACCACAAGCCATGCAGGATAAAGGGTTTGAGATCCGTATCCTGATGCCGCGTTTTGGCAATATCAATGAGCGCAGGAACAGACTGCATGAAGTGATCCGCTTATCGGGGATGAACATTATTATCAACGATAATGACAATCCGTTGATCATTAAAGTTGCTTCGATACCTGCTGCGCGTATGCAGGTGTATTTTTTGGATAACGAAGAGTATTTTCAACGTAAACATGTGTTTGGAGATAAGGATGGGAAGTTTTACGCCGATAATGATGAAAGAATGATATTCTTTTGCAAAGGTGCACTCGAAACCGTTAAAAAATTAGGATGGGCCCCGGATATCGTTCATTGCCATGGTTGGATGAGCGCGTTAGTGCCTGCTTATTTAAAAACCACTTACAAAGACGATCCGACGTTCAAGCACTCGAAAGTTGTTTATTCGATCTATGAGAACGACTTTACCGACACGCTGGATGCTGAATTTGCCCGCAAAGCGGTAATGGCGGATATGACTGAGGCACATACCGAAGTATATAAGCCAGGCACCAACTCTTCGTTATTTGCGGGTGCTATCCACTACTCGGATGGCATTGTATTGGGTAGTGATAATATAGCTGCTGATGTGTTAAATAATGTTAAAAACAGTCATAAATCGGTTTTAGAAAACGAATTCACTTCGGATTTCGAAAATTATTACAATTTTTACGACGAAATTACCAGTGACGAATTGGTACACGTTGCATAAGACATAGAAGAGACCGATATATGAAATTTTTCAGACTGGACTTATTGACCCTGTTAATAAGTCTTTTTATTTTAGGTAGCTGTAAAAATCCGGATGGGATTGGTTTAGGTATCGATCCTAATCAGGCATCGCAGGCAAACCTGATTGATACAGCAACCATTACAGCCACTACTGTGCCTGATGATAGCCTGTTGACCAACAATATTACCAAGGCGCCGTTAGCTTATTTTAAAGACCCTGTATTTGGTACTACCGAAGCCAATATAGCGGCTTCACTAAACCTGCCGGGGTCATCAAGCTTTACGCTGCCTGCCGGTACTATTGTTATCGACTCGACCCGTTTAGTGCTCGCTTACGCCGATGGTTTTTACGGCGACTCGTTAACAACCAAATATAAGGTGAATGTATACCAGCTTACCGAGCCACTTGTAAACACCCGCTATTACTATAACAACAAAGTTTGGGCTCACAGCAATACACTGCTGGGTACACAAACCTTTTTTGTTAGGCAAAAAGATAGTATTAAAATAACCGATATTGTTACCGGTGGTAAGGATACCTTGAAAAAAGTGGCCCCACAGATCAGGATACCGATAGCCAACAGTTTTGCATTTAATAACCTTTTTGGTGCTTCAACAAGTCAGCTAAATAACAACACGGTATTCTTAAACGCGATTAAGGGCTTGTATATAACCCTTGATAAAACCGGCACCACCGGTGGCCCCGGTGGTAATATCTATTTCAATATGGGTTCGTCAACTGCTACGTCATTACAGATATACTATAAAGTAACGCATGGCAGTACTATTGATACTTTAATAACCACATTACCTTTAGGCAACCCGCATGCTGCCGAAATAAAACACGATTATAGTACCGCTACGCCGGCTATATTGAGCCAGCTAAATAACCCTGCAACATCGGCAGGTACTATTTATCTGCAAGGCTTATCGGGTTTACGTGCAAAAATAAAGTTCCCGTACCTAAAAAAGCTGCTGCCGGCAAACCTAAGCTCCAATGATATTGCTATAAACCGGGCCGAGCTGGTGGTTACACCTGTTGCGGGTACTGGTATCCCTTATGTGCCTACTCCGCGAATCACGCTCTATAAATTTGATATAGCTCATCAAAAAGTAACAGTACCCGATGCTACGGCCGGCGATCCGCATTACCTGTCGGTAAATTCATTTGGTGGCTTTTATGATACGTATCATAAGTCATATAGCTTCCTCATTACAGGCTATGTTGAAGATTTAATACGGGGAAAGATTGTTGATTATGGCACTTATATCGCACCTGCCGATACTGCCGGGGTACACGCAGGCTCGGCAAGCATTGATATTACAAACTCGCCTTTTATAGGCGGGCGTGCCGTAGTGGGTGGCGATAAAACGTCACCATACCGTATGAAGCTGAATATCGTATACAGTAAAGTTTCAAAATAAAATTACTGCTAAAACAGTATTTAATTAATCAGATTTAGGATATTAGCACCGCATTGATCGATCAATGCGGTGCTAATATTTTAATAAACTATTTTTATGTGCGGAATTGTAGGATATATTGGTTACCGGGATGCTTACCCACTTATTATTAAGGGGCTTCACAGGCTCGAGTATCGCGGATACGATAGTGCCGGCGTAGCGCTTTTAGACGATGAACTTAAAGTTTACAAAAAAGCCGGTAAGGTAAGCGATCTTGAAAACTTTGTAAAGGATATCGAACTAAAGGGTAATATTGGCATGGGCCATACCCGTTGGGCTACCCACGGTGCCCCAAGCGACCGTAACTCACACCCGCATTCGTCAGGCAACCGCAAGCTTACCATCATTCATAATGGTATTATTGAAAATTATGCTACCATAAAAGAGGCCTTGTTGGCTGATGGCCACATTTTTAAAAGCGATACCGATACCGAGGTGCTTATTCACCTGATTGAAAATATACAATCAGAAACGGGTTTAGATCTGCGCGAATCAGTACGTATTGCGCTGAATAAGGTAGTTGGTGCATACGCCATTGTGATTATGAGCGCCGATGAGCCCGATTTGATCATTGCTGCGCGTAAGGGTAGCCCATTGGTTATCGGTGTTGGTAAAGGCGAATATTTTGTAGCGTCGGATGCTACGCCTATTGTTGAATATACCAAAAACGTGGTTTATCTGAATGATAACGAGATAGCCTACATCAGCCGCGAAGACCTGCTTATCAAAAACATTGATAATACTGTACAAACTCCTTATATCCACGAGCTCGATCTGAAACTCGAACTGCTTGAAAAAGGCGGATACGAGCATTTTATGCTGAAGGAGATATACGAACAGCCACGTTCTATCCGCGATTGTATGCGTGGCCGCATTTACCCCGAAACCGGTAAAGTGCAGTTAGGCGGCATCAAAGAGTATACCGAGAAGTTAAAAAATATAGACCGTATCATTATCGTAGCCTGCGGTACCTCGTGGCATGCAGGTTTGGTTGGCGAGTACCTGATTGAGGAGTTTGCCCGCGTACCGGTTGAAGTTGAATACGCATCCGAGTTTCGTTACCGTAACCCTATCATTACAGAGAAAGATCTTGTTATAGCTATCTCTCAATCGGGCGAGACCGCCGATACCATGGCAGCCATCGAACTGGCTAAAGAGCGTGGAGCTACTATCTTTGGCATCTGTAATGTGGTTGGCGCTTCTATTCCGCGTACTACACATGCGGGCGTTTATACACACGCCGGCCCTGAGATTGGTGTAGCATCAACCAAAGCCTTTACCGCCCAGGTGAGCGTGCTTACGCTCATCGCGTTTTATATTGCGCAGCAGCGTGGTACCATTACCCAAAGTAAGCTTATTGAACATCTTACCGAACTGAATGAAATACCCGAACTGGTTGAAGAAGCCCTAAAAAGCAATGAGCACATCCAGGAGATAGCCGCCAAGTTTAAGGATTCGCCCAACTGCCTGTTTCTTGGCCGCGGCAGTTCCTTCCCGGTTGCCCTGGAAGGCGCCTTAAAGTTGAAGGAGATATCCTACATTCATGCAGAAGGATACCCGGCCGCCGAAATGAAACACGGGCCAATAGCTTTGATCGATGAAGAAATGCCGGTGGTATTTATAGCTACCAAAAACTCATCGTACGAGAAGGTGGTAAGCAACATTCAGGAAGTAAAGGCACGCAAAGGCAAGGTAATCGCTATTGTAACCGAGGGTGATATCGATGTAAAAGAAATGGCCGACTATGTGATAGAAATACCGCAAACCGCTGAAGCCTTTGTGCCGCTGGTAGCTACTATCCCGCTGCAATTATTATCATACCACATAGCTGTAATGCGTGGTTGCAATGTGGATCAGCCACGCAATCTGGCCAAATCAGTAACGGTAGAATAAAAAAATACCTGTGATGGAGGCTGGATGTTGATACCAGGCCGGCGCGCGGCATTTTTATTTCTTAAAACTTTTCATTAAATCTTACTACGGGCAACCGTGCAGTTTAATTGTACGTGCCCGACGAGCACTTGAGGAAAGAGCCGGTTGATCATCCCTGTTCTTCAGGCGCTACCTGGTTGGTAGCGTATAGGCCAGCCAAAAGGCTGTGGTGTTGTACAGGTCTATGGGCCCTTCATCTTTTGGCCTGTTGCTTCCGGCAGGCGCCGTAGTATGCACCATAGCCCGGTTGGCTCCTCCACGTGCGGTAGTAGCCCTGGTAGTAGCCATTTCGGTTGCTCCTTCGGCCGGGCCCGAGGGTTTATCAAGCGCATTTACCGCAATATTGATATTTAAACTTGTTCCGGGCTTTACATTAAGCATATTAAGTGGAATGGCTATTTCATAACCCATGCCACCTTCATCCTTAAACGCGTATGCGCCTTTAAAACCATGATCATCGGGTAAGGTTATAGCGTCACTAACACCTTTAAAACCATCAGTTTTGGCATTGATTTGCCGGGCATGTTGCTGGGCCACATAATTCAGGCTTTCATCGGTAACCGGTATAGGATAACTAAAACTGAATGATTTTTTTCTTTTACCTTCAGTATTGAAGGACATAGTGATACCTGCACCTAATACCTTTTGTTTCAGAGCCTTTTGATTGATATCAACAGTAAGATATAAATAGGTATCATCGCTGCTGATCGCATATTTTAGTCTGCTTTCTTCGTTGTATATAAATGATGAGTCGGCCCATTCGTCCAGCTTTCCGTCGATTTTTACATCAGCCGGAGCCTTAGGTATAGATACGGTAGCCGGATCGGATTTTTGTGCCGAGGCATTAAACAACCATAACAAGCTGATAAGTACTGCGAAGCCGTATTTGTTTCTAAGTTTCATGATAAAAGGAATGAGATCAGTTAATCTTTGTAAACTAAGTTACTAAACATCTCTCACTTTACCTGCTTATCTTATTTATAACAAGTTTGTTACATTTTGAAGTCCGAAAGTTTTTAGTCCGGAAGTCCGAAAGATATCTGCATGCTGATTCTCCCGGCTTCACATTACTTATCTATCTTCCGGACTTCCCGTCTTTCGGCCTATTACGAAAACTTTTCTTCCATCATTTTTTCCAGCGCGAACATCTCGTCGCGCAGGCGGGCGGCCAGTAAAAAGTCCATATCCTTGGCGGCGGCCAGCATATCCTTTTTGGTGTTCTCTATGGATTTTTTTAACTCGGCCTTGGTCATGTACTGTACTATCGGGTCGGCAGCCAGGGTTGCAGGGGTATTCTCTTCTACATAAGCACGTTGTACGCCGCCCTTAAAATCAACCACCGAAGTTTGCTCGATAATGCCTTCCTTGCTTTTGCCTACTGTTTTTGGTACGATGCCGTGCTCCTGGTTATAAGCAATCTGTTTATCACGACGGCGGTCGGTTTCGTCAATAGTCACCCGCATCGAGTCGGTTATTTTATCGGCATACATAATTACCCGCCCACGGTCATTACGCGCGGCACGGCCGATAGTTTGGATCAGCGATCGTTCCGATCTCAGGAATCCTTCCTTATCTGCGTCTAGTATCGCCACCAGCGATACTTCGGGTAAGTCGAGCCCTTCACGGAGCAGGTTAATACCGATCAGCACGTCAAATTCGCCCAGGCGCAGGCCACGCAGTATCTCTACACGCTCCAAAGTTTTTACTTCCGAGTGGATGTACCGGCATTTAATGCCCAGCCGGTCCATATATTTAGCCAATTCTTCGGCCATGCGTTTAGTTAAGGTGGTCACCAAAACACGGTCGCCCAGCTTAATGGTTTTATCCACCTCGTCGAGCAGATCATCAACCTGGTTAATAACCGGGCGTATTTCGATGCTCGGATCAAGCAAACCGGTTGGGCGAATCACCTGTTCTACTACCACACCGCCGCTTTTCTCCAGCTCAAAATCGCCGGGCGTAGCGCTTACATACAACGTTTGCGGCGCCAATCGCTCAAATTCCTGGAAGTTTAGCGGGCGGTTATCCAGCGCTGCCGGCAGCCGGAAACCATAATCTACCAATGATATTTTCCTCGACCTGTCACCGCCATACATAGCGCGTATCTGTGGCACGGTAACGTGGCTTTCATCGATCACCATCAGGTAATCATCCGGGAAATAATCCAGCAGGCAGAACGGTCTCGCGCCAGGCTTGCGCCCGTCAAAAAACCGCGAATAATTCTCAATGCCGGAGCAATAGCCCAACTCTCGTATCATTTCCAGGTCATAGTTAACCCTTTCTTCTAAACGTTTAGCTTCCAGGAACCGGCCGTCATCAATAAACTGTTTCTTGCGAACTTCCAACTCTTCCTGTATGGCCCAAACCGATTGCTGGAAACGCTCTCGTGGGGCAACGTACAGGTTAGCCGGGTAGATCACCATGTTCTGCATCTTTTCGATGGTCTTTCCCGATTTCAGGTCGAACGTGCTTAGCTCTTCAATATCATCACCGAAGAACGATATCCGGTAACCCACATCCATGTTGGCCGGGTAAACATCCACCACATCGCCCTTAACCCTAAAACTGCCACGGGTAAAATCGGCCGTGGTGCGTGCGTACAATATCTCAACCAAACGATGCAAGAAGGCGTTACGGCTAACGCGCGTACCTACCGCGAACCGGAACACCGAGTTGGCAAAATCCTCCGGGTTACCCATACCGTAAATACACGATATGGACGATACCACGATCACATCCCTACGGCCCGACATCAGCGCCGAAGTGGTACGGATACGCAGCTTCTCAATCTCGTCGTTTATCTGCAGATCTTTTTCAATGTAGGTATTTGATGAGGGGATAAACGCCTCGGGCTGATAGTAATCGTAATAGCTCACAAAGTAATTCACCGCATTTTCGGGGAAGAACTGCTTAAACTCTCCATACAACTGTGCGGCTAACGTTTTATTATGACTTAAAATTAACGTGGGCCTTTGCGTTTGCTGTATTACATTAGCTACCGTAAAAGTTTTACCAGAGCCGGTTACGCCCAGCAAGGTTTGATAATTATCACCATTGTTGACACCCTCAACCAATTGCCTGATAGCTTCGGGCTGGTCGCCGGTGGGTTGGTAGTTCGAGGTTAGTTTAAAATCCATAGTAAGATATGAGTATTGAGATGTGAGAATTGAGACATCTCATCTAAAGGAATGCTGATAAAAATCGGTGAAATCAACTCTTCATCGGTTGCAATCCAATAACAAATATAAATAAAAAGGGGAGCCAACCCGTGGTTCCCCCTAAAATCAAACCTTATATAAACATTAGTAAAAACTAACGTATGTATACTATACGCTCAGGATGCATAAATAGTTTATTGTCAGTAGTTTTTTACAAATGGGTGATATGGGGATGTAAGATGGGAAGAAGTTAAATGGATGATGTATACTTATAAGTTAACCTAATATATTACATTATTATAGCGCTTTACTCTCGCAAGATTTTAAGCTTTATTTTGTAAATGATAAAACTGGATTTTATTTATTTGAGTGTAAATGAATAAAAATGTATATTTATGGTATTATTTCAACCTGTATGCAAGCCCGGATAAGTCAGTTTATTGCTTATATAAGCGTAGTTTTATTGTCGGTATTTTTAATAACATTTACTTCCTGCCAAAAAATACCCGGTCATGCCACCGGTATTATCCCTTCAGGGGGATCAGGTTCAACGGGTAGTACAGGATCAACAGGCGGAGGTTCTGGTTCAACAGGTGGATCTGGCGGATCCGGCGGCACCACTTCGGCAACCGGTAGTATTGTTTATGTGGCACACGATACTATTTTCTACCTTGCATCCTTGAACAGCGCCCCCAAAGCCATAGTAACTACGTATGGGGAAAAGCAATTTGTCAGGATATCACACGATCATACCAAGATCGCTTATTTGTATTTCGGCAGCATCGAAATTGATAACATTTCAGGCCAAAAGATCACGACAGTAAATCCACCGGCTAATACATATTACAGGGAGTTTGACTGGAGCGCTGACGATAAAACGTTGTATATTCTGGATTTTGATGGTAAAGTAAGCTATTATGGCCCGTCGATGAATTTACCTGCATTCGTTTTTCCGAGTTCGATAAGCGGTAATACAAACAAGGTGATCTCGATGTCGGTATCAACCAAAGGCGACCTGGCCTATGTTGTGCTATCTGATATGGGAGGTATCGAACTTTATGAAATGTGCATTTTACCGGCGGGTGGTTCGTCTGTTATTGAGTATAACACCAATACATCAAGTCTGCAAGCTAATTTTAATATGGCTTCCGTTCGTTTTTCCAATAATGCGCAAGACTTGGTTTTAGGTTATCAGGAAGCGCATGATAACTTTATTAATATGTATGCTCTCGATGTTTTTACGGGACTAAAGAAGACCCCGGATAAACATCTTGAAATTGCGAACATATCGTATTGCGATGCTATTTATAATAGCAGTGTTGGCTATATTGTAGGGGGGTATAATACTGATATTACCACCACCAATACATTTTTATCGACGATTGACATAAATACCGGCAAAAATATCAAAGCGCTGTCCAGCCATGGCGGTGAGATAGGGGGCTATTATTCGGATTGGAAATAGCCTAATTGGGGTCAGATAAGGATTTAACTCAGGTAAACGCGCAATTATATCCCGAAGCTAGTAGCTTTGTGCCGAAATAATGCTTGAATATGAATAAACCCGAAATCGGCCATCCCCAATCCGAAATAAAATACCACCACCTCTTCTTCGATCTCGACCATACCATCTGGGATTTTGATAAAAACGCTGAGGAAACCCTGCAGGAGTTGTTCGTGGTGTACGATCTGCCCAAGCTTGGCCTGCACTCGGCCGAGCTGTTTATCCAAACCTATACCCGTAACAACCACCAGCTTTGGGCCGATTATCATGTGGGGAAGATAACCAAGGCCACTTTGCGGGAAATGCGTTTTAAGAAAACATTTTTAGAGATGGGCGTTAGTCCAGAGGTGATACCGGTACAGTTTGAGGACGATTACGTGCGTATATGCCCCACCAAAACAAATTTGTTTGAAGGCGCGCATGAGACACTTCAATACCTGCACGGTAAGTATACCTTACACTTAATAACCAACGGGTTTAAGGAGTCGCAGGATGCAAAAATTAATGGGACAGGCATCGGCAAGTACTTTGACCAGATCATCGTATCGGAAGATGTGGGCGTAAATAAACCAGACCCGGCAATTTTTCAGCATGCCTTGAATATGGCCGGTGCCGAAAAAAGCACGAGTATCATGATCGGCGACAGCCTCGAGGCCGACGTTATGGGCGCCTTAAATTTCGGTATGGACGCTATTTACTTTAACCCCGCAGGTTTGCCCAAACCCGAATATATACCCTTGCAAATAAGCAACTTAAATGAATTAACTTTGTTGCTATGAGCATTGCCTCGGATAAGAACGCTTTGGAAGAAAGTTTGGCCGTTTACCGCCGTAAACTGGATGAGTTGCCCGACGACCTTTTTAACCAAACCCCACCCGGCGGTGGCTGGAGCTATGGTGAAGTATATTGTCATATTCTGCAGGCTAATATGGGCTCGCTTACCGCTATCGAAAAATGTATTAACGGCACAGGGCAGATCGATAATAAACGCCTAAGCCTGCTGGCAACTTTGGTGCTGCTAACCGGGCGCTTTTCGCCGGTACGCATCAAGGCTCCGGCAAAAATAGCAGCAATGGTTACCAATATCGATAAGGAAGAAGCACGCAATAATATTATCAAAGTTAAAAAACGCCTGGAGCAATTGGTTGGTGCTATCAGCAAATCATCATCATTCATCAAGATAAAGCACCCACGTTTGGGCATGTTGAATGCCCGACAATGGCTGCGTTTTATCAACATCCATACCCGCCATCACCTTAAACAAATCGAGCGTATCGAAAAAAAGTTTGGCAGGCACTAAACATTTGTCTTTTAACGTTGTCTTAACATTCAGATAATCTGATAGTCAGATATTTGAACCTAATATTCGAGGCAATGAACCAAGAGCTTATACATTTATTCGAGGTGGGCTTTTTACTCCTTTTAGTGGGTATATTTTACATTAGCCCGTTCGATATGAAAGTTGATGAGGAAGAAGACGACGAGTAAGGTTCCGGCACAATCTTCAGTACTAACCGGCGTACCCGCCGTAACGGAAGCCTCACCTTTAAATTTTACCACAAATATTTATTGTAATGGCAAAGCGCGAAGTTGATATCGTAGTGATTTCTGACGTGCATTTAGGCACTTACGGATGCCAGGCTAAAGAGCTTTTACGCTACCTTAAAAGCATCAAACCTAAATTACTGATCCTTAACGGTGATATCATCGATATCTGGCAGTTCAGCAAATCGTACTTTCCCGAAGCGCATACTAAGGTACTGCGCCGTATCCTTAAATTTGTTACAGACGGTGTGCCCGTGTATTACCTTACCGGTAATCACGACGAAATGCTGCGCAAGTTTGCCGATTTTAACCTGGGTAGTTTCCAGCTATTAAATAAGGTTGTGCTCAATATCGATGGCAAAAAAGCCTGGATATTTCATGGCGACGTGTTTGATGTTACCATGCAGCACTCTAAATGGCTGGCTAAACTGGGCGCTGTAGGTTATGATACGCTGATCATCATCAATAGTATGGTTAACTGGTTTTTGACTGCCATGGGCAGGCAGAAAATGAGCTTTTCGCAAAAGGTGAAGGCTAAGTTTAAAGATGCTGTGGCTTTTATTAATCAGTTTGAGCAAACCGCTGCCGATTTGGCCGTGGATAAAAAATACGACTATGTAATTTGCGGTCACATACACCACTCCGAGATACGCGAGATACAGAATACCGATAAAACCGGCTCGGTGCTGTACCTTAACTCGGGCGATTGGGTGGAGAGCCTCACCTCGCTTGAGTATATGAACGGGCAATGGAGCATCCACAAATTTAATCCAGACGATTACAAAACCGAGGTTGAGGATGATGATAAAACCGACTCGGAAGACCTTGATGCCAAAATGAATGTGATCGATCTGCTGGAACGCTTTAAACAGGAAGCCCATTAAATCAAGGGATATTTTACATTAATATAATACAGCCACAGTAGCATTTGCGGTTAAACTGTCTATATTTACCACCGTCATCCACAAATGAAGATACTTTTCGCTATACAGGGCACCGGCAACGGGCACATTAGCCGTGCGCGCGAAATTGCGCCACTGCTGCAGCAATACGGTGAGCTCGATCTGCTGGTTAGCGGCACCGAAGCCGAAGTATCGCTGCCTCAGGAATTAAAATATCGCTTACACGGCGCCAGCTTCGTTTTTGGTAAAAAAGGCGGCATCGACAAATGGGCGACCTATAAACTGTTGGACCTGCGACAGCTATGGCACGATATGCGTACCATCCCGCTTAAACAGTACGATTTAATAGTTAACGATTTTGAACCCGTAACCGCCTGGGCCTGCAAGTTGCAGAAGGTGCAGTCGGTATCGCTGAGCCATCAATGCGCGTTCGTATCATCCAAAACGCCACGGCCAGGCAGGTTTAGCCCTTCCGAATTATTGTTAAAATATTACTCGCCTACTGATCATCATATCGGCTTTCATTTCGACAGGTATGATGATTTTATTCATACCCCGGTTATCCGCAGCGAGATACGTGCACTTGAGCCGCAGAATAAAGGCCATTACAGCGTTTACCTGCCGGCGTATGACGATAAAACCCTGATAAAATACCTGAAGCAGATAGACGTGCCCTGGCAGGTATTCTCCAAACGGGCAACAAGCACTTATACCGAAGGTAATGTAACCGTAAGCCGTGTAAACAACGAAGGTTTCAACACCAGCATGGCCAACTGCGAAGGCTTGCTTACCGGCGGCGGCTTTGAAGGCCCGGCCGAAGCGCTGTTCCTGCAAAAAAAAGTACTGATGATACCCATGACCGACCAGTATGAGCAGCAATGCAATGCCCTGGCCGCATCAAAACTGGGCGTGCCGGTAATAGCCGAGATTGACGATAATTTTGTACCCGAACTTAAAAAATGGGTAGAGAACGATCGACGGGTAAAGGTTAATTTCCCCGATGAGACTGCCGCGATTGTTGATGATATGGTAAAGAAGTACGCGCGGGTTTAGTAGCTGGCCGCCTCGAGCCCGGAGTCATAAGCCCTGGAGTCAAAAAACTCAAGATTAGCTAAAGCGTTAGGGATAAAGCGAATACCCGGCCTTTCGACGGGCTCAGGGCAGGCTATGGCTAATGCCTCCCGATGGGTATCGGGACGGGTTGTGCAGTATGAGCCCGGCCGCGGGCAACGCCCAAAAACTGCAGGTGAGGACATCGTCAATAACTATAATTCCATTTCTATAAATTGTTGTTTTGACAATTATATAATTTCGATTATATTTATCCCGATTATAACCGGCTAACCACCTTTATCAAACCAATGACGAATTTGAAATATGCAGCAGCTATCGTGCTTGCCTGTGTCTGCTTGCGGGCAAACACCCAGATTAAAACCCAACAAATAAAGAGGATAAGTCCGGATCTGTTTGGTGTATTTTTTGAAGATCTGAGCTATGCAGCCGACGGTGGCTTGTATGCAGAGTTAATACAAAACCGGTCATTTGAGTATAGCCCCGGCGACAGGAAAGACTGGAACCCCTTAACGGCCTGGGAATACACTACGCAAGGTTTTGCCTACGGAACCATATCTGTAGAAACAACGCATCCCATTAATAGCAATAATCCGCATTATGTAATGCTTACAGTAGAAGATGCCGGGCAGGAAGGCATGGGTTTGACTAATTCGGGCTACGATGGCATCACTATTAAGGCGGGCGAAAAGTATAATTTCTCGGTTTATATTCGTCAGCTATCCGTAGCACCGGTGCCCATGCTTGTACAATTACGCGGCAAAAAAGGTGTGGTATGTGGTTCGGCAACGTTTAGCACACAGGTTGGCGACTGGAAAAAATATACCGCCGTTATCACTGCAGATCAGGCGGCAGATTCGGCTAAACTGGTACTGCTTGCCAAAACGAAGTGCAAATTAGCTTTAGATGAGATATCGCTTTTCCCACAAAGCACCTTTAAAGGCGAAACAAATGGCTTACGCGCCGATCTGGCACAAGCTATAGCGGGGCTGCAACCTAAGTTTATGCGTTTCCCGGGTGGATGCCTGGTGCATGGCGATGGCCTGGGCAATATGTATCGCTGGAAAAATACTATCGGCCCGGTTGAGCAGCGTATACAACAGCGCAACATCTGGAACTACCACCAAAGTGTAGGGCTTGGATTTTATGAGTATTTTAGGTTTTGCGAGGATATCGGCGCTAAGCCGCTGCCTGTTGTGGCTGCCGGCGTAAGCTGTCAAAATTCGGGTGGTACCTGGCGCATCGGTGGCACCGGGCAAAAGGGGCTGACGATGACTGACATGCCAGAGTATATCCAGGACGTATTAGATTTGATAGAATATGCCAATGGGCCCGTAACATCAAAATGGGGCGCCAAAAGAGCGGCGGCCGGGCACCCGGAATCTTTTCATTTGCAATATATAGGCATCGGTAACGAGGATAAGCAAACCGATACCTTCCGCGAGCGCTTTAAAATGATCTATAACGTTGTTAAAACTAAGCACCCCGAAATTACGATCATAGGTACCGTTGGCCCGTCTCCTTCGGGCGAAGACTATGATCTGGGCTGGAAACTGGCCGATCAGCTGGCCGTACCGGTGGTAGACGAGCATTTTTATGAAAAGCCCGAATGGTTTTTAAGCAATAATGCCCGGTACGATACCTACCGTAAATCAAAATCGCAGGTTTACATCGGCGAGTATGCATCCAGAGGAAATACCCTGATCAACGCTTTATCCGAAGCTGCCTTTATGACATCTATTGAACGTAACGGCGATATCGTCCGCATGGCATCTTACGCGCCTCTACTGGCTAATCAAAGTCACACCTCATGGAATCCTAACCTAATCTATTTTAATAATAAAACATTGGCGCCTACTGTAAATTATTATGTACAGCAGTTATTTTCAACCAATCAGGGCGATAGCTATATTTCTAATGTGATATCATTTGCAGGCGATAATCCTAAAGACTCGACCCTGGCAGCATCATGTGTGAAAGATAGTAAAACAGGCGACATCATTTTTAAAATAGTAAATGCGGGTGCGCAGCCCACAATCGCCAGGGCAGATCTGTCCGGTTTTACCTCGCTGAACAGCAATGCTACCTTAAAAGTTTTAAAGGGTAATCCAAAAGATAAAAACACAGTAAATGATGCCGGTAAAATAGTGCCCGCTATTTCGCAAATATCAACAGCCGGCTTAACCTCGTATAGTGCGCCGGCGTATTCATTAAGTGTAATCCGGATAAAAAGTAAAACCAATTAACATTCAAACGATATCCCATATTATGAAAAATAAATTAACGCTACTATCAATATTGTTTGCTGCGATGATAAACAACGTGTTTGCCCAATCGTACCAGCGTACAGCCCGGGGTGTAAAAGCCAATGCTCAATATATGGATATTGAGATTGACTTTTATTCGCCGAAAATTGTGCGTGTTTTAAAGCAGCGAGAAGGAACAGCAGTTAAAAAAGAAAGCCTGTCGGTAATTAAGAAACCCCAGCAAACCCAGGTTGATATAAGCGATAAAAACGGCATCGTAACTTTAAAAAGCAGCGCCGTTATCGTAAACCTTAATTTAAAAACAGGCGCTGTTAATTTTGCGGCTACTGGTGATGTGCAGTTGTTTGCCGAGAAAGATTACGGCGCTCAGTTTACACCCGTTAAACATGCCGACGAAGTTTCTTTTGATGTAAAACAAAGCTACCAATTAGATAACGAAGAAGTAATTTACGGACTTGGCCAACAACAAAACGGCAGGTTAAACCAACGCGGACAGAAAGTTTACCTGCAAAATGGTAATACAAGAGTTTGTATTCCGTTTTTTCAATCGGTAAAAGGCTACGGCGTTTTCTGGGATAATTATTCGCCTACCACTTTTAACGATAATTTACAGGAAACCTCATTCGATTCGGAGATTGGCAATTGTATCGATTACTATTTTATGTATGGCCCCGGTGCCGATGGCGTAGTTGCGCAAATGCGCGATCTGACCGGCCAGGCGCCGATGATGCCTTTATGGGTATATGGTTACAGTCAATCGCGCGAGCGTTATAAAACGCAGTTTGAGTTGGTGGATGTAGTTAAAAAGTACCGTGCGCTTAAGGTGCCTTTAGACGGCATTGTACAGGATTGGCAATATTGGGGGAAGGATGATAATTGGAACGCAATGAGTTTTGATGCTATTACGTATCCCAAACCACAGCTGATGGTAGATAGCGTGCATTTGTTAAATGCGCACCTGTTTATTGTAGCGTGGCCGGGTTTCGCCCCTAAAACACCACAGTATCAGGAGTTTAAGGCAAAAAATATGCAGATCAACTTTGATACCTGGCCGCCTAATGCCAATACCAGGCCATACGATGTATATAACCCGGAAGCGAGGGATATTTATTGGAGATATCTTAACAAAGGCATTTTTTCGTTAGGCCCCGATGCCTGGTGGCTCGACTCAACCGAGCCCGATCACATCAATGTGAAAGATAAGGATTTTGATCAGCCAACTCATCTGGGTACTTTCAGGAGTGTTCAGAATGCTTTCCCCCTGGAGCATACCAAAGGTGTTTATGAGCATCAAAGGCAAACATCTGATACAAAACGTGTTATTTTATTAACCCGGTCGGCCTTTGCCGGGCAGCAAAGATACAGCGCCAATACCTGGAGTGGCGACATACGGTCAGACTGGCCTACGTTAAAAAAACAAATACCAGCAGCGGTAAACTTTTCGCTAACAGGTTTACCTTATTGGAATGCCGATATCGGCGGTTTTTTTGCAGGTCACTGGAACAAAGGCGGCGGAATAAATAACCCCGAATTCAGGGAGCTATACGTACGCTGGCTGCAGTTTGCCACCTTTACGCCAATGATGCGCTCGCACGGAACAGATATACCGAGGGAAATATACCAGTTTGGCAAGCCCGGTGATCAAATATTTGATGTGCTGGAAAAATTCATCAACCTGCGCTATAGCTTGCTGCCCTATACCTATGCTACTGCCTGGAATGTTACCAGTAATTCAGGTTCTATCATCCGGTCACTGTATTCAGGTTTCGGCCAGGATAAACAAGGGTATGAAAATAATACAGAATTTATGTTTGGCAAATCGTTTTTGGTGGCGCCCGTTACCGGTGAGGGTATTAAAAGTCAAAGTGTTTATCTGCCGGCCGGAGCTAAATGGTTCGATTTCTGGACAGGCGAACTTACAGATGGCGGAAAGACCATTGATCGGGCAACTCCGATTGATATACTGCCGCTGTATGTACAGGCTGGCTCTATCATCCCTTGGGGACCAAAAGTGCAATATGCCACCGAAAAAAAATGGGATAATTTAGAGATACGGATCTATCCCGGCGCTGATGGCAAATTTACTTTGTATGAGGACGAAAATGATAACTACAACTACGAAAAGGGGATGCACAGCCTGATTGATTTTGTGTGGAACGACGCGGCTAAAACACTAACTATTGAAACGCGAAAAGGCGCTTTTAAAGGTATGCTAACCAAGCGCGCATTTAATGTTGTTTTGGTGAATGAAAAAACAGGCGCAGGTAATACATTAGCCAATAAACCCACAAAATCAATCCGATATACCGGCGAAAGAATACAGATAAAAATATGAGTTAATTTAGGGATGTATCCCGGATAGGGCGGATTGAGTAGTGTGATATAATTGATGTGTTTTTCTTAATATTGCGTTAAATTAACACACACCGATGATCAAATATTTCAGGGTACTCAATCCGGTTAATATCGTTTGGCTTGGTGTGTTTTTGTTTGTACTGCGCATCAGCTTTATTGTGCACCTGCCGAAGCAGATCGAGTTTACCTTTCTCGAGCCCTTTGCACACTCGCTGATCCCTATCTCGTACGAGAACTTTTTCTCGTCCATCAATAATCTGCTGGTGGCCGCGGTGCTGGTTTTTATCCAGGCTCTGTGGCTAAATCAAATCGTTAATAAATACAACCTGCTGGGCAAGCCCACCTTCTTGCCCGCGTTGATGTACATTACAACATCGGGCATGTTTGTGCCGTTTTTAATATTGAGCCCTCCGCTGATCTGCAATTTCCTGGTTATTTTGATGATCGATAAGTTGTTTAACTTTTATAAAAATGAGAGTGCCAAAACCACGGCTTATGATCTGGGCATGATCGTCGCCTGCGGTACGATGATCTATTTCCCGTTTATTTATATGTTTTTGGCGGTATGGATAGCGCTTATCATCTTCCGTCCGTTTAACTGGCGCGAGTGGGTGTCGGTGTTGATCGGCTTCATCACTATTTTCCTGTTCCTGGCGGTGTACTATTATATGTCCGATCGTATCCGGCAATTTTATACCATCTGGCTGCCGTTGGGGCGCAGTTTCCCGAGTAAGATCCAAATTGATTATTACAACTATATTGTATTGATCCCGGTGATCATAATCCTGGCGCTAGCCTTTTTAAGCCTGCGCGAAAAGTATTACAAAAGTTTTATCCAGATCCGTAAATCGTTCCAGCTTTTGTTCATCATTTTTCTTGTCGGGCTATTGTCATTCTACATCAAAGCAAACTTCAGGCTCAGCCATTTTATACTATGCGCGGTGCCGGCCAGCGTGTTTTTTGCCTATTATTTTCTGTATGCCACCAAGCGCTGGTTTTACGAAACGCTTTATATTTTGCTGGTAATAAGCATAATTTACTTCCAGTTTAACAAATTTTAACTTTTATATTAGTCCAAATGTGCCCACTTGTGTTAGTTTTGTAGCATGAAGTTCGGTGTAGTCATTTTTCCGGGATCCAATTGCGATGAAGATATCATCCACGTATTGGAAAAAATAATGGGTCAGCAGGTTGTTCGCCTGTGGCATAAAGACCATGATTTACAAAATGTTGATTTCGTTATCCTGCCTGGTGGTTTTTCCTTTGGCGACTATCTGCGTTCGGGCGCTATAGCACGCTTTTCGCCCATTATGCAGGAAGTGATCCAGTTCGCGGCCAAAGGCGGCTATGTTTGGGGCATCTGCAACGGTTTCCAGATACTGGCCGAGGCTGGATTGGTTCCCGGCGCTCTGCTACACAATAACCAGCGTAAGTTTATCTGCAATAACTATTACCTGAAAGCGCAAACAACAAATTCGTTACTTACCTCGCAGGTTAATCCGGCTAAAGCCTTAAAAATTCCTATCGCGCATGGCGAGGGCAACTTTTTTGCCGATGCCGATACCTTGAAACAGATAAACGATAACGACCAGGTGCTTTTCCGTTATTGCGATGCGGCCGGCAATATTGTTGCCGAAGCTAACCCTAATGGCGCTATCGAAAACATTGCAGGTGTGTGTAATAAAGAACGTAATGTTTTTGGTATGATGCCACACCCAGAGCGTGCCGCTGATAGCTTACTGGCTAACGAGGATGGCTTAAGCATTTTTGAATCGATACTGGCGCAAGTTAAGGCCTGATGGCTAACCTGGTTATTGATATCGGCAATTCGTTCATCAAACTGGCTGTTTTTAATGGCGACAAGATGGTTTGGATGGAAGCCTACCCCGATATCAACATCACTATACTGACCGATATTTTTAATACATTCAACCTCCGAAAGGCAATTGTTTCGTCGGTAAAAAAGAAGGCCGAAAGCTGGGAGCAATATCTGGGCAGGCAGATCGGGCTAATCAGGTTTAGTAATGATATGGCTAAATCGGTTAAAAATCACTACAAAACACCGCAAACACTTGGGGCCGACCGCGTAGCCGCGGTGGCAGGCGCGCAGGCGCTGTATCCTGGCGAGGCTAGTTTAGTGATCGATGCCGGAACCTGCGTTACCTATGATATGATCGACGCCGATGGAAATTATTTTGGCGGCAGTATATCGCCGGGGCTAAATATGCGTTACAAAGCATTAAGCTATTATACATCGGCGTTGCCGCTGTTAACGGCCGACAATGAGTTTGACAGCGCTTTTGGCTATGATACCGCTTCGTCCATACGTTCGGGTGTGCAAAACGGTATCAAATTTGAAGTGCTGGGCTTTATCGAAACGTACTTTAAACAGCAGCAGCAACTGAATATTTTACTAACCGGGGGCGACTCGATTTTTTTTGATACTGTATTGAAAAATAGCATCTTTGCCCCTCAAATAAAAATTGAGCCGCATTTGGTTCTCGCGGGATTAAACGCAGTTATACAACAGCATAATGATTAACTATAGTAAGCTTTTTATACTACTCATACTTTCGGCCGCTACTTTTGGCGCTATGGCGCAAACATCAGCCACCACAAGTTCGCCATATTCAAAATACGGCTTTGGCTTATACCAGGATCCGCTTTTGCCACAAAATAAAGCTTTAGGAGATCTGGGCGTGGCTGTTGGCAAAACCGGTGGTTTTAATGATATTAATATCGTTAACCCGGCATCATACAGCAACATTAGCCTAACTGCTATAGATATGGGCGCGTTTGTTAACTCAAACACATTAAGCCAGGGTTCGGTTTCACAAACCAGCAGCAACTTCAGGCTTAACCATATCGCGCTGGCTATTCCAACCGGTAAACATGCCGCTTTTAGCTTTGGCCTGGTACCTTACGCCGATCTGGGTTATAACTATACCAAAACCGCTTCGGTTAAACTGAACAATGCCGCTACAGGCGGTATAGATACCACTACTACTGCAAGCTATATGTATACCGGCGAAGGTGGCCTGTCAAAAGGCTATATCGGCTATGGCATCGGTTTTAAAAACTTGCGTGTAGGTTTTAATGTGGCCTATATTTTCGGCAATGAAAAACAATATCGTACTACCCAGTTTACTGATCTTCCATCGGTGTTGAATACCAGTATCGAGAACAGCATGAGTACCGGTGGTTTAAATTACGATTACGGTTTGCAGTATGAGATCCCGATCAAGTCAGATTCGCGCATAACCCTGGGCTATTCAGGTTCGGCAAGTACCATGCTGAGTACAACTTCGAAATTTGTGACCAGCCAGTACACTTTAAATGCTACTGATGGCACGCCAAATACTGCCTTAGATAGTTTACGCAGCGAAACAAGCGATGGCAAGATCAAACTGCCATTGATCAACCGCTTCGGCATAACCTATCAAAAAGATAATCACTTTATGCTCGGCGCCGAATACAAAATGGCCTCATGGAGCGATGTAACCATCAACGGAACCAACGCCGGTTTACAAAACAGCCAGGAGTTTGCTTTTGGCGGTCAGATCACCCCAAACATTAATTCGATAGGCAGCTACTGGGCGGTTATTGATTACCGCTTTGGTGTTAACTACAATAAAACCTACATCAATGTTAACGGTACCGATATTACCCAGTACGGCGCAAGCTTTGGTTTGGGTTTGCCTATTCCGAACACCTCGCGTACAAGTTTCTATAAGGTTAATTTAACGGTAGAAGCCGGTCGGCGCGGCAGTTTGCAAAACAATTTGGTGCGCGAAACCTTCTTTAATTTTCGTTTAGGCTTTACCATTAACGACAGGTGGTTCCAGAAATTTAAGTTCGATTAAACTTATCCGGCATGAAGCAGGCAGCAAAATGGCTATCCGGGTTTTTTATACCGGCTGTTTTAATGGCCATGCTTTTAACCGCGTGCGAGAACGACCTGAAAAATGTGCGCGCCATATCCGCCAAGCAATTTACCAATCCGGTAGATAGCAGCCTTGTTGTTGAAGTAACCTACAGCGATTCGGCCCATGTAAAAGCGGTTTTAAAAACGCCGTTGCTTTTAGATTACAAGGCCGCCAAAAAGCCTTACCGCGAAATGCCGCGTGGCATTAAAGTAACCTTTTACGATAAAAATTTAAAAGTACTGAGCACCGTGGTGAGCGATTATGCCATCACCAGCCAGGACGATAAAGTGATCACGTTTAAGCGTAATGTGGTGGTAACCAATGCCGAGGGCGATACCTTTAAATCGAACGAGCTGACCTGGGATTCAAACCAAAAGCTCATCTACTCAAACCAGCCCGTGGTTTTGAATAAAATAGACGGCACGGTTTTAAACTACAGCAATTTTAAGAGTAACGAAAATGGCTCAGATTACTCGGGCGATAATGGCAGTGGCGTAATCGTAACAAAAGGTAATATCACACAATGATTTAAGTAAAAACAGCGGGTGAAAATTTGTTTATAAAATTTTCCTAAAAGTTGTATCTTGCGCCCTCTTTTGAGAATATATAAATATTAGTATACAATGGGTATAATGAATTTTTTGCGCGACAGGGCAGGAAAGATCGTAGTAATCGCTATCGGTGTTTCGCTTGCCGCGTTCCTGGCTACCGAGGTAATAAGCTCGGGCAGATCGTTTTTACACGGCTCGGCCAACCAACTGGGCGAAGTTAACGGTGATAAAATAGCCATCGAAGATTTTAACAAACGTGTTGATCAGCAGGTTAATCAATATAAACAGCAAACCGGCCAAAGCAGTTTGAATCCACAATTTACCGGGATGATCCAGGATAACGTTTGGAACCAGATGGTTACCCAGGATATCGTACAAAAAGAGATAGAAAAATTGGGTATCTCTGTTGGCGGCGCTGAAACCCAGGATATGGTGAGCGGCCCTAACCCAGCTCAACAGATCGTACAAAACTTTAGCAATCAGCAAACCGGCCAGCTTGATCGTTCGGCGCTGGTTGAGTTTCTGGGCCGAATGAGGGTTGCGAAAGCAAACGATCCGATGAAACAGCAATGGGATACGTTTATTGATCAGCTGGTAGATAGTAAAAAAGCTGAGAAGTACCTTTCGCTGGTTAAAAACGGCGTTTATGTAAACAGTCTGGATGCACAAGACGATTATGAAGCTAAAAACCGCCTGGTTAACTTTAAATATGTAATTGCGGATTATGCTTCGATACCCGACTCGAAAGTTACCTTAACCGACGAGGATTACAAAAGCTATTACGACGAACATAAAAATATGTTCAAAAACCAACAAGAGCTGCGCAGCATCGAGTATGTAGCTTTTAACGGCGCTGCTTCGAAAGAAGATTCGGCCGCTGTTAAAGACGCCATAACCAAACTGATGCCCGATTTTAAAGCCAGCGCTAACGACTCGAACTTTGTAGCTATCAACGCTGAAACAAAAGCGCCTATAGTTTTCCAGAAGAAAGGAACTTTAGAGCCTAAACTGGATACCGTGATGTTCAACTCGGAAAAAGGCACGGTTTACGGTCCGTTCTTATCAAACGGTTCATATAAGATCGCCAAACTGGTTGATTCGCGTGTTGGCCCTGATTCGGTTACCGCACGTCATATCCTGATCCCTATCACTACTGATGTAGCTTCGGCCAAAGCTAAGGCCGATTCATTAAAAAAACTGATCCAAAGCGGTAAAAAAACATTTGCAGAGTTAGCGCCGACCAACTCGGTTGATAAAAACTCGGCAATTAAAGGTGGCGACCTGGGTACATTTGGTCGTGGCTCAATGATCCCGGTTTTCGAAGACGCGGTATTTAATGGCAAAAAAGGCGATCTGGATATTGTTGTATCACAATACGGCGTACACCTGATCGAGATCATGAACCAAAAAGGTTCGGCAAAAGTGGTTAAAGTAGCTGTAGTTGATAAACCGATAACCCCGAGCAGCAAAACGCAAACCGCCGCATACTCAAAAGCGCAAAGCTTCCTGGCTTCGTTAACTAAAGACAATTTTGACGAGGAGGTTAAAAAAGAAGGTCTGACAAAAAAATCAGCCGAAGACCTTACCGGTACTGCCGGTAACGCAGGCGAGCTGCAAAGCGCGCGCGACTTGGTTCGCTGGGCATTTAACGATGCCAGCGTAGGCGATTTTACCGATAAGGTTTATACCTCGGGCGATACCTATGTTGTAGCCCGTTTAGCAGCTGTAAAGCCTAAAGGTATACTGAGCCTTGAGAATGTTAGGAAGCAAATTAAGCCAGCTGTGCTAAACATCGCTAAAGCTAAAATACTTTCGCAAAAATTTGAGGAAGCTGTAAAATCATCAACTTCGATAGATCAGGTTGCGCAAAAAGTTGGCGGTACCGTTACCCCTGTACAAAACATCGTGTTTGCTAACCCGGTTATCCCTGGCACTGCTCAGGAAAACAAATTGGTGGGTACCATCTTCGCATCGCAGCCTAATAAATTGTCGAAACCTGTTGAGGGCGAAAAAGGCGTGTATGTTTTCTCGGTAGATAACTTTGTTAACCCTGCCGCTTTAACCAATACCCTGCGCCAGAAAGAGCAAATGAGCCAGACTTTATCGCAGCGTGCCGAAAATTCGGTTTTAGAAGCGCTTAAAGACAAAGCAAATATTAAAGATTACAGAGCGAAGATGTTATAATCCAGCTAATAGCATAATTTTGTATCCGGAAGAGGTGATTGAACCCTTCCGGATTTTTTTTGTCTGATAAGAAAATGGATATACAAGAGCAAATAGTTAACAAAGTTGCGCAAAGCGGCCTGGTGAGTGTCGATCCGGCAAGCTTTTATCCGCAGGGCGATAGGGTGTTGTACGATATTAAGGATAATTTGTACATGGGCCTGATATTGAGAGAGAAAGATTTCAGAGATTTTGTGAAAGAGCACGACTGGACACAGTACCAGGGCAAATACATAGCTATTACCTGCACAGCCGATGCTATTGTGCCAACCTGGGCCTATATGCTGCTGGCAAACCGCATGGCGCCTTACGCCGCCGAGATTGTTTTTGGAAATTTAGATACCCTGGAAACGATTTTGTTTGAAAAAGCGTTAAAGGCATTAGATGTTGAACAATATCGCGATAAACGTGTTGTGATCAAGGGTTGCGGCGATATCGCGGTGCCAAACTCGGCTTATATTGAGTTAACCCACAAGCTAACACCTGTGGTAAAAAGCCTGATGTTTGGCGAGCCTTGTTCAACGGTCCCGATATATAAACGAAAAGACTAAAGGCTTAACCATTGCAAGCGCTATATATGAAGAAATACTTGTTTTTATTTATACTGACAGCGCTTCTGCAAGCCACCGCATTTTCCCAGGAACCTGAAAAAGAAAGCCAGATAGCATTCCAGGCCGGTGAAAAACTGCACTATAAGTTAAAATACGGCATATTTACCGCCGCTGAAGCTGATTTGCAGATATTGACAGGCGACACCCGTTACGAAGGCAAACCTATCTATCACATCGTAGCCGACGGTAAAACCACCGGTACTTTCGATATCTTTTATAAGGTGCGCAACAGGTACGAATCGTATATTGATTGTAACACCCTGCTGCCTTACCTGTATACCGAAAACCGCCGCGAGGGTAAATACAAGCATACCGACCATGTGGTTTTTGAGCACGAGGAGCATAAAATAACCGCTGATAAAGGTACATTCCCGTTTACCGGCAAGGTGTTTGATTTCCCGGCGGCTTATTACTATGCCCGTTGCCTGGATGTAAGCAACCTTAAAGTAGGCGAAAAGATCGTGTTCAGGTATTTTCTGGAAGACGCGATCCAATCCTTAACTATAACCTATCTGGGTAAAGAAACGGTTGAATGTTCGATGGGAACGTTCAACTGCCTTAAATTTAATCCAACTATTATTCCGGGTAATATTTTCAGAAAGGATAGTAAGCTGTACCTTTGGATAACCGATGACCGCAACCGTATACCGGTAAAGGCTAAGGTTGAAGTTATCGTGGGTAGTTTAACCATGGATCTGGCAGGCGCCAGCGGGTTAAAGTATCCTTTAAACAATAAGTGAGTTTTGATGATCGAAGTTTTAAATACATTGGTGCATGAGGATGTTGTGCGCGAAAGTTTTGTATGCAACCTCAATAAATGCAAAGGCGTCTGCTGCCTGGAAGGCGATTCGGGCGCGCCGCTGGATGCTAATGAGCTGGATATCCTGAAAGAAATATACCCCAGGGTAAAACCTTATATGACGGCCAAAGGCATAGCCACCGTTGAAGAAGTAGGCACCCATGTCACCGATTTTGAAGGCGATTATACCACCCCTTGCGTGGATGTGAATAAAGAATGCGCCTACGTGATATGGGAAAATGGCATTACCAAATGCGCCATCGAAAAAGCTTACGAGCAGGGCGAGATCGACTGGCAAAAACCGATATCCTGCCACTTGTATCCTATCCGCATTACCAAATACCCCGAATTTGATGTGCTGAACTACGACCGTTGGAGTATTTGCGCTCCGGCATGTACCTTTGGTGCCGAGCTTAACGTACGTGTGCACGAGTTTTTAAAAGTGCCGCTTATCCGCAAATATGGCAAGGAATGGTATGCTGAGCTGGAAAATCAGGTTGCAAGCCCCCCTGCCCCCTAAAGGGGGAGCTCGGAAATTATAAAAATAACTCTCGACAATTTTTTGCATTCGGCCGTGCAACCCAATTTATTTATTAATATTATTGTATACACATATACCCAATAGCCGTGAAAGGAATTATACTCGCCGGGGGATCTGGAACCAGATTGCATCCCTTAACATTAGCAGTTAGTAAACAATTAATGCCGGTTTACGATAAGCCGATGATTTATTATCCGCTTTCGGTTTTAATGCTTGCCGGTATTAAAGAGATACTGATCATTTCGACACCGCATGATCTGCCCCAGTTTGAAAAACTATTAGGCGATGGCAAGCGCCTGGGCTGCAGGTTTGAATATGCCGTACAAGCCGAGCCTAACGGACTGGCGCAGGCCTTTGTTATCGGTGCTGATTTTGTGGGCAACGATAAAGTAGCTTTGATTTTAGGCGATAACATTTTCTATGGCGATGGCCTTTCGCACCTGTTGCAGGAGAGCAACAACCCGGATGGCGGTATGGTATTTGCCTACCAGGTATCCGACCCGGAACGTTATGGTGTTGTGGAGTTTGATAAGGATAACAACGCGATATCTATCGAGGAGAAACCAACAGAGCCAAAATCAGATTATGCTGTACCGGGCTTGTATTTCTACGATAACTCGGTAGTTGAAATTGCAAAAAACATCAAACCATCGCCCCGCGGCGAATACGAGATTACCGACGTGAACAAAGAATACCTGCGCCAGGGTAAATTGAAAGTGGGTATTTTAAGCCGCGGAACTGCCTGGCTGGATACCGGTACCTTCGCCTCGCTGATGCAGGCCGGACAGTTTGTACAGGTTATTGAAGAGCGCCAGGGCATGAAGATAGGTTGCATCGAGGAGATCGCCTACCGCATGGGCTTTATCGATGGCGCACAATTGGAAAGCATTGCCGCGCCTTTGGTAAAAAGCGGCTACGGCCAATACCTGTTAAAGTTGTTAAAAAAAGACCGTAAATAGTTGCCTTTACTTTTGGAACAAACACGAGAAATAGCTTTTGAGGTTGCAAAAATTGCTACCGGCCAGCAGGAATGTCTGTACACAGATAACCTGAACGACGTTTATCCCGGAACCGAGGTTACCATGCGCGAGTTTGTGCGTTTATGTTTTGCCGAACTGGGCATAGATATCGAGTTTAGCGGCAAAGACAAGCACGAAAAAGGCGTAGTGATCGATCTGGACGAAGAAAAAATGGCCACGCTTGGTTTAAATATCAACTTGTTACGATTCGGCCAAACGGTGGTTAGGGTGAAATAATAACCTTGATATTATCGTGTTTTTTGCTATATTGTAAGTAGCAAGTAGTTAGTATCAAGTAGCAAGACAAACAAATACTTGATACCTGCTACTAACAAAAAAACACCCATAAATACCCATGTCCTCCCACCACATCGTTCGCGAAAAGCAAGAACCCGCTCTGTTGATCTTAGGGATGGAGAACTTTGCCGACGAACTGCTGGGGCAGTTGCTGGAATGGAGCCCTACAGTTATTGCTACTGCTGCTATTGCCGAAAAGCTCAGCATAGCCGATATCAAGGTGGATGTGATTATAGGGTCGGCCGCTGATGATCTACAATCCAATACCCGGTCGATTGAAAGCGATGGTAATAACGATATCCAAACCACGCTTAACTATCTAATCAGTCAGGATTATCCTGCCGTAAATATCATTACTGATAGCCTTATGCTGGATGATTACCTGCCTTTTGCCGGTACAATAAACCTGGTTATTTATTGCGATGGCAAGAAAATATATCCGGTAACATCCGGCTTTAGTAAATGGAAGCCGGCCGGCGAGCCTATACAGATTTTCAATCCTTCGGAAAATATTTCTGTTACTGGTCTGCAAAAAACTGATGATGGGAACTACATTACAGGGACAGATGGTTTTTTTAGTTTGCAGTTCAGTCAGCCTTATCTTTTTATTACCGAAGGCATCCTGTAATAATTATGGCGGCTATTGCTGCGTAGTGTAATTTTTAATAATTTCAAGATTTTATAACTGGTCTCTTCATGAAGAAAATCTATCTCCTTATTCCTGCATTATTTGCCGGTTTTGCCGTCTTTGCACAAAAACCTGTTTTTTACGAAGTAAATTTCCCGAATGCCGCCCACCATGAGGCGCAGATCATCATGACCATTCCCGAAACTCCGGCAGGTGTGATCCGTGTTCGCATGAGCCGCTCATCAGCAGGCCGGTATGCCACGGCCGAATTTGGTAAGAATATCTATAACGTAAAAGCTTTTAACGTGGATAGCAGCGCGTTAACCATCAGGCAGGTTGAGGGCGACGTATACGAGATACCCGAGCATGATGCCACCGTTAAAATAAGCTATACATTGTATGCCAATTGGGTTGACGGAACCTATGCCGGTATAGATCAAAGCCATGCCCACCTGAACATGCCCGCCACATTTATGTGGTTTATTGGCCAGGATAAACGCGGAGCTAAGTTTCAGTTTAACGATCTGGATAAATATGGCTGGAAGGTAGCCACGCAGTTGAAACATGAAGGGCAGAACGTTTATAGTGCGCCTACTTTTCAATATATGATGGATAGCCCTACCGAGCTGTCGGACTATAAAACAGCCAGTTGGGACGTAACCAACACCGATGGAAAAAAGGAAACCCTGCATATAGCCACGCATTCGGCAGACGCGCAACCGGTTATTGACAATTTCGCCAAAATGGTACAAAAAGTGGTGCTGGAGGAAAAGGCCGTATATGGCGAACTGCCTGCTTACGATTTTGGTGAATACACCTTTTTACAAGATGTTTACCCAACTAACTCGGGCGATGGCATGGAGCACCGTAACTCTACCTGTATTGTAACCGGGGGCACCGATAAGGTTGAAGGAAACGAAGTACCTCTGCTAAGCACTTTCTCGCACGAATATTTTCATAGTTGGAACGTAAAACGCATCCGCCCTAAATCATTAGAGCCCTTTAACTTTGAGCATGCCAACATGAGCAACGAACTTTGGTTTGCCGAAGGCTTTACCCAGTATTATGGCGAGTTGCTGCTGGTGCGCGCAGGGTTTCATACTGCCGACGAATATACCCGCACAGTTTCGGGCTTGGTAAACAGTGTATTGAATACGCCAGCCGCGGTAAGCTATACCCCGGTGCAAATGAGTAATTATGCGGTTTTTGCCGATGCCGGTGTATCAATCGACCCGAACAACCAGGGTAATATGTTTATCAGCTATTATTACTATGGCGGCGCTACCGCCCTGGCGCTTGATCTGCGTTTACGCAGCGAGTTTAACATCACTTTGGATGATTATATGCGCCAGGTTTGGCTGGATTATGGTAAGCCTTACATTCCGTATACTATTGCCGACCTGCAAAAATCATTAACAAAGGTTACCAACAAGGTTTTCGCGGCCGATTTTTTTAAACGATATATCAATGGTATAGAGAAAAATGATTATGCAGCTTTGCTGGCTAAAGCTGGTTTCGATCTGCATAAAGCACAGCCTGGTAAGGCCTGGGCAGGTTCGTTGTTTGTGAATGCGCAACGCGGGCGTTCGGGCCAGCAACGTATGGTTGCAAATAACGGTTTCGCGCTGGTATCGAACACAACCATCGGCACACCGCTGTACAAAGCTGGTCTGGACGTTGGCGATGTGATCACCAAAGCGGATGGGAAGGACATTAAAGATGCACAAGCCTTTGCCGATATTGTTGCCGCCAAACAGATTGGCGATAAAATAACCGTTACCTATACCAATCGCGCGGGTGAACATCAAACCACGGTTACCTTAGCAGAAAACCCGCTGCTTGAAGTGGCTACCTTTGAAAAGGCAGGTAAAACACTAACCAAAGATCAGGAAGCTTTTCGCGCTAACTGGTTATCAAGCAAAGTAAAATAATCACCATGAAAAAATATTTAATCGGACTATGCCTGTTTATAGCTGTAAATGCAAATGCCCAGGATGTAAATAAATTGATCGACGCCAAAGATGTCGACCGTATTATCAAAACGCTTAGCGCCGACGATATGCAGGGGCGTGCCACATTTACGCCGGGAATAGAAAAAGCAGCTCAGTTTATCGAGAATGAGTTTAAGCATACCGGCTTAAAACCACTGCCCGGTAACAGTACTTACCGGCAAAATTTTAGCATGACGCGCTCTACCCCGCTGCATACCATGGCCAGCATCAACGGCAAAGTTATCCCTAAAGACAGTGTGATCGCGCTATCGGCTTCTGCCGGTTTTGACTGGAACAATAATGCCGATGTAGAGATCGTAAAGCTAAGTGCCGATAAAGATTTCCGGAAAGAATATGCCGCCTATATGAGCAGCGGTAAAAAGCTGCTGGTGTTAGTCGATCCCATATTTACCGCCACCTTTAACCGCATTGTTGCCCGCGCCGGCCGTGGTAACGTAAGCTTCAGCGACCCTAATAATCACCAGGCAGTTGTATTTGTCTTAGGTAATCATGACGATATCAAATCCTTCTCGGTAAAATACGAGGGCAAGGTTGAGCAACTGCCTTTGTTCAATATCGCGGGCATCATCCCCGGTAAAACCAAGCCTAACGAGTATGTGGTTTTCTCGGGGCACTATGATCATTTGGGTATTTTAAAACCTATGGCCGGAGATAGTATTGCCAATGGCGCTGATGATGACGCTTCGGGCACTACCGCTGTGATCACCCTGGCTAAATACTACAAAAAATTGAACAACAATGCCCGAACCCTGGTTTTTGTAGCCTTTACGGCCGAGGAGATAGGCGAATATGGGTCGCAGTATTTTTCCAGGCAAATGAACCCTGAGCAAACCGTGGCCATGTTTAACATCGAGATGATCGGTAAGCCGTCAAAATTCGGGATCAACTCCGCGTTTATTACGGGCTATGAACGGTCGGACTTTGGGCAGATATTACAGCGCAACCTAACCGGTACCGAGTTTAAATTTTATCCAGATCCGTATCCTGCACAAAACTTGTTCTACCGCAGTGATAATGCATCGCTGGCTAAGGTAGGTGTACCGGCGCATACCATTTCGACCGACCAGATTGACACCGATAAGCTTTACCATACCGTAGGCGACGAATACAGCACGCTGGATGTTGCAAATATTGTTTCCACAATTAAGGCAATTGCCTTAAGTTCGCGCAGCATTGTTTCGGGCAAGGATACCCCGACACGGGTTGCGATCGAGAAATAAATTATGAGCATAAAACACAATACCTATTTTGAAGGCAAGGTACAAAGCCTTGGCCTGGATACCGAAGAAGGCAAAGCCACGGTTGGCGTAATGTTACCCGGCGAATACCGGTTCAATACCTCGAGCGACGAAGTAATGACTGTTATATCGGGCGAGTTAAATGTAAAACTACCCAATGCCGATTGGGAAATGTACTATCCGCAGGAAACATTTGAGATTGCCGCAGGCCAGGCTTTCGATGTAAAATGCGAAAAGGATGTGGCCTATATTTGCTATTATAGCTAAATCAGCTCTTCGCAAAAATAACCCGCGTATTGCACACTGTTGCGTATAGCATCGATATCGTTATGCGTGGCTTCAATACGCAGTACCTTATCGATGTCGGCCCGGTCTACGTTCCATAACATTACTGATGGGATGCTGTTTAATACCGGTGCAATGTGACGCACATCCTTTTTGTACCGGATGTTGGTTTTAAAAACAAGGATATTCATAAGTCTAAGATTTAAGAAGGGCCATTGTATAATGGCCCCCCCTGTTATTTTTTTTAGAAGCTTTCATCAGCGCTTGGGCCATAGCTGCCGGGGATGGGAATATCGAGCAGACGCAGGAATACGCCCAGTTGCGCGCGGTGGTGTACAATCTGGTTCAGGCTCATACGGATCACTTCGGCTTTGGTTGATACGCTGTAAACCTGGTCGCCATTGCGTAGGGTCCATTTTTCATCCAGTTTGGATTCGTTGGGTTCTACCAGTTGCGAGCGGCCATCAACCAGCGACTTTTCGAAAAGTTCCATTAGTTCGGCCGTGCTGTTGATCTGCGGCGGATTGTATGGGCTGCTTGCAAAATCCAGCTCGTCGGTAGTCAGCGTCATGGTTATCCAGGTTGGCAGTTCGGCAATATGTGTTGCCAGGCTGCGGATATTCATGCTTTTTGGATGCGGACGCCAGTCGTATTTATCATCGGGAATACGGCTCAGCATTTTGCGGGTGGTTAAAGCTTCCTGCTCCAACTCTTTTAAAAACATCTTGATCATTGACATAATTGTATCGTTTTTGGTTTGTTGATACAAATAAACAATGAGCTGATGACAGCCCTATGTCAGCAAGTTTTCAAAAATTTTAAAAAGGTCGTTTTTTTGAGATGCGAGCTTTTGGGGCGGGTTTACTTTCCCACTGCGTGTCGGTTTCGTACTGCTTGGCCATTTTTGCCACACGCTCTTCCAACGATTCGGTAGTAAACTTTTCGCGCCCCAGGCTGTCAACCAAAATAGGGAACGCGAAGGGTGTAGGCTTATCAGTGGTTTTGATGATGATCTTTTGTTTGGCTATACGTTGCAATGCGGCTCGTAATCTAAACTCTTCCAATTGAAAAGCCAGCGCCTCGTTATAAGCCTGTCGTACCAGCAGATTGTTGGGTTCATATTCGCTGAAAACATCAAAAAGCAGCGATGAGGAGGCTTGTAAATGCCGGCTCTTAACCGGTTGGCCCGGATAGCCCGTAAATATCAAACCGCCAATGTGCGCGATATCCCTGAACCGGCGGCGCGCCATTTCATTGGCGTTCAGGCTATGTTGTATATCATCGAGCAGATTATCAATGCTGAACAGATCGTGGTTCAGGGCCTCTTTTAAAAGTATTTGGTTGTCGGTGAGTAACTCAAAGCCATAATCGTTCATGGCGATGGAAAAACTTGCTGTTTTGATTTTGGATATCCGGTATGCAAAAAGCGAGGCCATACCTTCATGTACCAGCCTCCCTTCAAAAGGGTAAAAAAACAAATGGTGCCCATCGCGCGAATCGAACGATTCGATCAGGAACTCATCCCGTTTGGGCAGGTGCGATTCGGCAGCCTGAATGTTGAACAACGGCCTTAAGGCTTCAACCTCAACACCTTTTTCGGTTCCGCGAGCTACCTCGTCCAGTTTATCGCGCAATACTGCCGATAGCTGTGAGGATAAAGGCATCCGGCCACCCATCCAACTCGGTATCATGCCTTTCTTTTTGGCCGACTTTTGCACGTAAGCGCTCATCTCCTTAAATCGGACAAACTCCAAACTGCGGCCGGCAAACCAAAAATTGTCGCCAGGCTTTAGCCGGGATATAAATGATTCTTCAATACTACCCAGGCTACCTCCGCTTAACCAGCGCACGCGAATGCTTACATCGCTGGTAATGGTACCAATACTTAACCTATGCCGCATAGCTACCCGGCGATTGTTTACCTTATACACGCCATTTTCCAGTTCAACTTTCAGAAATTCGTCGTACCGGGCGAGAGTTTTTCCTCCATTGGTTATAAAATCGAGTAGTTCGTTAAACTCACTACGCTTCAGATCGGCAAAGGCAAAGGTGGTTTTTACTTCGCTGAATAATTCATTCGCAGTAAACCCATCCGACACGGCTAATGTAACCATATACTGTATCAATACATCCAGTGCCAGCAAGATGGGATCCCTGCTTTCATAAACCCCATTCACCAGGGCCTGTTTCAAAGCAGCACCTTCTAAAAGTTCGAGCGAGTGCGTGGGTACAAAATATGCTTTTGATATGGCTCCGGGATGATGCCCGCTGCGCCCGGCGCGTTGCATAAAACGCGCAACACCTTTGGGGCTGCCTATTTGTACAACCGTATCAACCGGTCGAAAATCCACACCCAGATCAAGACTCGAGGTACAAACTACCAGCTTCAACGCTTCATTATGCAAGGCTTGTTCAACCCAGTTGCGTAGCTCGTTATCTAGTGATCCATGGTGCATCGCCATGATGCCTGCGTACCCGGGATACTTATCTAAAATGGCATGATACCATATCTCGCTTTGCGATCGTGTATTGGTAAAAATGAGTGTTGTTTTACTGCGTTCAATAATTTCGATAACCTGTGGTAAAAGCTTTAGCCCGATATGGCCGGCCCATGAATAGGTTTCCACATTTTCGGGGATGACAGATTCTATCACGATCTTCTTTTCCAAATTGGCACGTACCATCCTGATCTTTTCGGCAGGCATATCGTTGCCTAACAAAACTTCGGCAGCTTCTTCCAGATTGCCGATTGTTGCGCTGATACCCCATATTTTTAGTCTGGAGTTCTGAGCCCGGAGTCCTGAGTTTTCGCTGCTGTCAATTCTTGATTCTTGATTCTTGGCTCTTGATTCTTTATTCAAGGCTTTTAACTTCGATAACCCCAACTCAACCTGTACGCCTCGTTTGGTGCCTAAAAGCTCGTGCCATTCGTCGGTTACAACTACACGTAAGTTCTTAAAAATCTTGGGATATTCCTTTTGTGCCAACATTAGGTGCAGGCTTTCGGGGGTGGTTAATAATACTTCGGGTAATTTTTTCTTTAGTGCTTGTTTCTCTGCAGCTGGTGTGTCGCCGGTGCGGGTGCCAATTCGCCAGGGTAATTGCAGATCGTCACAAACCTCCTGCATGGCTTTTCGGATATCGTTGGTTAATGCACGTAAAGGTGTTATCCATAGCATTAATAAACCGTTATCTTGCCGGGTTTTGTAATCGTTTGGATAGGCATTAATGTACTCGATCAGGAAAGGCAAAAACATGGCAAATGTTTTACCACTGCCGGTAGGAGCATTCAGCAAGCCTGAACAACCGGAAAGATAAGCCTCTTCCATCTCCAACTGAAAAGGGAATTGCTGCCAGTTTTTTTGGTAGAACCATCGCCTGATTATTTCCTGCCCCAGGGTATTCATTGTTTGTATCGACCTCTGTAAAATAAAAAAGTCCTGCCGGATATCGGCAGGACTTTTAGTATTAGTTTTAGAACTAATTATTTTTTGAACTCAACACGACGGTTTAAGATACGACCTTCTTCAGTTGAGTTATCAGCTATCGGATGAGTTTCGCCATAACCTTTTACTTTAAGGTGTTTAGCATCAACGCCCGAGTTTACTAAGTAAGTTTTAACCGAGTTAGCACGATCTTTTGATAATTGCATGTTGTGAGCTGCAGTACCTTCAGATGAAGCGTAACCGTTAACCCAGATAGTTTTACCGGTTGAACGTAGGTCAGCTGAAGTGGCATCTAACACTGGGTAAGATGAAGTACGTAATACTGAGCTATCAAACTCGAATTGGATGTTTGAGTAAGCAGTACCTTTTACGTTACCTGTACCTGTACCTTTACCCATAGCATCGCGGATCATTTGACCAACTGCTGCAGTATCGGTACCGGTTTTTAATGGGCAACCTGAACCGTCAACTACAGTACCTGCAGGGGTGTTAGGGCATTTGTCGAATTGATCAGCTACACCATCGCCGTCGCTGTCTTTTTTCAGGTCGTCAACTGCTTTTTCAACATTTGATACACGGCCTTTCAAAGCTTCAACTTCTTGTTTCAAGGTAGGATCGTTCAATTCGTCATACATCATGGCTACCGGATTAACCCACTCTAAGTTCGGTTTTGATTTCGAACCAAAAGTGTACTCGATACCTGCATAACCCAAAGTGTATTTATCACGGTGAGAAGGTACGCCAACTAATTTGGTACCGTCAAATATATCATCATCAACAAAGTACATGTTGTAACCTAAGTTAAAGCCCCATGAGTCGCTCAGTCTCCATTTAATACCTACGCCTGTTGGCACATAAGCATCAAATACAGTGTGTTTATCAACATGGTTAAAGCTCATTGGCTGGCTTGGCTGTGGATTGGTATTAGGGTTACCTTTATAGGTAACTTGATACCATTGCATACCTAAACCTGCTTCGACGAAAAAGTTAATTGCATTTTTGCGACGTAAGAAGTCAACTGTAGCAACGTTGATTACACCTAATAAACCGGTAGAATAGTAAGTAGTTGAGAATCCATAAACAGGGAAGGTTGCATATGATCCACCAACAGCATAAGAGCTGGTACCTTTAACCTGGCCAACACCAAAGTCGCCTTCGATACCGAATGAATGGGCAACTTGTTTTCTTAATGATAAGAAACCACCTAAGCCGATATCAACGGTGCCGAAGTTATTAACACCACCGATAACTGCCATGT
>Ga0157373_10000088_pt1 | contig 79047 bp, 71 predicted proteins | sample C65metaG_FD_113460 | JGI IMG/M metagenome (GOLD analysis project Ga0157373, IMG submission 113460) | Corn rhizosphere microbial communities from Kellogg Biological Station, Michigan, USA - C6-5 metaG | ecosystem: Host-associated > Plants > Roots > Rhizosphere > Soil | place: USA: Michigan... | reverse complement strand
TCAGCGTGAAACGGAAATAGAGCCACACCGCGTGACGGATGACGTCAGCCGGATAACGGTGACGCTTGAACGACAAGGGCCTCACGAAGTCTCCCCCCTTCAGGGCCCGAGCGGCCCGAGCGGAGACAAGTTAGCGTTTGCCTGACAGCACCTGCGCACACCCACGGCGTTATCTGACACGGTCTTACCGGCCGATCCATCCTCCTCCCGAGAGGGCATCTACGAGCCGGGGTTCCCGTAATTAGCACAACGGACAGTTGGTCTCGCTGATTACCGCGTAGTTGATCGTATCAAGGGTGGCGTTTGCGTCGGATTGGTTTTTCACGGTGATGACGCCGCTGGCCGTGCCGTAGGTGCTTCGCGTCACGGTGAAATAAAGGGTGTCACCAGCTGAGACCGAGACGGTGGCCCCGCTCGTGTAGGTGGTCGCCACCCCATTCTTGACATACGCCATCGTTCCCGGCCCGTTGGGCTGCGTGAACGTCAATACGAGTGTTATGGACGTGTTGATGCCAGTGATCGTCTGCGGACTGTTTTCGCCAACGCACGGACTACAGACTGAATCCAAGTAGATATCGTCCCACGCAATGGTGTCCGGCGTCACGTCGGTACCGCCGGTAACCGTGACGGTCACCGTGGCCGTATCGGTGCCGCCTCGACCGTCCGAGATCGTGTAGGTGAAGCTGTCCGATCCGCTGTAGCCCGCGGCGGGCGTGTAGGTCACCGACGTGCTGGTATATGTGACCGTGCCGTGGGCGCCGTTTGTCTTTCCGGTGATCGTCAGCGGATCGCCATCGGGATCGGTATCGTTGGTCCGAGGATCGAACGTATTGGCGACGCCTGCGGCGGTGGTGATGCTGTCGTTCACCGCATTCGGCGCTTGATCTGGGCCGGCGACGACCTTCTGCGTCCGGTTATTCGCCAGGTCGTAGCTGTAGGTGATAACCGTGCCGTTAGGGTAGGTGGCGGTCGCCAGCCGGCCTACGTCATCGTAGGTGTATGTCGTGGAACCTGCATAGACGGTCAGCGGCGTGCTTGTGAGAAATACCGCTAACGCCAGGATCGTGGTCCCAGTCCGTGTACGTCTTTCCCAACCCACAGTGCGTCCCCCGAAGCCTTGTGGAGCCATACAATCCCGGCGCGAGGGGGGTTTGCAACTCCTTTTTTGCTTGAAGGCCGCTGAGGATTCGCCGGAGGGGTTCGTTATCGCGCGTCTGGTTCTCGGGTAGGCAGGAAGACAATCCGGAGCGTTCGCGATCGGCTGCGCCCAAGCGTTCGCAAAGGCATGCACGCGGTGACTGCCGCAAGCGCGCGAGCTTCGGCCACCAAGCGCTGGTCAGTCAACGCGGCAGCCATCGGACGGATGATACGAGGCGGGGCGGCAAGGGCTCCGCGGCCGTTGAGAACAAACTCCAATGTGACCGGCACCGTTGAATTCTCCGGCATCTGACGCCAGCAGGGCTCAATCTGATCCCAGATGGCCTCGGATGCGGTTTCTTGCTGTCGTTCGCCGTTTCTCGCTGCTGCGGACGTGTCGCCGCCTTGAGCTTCGGAACCTGACGCGTCTGACCCGGAACCGGCGCGACCGCGGGCATCCGCCTGGGCCCGACCCGTCGCATTCCCTTGAGTGGGCGAGTGCTCCTGATCGATCTCACTGAAGAGCGCCGCAAGATCGCTGTGCCGTTCGGCGGGCGTGGCTTGGGCATTGAGGTCGGATTGCTCGGCTCGGATGCGCTGGAACAGGGTTTCAAGTTCGCTCGGAGACGTCGCGCCCGCGCCCGGGGCGGGCGCCCCTTCAAAGCCGGAGAGGGAGATCTCCACCGCGTCGCCATAATTTGCGGCGGGCAGCCCGCGGGAAATTTCCCCCGAAGCCGATGCAAGGACCGAAAGGGCGAAGAGAAGGTGAAGCGCCGCCGAAATCATGAGCGCGCGCCAGGGCGGTTTGCGGCCGAGCCTCGGCGATCGGTCCTCGTCTCCCCCCGCACCACGAATCATGAGGTGTAACGACACATTCCCTTAAGCTGTGAGTTGCATGAGTAGCGCGGCGTGGTAGCGTCGTCGCCGAAAAAGTTCTCAAGTTGCGTGGGGAGGGGGGCAAGCAGGTGGGTCGCCGGGATGGCGGTGAGCCTGCTCCAACTCAGATGAGGTTTGGCGACAGCCGCAAGGCTTTGATCCGGCGTGGTCTTTCGAGCGGTTCCGCGGGCTTTGCCGCCGTGGACGCGCTGGTGGCGCTTACCATTCTGACATCGACATTGATCCTTGCGCTGGGCGCCGCGGGCTCGGCCCAGCGCGCGGCGGCGGCGGGCCTTGAGGCGCGGCGAACTCATCTGTTGCTCGGCTTTCTAATGAACGCGCCGAAAAACGAACTGGGGACCTGGCGCGGCGCGGATCGGGGGCTGAACTGGACCCTGCAGCTATCGCGTGTGGCGGAGACTTCTAGCGACGGTGCCTGGCTCCTTTGCCGACGCTCGGCGACGGCCAGGAACGAGCAAACCCGCCGTCACTATGAACTCACTACGATCGAAACTTGCCCGCCCGGCCTGCCCCGATGAGTGAGGACGGTTACACCTTGGCCGAAATGCTCGCGGCCCTCCTGATGATCGGCTTGGCGATGGCGGGTCTGACCCAGGCCGTGCGGGTGCTGGGTCTTTTTCAGAGCTCCGCCGCGCGCTTGGAGGGACAGCAACGCGCGATACGCGTCGCCGAACTCAATCTGGCGAACCTGATGGACGGGCAGGGGCCCTTCCGCTCAACAGAGGCGACCTTCAGCGGCGGTCCGACCTCATTCCAGTTTGACTGCGGTCGGCCCAAGCCTTGCGGCGCGCGTCTGCAGCCAAATGCAGGAGGCGCCCGCATCGTTACGTCAAACGATCATGGAGATGAGAAGGTGGCGCTCCTACCGGAAGGAGCCGAGGGCCATTTCACATACGTGGGCGACAAGGCGGCCCTCAGCAGCTGGCCGCCGGCCGGAGAGCGGGAGACGCTCAAGGCGATAAATCTTATGCAAGGATCGGGTCAGGGGCCGCTGGTTACAACCCGTTTGTGGGTGGAGCAGGGCGCCGACTGCGCCTTCGACGCCATCGCGCAGGACTGTCGCGAGGCCGTCCAATGAGCAATGTCTCGCCACTCCAGCGGCCATTCGAGGACGAGAGGTCCACTGAAGACTCCCCGCCGGAGCCGAAGCTATTTGTCCGCGCCATCACGACGCCCCCCGGACTCCCTTGGGATCAGGCGCGGGCCGCGGGCCTGGAAGCCAGGGTAGGCGCGCCGCTTCCGCTTGCTCAGGTCCTTCATCAGCTGAAACGACTGGAGCCTTGGTCGGCCGGGAAAAACGGCCGTTATGCGGTCGCTTACGTGCGCACCGACCAGGTGAAGGGTCAACTGCGAGCGACGGGGGAGGTGGACGGCCGCCGCGTTCCGTTCGTCTTTCTCTCACCTCGCGAGCACGAGCGCCGCCTCAGGAGCCTTCTAATCGTTGGGTCAGCTGCGGCCCTCTCAACGACACTGGTCGTAATCGGCGTGGGGACCGCGCTTCAAGCCCGCGCACGGGCTGAGACATCTCTCGCTAATCTCGAGCATGTGGTCGCGGTGCGCGGTCGAGAGGTGACGGCGCAGGAGCTTCGAAAGCAGGAGGCCCGAGCGCTGGACGAGGAAGGTGTCTCTGGGCGTCGAATGGGCGATTTCCTCAACGATCTCGCCTGGGCCTCGAACGCGAAGGCGCCGGATGCCCGCATTCAAGCCCTGCATTGGGACCGGGGTTATCTGGCTGTCGAAGCCAGGGGAGACGCCGCGCCCTTCCTCGCGACCGACCGGCATGTGGAGCGGGCTCCGAAACCCGTAAAACGTGGCGTGTGGCTTTGGGGTGTCTCGTCCAGGAGCGCTCAATGAGCGCCCTCGAATTCCTGCAAGGCGATCATCGCGAAAGGACGCCCGAGCGGTCGTCCTTCGTCCTCATCATTCTGGCGGGCGCCGTCGCGGTGGCGGCTATCGCCATCGGGTTGATGTCCCTGATCGCCATCCCTTCCGGCGCGCACGCGCGGCTGAGCACCGCCACGGCCGCGGTCGCCGCGATGGAGAGGGCCATGGCGAAGGCCGGCAGCGCCTCAGCCTACCCAGCCGGCGCGGTCTGTCCCTCCAAAGCCGAGGGAGTCAGTCTAGTGCAAAGGCGCTTGCAGGAAACCGCCGCGGCCGCAGGCATCCCGATTTCTGACGTAACCGTCGCCCAGGGTTCCAGCAATGAGGCCAGCGGACTTACACCGATCAGCATCTCGTTCAACGCCAAGGCTCAGTACGATGTGCTGCTGAAGTTCCTTGGTTCCCTCGGCGAGAACCAGCCCGAGGTATTTGTCGATACGGCGGACATTACGCCAGACACCTCTGTCGCAACCCTCCAATTTTCAGGACAAGTGTTATGCTGGACCATCGCGCGACAGTGATGGTTGTCGTCCCACCGGCGGGGGTTGCGGTCGGGTTGGCCGTATGGCTCGTGTTCGGCCGCGGCGCGACCGTGGATAGTGTCCAGGCGCTCGAGACACGCCTCAGCGCTTTGCCAATAGGAGCGCATGGCGCTCTCGCTACGGACACCGGCGCAATCGCTCAAGCGATCGCCAAGCCGCTCTTCGCTTTGACTACGGGCCCCGGCGCCGTGTCTGAGGCTGCAATCAAGCTTGAAGGGGTCGCTCGCTCGCCGGGACACATCGCCGCCTTGCTGTCGATCGGCGGTAAGCCCGAGCAATGGGTGGAGCAGGGCCACGCAGTTGAAGGCGTCATCCTTCAGGAAGTTGCTGCCTCAACAGTCGTCGTCGATACACCGCTTGGCGTGCGAGAGGTGAAGCTTGGAGAAAGCACTGGACCTGTGCCGAGGACGCAAGGCGCGGACGTGACGGCCGCGCCGCAGGAGATGCCGCCGGGCTATCGCTCTCCGCCGCCTCCGGCGAGCGCGCCGGCGATGGGGGGATAGACACGCCAAGTGGTTTTTCGAATTTCTCAGAGCGACTCAAGGTCTGTCCTTAAAGGTCCCCTTCTTGCCTTGGCGATGGCGGTGATCGGCGTTTCGACGACCGCAACCCTGCCGGCCGCGGCGGCCGAACGGGCGGAGTCGTTCACGTTCGCCTTCCAGGACGCGCCGGTCGCTCAGGTGGCGCAGGAAATTCTCGGGTCCGCCCTGGGGCTCAACTTCACGGTTGATCCTTCGATCACCGGAACGATGTCGTTCCGGATCGACAGCCGGCTCACCCGCGCTCAGCTGCTCGAGGCGTTCGAAGCCGCCTTGGACGCTAACGACATCGCCTTGGTGCGCAACGGAGACAGCCTCACCCTCACGCCCCAATCAAAGGCCAAGAGCTCGGCTGGAATCAGGACGACATCAGAGAGCGTGTCGCGGGCTGGCTATCAGGTCGTGGCTGTACCGCTGTCGTATGTCGCGCCCTCGGAGGTGGCCAAGGCGTTCGAAGCGATCGGCACGTCCAAGTCGGTCGTCTACACCAACGATAAGCTCGGACTCCTCCTCCTCGGCGGCTCGGGACCTGAGCTTGAGGCCGCTCTACAAACCGTGAAGGTCTTCGATCAGAGCGGCCTTCAGGGCTCAAAAATCCGCTGGTTCGAACTACAGAACGCCTCGGCGGGCGCCGTTTCGGACGAACTGGATCGGGTGCTTCAGGGAGCCGGCGTTTTTGGTGTCACGGTCGTGCCGTTGAAGCGGCTGAATGGTCTTTTCGTATTCGGCCACTCGGCTGAGGCCCTGGATGAGGTCGGCCACTGGGTGGGTCAGCTCGATGTGCCGGCCAAGGACGAGGCCCTCTCTCTCTGGACGTATCACCCTAAGAACGTTTCGGCGGAGTCGCTGGGGCGGACGCTCAACAGTGTTCTTTCCGGTCAGACAAGCAGCGGAACGACCGCCGTCGGCGCGACCGATAGCGGAACGGCGACGGCCCCCGCCTCGGCGGCGCCAGCCTCCACGGCGCAATCGACCTCTTTCATCAGCTCTGGCGAGGATGCGGTTCGGGTCGGCGTGGATGTGGAGTCGAACACATTGCTGATCTCCGCTCCGCCGCCCCGTTGGGTTCAAATTCAGAAAATCCTCGACGAAATCGACAAGCGCCCCAGCCAAATCCTTATCGAGGCGACCATACTTGAAGTGACGCTCTCCAACGAATTTCGAATGGGTATCGACTGGTCTGTCTTGAGCAACGCAGGCAAGCTGAAAATCACATCGACTGCTGATCAGGCGGGCGTTGTGGGGCCCACGTTCCCCGGCATCTCGATTACCTTTCTCGATAGCGACGTTCGGGCCGCTATCAGCGCGCTGGGCTCCAAAACGGACGTCGAGGTCGTCTCCGCGCCGAAGATCGTCACGCTCGCCAACCACACAGCCAAGCTGCAAGTCGGAGATCAGGTGCCGGTCGTCGTGCAATCTGCCCGTAGCGCGACCAACCCGGACGCGCCCCTCGTTGTCACGACCGAGTATCGAAATACCGGCGTGATCCTGGACGTGACGCCGCGCGTCAGCGGGGACGACGATGTCCTGCTCGACATCTCTCAGGAGGTGAGTTCGGTCGCCAAGACGACGAGTTCCGGAATCGACTCGCCCACCATCCAGGAGCGCCGGATCGACAGCACACTCGTGCTGCATGACGGCGGCGTCGTCGCCCTTGGCGGCCTCATCAGCACGACCAAGGATAACGGCTCTTCCGGCGTGCCATGGGTGAAGGATGTGCCGGGTGTCGGCCTCCTGTTCAAAACCGGATCGAAGGACCAGCGGCGGACCGAACTGATCGTCCTGCTCAGCGCCAGGATCATGCGCGACAGTCAATCGTCCGATGCGGTCATGACGGACCTCCTGTCGGACATGCGAGAGGTGCAAAGCCGTGGCCTGCTCTCTCATTGAGCGCGATGACGCCGGTTATGCGACGCCACTCGCTCTGGCGATGTGCGTGGCCATCTCCGTCTCCATCACGGCGCTCATGAGTGCTGCAACGTCCGATCTGCAGTTGGCGCGCCGGGACCTTGACCGCCAACGCGTGGAATATGCCCTCGCGGGAGAACAGGCCGTTGCGGCCATGACGGTCGCCCAAAGCAGGGGCGGCTCACGGCTGCAATGGATCAGGTCCGGCGATGGCAGCGAGGTAGAGATCGTCGCGGAGGCCCAGGCGCAAAAGCTAGGTTACGACGCCGCGGCCGATCTGCCCGCGACGGTTGTTCAGGCGCTCCGCATCCAAAGCCCTGACGCGCTTCGCACGCGACTACGCACTCTTGATGATCAGGCCGTAGCGGACGGGGTGCCGGAAACTCTGGATGATAGTCAGCTTTGGAGATTATGCGCGCCCGCGCTCATCTCCCGATACGGAGCGGCGGAGAAACTCGTGGTGACAAAGCCCGTCTTGCCGGCCGCGGGCGTATCGGCCGCAGCGTCGAAGGTCGGAGAGCTCTGGCGTATCCGTGTCAGCGGCGAAGGGTGGATAGACGAGCGGACCGTGCGTTTCACGGGCGATCCGCGCAGACCGGCGGCGGTTGTGGAACGCCGGTTCTTTCGGGGCGAAAAGGTGGGAAGCAGATGCGACGCAGTATTCGACGCGGTCGCCAGGGCCGGCTGAGGCCTGACGACGGCTACACCCTGACCGAGATGCTGGTGGTCATCGGCATCATCGGCTTGATCGCCGCTGTGCTGACGCCAGGCCTGATCGGCCAGATGTCGCGCGCGCGCAGCAAAGCCGCGCAGCTGCAGCTCGAAACCCTAGTCAATGCTGTCGAGATGTTCAGGGCCGATGTGGGGCGCTATCCCAGCCAGCAGGAAGGCTTGCCTGCGCTGGTGCACAGCCCCGGGGGCTTGGATGGCTGGACGGGCCCTTATGTCCGCGACAGCAAGGTGCTCCAGGACCCCTGGGGCCGACCAATCCTTTATTCAAGCGATCCTGAGCATCAGCGATTTGCAGTGGAATCTCTCGGTGGCGATGGGCGGCCCGGTGGCGAGGGCGTAGACCGCGATCTTCGCGCACCTGCCGAATGACGAACCCGTACGGCATAATCCTGGCCGCGGTGGTCGGCAGTTGCCTCGGCAGCTATGCGACCACATTGGCCGTGCGGATGGCGCGACAAGAGCAGTCCCTGTCCGGGCGATCTGCTTGCGACAACTGCGACGTTACCCTCAGCTTTGCGCAAACCGTTCCAATCCTCTCATACGTCCTGAGCGGCGGCGCTTGCCGGGCTTGCAGCAGCCGCATCGATCCCGTCCATGTCGCTGGAGAGGCGCTGGGGGCGGGCGTTGCGGCGGTCGCCTTTTTGGTCGCCGCTCCGGAAAGGGCCACTTTGATTGCGCTCGCGGGGCTTGCGTTGCTTGCCGCCTCGATTGTGGACATCAGGACGCAACGGTTACCGCATTTCCTGGTCGCCATTGTGGGCGTGTGCGGATTGGCGTTGAGCGCCACTGGGGGACGGCAAATGTTGGGCATCGCCGTTGTCAGCGCTGCGACTGCATTCGCGGTCCTGGAACTCACGCGCTGGGCTTTGGGACGGCTGAAGGGAGAACCGGTCCTGGGGGCAGGCGACGTGATCCTGCTGGCTGCTCTCGCTCTCTGGCTTCGTGCCGCCACGCCTTGGGCGCTTGTTTTGGCCTCGGTGGGAGGCTTGGTGGTTGCGGGGATCAGGAACGAGGCGAGAGGTCGCATCGCCTTTGGCCCTTACCTCGCAGCGGTGGCTTGGCCCATCGGCCTCTATTTGGAACTGGCAAGATGAACGAGCCGGCGTTCAAGGTCAGAAGCAAGCTGCGCGAGACGTTGCTGGAGCTGCTCCGGGACCGCGAATTGGTGGAAACCTCCGCCATTGCTCGCGCCGAGCTGGTCTCGGTTCGCACCGGGCAAGCTGTCGAGCAGGTCCTCAACCAGTTGGGCGCCCTCTCGGACGATGACCTAGTCGCGATTTATGCCGAAGTCTGCTCCTGCGAGGTTTGGGATCCCGCCCGGCAGGCGCCGGCGCTTACCCCTGAGGAACTCGGGGTCTCAGCTGACTTCCTGCACCGCAGCCGCATATTGCCGCTCCACCTGGACCGTAATCGATTGGTCTGCGCCGCATGTGATCCGCTGGACGATGAAGCGTTGTCAGGCCTGTCGTTCGCCACAGGAAAGGGCGTGGCGGTCCTCGTCGCTCGTCCGGCCGATTGGCGACGGGTCTTCGACCAGTCATTCGCCGCGGGTGACGAGCGACCGGTCGATACCGATGAGCGGCGGCTTGAACGCGAAATCGACCAGGTCGCCGACATTGGCGGTGAGGGCTCCGGCGCTCGGCTGGTGGCGACCGTGTTCGAGGCGGCCATAGCGGCCGGAGCCTCCGACATCCATTTCGAGCCGCGCCGGCACGACCTGCAAATCCGGCTGCGAATAGACGGCCGGCTGATCGACTACCGAACCGCGCCCGCTGATCTGACGGGACCCGCGGTGTCGCGCGTGAAGGTCATCGCCAACCTCGACTTGGGCGAACGCCGCCTGCCACAAGACGGTCGCACCAGCTTCGTCATCGCCGGACGGCAGGTCGATGTCCGGGTCGCGACCTCGCCGACCGTGTTTGGGGAAGCAGCCGTCCTGCGCATCCTGGACCGGGCCAGTTTGCGTCTGGATCTGGATGCCTTGGGTCTCCGCGAGAACGTCGTCGAGGTGCTACGCCGAGCCGCCAGAGCCGCCCACGGCATGTTCTTGGTCACCGGTCCCACAGGCAGCGGCAAGACGACCACGCTTTACGCGCTGCTCCAAACCTTCGCGGGGTCATCCAAGAAGGTGCTGAGTGTCGAAGACCCTGTCGAATACCATTTCGAGCATGTGGTGCAGACGCAGGTGGCGCCGCAGATCGGTCTTACTTTCGCTTCGAGCCTCCGCTCATTCCTGCGCCAGGATCCTGATGTGATCCTGGTCGGCGAAATACGTGACCCAGAAACGGCGGCCGTCGCGGTGCAGGCCGCCATGACGGGACATCTGGTGCTGGCTTCAATTCACGCCAACGACGCCATCGCCGTCATACCCCGGCTGCAAGACATGGGCGTCGAGCCCTACCAGTTGGCCGCAGGTTTTCGAGGCGCCGCAGCTCAACGCCTTGTGAGACGTCTGTGTCGCTCGTGCCGACAGCCGCGCGAGCCGTCACAGGCCGAGCGCCTTTTCGCCCAATCAGTCGAGGCCAAGCTTGAGCAGGTCTATGAGCCTGTCGGCTGTGCTGACTGTAAACGGGTTGGCTTCAAAGGCCGAACAGCGATTGCCGAAGGCTTCCTGTCGGACGAGCCTATGCTGCGCGCGATTGCGGACAATGGGGGAGCGGCCGCAGTTGCAGATCTACTTCGTCCAATGGGCTTTTCTCGAATGGCGCAGGACGGTTTGCGGAAGGCCGCCGAAGGCCTGACGACCGTCGAAGAAGTGATGGCGGCCGTGAATGGCTGAGGCGCAAAAAGTCTTCCGGTATGTGGCAATTGGCCCGTCCGGCCGCCGCGTAAAAGGCGCTGTTCCGGCGCCGAGCGAACAGGCCGCGTTCGCGCAGCTTAAGCGGGACGGCCTGTCGCCTGTCCAGATACGAGCGGCCTTCAACCGTTCATCCGACGTCAAAGGGCCACGCAGCCTCAGCGAGCGCGAATGCGCGGAGCTTCTTGCGGACTTGGCAGCGCTCCTCAAGGCCGGTTCGGATCTTCGCACCGCACTTTCAATTCTCGGCAATCGTTCTGGCCGCCCTGCCATCAAAAAGTTCTGCGGTGCGTTGAGCGCCGAAATCAGCGGAGGGACGGCGGTGGACAGCGCCTTCGCTCGCGCCCTTCCGGTGAAGCACGCGTTTGTGGGGGCGCTGATCGCGGCGGGTGAAGCATCGGGTGATCTCGGCGGCGGTCTTCAGCGGGCATCGGACATGCTCGCCTCGCGGACAAGGCTACGCGACCAACTCGTCTCCACGCTGAGCTACCCAGCATTTGTGCTGATCAGCACCGTGGCGGCATTCCTAATAATCCTTCTTTTCCTGGTTCCATCGCTTGCACCGCTCGCTGAGGACATAGGCGGCGCGCCGCCGTTGACGCTGCGGGTTCTCATGGCGGCTAGCCAGCTGTTGCGGGGTAACGCCGGCCTCATCCTACTAATCCTGGCGCTGAGCGGGACAACCCTGTTCGTGGCGGCCAGAGCAGGCGCGCTGCAGCAAGCCTTAGACCGATTTTTACTTGAAGGTCCGATGCGCCGCACGACGGCAGCGATCGTGTTCGGAGGGTTCGCCATTTGCCTCGGTGACATGCTTGCCGCCGGAGCGCCCATGAGTCAGGCGCTGCGGCTGGCGGTCCGGTCTGTCCGCTCTTCCCCCGGAAGAGTGCGGCTAGAACCGGTGATCGCGTCGGTGCGTGAAGGTCAGGCGCTTTCTCTGGCACTGGAGCGCGTGCCAAATTTCCCGCTGGCGATCACGCGCTTGGCCGCTGTCGGGGAGACCTCGGGCGCGCTCGGCCAGATGCTTGGCCGAGCCGGGCGGCTGGAAGAGCAGGCGGCCCTCAGACGGATCGAGGCAATCGGGCGCATTCTCGGCCCAGCGATGATCATCCTGCTGGGCGGTATGATCGGGCTGTTGATGGGCGGACTGCTAAGCAGCATTCAGCAGATCGGCGACGTCGCGGTGCAGTAACGAGCAGCGAATGTCACGGGCACAACGCCTTGGTACGAACACGAGCGTTTCGAGTAAGGCCGCTTAGGCGCGAAAATCGCCGTTTCTGAGTTTCCGCTGACTCCAGCCCAGTTGCTGAGGTACGCGCGCAGCTCTATCGCCGGCCTGTTGAAGGGTTGTGTTTATATATAGTTCGCGATATAATTGTCTCAAATGAGGGTGAAATGACTCGAAGCTGGGCAGTTGTTCTACCCATCGTACTGGGTCTCTCGACTGGCGCGTGCGCTTACGTCACGGCTACGCCCCTAACGTCTGCGAACAGCGCGACGACCAAGGGCGTGCGCATCTATGCGCCAAAGCCTTATCTCGTCGTAAACCAAACCGGCGTCACAGCAATCTACTTGCCCGATTGCAGCCAAGCGTACGCGCTCACATTTGGCACCGTCCTTGCTAAGAACGATCTCAGCATTGAGATCAAAGACGGAATGTTGACCAAAATGGACAACAAACAGGACTCTACGGTCCTTGGCACCAACTTCCTCAGCGCGGTGACCGAAGCGACAAAAGTCGGCAAGTCTCTTGGGACAGCGTTCAGCGGCAAAGTTGAAGGTGGAACTCCGAGCGTCAGTTTGTTCGAGGCATCTTGTGACGCTGGTCGCCTTACACTTCGACCGATTCCTGAGCTTACGCAGTTGGAGATCGCCGCGCCGCAGCACGTCACCGCTCCAACAGACAACGCATACATCGACGCGGAAGAGGGTACCGTACCGCCGTCGGCTACGACCCGCCCAGCTCCGCCCAAGTGAAGCGGCTCAAAGGCCCATCGGCGAGCTTAGTACGCGCGAATATTCGACGTTTCGGCGCAGAGCTAATGGAGCTCCCAAACGTCAGTCACGTCACGGTGGGCGAAAAGATCTCGCGCGGTCGAAAGATCGGTAGACGCGCAATCAAGTTCTACGTGACCGCAAAGCACGATCTGCCCTGGGTGGGTCGCGTGCCGCCTACCATCCCGATCTATAATAATGGTGGCCGGAAAATTGGTGAGGTGGAAACCGACGTTGTCTTGATCAATGCAGAGGCGGACCTCTTTGGGTTCAGGGGTGGACATTCTCTTGTAGCGTTTGACAACGATCTCGGCGTTTGCGCCCTGACTTTTGTAAAGGGCCGCCGCCGGTACGCTGTGACAAACTCCCATGTCGTTCAGGACGTGGCCAGCGGGCAAACAGGTGAGGTGGCTTGGTTGAATGGGCTGCTACGCTACCACTTGGGGCCGACCATCTATCGGAGCGCGCTTTCTCCTAACGCACCAACGGCTGAGGATGCCGCACTAGTACGAATTGAGAGTGGCATTGAAGTTGACGACTTCTGGCTCGACTTGCTCGACGAGCGCGTCGATCGACTGGACGATATGCGGCAGAGTGATCGCCAGCATTGGTTCGTCGCGCATGGACAGCTCTACACCTGCGCTGAACCAGAACCAGTGGACCTTGACTGTCCACTGCTAGTCGACGGAATTGAGGTTTCGTATCGCAACTTCTGGCAGCTTGTCGCGGTTGGCTGTGATCCTAGACCAGGTATCTCTGGCGCTCTTCTCTGTCGCACAGTCGGCGCTCACCATGTCGCGTGCGGGCTGGTCTTTGGTGGTGTGCCGGGAGAGTTCATCTGGGCCTTCTCGTTTCGCACTCTATTCAATCGGCTACTCGCCCTGGCAGCGTGAGCGCCTGCGGGGTGGCTGCAGCTTAGGGCGGGCATGGTTTTGCGTTGGCTCACGGCATTCGGTAGGTAAGCTTGAACCGCCCATTTAGGGGTGTCGTCGATTTCCATTGGGCGAACCACCGCGTCCGCTGCACGGTCCTACTGGTAAAGCGCCTTAGGCGCGAAAACGCCGGTTTCAGGCAAGCGCCATTAGGCGCGAAAGGTTCGACTCCTCTCGATGGCAGCTGCCGCAGCCAGTTGACTGCCGTCTTAGAGGGGATGGCGTTGCAGAAAAATTGCCGCGGCCCGTCTTAAGTCGGCGAATCGGCAATCGCGGCCTGCAACTGCGCGGCCTGTGGCGCTTGCCTAAGCGGAGTTTGCAGCCTTGCCTGTTCAGCAGCCAGCACCGCTCTGACGTCTACGCTTTCGATGAGCCGGCAGAGGCTCCGCCGCACATCCAATTCCAGAGCGGCAGACCGCTCGATCGCATCGTCAAAAGACCATTCGAGGCGCCGACGAAGCACCACGTCGGCTTCGGCAAGTCGCCGGATCTCCTGCAGCAGCACATCCGCTGTAGATAAGGGGGCAATACTGATGGTGAGATGAAGCGACGATTCCTCGGCGCAGCGGGCCTGGTGCATCACGCCGCGGGGTAGGTAAAGCGTGTCGCCTCGTGTGAGTGTCAGACGCTCCGCGTCGGAAGACGGACAGTATCGGTCCGGATCCCAAGGCGTATCAAGGAGAGGCAGTTCTATCCGGCCCACATAATCATTAAACAACGTCCATTCCTTTGCGCCCAAACACTGCACGATGAAAATGTCGGTTGTATCGAAGTGCGGTTCGAAACCTCCGCGCTGAGGCGGCGTGAGGTAGACGTTCGCCTGTGCGCGTGCTGCGAAACCGACCCGAACCCCCTGAATGAATTCTTCAAGCGCCGGATGGAAACGCTGAATATCACTCACCCGAATCGTTGCGCCGCGTCTGAGCGCTGCCGAAACCATAGCCAGCGTCGACTTATCGCTGCCGCGTTGCAGATCGGTGAGGCGCTTTGGAAGCCCTCCCGTGATAACGTCGATGTAGGTTGCGGGTACCCTCTCCGCTGTGAGAAGACTCTCAAGTACATTGAGTCCAAACAAGGCGGAGACGGACTTTTCGTCGAATGCGGACTTAAACTGCCTGAACGTTCGTTCGCGTATGGTGCTGTTGAACAGTTCCAGAGATACGTCGCCGGTTAGTCGGGAAACATCCATGAGTATTTCGGGCCGCTCCATGTTATGCGCCGCCGAAGGCGTTCATTCCCATACCAGCAGATTCGGAATGGTTGGCTCGACTTGGCGCAGCAGCGTGTAGCCTATGCCGGAAATTCCGCGAAACAGCCCCACGTTCATGGAGCTGTCAGCGATGTCCCAAAGGAAATCTCCGGCATGCTCGGCTTCATCCAAGATCTCGCAAAGACGAGTCTGTGCCAGAATGCCGAGCTGTGCTGTGTTTTTGTACCGTCCGGCGGCGGAAAGAAGCTCGATACCTCCCAATGTCCCGCAGCAAAGAGAGTCGGTCGGGTAAGGCCAGGCCACCACCGCTGTCGTGATGGCGCGCTCGACATCTCGATCAAGAGTTTCGCGAAAGCTAGCCGGGGTGGGTCCAAGCTGAGTCGCCATCGCAATTCTCGCCAGGCCGATGCCCGCCGCGCCGTGACACCATTGACAAGGCCAGAAAGTGTCCCCCGAGGGATCGGATGATCGGCCGTCCGGCCAAGTGCGATGGGTGGGGCAAAATGCGGCGTTCTCTAGATCAATCCACATCTCCGCCGCAGTGAGCAGGCCGCGTGCTTGACGCCTGGGCAGATGGGGCGCGAGCGCAGTGAGAGCCAATGCGGCGCCGGCGGGCCCGTGCGATAGGCCGGTCTGCATCAGCGCTGCCGGCGCATCCTTCGTCGTTAGTCGCCGAGCGCAGATCTCCGCTCGATGCAGAAGCTCGCGGCGTCCGGTCACGCGATACAATTTTACCAAGGCGAGCAGGGCTCCTGCGGCTCCATCCATCACGTCCAAGGTATCGTCGGCCAAGACGATCTCTTCCGAAAGGAGCTCGGATATCTGCAGCGCGTCAGACAGAAGTTGGGGATCGCGGCTCAACTCTCCGATGACGGCTAAGCCGTAGATCACGGATCCAAGGCCCGTTGAGCCGCCGATGCCGAGCGCGCGAGCGGATCGACCGGCGTTTGCGCCAAGCAGGTCATAACGAATGGCGGCCAAGCCGTGGCGGGCGAGTCGACCGCTTAGAGCGTCGCCTGTCACTCTGGCATGGGCGGCCAAGAACACCGCAACGCCGATCACACCGTTGTAGAGCCCGACGCCAAGTGGGGCGAGCTGACACATTGTGGAGTCCTGCAGCCAGTCCAGGCTGAGCCAAGCTGCGCTCTGAGAGCCGACGAACGCAAGTTGAGAAAGCCGCGCTGCGATGGCACTGGCCTGTTCGCTAAATCTGGCAGTGGTATCGGGCGTTTGCACGCGCGGCGGCATCAGCGATCTGCGTCCAGCGCGGATGGTTGACGATGCGGCGACCGGCCGCACCGAGCCTAGGCTGAGCCGGATGATTTCGGTCTGTCTGCGTATGGCGGCCGGAGATAGAGCCGAGAGCATGAGCGTTACGCGGTTCAGACCCGGCTGCAGTCCGCTATGCGCGGCGATGCCGTCCTGATCATTTATCGTCGTTGCCGTTGTTTCAGTCGTGAAATAGGGAATGTTGAGTTCTGCGAGAGCGTTACGCTCTGCAGCTACGAGCGGCCACCACTCGTCATCGGGTGCCTCCCAATCCGCAAAACGTGAGACGAAGTCGAGTTGAGCGCTCCACAGGGCCCCGTCCGTCAGCCGTTTCGGATCCTGCAGTCGATCCAAAAGCAGAGCATAGAACCGCGTATTCTTGATGAGCTTGCGTACCCGTGTACGGACGAACGGGGCGGTGAAGGCTGCCGCGCCGCGCATTTTGATCTCTGAGAGCAAGAAGGCGGCGTACTCGGCATAACCCGTGGTGACAGCTTCCGTGTGGTTCGTGATTTCCGCGTAAGCGCCACAGATATGTGGTCTGTTCTGATTTTGACGCGCCGCGCTCCAGCCTGCCATCGGCCGCATTCTGTCGGTGTTTACGTCCCGCCATTCGATCATCCGTTGTGCGGTTTGCGTTTCAAGGAACCCGCCGTGTGCGATCACGACGCCGTCCCTCCGCCGTCCGTATGCCGGAAGAAGTCCTGTGGCCAACACCGAATTGGCGACCTCCGCGCTGGCGAGAGTGTAGGCTCGCCGTGGATCTTCTTCATCGACCTCTGGAACCGATGCGGGCTGCAGCAGCGTCTCGAGATCAACGGGCACCGGCTGATTGCCGCATGCAACGATATTCTCCTCGTGCATGTCGGCACCGCCGAACAACTGGAACAGGCACAGCCATCCGCCCGCGCGGCGGAAATAGCCATCGAACTCCGATGTGTCGCCGCATGAGCTGTGCTCCACACTCTGTGACCACCCGTAACCGGGTCTCACCAAGGCTCTCGGAACCCTCAAGGAAAACGGCGCCCGGTCGTTGAGATCGGTAATCAGGTCGTACCAGATTGCATCGATCGACAGGTCTTTCGGTTTATAGAAGACTTCCCGACCATTCGTGAGAACGACACGCCGGACCGCACGGCCGTGGTTATGAAGATCTCCTACGGCTTCTATGCGGGCAATGCGTAGGTCATCCTGGATCTCCATAAATTCAGCCAGAGCCGAATGATCACCTGAAAACCGGGAAAGAAATTCCGCGTTGGACGCCAACCACTGCTGCAGCATGACCGATAGAATACGGAGGAGAACAGGCTGCTCCGAAAGAACTATCCGCCAACCCCGTTCGCGCATCTCAGTAATAAACGCCTGATATGCGCCACGCGGTGCCCCAAGCTCTGCCGCTGCCTCGCGCTGCAGCGGGCAATTTAGCCGAAACCGTTCGTAGAGAATGGGCGCGCACAGTTCCGCGACGCTGCGGACGAGCTCCAATTGCAGGTCGTTTCTTGCGGCGCTCGACAGAAGAGATGCGGCGCTCGGCCCGACTTCGACGGTCAGCCGCCGTTCGGCCTCGACGACGAGCCCCCAAAACAGCTCCTGGAATGGAACGGGAGCGCCTTGCTGAGCCGCCGGAATACGAGACGATCCGCTGCGAAGCGCCGATTCCACCCAAGTTGCGGTCCGCGCCCATCCTGTATCTGCGGGTTGCGGGGCAGGTCTGCCGAGCGCGGCGACCACCTGCGCTTCGGTGAAGCCGTCCCGGGCAAGCCGCCGGCTGTAGAGCTCGGCGTCACCCGCTGCGCAGGCGTGCCGCCACGCCGCGGAACGTCGTTCCCCGAGCCCGGCATCGGTCGGGCCGGACGTCGGGTGCGCAGCAAGCCGCTCCCAAATGGTCGCGGCTTCCGCAGCCACGGTTTGCACGAAATCATCGACCATTCGGCGATGCTAATCAGAGCTCGGTCGCAAGGCTCCGCCGCGGCCCGCCTGCAAACGGGCCGACGGCGGAGCGCGCCGCCCTTACGGACGGCTGTCGTTGCTGCAGGCCGAATTGCAGCCGCTGCACGAACAGAAGAGGCCGCGCGCGTCACCTGCGGCGGTCTCAAGTTCCGCATCGGCGATTTCATTTGAAAAGATCTTCAGCTCGTCGGCGACGGTGTGGTCGACGGTGTCGAACATGTGGGCTCCTGAGTTCTTGGATGGAATTTATGCTTACGAACTCACTGGAGGGGTGCTTTCCACCCCGAGTTGCAGCATAAGGCAGAGCTCGGCATTCAGCAAGGCGACGCGGGGAGCGATCGTGGAACGGACCGTCGTCGTACTTGGGGGAGGCGGAATTTGGGGCATCGCCTGGATGCTCGGCTTCTTGGCTGGGTTGGCGGAAGACGGCATCGATGTCCGTCGTGCCGACAAGGTGATCGGCACGTCTGCAGGCTCGGTGGTGGGGGCACAGATCCTAAGCGGCGGGAGCTACCCGGAGCTTCTGCGGCGACAAACCGATCCTGCGGCGCAGGCCCCGGAGGAACCCGTATCACCTAAGGTGCTCGCGGCGGCCGAAGCCGCCACCAAGGTGCTCGAAGCGATCGGCGACCCGCGGGAGAGGCTGCGACGCCTTGGTGAATTCGCATTGACGGCGCCGATCGCCGACGAGGCTTCTCACCGAAGCCGCATTGTCCAAGGGCGGCTCGTCGCGAGCAGCTGGCCTGCGAAGCGTCTTCTCGTGACCGCCGTGGACGTACTCACCGGCGAGACCTGCGTGTTTGATCGCAGCTCCGGCGTGGAGCTTGTCGACGCGGTGGCGGCGAGCTGCGCGGTGCCGAAGATTTGGCCTACCGTGACCATCGGCGGCCGCCAATACATGGACGGCGGCGTTCGATCGCTGACGCACGCCTATTTGGCGTCGGACGCGGAGCGGGCGCTGGTCGTCTCGCCGTACTCCCGTGACGCGCAGCCGTTCTCGGGACCGACCCTGCGCGACGAGGCTGCTGCTCTGGTCGCCCAGGGCGTGCGGGTCGCGATAGTGGAAGCGGATGCGGACGCGATAAGGATCGCCGGGCGAAACACACTGGATCCTGAAGTCCGCCCCGCCGCCTGCAGGGCCGGGCAGAGGCAGGGTCGAAGAGAGGCGGCCCGCCTGGCGAGCGAGTATGCATCCGGTTGAACCCGGAGCCAGCCACGGCGGCGCGGTCTTCGTCCGGTTAACCGGCGTTAGGCGCTCAAAGGTTCGACTCCCTCGCGAGGCTTAGGCCTGCCCGCGCACCGAGGCCCGCGGCGCCAGGATGTGGATGCGCTCCTGACCGCTCGGCCAGAAGGCCAGAAAGGTCGCGTCCGGATAAGCCTCGGATCGGCAGGTCAGCTCGACCGGTCGGTCGCGGATGATCTCGACGCCGTTCTGCGTCGCCGCCTCCTTGAGCAGCGTTTCGAGCTCGGGCGGGGCCTCGACCATCACCAGCTCGGCGAGCGGCAGGCGCGTATCGGCGAACGGATACAGGCCGTCGGGCAGGCGGTGGTCCATGACCCTTCCCCTTTTTTCCGGCGTCCGCGCGACGCGTCGGCGCGTGACGCGACGCCGCCGCGCGCTACCATGCCGAAAACGGTGGAGGGAGGCCAGAGTGCGGGTTCTTTCGCGGCAGCAGCTGTTCGACATGGCCTGGGAGCGGCCGCTGACCAAGGTCGCCGCCGAGCTCGGCGTCACCTCGACGGCGCTGAAGAAGACCTGTCGGCGCCACAACATCCCCACCCCCAGCCGCGGCTACTGGGCGGCGGTCGCGGCCGGCGGCGTCTTCCCAAAGCCCAAGCTCTCGCCGGTGAGCCGCAGCGAGCTGGAGACGGTCCGCGTCGTCGGCGCCGCGCCGATGTCGCCCGCCGTGAAGGAAGCCGCCGACGCCGCCCGGAAGCGGCTTGAGCGCCCCGCGCCGAAGGCTGCACCGGCGCCCGCGCCCGTACCCGTCGCAGAAGATAAGGCGGCCGCCAGCGAGGTGAGGCCAGAGCTCGCCGCGACGGCCAAGGCGCTGGCGAAGGCGGCGGCCAAGGCCAAGCCCGGCGAGACCGTCAGTCTTCGCGGACGCGGCGTCGTTCCGATGACCTTGAGCCCCTCCCTTGGCCCAAGAGCGCTCGCCTGGCTTGCCCGCCTGCTCCAGGCGGCGCAGGGGCAGGGGATGACCCTCCAGGCGAGCGAGGTCGGAGCGCACATGCTGATCGACGGCGAGGCGATCGCCTTCCGCATCGAGGAAAAGCTCGCGCAGACGCCGCATGTCCCGACGGCCGCAGAACGGGCTCTGAAGGCGCGGGGCGAAGCCTGGCGCACCTACCTGCGCGATCCCTGGCCGAAGTACGACTACAGCCCCTCGGGCGCACTCTCGATCCTCATCAATCCGGACGGCTGGACCCGCCTTCGATGCGCCTATGCCGACGGCAAGACGCAGACGCTGGAGAGCCTGACCGACGAGATCGTCGTCGGCTTTGCCGCGCACGCCGCAGCGACCCGCGAGCGGCGCCTCGCGGCCGCAGAGTCGGCGAGGCAGGCGGCCGAGGCGGAAGCCCGGCGCGCGCGGCTCGCCGCCTACAATCGTCGCGAAGAGCAGCGCGAGGCCTTCGCCTCGCTGGTGGCGGCCAAGCTCAGCGAGCGGGAGAAGCTCGCCCGCGTGCTCGTCCACGTCGAAGCCGGCGGAGAGGGCGCAATGCCCCAAGGCATGGGCGTGTGGCTGCGCCGGCGCCTTGCGGAGCTCGATGCGCTGCTGAGCGCCCGGTTCATGGAGATCTCGGCGCGCCATGCGAAGGTCGAGTTCGACGAGGCCGCGGCGGCGGCCAAGCCGCCCGAGCCGAGCTGGTACTATCCGCGGGGGGTGAGCCTGGAGCTGTGGTCGATCGACGAGGCAGAAGGCAGGGCGACGTCGCTGTCGCCGCTCGAATGGGCGGTAACGCAGGGGCTTATCCCACCGCCGGCGGATCCTCCGGCCTCGCTCTGAGGCAGGCGGCCCGCGCCGCCTCGAAGTCGCGCTTGGCGTTGAGGCGGGCGAGGGCTTCGATAAAGCGCAGGAGCGCGGCGTTCGCCTGCGCCGCCTCTTCAGGCGTCGGCGGCACAATGACGGTCCTGCGACCATCCGAGCTGATCTCTATAATCGCCATCGGCGTCCTCTCCGCCGCATTGAACCGCGAGTCGCCGCACGGGGCAGCCGCCCTCAACTTCCGGCCTCGGACCAGGTCTTCCAAGGGCGCGGTTCGGCCCAGGCGGGCGGTTCGATCGGCCGCAACGCCCGCCAGTAATTCCAGGGCTTGGCCTCCACCAGCTCGAGCTCGAACCAGGCCTCCTCGCCCTCGAACTCGGGGACGTGCTCGGGCTTGATGAAAGTCAGCCGACAGCGGCGGCTCTTCGGCTTCGGCAGATGCGGCGTGGTGAAGCACAGGGTTCGGCCTGCATGGCGGCTGCGCGTGAGCTTGGCTTCCCGAAGCTGCGGCGGGCGAGACATCGTTCACGACTCCGCGCTTGCGCGCCTTTCAAAGACCACGCGCCGGGCCTGTTCGACGGCGCCGACGGCGCGGGCGAGCGCCTCGCGCTGGGGGCTGCCGAGCGGGTACAGCTCGCCGAGTTCAGGTAGGCTGCGCCTGCAGGCGTCGATGGCGTCCAGGGCGCGGTCGATCCGTCTCGTCCACATCCGGGACTCCTTTCGTGTTCTCTTTATGTTCTCAATCGCGGGAGGCTCGGGAGTCAAGCGCGGCCCGGGGCAATCCACAGCAATCGCCGTTGCGAACGGTCGGGTAAGGCGCCGCTAACGGCGACTCGGCCATGGTGGGCGCATGAAGATCCGGTTTCTCCTCGTCGCGCTAGGCGCGGTCCTTTGGTGGCCGTGTGCGGCGCTTGCCGATCCCTGCGAAGCGCCGCTTCCCAAGTCAGGGACGTTCTTCAGCGGCCAGGTCCGTTACGTGGGCGATGGCGACAGCCTTTGCGTCGGGCTCACAACCAACCCCACCGAGTGGGTGGAGGTGCGCCTGGCCGACTTCTACGCCCCCGAACTCTCCGAGCCGGGCGGCGAGGCCGCCAAGCGGACGCTGACGCAGCTGGTTCGCAGCCGCACGCTCCAATGCCTCGCAGGCCGGCGCTCCTATGATCGCGTGGTCGCCCGCTGCACGCTCGAGGGCGCGGACGTGGGGGATCTCATGCGGGCGGCGGGCGTGCGGGAAGGCGGTCGCGGCGCGCGCTAAGACTCGCCGACTGGCCCCCGCGGCCTTAAGCTGCAGCTGTGCTGGGAATCTTCGACATCGTCGGGCGTCTGCGGCGCGCAGCCGAGGCGGCGCGGGCCGAGCGGCTCGCGGCGGAAGACGAGGCGCGGACGCTGCTCGCCTCCGGCAGTCGGGGCGAGGCGCTGCGCATTCTGCGCGAGGCCGAGGCGGGCGCCGACGCCCGCGCCCGAAGGCATATCGACCGGGTCAGGGCGGCCGTTTCCCGCCTGGCGGCCCCGAAGGCGGACCTGGCCACCCGCATGCACTACCGCGATCTTTAGATGAACGCGGGGGCCTTTCCGGTTACGGCGGACGACGATCCGCTGGTGCGCTCCATACGCGAAGCGCTGGCCGCGATCGAAGTGATCGGTCCCGATGACGCCGGCGAGGTCGTCCTGCGGCTGACCGCGACCTGGGGCTCGGTTATCGACCACCCGCTTGGACGGCTTGGCGTCAGCGCGGCGGCGGACGGGTGGGTCGCTTGGCGCGATCTGCTGGCGTAGGCTTCCGCGAGCGCGCCGTGGACGCGTGGAGCGCTGCTGCGACGAAGGCCTCGTCCTTTACCTCGCATTCCCAGAGCGTCAGGACCCGCCAGCCGGCGTCTTCCAGCATCCGCCGCTGAGCAGCGTCGCGCGCCACAGTCGCGGCGAACTTGGCGTCCCAGAAATCTGTACGGCTACTCGGCCGCGTCGCGCGCCTGCATCCCTCGTGGCGGTGCCAAAAGCAGCCGTGCACAAACACGACGAGCCGATGCTTAGCGAAGACCAGATCCGGTCGCCCCGGCAGGTCTTTCCTGTGGAGCCGAAACCTGAAGCCCAGCCGGTGAGCAAGGCGACGAACGGCTAACTCGGGCCCGGTGTCCTTGCCTCGCACGCGAGACATGTTTCGACTGCGCTGGGCAGGAGTGACCCTGTCCACGCGGCGCTACTCCACGCCCTTCACGAAGCGGTAGCGCTCCACCAGGTATTTGGAATGCTCCGGTCCTGCTGCATGGCCGCGCGCGCCGAAGAGCTCTTCGAGCGTACAGCTCCTGAACGCGTCCGGATCGGCGAGCAGCTGCGGCCAGACCTCCGTGACCGTGCCGCCGAACTTGCGCAGCACGGGCGCGGTCACCTTCTGAAACGCAGTATTTGATGCAGGCGCAAGATGCAGCACCCCTACACGATCCGCGCCCTGTTCGCGGGTCGCCTGCATGCGGTGCGCGAGGATCTGCTGACGCAGAAGCTGATAGAAGGGTTCGTAGAAGAAGTCATCGAGCGAGAGCTTGAGGTCGTTTTTGATGGGACCGCCGGGCGCGCACGTCAGATGGCTGTAGCGGGTGCGGCGCGTCTCATGGCCCCTCGGTTCCAGCGGAGCCCCGTAGGACTCCGTGTATTTCCATTCGATCAGCCATACCTCCACGCGGCGCCTTCGGCGGATGCGAACGACTGCATCGGCGCTGGTGCAGTTTGCGCCTCTCGAGCGGCTGCCTCCTACCGTTTCGCCCAGATGGTCGCCTCCGATCCACTCAAACCCCACGTACCCGGCGTCTTCCCCGTCCCCCTCGATCGGCAGCACCTCGACGGCCTCGCAAAAGACGTCGGCAAGCAGCGCCTCAAGCGCCGACGGGTCGCGGCTGAAAGGCATGAGGAAATTGAGGCAGCATACCTGTGAGCTGAGCAGGTGGCGCCGCATGCGGTGCCAGACGACCCCACGGGCTGCGAAGTATGCGGGCGCGCACCCCCGAAGCTCGGGGTAGAGGTTTTCGCGCCAAACATCGGGCCGCAGCAGGAAGGGGTATGCCTTGCCACGATAGGATCCGTGACGCCGTCCTTCGGTCGAGAAGGTGGCGGAGTGCTCACGGAAGGTCGCCTGACTCAGCCGCTGTTGCGTCGAAAAGGCAGTCATGCCGGGATGATCTTACCATCGTCCCGGCCGCTCACCAGCGGGAGCAGTAATCCGCCCCCGCATGGTGCATCATTGTCGGATGCAGCTCTTCGGCGAATCGCACGACGACGATCTTATCCTTGCCCCGGTCCGCGCGGAGATCGAAGCTCGGGTCGGAGGCCGCGACCTTGCCGTCGAGCTGGCGGAGCGCGTGATGGCCGCTGTCGAGTTCGTGCTGGATCCCGTGCGCACCGGGAGGACGCGTGTGAGGGAGCTCGACAATGTCGAGAAGACCTTCATCGGACTCAAGGTGGAGCACTTCGTGCGCGATCTGCTGGACGCGCCGAAGGGGATCAGAGACCTCATGCTCGGCGGCCATGACGTGGATGTCAAAAACACGGTCGGACGCTCCCGGTGCTGGATGATCCCACCGGAGTCTTTTCGGAAGGCTGAACCGTGCCTCCTGATCGCCTGCGACGAGGAGAGCCGGCTGTGCTCGATGGGCCTGATCGTGACCCGCGACGAGTACCTTGGCGCACCCAATCGGGACGGGAAACGTCGCGTACGCGCCGACGCCTTCCGGCATATACGCTGGCTCGTTCACGCGCAGCCCTGGCCCGCCGACCGATGGGCGGGGCTGGACATGCGGCGCTTCCGCGACCTGAGGAAGGTGAAGATCGGCAGCGAACGCGCGGCCCTGTTCTTTGCCGAGAACCTCGGTCGTGCAACGCACCGATCCGTCGTGCAGGCGCTGCTCTACGATCAGCATGACTACATGAAACGCCTGCGCAGCAACGGCGGCGCGAAGGATCTCCTGCGCGATCAAGGAATCGCGCTGCTCTCCGGCAACTTCAACAATCCGGTCCTGGAGCGGCTGGGGCTGCCGCGGATCGGCAACGACGAACATATCGCCATCCGACCGTCATCACCCGCTGAGGCGAAGATCCTCTTCGGCGCGGCGGACCTGGAACCGGCGCTAAGCTGAAGCGGCAAGCGGCAGGAAGATCTCGCGCACCATCCGGCCGAGCGCGCCCGCAAGGGGAGGCGGCACTGCGTTACCGATCTGCCTTGCAACCTCCGTCTTCGACCCCTTGAAGACAAAGTCGTCCGGAAAGCCCATCAGACGCGCCGCTTCGCGGTGGGTGATCGGCCGGTTTGCGACCGGATGGAGATAGCGCCCCTTCTCCGGTTTGAAGAACTCTGTCCGGATAGTGACCGACGGCCGATCCCACCAAAGCCGGCCGAAGAGATCGGTTCCGCCTGATGTTTTCCGGATCCAACAGGCCGGTGTGATTTCGGGGGCCTTCCGCTGAAGATCAAAGCGATTGCCGCCGGGCGGCACGGCCTTGTACCGCGCAAGGCTGACTGCCGTCGGATTGCGGCGAATGTGCAGATCAAGCGGAGCCTTGCCGCCGAACTCGGTGCGCTTAGGCTCCGGAAGATCCGAGATGACGTCCCGAACGGTTCGCCAGGGCGGAAGGTTTGAGCCCGAACCCGGCTCGCTGTGAGTCGTCAGCGGCGGGAAGGTCGGCTCAGCTCCCAAGCCCCGCCATCCGAGCACGATGGTTCGCCGCCTTGTTTGAGGCGCCCCGTAGTCCGCAGCATTCACAATCGCGGCGGTCGTGCGAAAGCCGTAGCTCTGCGCGCGCTCCCGAACGGCCGACAGTTCCGGAGAGCGATAGAGCTCCGCCACGTTCTCCATCACGAAGACGCGCGCGCCCGACCGGTGGGCGATCTCCAGATAGGGCTCCCAAAGGGCGCGCCGCTGATCACCGTCACGGTTTCGGTTGAGCAGGCTGAAGCCCTGACAGGGAGGGCCTCCGATGACCACGTCCGCCTGAGGGATCTCAGCGTCGGCCAGCCATTCTTCGATGTTGGCGCAGTGAGCTTCACCGGTGAAGTTGGCTTTGTGGGTGGCGATCGCGGCGGCGTCGTTGTCAAGGGCGAGCACACACTCAAACCCTCCGCAGAAGCGATCATCCGAAAACCCGAGGGACATGCCGCCCGCGCCGGAGAAGAGGTCGATCAGCTTCAGAGTCATCGCGCCAGTCTCTTACGATTCGCGGCTCCGGTGATGGGGGCTTGCCGGGCCCGAACAGTCAAGAACGAAAGAAGAACCGCTTAAGGATTTCGGAGCAGAGCGAGCGTTGCGGGGGAGCCGACCACGATCATCAGGCTCTTGGCCCGGGAGAGGCCCACGTAAGGCAGCTCCGGCTCGGTGGTGCAATTGTCCATCGCGGTAAGCACCACGACCGGCTTCTCGAGGCCTTTGTAGCGGTAGACGCTGTCGAGCGTGAGGCGGCCGGATATCGTCTGCTCACCGTCACACACCGGATGCTCCCCGATGTGCCGGAAGCCGGCGAAGGGGCTCCGTTCGACAGCGCATCCGGTCAGCACGGCGATGTCCTCGCGGGGCACTCCTTCGTTCAGAACCAGGGTGTTGATCTGCTTTTCAACCGCGCGTGCAACCCGATCGGGTGTGGCTTCGACCCACCGAACTTCGGGGCCCTTAGGGCCGCGGCAGCGCAACTCATCGCCTCGGTAAAAGCGGGAGCAAACCTCAAAGATCGGCCGGCTGTTGCGCAGGTTGTCACGAAGGGGGATCACCTCACCGAAGCGCGCGTCGAGCTTCGCGCCCCCGTAGAGGTTCTGATTATCGTCCGAGAACACATAGAAGGCTCCCTCAGGCCGCACGAGGCGGCGGCAAGCGTCCAGCCAGTCCTCCCGAAAATCCTGTGCTTCATCGATGAGGACCGCGTCATAGGTCGCGGCGCCGCCCCCCAGAACCGCCTCCTCCATCAGCGCGGGCAGCACCTCGGCAAGAAAGCGGCCGTCGCCTGCAGACCTCCGAGCCGACGCGGTCTCGATCCCGGCCCGGCGACATGCTTCGAAGCAGAGCTCGTGGAAGGACGACACCTCCGCCGACGTGTCGGACAGCAGCCGCTTCAGATGCGCCCGCAAGGGGCGGTTGAAGCACACCACCAGCACGGTCTTTTCGGCGGCGCTCAGGATTCGAGCCTTCGCCGCCGCCAGAACCGTTTTGCCGGTGCCGGCGCCGCCGACGAACTGAGCCGTCCGGATATGTTGAAGGTAAGTCAGAAGCCGGTTCTGCTCCTCGGTGAGCCGGAAGATCTTGGCCTCCGCATCTTCCAGCTGCACCTTCAACGAAGGATCGAAGGCGACGTCCCGACCGCAGAACTGTTCAATGAGGCGCATGCCTTCAGCCCCGAGCGGCTCGGCGCGTTCAGCGACGCCTTCCGGCTGCCACAGGAGCATCTGAATAAGCCGCGCCCCAAGCTTGTCCATGTCCTCGGCAAACGCGAATATCTCGAGCGGCATCGAGGCGCCGAGGTCATCGGCGGCGCGGGGCCGCGAGGCATGCGGCAGGACCACGCCGTGGCGGCTCCATATCCAGGGGGATTTGCCGCCTGGCCAATGCTTCTGAAGGTAGCTGAGCAGCACCTTCTTTGACTTCATCGCCTGTTCGACCGGGTTCTCGATCGTGTTCTCTTCGTCATCCCTATCGATCGCGATCCAGGCACCGGTTTCAGCGTTGCGGCGGATGCGGCCGCCTTTCACCTCGACAACGAGATATCCGATGTCTGGGGAAGCCAGGATGAAGTCGGCTTCGCCGTCGCGAAGGACGCCGCGATAGCCGGACAGCCACCTCGGCGAGTACCAGACGGTGAACCCCTTCAGCGCCGCTGCGCTGGCGAGCGCGTCATAGACACGCACCTCGCCGCTCCTTTTGGGGTTGTCCCGCACCGCCTCCGGCAGCTCGGCGGGGAACATGCGAGGGCCCACTCAGCTGCCCTCGTCGTGAAGCAGAGCGTTGAAAAAACCTGTGTCGGCATCTGCCGCATCGGTGACCAGCATCGAGCGATCCAGGAAGCGGTTTCCCTCCTCGCAGCAGGTCTCCGGCAGCAGCAGACAGCTGTGGCAAGCCGCCAGGTTCATGCTCTCGGACGTACTGCACACCCCGCTGCGGCACAGCGGATCGGACGAGCACCAGACCGCATCGTGGAGCGCCACCGTCAGAATCTGCCCGAAGCGCTCAGGTTTCCCCTGGCGCTCCAGCCCTCCAAGCGTGCCGTCCGCATCGCTTGTCGACGTGTAGATGAGGATGCCGGCCATCCAGGGTTCTTCGCCGACGTAGAGCCTTTCGCGCAGGGAGGCGACGTCATAGCCGCATTCGAACGAAAGACGCTTGATGACCGCATGCGCCAGCGAGTGCACCAGAAGGCGTGTGGGCGTGATCTTCGGTGCGCTTCCTGCGTCGCCGTAGTGGCTTGCCCAATGCGCCTCTGCCGCCTGCGTCACCGCGTGCGTTCGCTCGGCGACGCCGTCCTGCTGCAGCCATTCGTCCACGAAGCTGCGGCGGAGCGTGAAGAAGATGCCTTCGCCCCGGACTTCCGCGGCGGGGAGCCAAGGAACCGGAGCCGCGGGGTCGCACAGATCGCCGAATAGTCCCTGCCCGGGATCTTCGACGGACACGGGCTGATAGATGCGTTTGAAGCCGGTCAGAGCGCGGACTTCCCGCAGCCGCTCTACGCGTGCAAGGTATTCGATGTAGGGGGCGATGGCCTCCGGCGCCTTCTCCTGCCGGATTTGGAAGGTGTGGTTGTCGCCCTCCGCGTCGGCGGTCAGGCGCGCGTACTCTTCGACCCTTAAGGTCTCGAGGCTGGTGCCTTCATCAAGCTCCAGGCGCGTGCGGATAACCGATGCATACGCCTCCGGCGTCATACCGTGCTGGTTGGCCTGGGTTTGCGCCAGGCTGTCGATCAGCAGGTCTCGTACCTCACCGGTTCGGGCCTTGAGCGTCTCCCAGAAGGGGCGGATGTCGTCCTGAATCCCGTCGGTCCAAGGGGGGATGCTCAGAGTGGAATAGGTGACCGGGAAGTAGAGGTTCGACGCCCCGCGCTGCAGGGTTCTCGGGCGGGCGCTGCAGGCCGCGTGGTCGCGGGTCAGCCATGGGCGACGACCCGCGCAGCTCAGACCTTTCAGCGAATCTCCGGAGAAGGCTCCGGCCAAAGACGCCCGCGCGCCGCAGCCCTTGTTTATGCACCGCAGAACCAGCCCTTCGAGGCCGCTGCCCCCGACGCTTTCCAGCACCAGCCTGCAGGATCCCCCGCCCTCATCGTCAGCGCTGCAGGACGGCGGCACCGTGCTGCGGGTGCGCAGCCACCACTGCCAGGGAAACTCGTCGATGTGCCCGTTTTCGCACGCTGTGACGAAGCGAAGCGGAACCACGAAGGAGCGGCGGTCCTTATCCGAACACCTCGCACACCAGCGGGATGGGTCTCCCGGGTCTTTCGCCCACTTGGAGGCGTATCGCAGTTCCTTGCAGCTCGGACACTGAAGCCACTGTGGGAACCGATAGCCCCGAAGCCAGCGCTTCAGGTCCTCTCCCTCGTCGCTGTCGTCGATCGGCGGAAGGCGGAAATACTGCTTGCCGAGCACCTTCTGCAGGCGCTCTTCGTGAACGATGTGCGGATCGCTGTTGCCGGCTGGCTTCGCTGTATCGTCCCAGCTTTCCAGCGAGGCTGAGATAACGCTGACCGGCCCGCCTCCCATAGCGCCGGCGCGGAAATCGATGATGGCTCCGGGGCCGTAGCCGAGCACCTGGCTGCGGCGGATCTGGCCGAGCCGATTGTTGCGGCTCATTCCACCATTTCCCTGATCTTGAATTGGACGCTCGGCTCGACGTTCCTGACGCTGTTCGGGGTCGGAACGGCCGCGGCCCCGGCTTTGCCCACGGCCCTGCGCGCGGCAGCCACTTCAGCGCCCATCAACAGGCTCTTCTTGTAGGCCTTGTCGTTCCAATAGCTCGTCAGACCGCCTTCGGACCGGCGCCGCCACTCCTCAACAAATTCGGTCAGCTCGTTCTTCGCGGAGGCGGCTTCGTCCGGGTCGATCTTTGCGATCCTGGCGGTCAGGCGCGCGACCAGCTGGTCGACTTCGCCTTTCCGGGCCGCGGGAACGTTGGGAGAGCCAGGGCTGACGAGGTGTCTCACCAGCGCCACAAGCGGTGCGTGGAGCGCCTTGTCGCGCGCTCGAGGCGCATACGGGGTGACGCTCGCGGGTTCGACCGAGCGATAGATCGCGCTGTGCCAGGAGCAGAAGGCTTCGAAGTGCGCGCGATCGCGGATCTTGTTGTTGTTATAGAGGGTCACGACTAGGCCAGGCGCGCGGCGCCCGACGCGGCTGGTCGCCTGGATGTACTCGGCCATGAATTTGGGCTGTCCGTTGACGAGCATTAGACCGAGCCGCGGGATATCCACACCAACGCTGAGCATGTTGCTCGCCAGCAGGATGTCCACGCAGTCAGGGGCGGACATGGACTTGCCGAGGCGCTTGAGGATCTCGGGGATTTCGGCGGACTTCTTACGGCTGGTCAGCTCTTCCGGGGTCTCAAGAGAGCGGGCCGTCTCGCCGCGCTGCCGCGCCATCGCCTCCACCGTGACGCGCACGTCGTCTTCCATAAGGACGAGGGCGCCGCCGAGAACTTTGAGAGAGTTGAAGTAGGCGACGAGCGTCCAGTAAGGGTCGCGCTCCTTCTCTTCTCCGATCGATGTGTCTGTGACCGCTTGAAGCAGTGAGGCCGAAAGGGCCTGGAGCGCGAACTTTTCGGATCGGCCCGCGGTCGTGAGTCCGACATAGCGCCTGCCCGCATCCTTCAGGTCCACCATGGCAAAACAGGAGTTCCCGGCATCCAGCGCCGGTGGCGGGAATTGGAACGACCGTCGGAAAAAGACAGCTCGAACCTGCTCCTCCGCGCGCCGAATGGTCGCCGTTGAGCCGATCACCTTAGGGGGCCCGTCTTCGGTCGAGCAGAGCTCGTCCACGGCCGCCTCGTAGAGCCCCGCGAGTGATCCCAGTGGCCCTGCGATCAGGTGAAGCTCGTCCTGGATGATCAGGTCCGGCGGCAGTACTCCCTGCGCGAGCCCGAACAGAGCCGCGGTCTCCGGCTTCCGGACAATCTGGGCGAACTTGTCGACTGTGCCGATCAGCAGGGAAGGGGGGGCGGCATAGATTTCATCATCGACGGTGATGACCGGGAGCCGGCCGAAGTCGCCTCCCAGCACGCAGCCTTGCGTTTCACATACGCAGCCGACCGCCGACGCAGCAGGGAAGTCCCTCCACTGGAGCGGCTCCCGGCAGGCCGGACAATCCGTGAGCTGGGCAGGCGACGACTTCGGGTCGATCTGCGGCAGTGCGGCCTTGGCTTCCTCATATTTATTGGGCGTGCTGTCGCCTCCGACCCACAGGCCGATCGCGAACGGACCGCCCGGAACCCCGCTTCCGTCCTGCCGCCGCAGGAGTTCGCACGCGCAGACGAGGGATGCGGCTCTTTGGAACTGTTGCACGGTTAACGTGCGCAGCGTGTATCGCATGAGCGCAGTCACACCCTCGCCGGCGTTGCCGAAGCGCAGACGGCGCAGGAACAGTACGTAAGCCGACAGCAGCAGGTAGGCTTCCGTCTTGCCGCCGCCGGTCGGAAACCAGATCAGATCGAAGATGTCCCGGTCCTCGTGTTTCCGATCGGAGGCGGAGGCCAGACAGACGAGTGTGAAGGCCAGCTGGAAGGGGAACCAGCTGAAGGCGGTTGCCGAGGCGCTGACGGTATCCGGATGGGCCTCGCGGCGGCCGGCGGCCCAGGCCGCCTGCAGATACATCGCCCTGTTCGCGAGGCGGAACGCGGTGAGCGCGTCAGCGTCGGCGGCCAGGAGTTTGATGCCCTGCCTCATCCGATCGTTGGCTGTCTTACAGCGAGCCAGGTTCTGTATTGCCGTGGTCTGCAGAGCCGCGGGAAGGGCGGGGATCTCCGACTCGCGGTCCTTCAACCAGCTGTCATAGCCATCGGCCAAAGCGGTGAGCGTCGCGATCAGATCGGCCGTTTTTGCCTCTGCCAGCTTTAGCGCTTCAAGCGAGCCGACCGGGGACTTGGCGACCGCAGCCGCCAGAGCAGGATCACCCGCCGCATCCATACGCTTCACCAGCGCCGAAGGGATCCAGGAGGTCGTGATTTCGACCGGCGTGTCGGAGGCTTCTCCATCAAAGCGCCATTCCGCCGAACAGGTGTGGCCGACGGCGAACTCACGGACATCCCTGTAGATCAGGTCTGAGATGGCCTGGTCTTCATCGCCGCCCCTTATCAGCTGAGGTCGCGGCGCAAACTCGCCACGGGTACACCTCACGGCGGCGCCGAATTGGAGAAAGGCGGCTTCCTCTCGGCCGACGAAATCGGAAACAGAGAGCTCGGAAGCGGCGGCCGATCCGGTGGGCGCCTCCGTGAAATCGTTGACGAACTGAAGCGTGACGCTCTTCAGGTCACCTACCGCACGGACGCGATAATGAAGACGAAGGCCGGTCGCCAGCGCGACCGCTCCGTTCCCCTCAGCCGTTTCCAGCTGAACGTTGTGCGTTTGGGGCTCACGCCGCCATCGCAGGCGTGTTCGCCCGGTCTGATCCGCCGACTCTTCTGCCTCTCCAGACGGAGTGGAGTCTTGGGGGGCGGAGGCCTCTTCGGCACGATAGCGGGCGTAACTCACTGCGACATGAATGACGGCGGGATCTCCGCGAACAGCAAACGAGAAGCCGCAGGTGGACGGCTTAAAGCTGCGGAACAGGGCCACTTCCTCAGCGGCTTCTTCCGCCTCATCGCCGCCGGCCGTGTTCTCGGCCTGCACGGTCTCGTCTTCCTCTTCGGGGAAGGTTGTCTGCTGAGGAAAGAGGATCCCGGTAAGGTAGCGTCCGGTCGGGCGCTCGTCGATGACTTCGTCAGGTCCGAACTTCGGACCGATCAGATCATCAGCGACCCGCGCGATCAGCCGGTCCCGCGTTATCGCCACTGTTTCTTCCTCGGCCATTGAAAGAAGACGGTCGGAAAGCCGAGCACAACCGGCGCGACCCAGAAGCCGGATCGGTCGAAGGGCGCGGCAAGCTTTGGCCCCTGAAACCCGGGCGGTTCGGCGACAGTGGTGTAACCCAGCACGTGCAAACTCTTGATGGCGTTCGGCGGGCGTCCGCCGTCCCGCTTCAGGCGTATCTTGGCGGCCTTGAAAAGGTCGTAGTTGAGGACAGGCCGAAAACAGCCGAGCTCCCGTCCGAGATCGTCGGTAATCTCGTAACGCCAGGGCGGCCCGATCTGAAGTGCGGTGCAGCCCCAGGGCGTCGGACGGCTGACCAACTCAAACAGATCCAACGGGTACTGTGCGATGGCGCGGAAATCCTGGTCACCGTCCAGACCGATCTGAATCTGCGCGCCGTTGTCGTACCGGGCGCTCGGCCTGTAGCAGCGACGATCATCGATGGAATGGGCGAAGGGAAGGCTGAGCCCCTCCTGCACCGACAGACGCTCCCGCGCGCGGGTCGCGCCGACGAACAGAACCCGGGACTCTTCAGCATGGTCAACATCGCCGCCTTTACGCTCCCCCCAGCTCTTACCGATCTGAAGGACAACGTGCTCGGCCTCTCGGCCTTTTGAAGCGTGGATGGTGCCGAGAATCGGTCCGCTTTCGCCCAGGTCGGCGTCACGCAACTCGTCGGGGCAGTTTTGGGCAATCAGCGCCCGCAACGTCCAAAGATCGACCGAGCCGCTGCGGGGCACGCCGGCGAAGCGGCGCAGCAGGTCCCAGCTGCGCGACAGAAACAAATCCTTATTCTCACAATCGAACAACCGGCCGCCCGCACGATCGTAAGCTGCTGAAGCGTGGCTTCGATACGTTTCTTCGTCGAGTTCGCGCGTGTCCGCTTTGTGAAGCGACAGCCCGATCCACGGTTTCACGATAGTGGGAAGGTTGGACATGCGCAGGCGGTGGGGTAGCCCGTCCCGAGCCATGAAGGCTGAGGTCTGCAGGACCTCGATACGGCGACGGAAGAGAACGAGCGCGTTTGAGTAAGCGCTCAGCTTGCGGACATCGAACTTGTCGCTGCCGCCTGCCGCCTTTTTGACGCGCTCGGCGCGTGCTTCGAAATCTGCGGCGGTGGCATCGGCATTGCCGAGAATATCGACGCGAAGGTCCTCGTAGAGCCTGAGCAGCACCGCATCTTCCGTGCGGTGAATCTTCCGAAGAGCGCGCTCTTCAAGGCGCGGTCCGAGCAGGCTCTTCAGTTCATCGACGAAGCGGACATCATCGCCCTCGAGGGCGTAGTCATAGATCGCCTGAGCCGGGTCGTGGAAGACCGTGATCCCGCAGTCGGGCGACAGCAGCTTGATGATCTCGAGGAGGAATGTGGCCCGAGCGCCGGTTATATCCTGCGCCTCATCGACGATCAGGTGCTCAAGGTCCTGAAACCCTTCTCTGAAGTCGTCAGGCTTACTGCGGATAAGGTCGATCGCGGCCTCGATCCCGGTTTCAAATCCTCCGAACAGGCGCTTCGCGTCGGTTTCGGTAAAGCCGTACCGGACGCGCCAGGCTTGGCTGTCGATTGTGCAGATCTTCACGTCGACAGCGGTCTCGTTCGTTTCGGCCAGATCCCCGATCCGCGCCCGAAGTTCGCCGACCGCCGCTCGCGTGAAGCTTACGAGCCAGATGTTCGTGTCGGTGACGTTTCGGTCCTGAACGAGGTGCGAGACGCGCGCACAGGCAACTGCTGTCTTTCCCATGCCCGGCCCGGCGGAGACCAATAGGCAAGAGTCGGGCTCGGCTTCGATTACTTCGCGCTGCGCCGGGTCCCACTCAAAAGCGCGGTTCACGAAACGTATCGCAACGCCCCAGGCCTCGCTAAGGGCCTTCAGCAGTTCGACTTCAGCGTCGTCGAGACGCCGATCCGCAGCCGCGATATCGCACAGGAGCGCGGCAACGACTTCTCGGTCTCCCGGAGGCACTGCGGCGGCGTACTCGAAGAACAGCTTCCGCGGCTCGGCGTCCGTTCGGTCCAGCGCGGCCTGAACCAGCTCGAAAGAGACGCCCCAGTCCGCGCAGGCCTGTCGCATGGCGGCAAGTTCGGCAGGATGCACCTCGCCGTCGGTCATGGCCAAAGCGGCAAGCATTTCTGCGGCGGCCAGCCCGAGATCGTAGCTTTCCAAGACGGCGGCTTCGCTCATGATCGGCCCACGGCGGCCGAGGCCGTCACAGCCCGAATACCCCAATGCGGGCCCATCTCACGCCCCGTCACAACCCCTGATCGTCACTCTCTCAGGTAGCTTTGAAATTGCAAGGTCTTTGAGGGTTGTATCGACACGCGCTAGTGTCGCGCTATGGCCAAGCTCCGCATCGGCGACGTTCTTCGGTACTCGCGCCCGTACTCTGCGGAGCCCGCGGAAATCGACGGGCGGCCGAACTACTTCCATGTCACTCACCTGCCGGGCACCCCCAAGGCCCTGCTGGAGGCGGGCATTAACCCTATAGGACGGGTAACGCGATCGGACGGACCACCGCGCACCCCGGCGATCCTCATCTCCAGTAGCCCCCACCGCGAAGGATCGGAAACCGCTCCCTGGCGGGACCTCTTTGATCCTGACAACGGCCACATCCGCTACTTCGGCGACGCGAAGCAGAGCGGGGTCGACGCGTCAGATCCGCGGGGGAATCGCGCGTTGCTCGCCGCATGGGAGCTGCAGAGTAGCTTTGATCCGTCCGTTCGTGTGCTTGCCCCGCCGCTCCTCTTTTTTCGCCGCACCAAGGTGGATGGTGTCCCGAAGGGGTACGTCACCTTCCAGGGATTTGGAGTCATTGAGCGTGCCGAGCTGATCTCACAGTTCAACCGCAAAACCGGAGAGACCTTCTCAAACTACGTCTACGACTTCGCGGTGCTGGCGATGAGCCGCGAGGATGAAACGTTCGATTGGGCTTGGGTCAGCACGCTTCGCGACGGCACGCTCAGTCCCAAGGCGGGTTTGAGCGCAGCCCCCTCGGCATGGCGTGAATATGTGAGGCACGGGCCATCTGCGCTCCCGCGGCTGCGCAGGCGGGTCGCCAAGTTGCGGGTCGCCTCACCCGAGTCACAGGCGCCGAAGTCGGGCTCAGCTGAACAGCGCACACTCGACCTAATCTACCGCTATTATGACGGCAAGAAGCATTATTTCGAGAAGCTCGCGTATGAGATCACAAAGCGGATCCTCGGCGGCCCAGGCCGGCGCGTGATCGACGGGTGGGTAACCCCGCAGTCGGGCGACGGCGGGGGAGACTTCGTGGCACGTCTCGACCTCGGAGAAGGCTTCGGAAGCGTCAGGCAGGTGGTGTACGGGCAGGCCAAATGCGTTGCGCCCGGCTCATCCACGAACGGCCGCGACATAGCCCGCACCGTAGCAAGGCTGAAGAGAGGCTGGTTCGGCGCCTTCGTCACGACGGGGCACATCTCTGAGCCCGCGCAGCTGGAGGTGATCGAAGACGAGTACCCGATCCTCCTCGTGCCCGGCCTTGTCGTAGCTCAACAGACCATCATCCTCGCCGAAGAAGCTGGGCTGAGCATCGAAAACTACCTTCAGATGATCGAGGGCAGCTACCTGACCGCGAACCGGCGGCCGGAGGAAATTCTGCATTTTTAGGGGGAAGCATCATGATCAAACGGTACTCGGAGCTGAGGACGAGGTCAGCCAGAGCCCAACAGGTGTACGCGATCCTGATCGGGCTCGCCTACAACAGGCAGACTGTCACCTACGGCGGTCTTGGCGACATGGTCGGATTCGACGGAGGCGGCGTTTTCGCCGGTATCCTCGGTGAGGTCATGTACTGGTGTGCAAGCAACGAGTTGCCGGCCCTTACCGTCCTGGTTGTCAACGCCGCCAGCGGACTGCCGGGGGAGGGTCTCACCACTCCCGAAGACCTCCACGCCGAGCGGGAGGCGGTCTTCAATTACGATTGGTTTGACCTCGTCCAGCCCACCGTTGAGGAACTGGCCGCGGCGGCGGAATGGGGCGCGCGGCAGCCTTAAGCTCCAAGGCCGCTGTTGACTCATTGCTGACGTAGGGATTGTCCGCTCTCAGACTCCCACGATGCGAACACAACCTCAGCCACGATGGTGGAAGCGCATCAGCATGATCGCGACCCGCGACTGGCAAACCCTGAGCTCAACGTTCCAATGCATTAGCACTCTAGGCCCGCGAGTGCCAATCCGACGGCCTCGTGCTATGAACGAACAAGGAACGATTCGGATTTGCTCGGCGTGCGAGCTGGGCCGACGCGACTATGTCTGCGCGTCTCTCCGCGGAGAGGTGAATGCTTATCCCTAAGTGGCGTGGAACAGTTCAGTTGCCTGCTCTGCCAATCCGGCGGATGCGGATCGGCGAGAACTTGGTCACACAGGACCTCTTCCCCGGCGGTATCTTCAAGGCTGAGATTTTGGATAGCGACGTGAAGGGACACGACCTTCTGCGCATCCCTGAGCTGAACGAGCCTTACCGTCAGCTCCTCATTCGGCGCAAAGGGACAAGGCGCCGTCCTGATCCTGCCGGCATTCTTGTCTGTAATCAGGCCGGAGATCACAGCGACTGGCCAAGACAGGTCGCGCTGGTGTGGGACCGCCTCGGGGACATCGCGACCTATTGCGACAAGCCGGATAAGGTGCTCGCGGCCTGGAAGAATGAGTTCCACTTCCGCGAAGAGAACGACGAGACGGGCGATGTCGGTTTGCGCACACCTCAGGTCGCTTCGCTCCACGCCATCTCCGCTCACTTCGCGGTGGGTTCGCAGTTCGATCCGGCGACCATTGTGCTTCCGACCGGCACCGGGAAGACTGAGACGATGCTTGCGACGCTGGTCTATCGTCGCCTGAAGCGAGCCTTGGTGCTGGTGCCGAGCACAACGCTGCGGCAACAGATCAGCGCGAAGTTCACCTCGCTCGGCGTGCTACCGGCAGCCCAGGTGGTGCGCCCAGAGATTGCCCGACCGTGGGTAACCGTCATTACGACTGGCATTCGGTCGGCAGCCGACGCGAAAGCCCTTCTGGACCAGGCCAATGTGATCGTGGCGCTCCCAAATGTCCTCGAAGCGTCGAGTCCCGAGGCAGTCGAAGCGTTGATCAATGGCTGTTCGGACCTCATCGTCGATGAGGCTCACCACGTGACGGCTTCCACATGGAATGGCGTTCGGGAGCGGTTCAAAGCGAAGCGCATCCTGCAATTCACGGCCACGCCGTTCCGTCGTGACGGGAAGCGCGTAGACGGCAAGATCATCTTCAACTTCAAGCTCGGCGATGCGCAGGCGGCCGGCTACTACAAACCCATTACGCTGAGGACTGTCGAGGAGTACGGCGACGAGGCCGCGCGAGACGAAGCCATCGCTCGTGCCGCCATCGCTGCCCTACGGCGCGACCGCGATGAGCTCGCCCTCGATCACCTGATGATGGCGCGCACCTCAAGCAAGGAGCGCGCGGAGGACGTCGTCGCGCTTTACGCCAAGCTCGCGCCCGATCTGAAACCGGTCGTAGTTTATTCAGGTTCGGGTCGCACCGCAGCGAACAGGCAAGCGCTGGCCGCGATCCTAGATCGGGGTAGTTCGGGATCGCGCATTGTTGTGTGCGTCGACATGCTTGGCGAAGGCTTCGACCTTCCCAACCTGAAGATCGCGGCCTTCCACGACACGCATAAGTCCTTGGCGATCACACTCCAGTTTATCGGCCGCTTCACACGAAAGGGTCCTGCTGGATCGATTGGCGACGCCACCGCCGTTGCCAACATCGCCGATCCAGGCGTCGAGGCGAAGCTCGCCGCCCTCTACTCCGAAGGCGCGGACTGGGACCTGCTCATCAAGCGTCTGAGCGAAGAGCGCATTCAAACCGAGCTACGTCTTCAGGAAGTCGTCTTCGGCCTGAAGGAAAAGGGCGATCTCACGTCGCAGCTCTCCCTCTGGAACTTGCGCCCGACCCTATCGGCTCAGTTTTTCCGAACGAGTTGCACGGATTGGTCACCGCTCGCTTTCGCGTCCGTCCTACCCGCGGACGCCGAGCATTGGTACGCGTACAACGAAGCCGAGCGAGTTTTGGTGGCCGTCGTCTGCCGCGCGGCTCCCGTTAATTGGGGCAACTACCAAACGGTCCTCGATACCATTTACGACCTCGTGCTTCTCCGTTGGGACAAGGACGAAGGGGTGCTCGCTATTTATGCGAGCGACTACAGCGCGATGCGATCGGACAAGATGGCGATCGCCGTCACCACCGAGGAAACCAAGCTCGTCGCCGGCGCGCCGATCTTCAACATCCTCAACAATGTCGAGCTGCCGCTGGTGAAGAATCTCGGCTCATCGCGAGTTGGGGCGATCAGCTTCACCTCTTACTTCGGGCCGAACGTGACCGAAGGCCTCGCACATATCGAAAAGGCCGAAGCCCACCTCAATAACATTGCCTGCCTTGGCTATGAGGATGGTGAACGCGTGCTGTGGGGTGGAACTCAAAAGCGGGGTAAAATCTGGCAGGTGAAGACAGGGACGGTCGCTGACTGGATCAGCTGGACCTCGAGCACCTGGGCGAAGGTCACCTCAGAAGACCAGCTCGGCACGAACATCACACGCGATTTCCTGCGCCCGCAGAAGATGGATCAGCCGCATGACTCCGCCGCCATCGCCGCGCAGTGGGGCGAACAAGCGCAAATGCGCCAAAGCGATCAGCAGGCGGTCGTGTTCGGCAGCACTGCAATCCCTGTCGTCTTCGTCGATCTCGAGGTTGTAAACTCTGATGCGAGCAGCCCGGTCACGTTCCGCCTGAGCACGGGCGGAATGACCTCTGATTACCGTCTGACCATTTCAAGCGAGCTGCCGGGCGGCTACCGGCATGAGCATGTGTCGGGACCCCCGGTGAAATTCAAGAAAGGCCGGGACGAGGCCATCCCGCTTGAAGAGTACCTGGCTAAGGACCCCTTTGTCGTTCGCTATGTCGACGGCACCTTCTCGTACAATTGCTATCACATCGCCACGAACCTCTCGGGGCATGTCTTCAGCAAGGATCGGATTGAGACCTGGGATTGGAGGGGGATCCCGCTCAACAAGGAGTCGATGCACAAAGCGCGCGACACCGCGACCATTCAGTATCGAACTTACGAGCAGTTAAAGGACGACTACGACGTCATCTTCAACGACGACGGCCATGGCGAAGCCGCCGACCTCGTTTGCCTTAAAGATATTGACGAGACCACGATTGGCCTCTGCCTGGTTCATTGCAAGGGTGCCTACGGTGGAAAGGTCTCCCAGGATATCCGCAACTTCTACGTTGTGTGCGGCCAGGCTCAGAAGAACATCACGGCCAAACACAAGGGGCTGCCGCGCCTCTATCACGACCTGAAGCGCCGGCATGACGCGTGGATGAAGGAAGGTTTCTCGCGTTTCCTGAAAGGCGACATCAAGCATCTCGCCTACTTCAAGGAGAAGTCGCGGCGCGCCAAGTTACAGTTCGAGGCGATCCTTGTGCAGCCAGGAGCCTCGCTAGCGACGATCACGGACGACAGCCTACGCCTCCTCGCGACCACCGAAATCTACCTCACGAAGACCACTGAAGCCGCTTTCCGCGTCATCACCTCCGCCTAGCTTCAAACACGCCGATCCACGAACTCCGGCAATGCGTGGGCCGTGGTCTATGGGCTGTATCCGATGTCCGCTCTTGGAACACGCCAACGTCCGCTGCTGGCGCAGCGCCGCAGTGGCATTAGTTGATCGTCTCGCTGTCGGGGCCCCTCGATGGAGGTGGCGATGCGCCAACCTGACCTTTTCAAACTCCCACGGAAGCCCTGGAACGCCGGCAGGATCATCGGTCCGAAGGCGCCGCTGAAGCCGAAGCACATCTGGAGCGTCCGGCAGCAGCTCAAGACCACCGGGCGTATCCGCGACCTCGCGCTCTTTAACTGCGCCTTGGACGCAAAGCTTCGCGCTTGTGACATGGTCAAGCTGCGCGTCAGCGATGTGGCTCCCGGAGGGGCTCTCCGTCACCGTTCGACAGTGATCCAGCAGAAGACAGGGAGGCCGGTGCCGTTCGAGATCACCGATGCAACGCGAGAGGCTCTTGCCGCATGGCTGGAGCTCCCGGGCCGCCGGTCCGACGACTGGCTGTTTCCAAGCCGAAGCCGACACGGCGAGCACATCAGCACCAGGCAGTATGCCAGGCTCGTCGATCGCTGGGTCCAGATGGTGGACCTGGAGCCTGCCGCCTACGGAACTCACAGCCTGCGCCGAACGAAGGTTGCCCCGGTTTACAAGAAGACCGGCAACCTACGTGCCTGCCGGGTGCTGCTCGGGCATCGTAAGCTGGAGAGCACCGTGCGTTACCTCGGGATCGAGGTCGATGACGCTCTAGAGCTCTCGGAGCAGGTTGAGCTTTGATCCTTCGGCGGGTCGGCGCATCAGCCGATCCGCTCTTGGTCCGCAGTGGGTGGGAAACAGACATCTATGCCGGGTTTGACTTTGGTGCCTATGGAGTGCTCGCCGCGGAATGACCTTTTCGCTTTGCTCGTTGTTTAGCCTTCGACGATCGAGCCTTCGCAGCGGATACTAGGTCTTGCTCGTAAGCATCCAACGCAGTTTCAAACGCATTCTGATGTCGGTTCCAGCGGCGTCGGGAATTGGTGGTGCCCTTCGTCACCCTCTCGTATTTTGATAGGACGGTCGTTATGACGCTCCATCTTCCGGAGAGTCTAAGAAGCGCGTCATTAGCGTTCGTCATGTAGTAGTTAAACGTCCATTCCCTCGACGCGCGATCCTGAGGATAGTTGATCGTATTGTTAGTCAAGAGTTGCGCGAGGAAGGCTCGGGCGTCCGCGAACACGGCTTCCCGCTGACCAGTCTTGTCGGCTAAGAACGCTGCCCGCCACAAAGAAAAGCCGACTGCGACCAGAGTTTGAGAAGCCGCGCGGAACTCCTTGGCCTTTGCTTCCTCGGAATATTTCTCAAATATGTTGAACAGCTTAAGGCAGGCGTTTTGATTTCTCATGCGACTTTGAATGAGCCACTCAAGATGCGCCGAGCCGAGATCGTCAGACTTTGTCATTGATAACTTAGCCATTTATGCGGGGTTGTCGGTCGAGGGGAGTTCTGGTTCAGAGATGGCGCAACTCACTGCGTCACGCCGTAAATGGCAGCGCGCCGCTTGAACGCCTCTGCCGAGCCTTCAAGAATGTCGCACGCAAACGCCCGTGTGGCCGTGTGGTCGATGGAGCCTCGCGACACGATTTTTCCTTGATCGTCGGTGGCCTTCAGGACGATGATTTGTTCGGCATCGCCCAGGACGGCGATGTTGGCGTTGTGCGTCACGATGATGACTTGGCGCCGTTCCTTCGCCCGCCGCAGCACCGGAACGAGGGTCTGGTAGATGAACTCACTATCGAGATGGTCTTCGGGCTGATCGATGATCAACGGTCGGTTAGAAGAAGCCGACAGCATGAGGGCCAGCAGAACTGATTGTTTCTGGCCTAGGCTGAGCTTGCTGAAGTCGCGGATGATAGGCTTGGGGCGTCCAGACACGGCCTTTGTAACGACCAACTCCGGTTTGTCGGTCACTTCCACGGCCTGCAGCTTGTGGCGGATCTCCGGTGCTGACAGCGCGAGGATCAGCGCCGTGGCGTCAGCCTCGGAAAATACCGTCGTACCGTCCACCGACTTCACGCCGCGGATCGTCGCCTTGTCCTTCCGATCGACCGCCGTAATGAGGCCAGGAAGCGAAAGCGCCTCGACGAGCAGCGAGGCACGAGGAACCTGCGATGTCCGCCAGCCCATCGCGTCGGAAATCATGGCGCACGCCGACGGCGAATGTCTGCTGTGCTGGTACTTGAGCGAAACGCTCAGGTCAGTCAGAACGGATCGCAAGGTCGCGCTGGCTTTCACTCCATACGCGCTGCGTTTTGTGGCGATTCGGTCGCGGATCGCCCACCGCTGGCGCACCAGATCGGCACGCGCTGCCTCGAAGTGCTCGAGGGCCGGTTCCCAGGTCTTCAGCTTGCGAAGGCGCTCCGTCAGTGCAGCTTCTTCGGTCGATAGGCTGTTGATGAAAACCATGTCGAGGCGCACGCCGCTCGCCTCGAGGGCCGCACGTTTGGTGTCAATCTCGGTTTGAGCGGTGACTTCCTTTGCCCGCCACGCGGCAAGATTATATTCGACAGTCTTGCTGAGCTGCTGCGCCGCCGCGGTAAGCTCGGTTTCTGACGCCGTGACCTTGGCCTTGAACGCCGCGGCCTCCGTGGAGATAGCGGTGTACTCAGTAGCACCGAGGGTTAATTCCGCAGGGTCGGCACAGCTTTCGATGCTCTCGATACACTCTTTCAGCTCCTCGTTGGCAGTATGCCCGAGCAGTTGCTTCATGTCCTCGCGCAGGCTGTTTCGTATCTGCTTCTCCTGATCGAGCTTACGGATCAGCGCGACGACCTCCTTCCCATTCTCCTTTTCAAGAGCGGCGAGCTGTTGCTTCTTGTAGGCAAGGTCCTTCTCAACGCCGGGAATACGATCAACTTTCTCCGCTGCCTCCTTTAGTTCCGTCTCGGACTTGAGGAGCTTCTCGCGAACCTCCCGCTCTTCCTTGAGATCGGCCGCGACATCGAGGAAGCGGTCAAGGAAGTCCAGGAGGCCAGCTGGGTCGGACGTCGCGTTTTGGCTGATCGTCGCAGCTTCGCTTTGTGCGTAACACTCGACGTGAAACTCCATGGGAGCGAGGTCGGGATCGTCTGCATTTTCAACCGAGGAATTGATGCGTCGCCGCATTCTGAGGGGCTGGCCCGACTGGTCCTCGGCAGCGAGATTTATCATTTCCGGCCAGACTTCAGAGTCCACCACATCACCCACGACGGGACGGCCCGTAAGGCAGCGGATCGCCTCAAACGTGGTGGACTTGCCTGTGCCGCGCCCGCCGATGATGCAGTTCAGGTTGGGACTAAAATGGATGCCTTGGTCGGCGAGGAAGCCGCCCTCCAGGGAGATGGCCCGGACCATTGGAACCCGGGCGGGAATATCTTCCTCGATCCGCACACGGGCGTCAGCATCTTGCATCGCTAGGCGCAACGCCCCGAAGGTCACCTCCTGCATCTTGTACCGGGTCACCTTGCGGTCGCCGGCCGCGTTGCGGCCAAGCGCGGCAAGCGTGTGCGAGTCCGAGTTGAGCACGCGCGCAAGGAATTGGGACTTGCCCAAACCCAGCCGCTCGATCCGTTGTCTCCCAAGCGTCTTACGAGCCGGGTCGGGATCTTGGTCGGAATAGGAAACGGCGCCGTCAGCGCGTGTCAGCTCGATTCCGAGAAGAGCTGGATGGCAAATGATGTCCTGCTTGTGTGGCGAGCTGCCAGGCAGCTCAGTTTCAAGGCCCTTGCCCCCATCGACGTGAGCGAGGATGGCAAAGCCGCCGCCCTGCTGGATTGAGTTGAGGATGTCGACGGCGCCATTTGAACACCGGGAATTCGCGGTGCCACGGTCCACAAGAGTCAGCTGTGAATGGAAACGAGTCAGCGCATCCAAGGTCGGCAAGTAGCACAGCAAATGTCCGTGGGCGGTTGAGAGCTCAACGGCAGGCACGACGAGCAGTGAGGATCCTTGCGCGGCGGCGATGGCGGCAGGGACCCCGCTGATCTCGTTGTGGTCGGCGATGGCGACGACATCGAGGTGCTGCGCGAGCGCGGTGGCGACAATCGACTCCGGCGTCGCGGTCGAGTCCTGCACATCATGCGACCCAGCAACGCTATGGATGTGCAAATCGCCTCGGAAAAAGCTCGCCCCCCTGTCGAGGCCCAATGCTTCCGCTATGTCCATGTTCCCCACCCGGCAGCAGGTAGCTAAGCCTTAGGCGCGGAGCTGGTGAGAAACAACCTAAAGTTCCAAAGTCAGGTCTGAGCCGGTTTCAGGCGTTCGACGCCCCTGTGCCACGGTCCGCTATGGGTCGGAAGCGGCCACTCCGGCGACGACGTTTGCGGTGCCGCTGAAGGTCCGCATCAGGGCCGCGGGTGAACGTCCGCTGCTGGCGCGCAACGGACATTCCACTTCGCGGGGTAAGTCGCGAGACACCGCTCGTGGCCGAACCTCTACCGAGACTTGAGCTAGAGGCGCTTTCGAGCGACAACGGTCCTTAGGTCAGCCGGCAGGCGGCCTGGGGCGTGGAAACCCCTCACGAGGCGGCTCGAGTGCGGCCGTCACCAGCACTCCTCGACCATGCGGTCGGGGAGGCACACGTGTATGTCCAGGGCGAGAGCCTAAAGACGTGTGCGGCTCTCCTCGTGAGGCTTTCCAACTCCCCGATCACCAGGTTGGGGGGTGACATGACAGGTTCGCAGGAAGATCGAGCAGCTGGCGCAACCCGCCATTTTCGCTGGACCACGTTGGGCAGCTGGCTTGTCGGGCTGCTCTTCATGTACCGGGCGGTGCAAGCGATAGCGGCCGGTCCTGGTGCATCCCCGCCGGGTGTCCCGTTCGCGGTTTTGGCAGGTAGTCTTCTATTGCTGCCGCCTTTAACAACGCAACTTCGGAAATGGATACCGCCGCTTCGCCCTTTGTGGGCGCCTCCGGTGGCTGCGTTTTTCCTCGTTGCTGCCGTCGCCATAGTTAGCGTCTGTCTTACCGCGGACCCAAATCCGAGGCCTAAAGCCCCGAGTGAGCAAATCGCGGTGTCGGATGAAAGGCTCGGCGTCTACCCAGCTTTTGCGAAAAAGTTGATTAGCCCCCGGCTGAAGGATCCCGGCAGTGCACAGATCACCGACCTCATAGCCTACAGGACCGGAGCAAAGCTGACACTGTGCGGGATGGTAAACGCCAAAAACGGGTTTGGCGGCTATGTCGGTTCAACCCCATTCATTATCAGCGACGACGGAATCTACATCGGCGAAGGCGAGGCGACCGGTGAGCGGATCGAACAAGAGTGTTCAGGGGCAACGCGTTCTGTCGTACCTGCAGCGATGCTCGATAACTGATAGGCCTGCGGATTTCTTCTCGTTTGTCGGGCTGGCGGATTGTGCGGCCAGGAGTTCGTGCGGCCGCCCGAATGTGTCCGTCAGACCGAACCTGTCGGCCAAAATATCAAGCGTTAATCCGCTGGACTACGTCGCCTGACTAAGCATGTGTGCGCCACCAGCGGCGCGCGGCGCCGCCACCCCGGCGGCACGCCCGCGGCGGGGCTTTGGCTAGTGGGAAAAGACTCCCGCAGCTGAAGGAAAACGCGCCATGAAATCAGAGTCAGATGGCGAGCAAACCATCCCCCATAGGCAAGGCCCAAAGAGGTCGCGCCGCTCCCGCACTTCTGCCCCACCCCTAGAGGGCAACGTCAAGCCATCAGCCGAGCGCAGGCGGGCCGAGAGCAAGATACAGAAGCTTGTAACGCTACTGCGTGGAGCGAACGGAGCCACCCTCGAAGAGATGATGTCGACGACGGGCTGGCAGCCCCATTCCGTGAGAGGGGCGTTGTCTGGCACGATCAAGCGCAAGCTTGGCCTTACGCTCGTGAGCGAAATCCGCGAAGGCGTGCGCGTCTACCGCGTCGTCGAGGCCCAGCCGTGAGCCTGGCGTCGCAGGTCAGCGCCGAGATCGCCGCCCTCCACAACCTCAACATGGATGGCCTGCGTAAGGCCTGGAGGGAGCGCTACGGCGCTCCGCCTTACCTGCGCTCGCCCGAGGTGTTTCGTCGCCTGCTGGCCGAACGCATCCAGCTTGAGGCGTTCGGTGGGGACGAGGAGGTGGACGCTAGGCTCGCAGTCCTGGTCCGCAACTACGAGCGATCCGGCGTGGTCCGCGGCCCGGCGCCGCCGGCTCGGGCGGGAACGATACTGATCCGCGAGTATGAGGGTAGAACTCACCGCGTCGAGGTTCGGGAGAAAGATTTCGTCTGGGAGGGCCAAGCCTTCCGGAGCTTAAGTCAAATCGCGCGCCAGATTACCGGCACGCGATGGAACGGCCCGGCGTTTTTCGGCTTGCGCGGCGCAGTCAAGGGTCGCGCCGCGTGAACCGGGTGCGCTGCGCCATCTACACCCGCAAGAGCTCGGAAGAGGGTCTCGACCAGGCCTTCAACTCTTTGGACGCTCAGCGCGAGGCTTGTCAGGCCTACATCCTCTCCCAAGCAGGCGAAGGCTGGCAGGCGCATGCCGAGGTCTACGACGACGGCGGCTACTCCGGCGGATCGTTGGAGCGGCCAGCGCTCAAGCGCTTGCTCGCGGACGTCGAGCAAAAGCGCGTCGATGTGGTTGTTGTCTACAAGGTCGATCGCCTAACCCGCGCGCTGAGCGACTTTGCCCGTATCGTTGAGGTGCTGGATGGCGCCGGCGCCTCGTTCGTCAGCGTGACGCAAGCCTTCAATACTACGACCTCCATGGGCCGGCTGACGCTGAACGTGCTGCTCTCCTTCGCCCAGTTCGAGCGTGAGGTGACTGGCGAGCGCATCCGAGACAAGATCGCCGCGTCCAAAAAGAAGGGTCTTTGGATGGGAGGCTGCCTGCCACTGGGCTACGATCCAGACGGCCGTACGCTGAAGGTCAATGAACCAGAGGCCGAGGTCGTGGGGTACATCTTCCAGCGCTACCTGGCGCTGGGCTCGGTGCACAAGCTCGAGGCCGAGCTGAAGGCGGAAGGTTACCGCTCGAAAACCTGGACCGCCGCAAGCAGCGGCCGGGTCTATGGCGGTCTCCCGTTCACCCGCGGCCCGCTCTTTCACATCCTCTCCAATCGCCTCTACCTCGGCGAGATCCCGCACAAGGGTGAACACCACGCCGGCCAACATCCGGCCATCATCGACTCTGAGCTGTTCGCGAGGGTCCAGCAGGCGCTTGCGGTCAACGCGGGACCGCGTCGCCGAGCGCAGGCCGGCCTCGCGCCACGGCTCCCGGCAGCGCCGCTGACGGGGCGCATCTTCGACGATGCGGGCCATCGGATGTCGCCGGTGAGCGCGCGCAAAGGCGATGGACCGACCTATCGTTACTACGTGTCAACTTCGCTCCAGAAGGGCAAGCCGGCTGCGGCCGGATCGCTGAAGCGGGCGCCCGCGCTCGCGCTCGAGCGCCTGGTTCGGGAGCGGGGCGCAGTGCTGGGGATAGGGGGATCGGGCCCGGACGAGGCGATCTGGACCGCGCTGCGGGGCGCGCTCGACAAGATAATAGTTGGCCGTGGCTCGGTCGTGCTGGCTTGGCGTCGCGTCGCTCTCGCCTTGAGCGACATCGAACTTGAGCAAGCCATCGCCAGGCTTCATATGGACTCCGTCGACCTAACGGCCGACCAGCTGACATTGAAAGTCGCGGTCGTCCTCTCGCGACGTGGCCAGGCGAAGGTGCTCATCGGGCCGAAGGGCGGGCCCGCTATCGAGGAGCCAACACTCGACAGGGCGCTGCTAAAGGCGCTTGTTCAAGGCCAAGCCTGGCGCAAACGGCTGACTAGCAGGAAGGCGCTGACGATCGCGGACGTCGCCCGTCAGGAAGGTGTGCGGCCAGGTTACTGTGAGCGCACTATCCGACTGTCGTTCCTAGCCCCCGACCTCAAGCGCGCGATCTTGGAGGGCCGTGCCCCCGCAGGGCTAATGCTCGAGCGGCTTAAGAAAACCGGCCTGCCCGACGATTGGAAACACCAGCGAGCCGTGGCTATCGGCTGCCGCTAGTCCTCATCGGGACAGGGTACGAAGTACTCTCCCAACTCGTCACGGATCGCGTTCGCCAACTGACACTCTTCCTCACTGAGCTCGAACCGCACAGTGCGTTTGCCGGATGGAGCTATGTGTTCGGCAGGCGCCGCTCTGATCCGGTCCGTAGCCTTGAGAAGAAATCGAAGGTTGGCGTCGTTCCCTTGAAGGGCTGAATGCACCAGCTTCTCGACCAGCGCTTCGGCCGTGGTCAACTTCTCCTTGCGACCGCCCCGTTGCGCGACGATTTCCTGGGACAACCGTCTGCGAAGAAGCTCTTCTACGGTCTGCGCCAGCTTCTCGGCGCGTGGTCTATGCCCGCTATGGCCGGGTTTGAATTGGTGCTCAGGCGGCGGCTTCCCATAGCCAACGCGATAATCGCTGCGCCGCTTGCTCATCGTGCTCCCTCCTGCTGATTGTTAGGAGCGGGAAGAAGGGCTAGGGGTGCTGTATTAGCGCCATAGACTTGCGCGACCAGCTCCGGCTCCTTTCCGGTTTCGCGGATCCAACGCCGAATGGCGACGTCAACGTAGGCCGGGTCGATCTCAACGGCCCTACACTTCCGACCGGTCTTTTCTGCTGCAATCAGGGTTGAACCCGACCCAAGGAACGGGTCGATCACGAGGTCGCCAATATCAGTTACGTCGAGCAGCGCGTCGACAAGCATGGCTACAGGTTTGACGGTGGGATGGTCGTCCAAGCCATCGCGAGCGTCGGAGCCGAGCGACGATGCGCCCGGGTACGTCCATAGGTTGGAACGCCACCGGCCATGCTTGCCAAGGCTCACGTTGTTCACATGAGGCGCTGATCCCTTTTTGAGGACGGGTATCAGTTCGTGTTGGCTGCGCCATAATGAGCCCATGCCGCCGTTGGTCTTCGCCCAGACCACCAGGTTCAGGAGAGTTAGTCCCAGCGCCTCTCCTACTCCTATTGTCAGGGCGACCGAGCGCCAATCCATGAACAGAGCCAAGAGTCCGCCATCGCGAAGGCGGGGCAAGGTGGCGGCCATGAACGCGTTGATGAACGAGGAGAACTCTTCTCTAGTCATCTCGCCGGACGCCATCGCGAACTCGGGATGCTTGCCGGTCGTGACGTGGCCTTTGATTGGGACGTTATAGGGAGGGTCCGTAAAGATGAGGGCGGCCAAAGACCCGTCCCCGAAGAGCGCCTCAATGACGGCCGGGTCGCGAGAATCGCCGCATGCGATCAGATGGTCGCCCAGCGCCCAAATGTCGCCAAGTCGACAGACCGGCTCGGTCCCCTCGTCCGGTTCCAGCTCCTTTGACTCCTCGTCGTCCTGGGGCTCCGAGAGGAGGAGCTGGTCGATCTCCGGGAGGGTGAATCCAGTGGTCTCCAGCGGCAGATCTAGCTCCAGCAGCTCGACGAACTCGAGGCGCAGCGCCTCAAGGTCCCACTCGCCCGCCTCTTGCAGGCGATTTGTCTGAAGCCGCAGTAGGCGCACTTCCTCATCCGTCAGGTGGTCGATGACAATGCACCAGAGACTTTCGAGGCCAAGTTCGGCCGCCGCTTGCAGGCGCGTCTCGCCATCGATCACTTCGCCGACTTCGGTAATGAGGATCGGAACGCATTGGCCGTGCGCCATCATGGCTCGTTTGACGCTGTCAACATGAGGGCGCTCACGTTTGCGCAACCGCCGATTACCCGTTTGTAGTGAGGCCAGCGGCCTCTTCACCAGGTGGAGGTCTGGCGTCAGGTCATTCCGACGCTTTGCAGTTGATCGCCTGGCAACCTGTCTCTCTGCTAGCACCTCACGACGGCGGCGGCTCCTCTCACCAAGCGCCGTTTTGAGCTTAGATCTCGTCGTCTTCGCCATCTTGGCCCCCGCAAGAAAGGGGGACAAAATTCGAACCAGGTCCCGGAAGGCCGAGCCGAAGCGCGCCCAATAGCGCGCTGCGGCATCCCTCCATGGCCGGCGATCCGGGGCTGGCCAGCTTAACGTCCCCGTACGGAAAGTTGCGCGCCGATTCGGCCGGTTCGTCAACTCGCAGGCGCCAGCAGTTTGCGCGGCGGTGCCGCCGTGAAATCTTGGCGATTGCTGTGGGAGGGTCGAGTGGCGACGCTGGTCGCGTGGCTTGAATAGCACCGATTCTGGCGGAAAATTCCCATCGGGCCCCGTAGGGAATTTCCGCCTCCAAGGCAGCGTAAGCGACCAATATCCCAAGGAAACATAGCCGCCGGGTGAGGCTTGACCCTCCAATTTTTTGCTTAGGGAATCATGGGAACTGGGAAGCGACACCGACGTGGAGGTGGCAGAGAAATTGTGCAGGAATTCGGCGCGATCGCAGGGTATTTCACGCAGTAACGGCGGGCGTGCTTGGCGCTAAGTGATAGTACGTCCGGTGAAATCGGGGGTTTATGCCGCCACTCTCATAGTGAGAATACCTGACTAGACTGGGTGGCGGAGAGAGAGGGATTCGAACCCTCGTTACGGTTTCCCGTAAACACGCTTTCCAAGCGTGCGCCATCAACCACTCGGCCACCTCTCCCCACGGCAGGTGGCCAGAGGCCCCCCGCGGGAGGCGGGCAATATACTCATGGGCGCCCCCTCGGCAACCCGCGCTCTCGCGCCTATCTTCAAGGGCCCCGACCGCGAAGGAACGCCCATGCTGTTTGGCCGCAAGACCCTCGAGCTGCCGACCGAAGAAACCGCCCTGCCGGGCCGTCCCCAGCCGATCCCCACGGCGGCGAGCCACTTCCTCAACGGCCGACCGCTGAAGGGGCCCTATCCGGATGAGATGGAGCAGGCGGTGTTCGCCATGGGCTGCTTCTGGGGCGTGGAGCGCGTGTTCTGGCAGGTCCCGGGCGTGTGGGTGACGGCGGTGGGCTATGTGAACGGCCTCACCCCCAACCCGACGTATGAGGAGGTCTGCAGCGGCCGCACCGGGCATACCGAGGCGGTGCTGGTGGTCTTCGATCCTCGGCAGGTCACCTACGAGCAGCTCCTGAAGGCGTTCTGGGAAAACCATGACCCGACGCAGGGGATGCGGCAGGGCAATGACATCGGCACCCAGTACCGCTCGGGCATCTACGTGCAGAGCGACGCGCAAGCGTCGGCGGCGGAGGCGAGCCGTGAAGCGTATGGGCAGGCGCTGGCGGCGAGGGGGCTGGGGTCGATCACGACGGAGATCGCCGAGGCCGGGCCGTTCTATTTCGCTGAGGACTATCACCAGCAGTACCTGGCCAAGAACCCGGGCGGCTACTGCGGCATCGGCGGCACGGGCGTGACCTGCCCGATCGGGGTCGGCGTCACGGCGTAAGGTCGAGCGGGGCGGCCCCCGGCGGCATCGGCCAGTCCAGGCAGGCGATGGCCTGTTCCAGCCAGTCCATCCGGTCTTCGTAGCCGGTGAGGCCGCCGTTGATGCGGCGCGTCGCGGCGGCGAAGCGGCCGGCGTCGCACGCGGCGTTCAGGCCGTTCTCCGACCAGAAGGCGCAGGCGATCTGGACCGCCACTTCGGGTTCGGCTGCGCGCTCGGGCTCGGCCTCAAGGTCGATGCCGATGTGCAGGCCCATGGCGCGGTAGTTGGCTCGGCCGGTGATCTGCAGGTAGCCGCGGCCGATGAAGCGAGCCCCATCCCCCGGTTGCAGGTTGCCCAGTTCCGGGCGGTTTCCGTAGACCTTCTCCGCCAGGGCGCGGGGGTTGCGCACGTACGGACGCGCGGACACGGGCGTACGGAAGCGCGTGGGCCATACGCGCGCGATACGCGAGGCGCGGCTGAAGATCAGGTTCTCGGTCGTGCGCCTCAGGCCGTCGGATTCATGACCGAGCTGGGCCAGGAAGAAGGGCATCCGCCAGCCGGGCTCCAGCAGGCCGGCGGCGGCGAGGGGCTCGCGCGCCTGGACGAACGCGAGGTGCGCGCACGTAGGAGCGTGGGGGAAGAGGCGGGTCATGGTTTCGAGGGTCAGCATCCGCCAAGGATGCGGCCTTCAGCGGTGGCGCGGATAAGCGGCGGCTAATCCTCGTAAATCAGGCTGTGCTTCGAGGTTTCCCGCATGGTCAGGGCGATCAGGCAGGCGACGCCCATGATGGCCGCCACGTAGATATAGAAGCCGCTCTCGGCGCCCCGGTGTTTGAACCACAACGCGACGTACTCGGCCGTGCCGCCGAAGATGGCGTTGGCGAGCGCGTAGGGGATGGCGACGCCCATGGCGCGGCAGTGGGCGGGAAACAGCTCGGCCTTCACCACCGCGCTCACGGCCGTGTAGCCGGTGAGGATCACGAGGCTTCCCAGGATCAGCGCGCCGGCGAGCGCCATGTTTTGCGTGTGGGCCAGGGTCGTGAACACCGGCCAGGCGACCAGGGCTCCGCCGCCGAAGGCCGTCGCCAGCATAGCGCGGCGGCCGACCTTGTCCGACAGCCAGCCGATGACGGGCTGGGCCAGCATGAAGCCGACCAGGGTTGCGAAGTTGATCGCGCCCGCGTGTTCCTTGGAGAAGCCCGCCGTGTTGGTCAGGAACTTCAGCATGTAGGTCGTGTAGGCGTAGAAGCCGAGCGAGCCGCCCGCCGTCAGGCCGATGATGGTCGCCGTCTCGCGCGGGTATTGGGTGAAGAGCAGCATGCTCGATCCCCGCTCCCCGCGCGCCCTGGCGTTGGTGAAGCTGTCGGACTCCTCGATGCCGCGCCGGATCCAGAAGACGACGATGGCGAGCAGCGCGCCGATGAAGAAGGGAATGCGCCAGCCCCAGTCGCTGATCTGGTCCCTGGTCAGCGTCTGCTGGACGACGACCAGCACCAGGGCGGCGGCCAGCTGACCGGCGATCAGGGTGACGAACTGGAAGCTGGACCAGAAGCCGCGCCGCTTCCTGCCCGCGACCTCGCTCATGTAGGTGGCGCTGGCCCCGTACTCTCCGCCGATGGACAAGCCCTGGAGCAGCCGCGCGGCCAGCAGGGTTGCGGGCGCCGTGACGCCGATCTTCGCATAACCCGGGATCAGCGCCACGATCAGCGAGCCCAGGCACATCATCGCCACCGACAGCGACAAGGCCGCGCGCCTGCCCGAGCGGTCCGCATAGAGGCCCATGATCCAGGCGCCGACCGGCCTCGCGACAAAGCCCAGCGCGAAGACCAGCGCGGTATTCATGTACTGCGCGGTCTGGTCGCCTTCGGGGAAGAAGACCTTGGCGAAATAGATGGAGAAGGAGGCGTAGGCGAACCAGTCGTACCACTCGACGAGGTTGCCGGCCGATCCGCCCAGGATGGCCTTCAACCTCTCCAGCGGCGACAGGCCGGAGGGCGCCTGTGGCCCGGCCGCGTCCACTCCCGTTTCCGCCGCGCTCATCCTGCTCCCTCCGCTTCGAGCTCGAGCGTAGGACGGCGCGGCGGGATTGGGAAAGCTAGATGCGTCCCATCAGGACGAGGACGATGATGATCACCAGGATCAGGCCCAGCCCGCCGCTCGGGAAATAGCCCCACGAGCGCGAGTACCCCCAGGTGGGCAGCGCGCCGAGCAGCAGCAGGATCAGGACGATGATAAGAATGGTGCCGAGCGACATGTGGGTCTCCTGAAGCCAAGCCCCCCGGCCGCTGTGAAAATGGGCTGGCACGGTTAAGGTTCCGGACCTACAGCCGCACCGCCCTCAGCCTCAGCGCATTGCCGACCACGCTTACCGACGACAGCGCCATGGCGAGTGCGGCGATGGCCGGGGAGAGGAGGAGGCCGAACGTCGGGTAGAGCACGCCCGCCGCGATCGGCACGCCGGCGGCGTTGTAGATAAAGGCGAAGAGCAGGTTCTGGCGGATGTTGCGCATCGTTGCGCGCGAGAGGCGGCGGGCCCGGACGAGGCCCTGCAGGTCGCCTTGCAGCAGGGTGACGCCCGCGCTCTCGATGGCGACATCCGCGCCCGCGCCCATGGCGATGCCGACCTCGGCGGCGGCGAGGGCAGGGGCGTCATTCACGCCGTCGCCCGCCATGCCGACGACGCGGCCTTCGCGGCGGAGCTTCTCGACCACGGAGGCCTTGTCCTGCGGCAGCACCTCCGCCTCGACCTCCTCGATGCCGAGCTTTCGGGCGACGGCCTGGGCGGTCGTGCGGTTGTCGCCGGTCATCATGACGAGGCGGATGCCTTCGGCCCGTAACGCGCGGACGGCTTCCAGCGTGGTCGCCTTGATCGGATCGGCGATGGCGAAGACGCCGGCGGCCTTGCCGTCGACGGCCATGAAGATGGCGGTCGCGCCGTCCTGGCGAAGCGCGTCGGCGTCCGGGTCAAGGGCGGCGGTCGTGACGCCCTGTTCGGCCAGGAACTTGCCGCTTCCGAGGAGGAGCTTCCTGCCCTCCACGGTCCCCACCACGCCCTTGCCCAAGGGAGAGTCGAAGTCGGCGGCGTCGGAGAGCTTCAGCCCACGCTCGCCCGCCGCGCGGACGATGGCCGCGCCCAGCGGGTGTTCGCTGCCACGTTCCAGGCTGGCGGCCAGCCGCAGGAGGTCGGTTTCGGCGAACCCCCCGGCCGGCCTGATGGCGACGACGGCGGGTTTGCCTTCCGTCAACGTGCCGGTCTTGTCGACGACGAGGGTGTCGATCTTCTCGAAGCGCTCCAGCGCCTCGGCGTTCTTGATTAGCACGCCCGCATGCGCGCCGCGCCCCACGCCGACCATGATCGAGATCGGCGTCGCCAGCCCCAGCGCACAGGGACAGGCGATGATCAGCACCGAGACCGCCGCCAGCAGGGCGTAGGTGAAGCGGGGCTCCGGCCCGAACACGCCCCAGGCAATGGCGGCCAGCACCGCGACGCCGATGACCAGCGGCACGAACCAGCCGGAGACAGTGTCGGCCAGCCGCTGGATCGGGGCGCGGCTGCGCTGGGCCTCGGCCACCATCTGGACGATGCGGGCGAGCAGGGTGTCGGCGCCGACCTTCTCCGCCCGCATGACGAAGGACCCGGTGGTGTTGAGCGAGCCGCCGACGACCTTGGCGCCCGGTTCCTTGGTGACCGGCATGGACTCCCCGGTGACCATGGACTCGTCCACCGCCACGCGGCCCTCGGTGACCTCGCCGTCGACGGGAACCTTCTCGCCGGGACGCACCCGCAACAGGTCGCCGGCGTGGATATGGTCGAGGGTGACCTCCTCATCGCCGTGGTCCGTTACGCGCCGCGCCGTCTTGGGCGCCAGGTCGAGGAGGGCGCGGATGGCGCCGCCGGTCTGCTCGCGGGCGCGGAGCTCCAGGACCTGGCCCAGCAGGACCAGCACCGTGATGACGGCGGCGGCTTCATAATAGAGGGGGACCGCGCCGCCATGCATCCGCAAGGCGGCCGGGAAAACGCCCGGCGCCAGCGTGGCGACGAGGCTGTAGCCGTAGGCGACGCCGGTCCCCATCGCGATCAGCGTGAACATGTTGAGGTGGCGCGTCTTCAGCGAGGTCCAGCCGCGCGCGAAGAAAGGCGCTCCGGCCCAGGCGACCGCGGGCGTGGCCAGCGCCAGCTGCAGCCAGCTCATGGCCGTGGGCGCGACCGGCAGGCGCAGCCCAAGGTGCCCGCCCATCTCGATCACCAGCAGGGGCAGGGCGAACGCCAGCCCCACCCAGAACCGCCGCGTCATGTCGGCCAACTCGGGGTTCGGGCCCGTGTCGGCGGTCGCCACCTCCGGCTCCAGCGCCATCCCGCAGATCGGGCACACGCCCGGCCCCTCCTGCCGGATCTGCGGGTGCATGGGACAGGTGTAGATGGTCCCGGGCTTCACCGGCTCGGCGGGCGCGGCGTGGTGACCGTGCTCGTGATGATGGCAGCTGTGGTCGGTCATGACGCCAGACGTATGCCTTCTCCCGCGAGGGGAGAAGGGTTGTCAGCGGCGCTCCAGCCGCCGGAAGCTGTTGAAGAAGAAAGCTCCGACACCGCCCGCGACCAAGCCGAGGACCAGCGACCAGCCGAGGCCTTCCCAAAGCGCCTGCATTGAATCGACCGGCGCCGGCGTGAATAGCGAAATCCACGCGTGGGTCACCGGCACGTCGACGAACGTGCCCAGCCAGCAGAGGATGAAAAGCACTCCCAGGGTGGCCGCTCCGGCAGCCGCGCTGCGGCGCAGTCCGATGTGGTGTTCGTATGGGATTGGGGTGATCGTGGTCATGGCGTCTTCTCCTTAGCGAGCTGCGCCATTGTCGGCCTGCGCAGGACTTCGGCATTGATCGGGCTCAACCGCGCAAAACCCGCCATCTCACTGTTCCGTCGCGGAAATCTGCTATAGGCGCGGGGAAGAGAGGGAGAGCGTCCAAGCATGCCCGCACCGGGCCTTTCAGTCCGCGGACCGCGCAGTCTGCTCCGCCAGATCCGCGAGGCTCTGGCCGGGGGCGGGCCCGCGCAGGCGCGCCTGGACATGGTGGTGCGGATCATCGCGCGCTCCATGGTGGCCGAGGTCTGCTCGATCTACCTGCGCCGCCCCTCCGGCGAGCTGGAGCTGTTCGCCACTGAAGGCCTGAAGCGCGAGGCGGTCCACGTCACCACCATGAAGCCGGGCGAGGGCCTGGTCGGCGAGATCGTCAAGCTGGGGCGGCCGCTGAACCTGTCGGACGCGCGCTCGCACCCGGCCTTCGCCTACCGGCCGGAAACGGGTGAAGACCCGTTCCACGCCTTCCTCGGCGTGCCGCTGCTGCGCGGCGGGCGCGCCATCGGGGTGCTGACGGTCCAGAACCGAACCGAGCGCGGCTACACCGAGGAGGAGGTCGAGGACCTCCAGATCATCGCGATGGTGCTGGCCGAGATGGTGGCCGGCGGCGGCCTGCTCGGCGAGGGGCTGAAGAACGTCGAGATCGCGCCCCACAAGCCCGAGCGGCTGAAGGGCGCGCGCTTCGCCGAAGGGCTGGCGATCGGGGTCGCGGTGTTGCACGAGCAGCCGGTGGCGACCGAGCAGCTGCTGTCGGACGACCCCATCGCGGAAGAGGCGCGGCTGATCAAGGCGGTGGCCGAGCTGCAGAGCCAGATCGACGCCATGCTGGAGGGCCAGCACGGGCTTGGCGTGCCGTTCGAGGTGCTCGAAACCTATCGCATGTTCGCCCACGACCGGGGCTGGAACCGCTCGCTGGAGGAGGCGGTGCGCTCCGGCCTGACGGCGGAGGCGGCGGTGGAGCGGGTGCGCTCGGAACACCGGGCGCGGCTGGGGCAGGCGCGCGATCCTTACCTGCGCGAGCGGCTGCACGATCTCGAAGACCTCAACGACCGGCTGCTGCGCCACCTGTCGGGCGAGCAGATGGCGCGGGTTCTGCCCGACAACGCCATCCTGATCGCCCGGAACCTGGGGCCCGCCGACCTGCTCGAATACGACCGCGCCAAGCTGAAGGGAATCCTGCTGGAGGAGGGCTCGCCGGCCAGCCACGCGGCCATCGTCGCCAAGGCGCTCGACATCCCTGTGGTCGGCCGGCTCGCTGGCCTGCGCGACCGGGTCTCCGAGGGCGACCGCGTCATCGTCGACGCCGAGATGGGCGAGGCCTACCTGCGCCCGCGCGCCGATGTGGTGAAGGCGCTGAACGCGCGGCTCGAAGTGCGCAACCAGCGCCGGGCCGAGTTCGCCAAGCTGCGCGACACGCCCGCCTTCACCCGCGACGGCGCCAAGGTCACCCTGCTGATGAACGCGGGGCTGGCGGTCGACCTCGACAGCCTGGCCGACACCGGCGCGGAGGGCATCGGCCTCTTCCGCACCGAGTTCCAGTTCATGGTCGCCGAGGAGCTGCCGCGCCTCAACGCCCAGACCCAGCTCTACAGCCGGGTGCTGGAGGTGGCGGGCTCGATGCCGGTGACCTTCCGCACGCTGGACCTCGGCGGCGACAAGCTGCTGCCCTACATGGAGGCCGAGCGGGAGGACAATCCGGCGCTGGGCTGGCGGGCGGTGCGGATGGGGCTCGATCGGCCGGCGCTGCTACGGCTGCAGATCCGTGCGCTGCTGTGGGCGGCGGCGGGGCGGCCGCTGCGCATCATGTTCCCGCTGGTCGCCACGGTCGATGAGTTCAAGGCCGCGCGCAGCCTCGTCGATCAGGAAGTCGCCTGGGCTGAGCGGCGCGGGCGGCCCGCGCCGTCGCGGCTGGATGTGGGCGCGATGATCGAGGCGCCGGCGCTGATCTGGCACCTCGATGCGCTCTTGCCGATGACCGACTTCGTGTCGGTCGGGACCAACGATCTGATGCAGTATTTGTTCGCCGCCGACCGGGGCAATCCGAGGGTGGCGGACCGCTACGATCCGCTGTCGCCGCCGGCCTTGCGGGCGTTGAAGCAGATCCAGGAAGCCTGCGCCGACACCGGCACGCAAGTTTCTGTGTGCGGGGAGATGGCCGGAAGGCCGCTTGAAGCGTTTACGCTCGTGGCGCTCGGGTTCGATCGCCTGTCGATGCCGCCCGCCGGTATCGGCCCCGTCAAACAGATGGTGCTCTCCTGCGACCGCGAGGCCGCGCGACGGGGGGTTCTGGCGCTGCTGAAGGGGACGAGCGGGTCGGTGCGCGGAGAGATCGAAACCCTGGCCCGAAAGCTCTACGTGGCCGTCTGACGGCCAAGTTTGTTGTTTAGGATCAAGGCTTTGAAACCGGGCGATTCCTGCCATACTCGTAACAATAGTTTAGCACTGTATGTGCTAACGAGATTTCGACCCGCGCGGCTGTATCGCGGCGGGTCTGTTCGGGGGTTCGTTTAAAGCCATGCCGCTCGATTCCAGCGGAGTTACGCCGATCTTCGCAGCCCGGACGGCCGCCGAGCCGACCGAGACCCCGACGCTCGACTATGGCCCCGACATCGGCGTGGCGCTGCGCAACGCCCGCGAGCACAAGGGCATGTCCATCCAGGACGTGGCCGACGAGACCCGTATCCGCCGCGCCTATGTGGCCGCCATCGAGGACATGCGTCTCGACCAGCTGCCCTCGCGGCCCTTCACCATCGGCTACATCCGCTCCTACGCCGAGCTGATGGGCTTCGAGCCCGGCGCGGCCATCGCGCGCTTCAAGGAAGCCTCGCCCGATCCGGAAAATGCGCTGCGCAACCCCATCGGGGTGCCGCAGGAACGCGACCCGCGCCTTGGGCTGATCGGGGCCGCGGGCGGCGCGATCCTGGCCGCCATCATCACCTGGAACGTCGCCCAGCGGGTGATCTCCGCGTCGGAGGCGCCGCCGGACTCCACGCCGGATATCCAGAACTACATGCCGCAGGGCCCCAGCGGTCCGGTCTCGCTCGGCGCGCCGCTGCCCGCGCCGCCGGAATCGACGGTGCCCGCGCCCTATCTGACGCCCGGCCTCGAGGCGCCGGCCACGCCCGCCTTCGATCCGACCCGGCCCGGTGTGAACCCCTCGGCGGGTTCAACGGCCACCGGCGCGGCGCCGCTGCCGATGGCGCCGGTGTTCACGCCCCGCGGCGCCGTCTACGGCGCGCCGGCCGCGGCGTCCGCCGTGACCATCCAGGCCCGCAAGCCCGCCACCGTCGTGGTGCGCGGCGCCGACGGCGCAGTCTATTTCGCGCGGCAGATGGCGCCCGGCGAAGCCTTCCGCGCGCCCGCGCTCAAGGGCATGACCTTCGAGGCGTCGGACCCCTCGGCGTTCGATGTCTATGCGCATGGACAGGCGAGGGGACAGTTGACCGCCTCGGTCACCGATGTCGCCAGCCTCGTGCCGCCCGTTCCGGCGCCGGTCCAGGCCGGCGCCGCTCCGGCCAAGCCCGCCGGCTAGGCAGGCTTGAACTTCTCCTAGGGTTGCATTGAGCTTGCCGCTATGGCCCGATGGACCAGGGCTGGCAGGAGTCACCACGGGGGCGCCCGAGCCTTTGCAGGTTGAGGGCCAATTGCACAACGATCCGGGGAAGCGCCCAATCAGGCGCTATGTCACGTACGCCATCGCCGCGATCGTTTTCTTCGCGATCATGTTCGGTTTCAGCCCGCGAACGCAGTGGCCCGCAACGGCAGCGGTCGGCCTCCTGGTTGTGGCGCTGCTCGGCGCCCTCATGGCGCCCGCCATCCGACGTGCGGCCATTCAGCGGAGACGCACCTTTATCTGGGCGGGGATTGCCATTATCGCGCTCAGCGTTGCGGCGATTGCGATAAGCTTGGCCAATCCGTCAGCCGACAGCGTCGACCTCGGCGCAGACGCTTTCATGGCTCTTCTTCTCGTCGGCTCCATGCTGGCGTGGCTGCCGCAAATGTCCAAGACGATGGAAAGGGTGGTGCAGGCCCAAAATTCGCTTGGACCGCGGCCTGTCGCACCCCAAGCGCCCTACAACCCGGCCGCCGAGGCGCGTGAAGCCCTGAGGGCGCCGCTGGGACAGTCGGGGTCCTTCATGCGCGTTGTCGGTCCGTGGTTTGTGGTCTTCTGCGTCTTGCCAGTTGTGTTGATGGTTCTTGGCGAAACGGCGAAGTCCCAAACGATGGACCGCTCGGAGGCGATGACCGTCCTGCTGATGTTCCTGGGCGTGATGCTGGCCGAATTCCTGATCCTGATCGTCGCGTCGATCCAGTGGACCCGCTTTGTCGCGACGGGCCAGGAGCCGCCTTTGGCTAGTATCCCCGGCCGAGCCCTTTGGGGGTGGGCGTGGCGGCTGTTTATCTTCGGCTCGATCTTCCGGTTCTCCGACAAGATCGAGCCTTGGCTAGGCCAACGTTTGCCGAGCGCAGAGCCGTGGGTGCTGCATGCCCTTTCTTGCGCAGGTCTACTGTGTCTGGGTGTGCTCGCAACGCCGTTCGCCCTGGACCTGACATGCGTCGCGCTGGGGGATCCAACGCGAGCAATGGAGGTCCGCCTCAAGGTTTTCCGGACGGCTGGACGACGAATATATGCGGGCGCTGCGCTCGTCCTGGCGCCCTACGCCTTCATTACGTGGGCGAGCGACACGTTCGGAGATCACGCGAAGGGAACCACGGCGCAGTCAGCGGTCGTCTATCTCTACATTATCGCATTGTTTCTGACCGCGATCGCCTTCTTCGGCTACGTCGCTCGCCTTTACGCGAGGGCCGTGGAAGCAGCACCGTTGGCGAGCTGAAGAGAGGCTTCCGATAGGTCCGACTCTGAGAGGGCCTAGACGACACCGAACAGCCGCAAGGCCTTGTAGATCGCCAGCAGCACGACGAGCCCGCCCACCGCCCAGGTGAAGATGCGGACCGGAATGTGCTTGGTCAGCTTGCCCGCGAAAGGCGCGGCGATGACGCCGCCGATGATCAGTCCGAGCACCGCGGTGGCGTGCTCCATGATGCCGTCGCCCTCGGCCCAGTGACCGGTCAGCAACGCCGTCAGAAAGGCGGCCGAGACAGCCGCGGCCACGAAGAACTGCGCGGTTATGACCGTGCCGACCGCATGCCGCGGCGCCGCGCCCGAGCCGACCAGGGTGCTGGTCACGTTGGCGCCCCAGCCGCCGCCGCCCGCTGCGTCGCAAAAGCCGCCGACCAGGCCGAGCGGGGCGGCCAGCTTCGGTGAGACCGACTTGTTGCCCTTGCCCTTCCAGGCCCGCCACAGGATGACGCAGCCCATCACGCCCAGATAGACGACCACGAACGGTGTGATCCGCTTGCTGTTGATCGAGGTCAGCACGAAGGCGCCGAACAGGCCGCCGATCACGCCCGCGATAGCGAGCGGCCAGAACATCTTCCAGTCGACATTCTTGTGGGCGATGTGAGAGCTCGCCGCCGTGCCGATGGTGAACACCTCGGCGGCATGGACGCTGGCCGACGCGTGGCTCGGCGGCACGCCCAGCGCGATCAGCACCGAGGACGAGATGACGCCGTAGGCCATGCCCAGCGCGCCATCCACGGTCTGGGCGACCAGGCCGACGCCAATGAAGATCAGCAGCTGATGCAGCACCGGGCGCGGGTCCCCCTCAATCCAACTGCTTCAAACCCGGTAATCTCTACTGGCGCAATAGGAGACAAGCTGGAGAGGCTTCCAGATTGTCTGGCCGCCAGCCTTTGGCCTTGGGAATGTCGCGGTCAACGCTTACTTTCCAGCCGTCATGAGTTCAGGCGACCACACGCTAGTCCGCCCCTGGCGCCACATCGAGCGGCGCAAGTCGCGGCAGATCCACGTCGGCGACGTGCCGATTGGGGGCGATGCGCCCATCGCGGTCCAGTCGATGACCAATACGCTGACGGCGGACGCCGGCGCGACCATCGACCAGATCCGCCAGCTGGAGGAGGCCGGCGCCGACATCGTCCGCGTCTCCTGTCCGGACGAGGAGTCCACCGCCGCCTTCTCGACCATCGCGAAGGCCGCCAAGGTTCCGCTGGTCGCCGACATCCACTTTCACTACCGCCGCGCGATCGAGGCGGCTCAAGCCGGCGCGGCGTGCCTGCGCATCAACCCCGGCAACATCGGCTCGGCCGACCGAGTGCGCGATGTGATCCAGGCCGCCAAGGACCACGGCTGTTCGATCCGCATCGGGGTGAACGCCGGCTCGCTCGAACGCGACCTGCTGGAACGCTACGGCGAGCCTTGCCCGGAAGCGATGGTCGAGAGCGCGCTCAATCATGCCCGCATCCTGCAGGACCACGACTTCCACGAGTTCAAGATCAGCGTGAAGGCCTCCGACGTGTTCCTGACCGTCGCCGCCTACCAGCAGCTGGCCGAGGCCATCGACTGCCCGCTGCATCTGGGCGTGACGGAAGCAGGCGCGCTGCGGACCGGGACGGTGAAGTCGGCCATCGGCATGGGCAATCTGCTCTGGGCCGGGATCGGCGACACCATCCGCGTCAGCCTCGCCGCCGATCCGGTCGAGGAGATCAAGGTCGGGTTCGACATTCTCAAGTCGCTCGGTCTGCGCCACCGCGGCGTCAACATCATCGCCTGTCCCTCCTGCGCGCGGCAGGGCTTCAACGTCATCGAGACGGTGACCATCCTCGAGGAGCGGCTGGCGCATGTGTCGACGCCGATGAGCCTGTCGATCATCGGCTGCGTGGTGAACGGCCCGGGCGAGGCGCTGATGACCGACCTCGGCTTCACCGGGGGCGGGAAGGGGGCGGGCATGGTCTATGTGGCCGGCAAGCCCGATCACAAGCTCGATAATGGCGCCATGGTCGATCATATCGTCGAGCTGGTCGAAGCCCGCGCCGCGCAGATCGAGGCCGACAAGTCCGGCCTGCAGGCCGCCGAGTAACCTTAACTGCTGCGGCAACGGACCACAGCGCCCAGAATGGGTCGCTAAACCTATAGGTTGGAAGAACGTCGTGCGGCCGGACCCCCCTCATGGCCGCGGGCGTCCGGAGGCTGCGACGTGTCGGAAGACTCGCCGAAGGTTCGCGACCGCCTGGCTCTCAGGTTGTCGTCGGAATACATACTCAGATCCATCGACCTGATGACGAATGTGGTCGGCGGAGACCTCGTGAAAGGGCTGATCTTCCTGGCCATCGTGCAGGCGAACATCCAGCACCTGGTTCACGACGACAGCCTCAGCCAGGCCTACTCCGAAGCTAGCGACACGGTGCCCGACGAGGCGCGGCGTCCGGTGAGCGTGCATGCGCTGTCGGTTTCGCTCGGCATCCCCTACGAGACCACGCGGCGCTACGTGAACAAGCTGCTCAACGAAGGCTACTGCGAGCGCGTGCGCCGAGGGCTGGTGGTGCCCGCCGCGGTGCTCCAGCGCGAGCAGATGCTGAACGCGCTCAAGCGCAACTTCGCCAACCTGCAAAGGCTGATGGCGGGCTTGCGGCGGAGCGGCGTGGAGGTCTGAGGGAGGGGACGCCCCCTCCGATCGCGAAACCGGAGGAGGCCCGCCGCCCTTGCCTGCAGTGGGCGAACCCACGGGCATGCGGTTATGTGTGCCATATAGATACAACGGTAACCGCCCCGTCCAGAGCGTTAACCCAAAATGGGTAAACTTTCCTGAGGGTGACGGCGCCGCCAAGCCTCGCTACACACGCCCCGTGCGACTCCCCCAGGCCCGTCTCGACCAGGTTCTCGACCGCTTCCGCGAGGTGGAAGCGCGCATGGGCGCGGCCAGCGACGGCGCCGAGATCGTGCGCCTCTCCAAGGAACACGCCGAGCTGAAGCCGGTGGCCGACCTCGTGCAGGCGCTGGCGAAGGCGCGAGCCGAACGCGCCGATCTGGAGACCATGGCGGCCTCCGACGATCCGGAGATGTCGGAGCTGGCGCGCGACGAACTGGAGCGGCTGGAGGAGAAGCTGCCTGACCTGGAGCGCCAGGTCGCCCTGCTGCTGGCCCCTCGCGACAAGGACGAGAACGCCTCGGCCATCCTGGAAGTGCGCGCCGGCACTGGCGGCGACGAGGCGGCGCTGTTCGCGGGCGATCTCTTCCGCATGTACCAACGCTACGCCCAGAACCACGGCTGGCGCGTAGAGGTCGATAGCGTCTCCGAAGGCGAGATGGGCGGCTACAAGGAAATCATCGCCTCGATCACCGGCGAGGGCGTGTTCGGCCGGCTGAAGTTCGAGAGCGGCGTCCACCGCGTTCAGCGCGTGCCGGAGACCGAGGCGCAGGGGCGCATCCACACCTCCGCCGCCACCGTCGCGGTTCTGCCGGAAGCCGAGGATGTCGAGATCGAGATCAACGACGCCGATCTGCGCATCGATACCTATCGCTCGTCGGGCGCGGGCGGCCAGCACGTCAACAAGACCGACTCGGCGGTCCGCATCACCCACATCCCGACCGGCGTGGTGGTGACCTCCTCGGAGAAGAGCCAGCACGAGAACCGTCGCAAGGCGATGAAGAACCTCAAGGCCAAGCTCTACGACATCCAGCGCCAGGCGTTGGACACCGCTCGGGCCGATGCGCGCAAGAGCCAGGTGGGTTCGGGCGACCGCTCGGAGCGCATCCGCACCTACAACTTCCCGCAAGGCCGGGTGACCGACCACCGCATCAACCTGACCCTCTACAACCTCCCCAAGATCATCGAGGGGGAGGCGCTGGACGACGTGATTGAGCCGTTGATTGCGGAAGACCAGGCGGCGCGGCTGGCGTCTCTGGAAGAGAGCCTCGCCTGAAGGCGCGGTTGAACTGGCCCCACAGCGTCGTTGTCTGGCGCCGCACCACGCCCGCGCCGTAGCGCACCGCGCCCCGGAAGCTGAAGGGATAGCCCACGGTGTCGGCCATCGCCGCGCCCCGCTCGCCCATGGGCATGGGCGCGCCCGTGGTGGAATCCACGGCGGTCTGGTGCTCGATCTCGGCGTTCAGCTCGCCGCCGAGCAGCAGCGCCATGGTCGAAAACCACACCCACAGCATGAAGGCGATCACCGCGCCCAGCGGCCCGTAGGTCGCGTCCAGGTGGGTCATGTGGTTGATGTAGCCGGAGAAGCCGAGCGAGCCGAGCAGCCAGGCCAGCGCCCCGAACACCGCGCCCCAGGTGACCCAGCGCCACTTCGCCTTCGCGCGGCTTGGCCCATAGCGATAGGCGAGCGCGAAGGCGGCCACCGTGATGACGAACACCAGCAGCCAGCGCAGCGGAATCCAGTAGATGTCGAGCCCTTCCAGTCCCATCGACTTCAGGGCCGGCGGAATGGCGACCAGCACCAGCGTCACGCTGGTCAGGAACATCAGGGTGGTGAAGGTCGCCCAGTAGGTCAGGGCGGTGCGGCGCACGTAGTCGCGCTTTTCCGTCTCGTCGTAGGTGGCGTTGAGGCCGTTGAAGAGCGCCTTCATTCCGGCGTTGGCGCTCCAGATCGACAGCAGCACGCTGACCACGAAGGCGGCCGACAGCTTGGCGCCGTGCGCGCCGGCCAGGCGCATCATCTGCTCGCCGATCACCTGCAGGACGCTGGCCGGCACCACCAGCGACATCGACTGCAGTTGCTTTTGCACCGTCGAGACATCGGCGAAGAGGCCGTAGAGCGACACGAACGCGCCGATGGCGGGGAAGATGGCCAGCAGCACGTAGTAGGTGATCCCCGCCGCCACGATCGGCAACTGGTCGCGGCCCATCTCGCGGTAGGTGCGCCAGAGGATGTCTTTCCAGCCGAGCAGAGGGATGTGGTGCGGATGCTCCGCCGACCGGCCGCGACCCGGCTCGGCCTGCTCGAAGGCCTCGGGCGTCATGCAGCGGTCTTCTGACAGCCCCGGCGGCGGCTCCTTCTGGCGCGGCCACAGCGCGCCGGCCGCGATCAGCGCCACCCAGGGCAGCAGATGATAGGGTCGCGAGCGGCCATAGTCCCGCACGCCTCGCAAAGCGGCCTTGGGGTCGAGGCGCAGGCCCATCTGCAACTCCGCCGATCTCCTCCAGCTTAAGCGGCCGGCGGGTCCTTCCGCCAGCCCGACCGACGCGATTGATGCTCGGTCACCGTTGCAAACGCGGTGCGGCTCCTTACGCTGCTTTCGGCCCGCAGCGCCCGCCAGAAGGCGCTCCCCCACGGGCTGAGGAGAGGACCATGGCGCTGACGCGCGGGGATGATTTCCCCATTCACCAGACGGCCGAGCCCATCGCGTACTCGGGCACGGACCGGAATTTCTACGACCGCTACTTCTTCAACGGCTACAGCCCCGAGGCGGGCGGCGACGACTATTTCGCCGTGGCGTTCGGGGTCTATCCGCACCTCAACATCGCCGACGCCGCCTTTGTGGTGGTGCGCGACGGGGTGGAGACGGCGGTGCACGCCAGCCGCTGGCTCGGCGACCGGTTGGACCTGATCGTGGGGCCGATCCGCATCGAGGTGCTGGAGCCGCTGCAGCGGCTAAAGGTCACCGTCGACGCGCCCGAGCAGGGGCTGAAGGCGGAGGTCGTCTTCGAGGGCCGCAGCTTCCCCATCGAGGAGCCGCGCTTCATGCGCCGCACGGGTACGCGGGCGATGATGGACTACACGCGGCTGACCCAGAACGGCCGCTACAGCGGCTGGATCGAGCTCGACGGCAAGCGCCAGACCATCGACGGCTATGTCGGCACGCGTGACCGTTCGTGGGGCGTGAGGCCCGTCGGCGCGCGGGACAGCCAGGAGGTTGTCCCCCCGCAGCCGTTCCAGTTCTTCTGGCTGTGGTCGCCCTGCAATTTTCCGGACGGCAGCTTCTTCTTCCACACCAACGACGACGAGCATGGCCGGCCGTGGAACACGCGCGCGGTCTGGGCGCCGGACGGGGCGGGGGAGGACGGCTTCACTCACTTGAACGGCGAGATGGAGATTCGCTGGAAGAGCGGCACGCGCTACGCGGCTTCGGCGGTGGTGCGCCTGACCGACGACCACGGCAAACCGTTCGGAGAGGTGGCGTTTTCGCCGCGCTATGAGTTCCTGATGCTGGGCCTCGGCTACGGCCATCCCAAGTGGGGCCACGGGACGGCGCACGGCCCCCTCGAGGTCGAGCGCGAGGACATCAAGCTCGCCGAGGCCAGCCCGCAGATTCCCTTCCACCTGCACGTCCAGGCGCTGTCGGAGGTCACCTACACCCGACCCGACGGCCGCAAGTTCCAGGGCCGGGGCGCGCTGGAGCAGCTCGCCATCGGCCCACACGCTCCCTCGGGCTTCAAGGACATGCTGGACTTCGCGCCATGAGCCTCGCCGACCAGCTTCAGACCTATCTGACGCGGCTGTGGGGCGAGCCGGTCGCCGTCTCCGACCTCACCCGCATTCCCGGCGGAGCGAGCCGGGAGACGTATCGGTTCGATGCGCAGGTCGGCGGGCAGTCCAAGGGCCTGATCCTGCGGCGTGATCCGCAGGGCAGCCTGATCGACACGGACCGGCGGCTGGAGTTCCTGGCCTACCGCTCCTTTCACGGCCGCGGCGTACCCGTGCCCGAGCCGGTGGCGCTGGAAGAACAGGGCGCCGAGCTGGAGCGGCCGTTCTTCATCATGGGACGGGTGGAAGGCGGCAAGGCGGCCAGCCCCTTCACCGTCATCCCGTATGGCGAGCACGCGCAAGCGTTGGGCGAGCAGTTCTTCTCCATTCTCGGCGCGATTTCGGGGACGGACCCGACCGGCCTGCCGATCACCGAGGTCGCCCAGGCGCCGCTCCCGGACGAATGCTGGCGGCGAGAGCTCGACTACTGGGAAGGCGTCATCGACGCCGACGAGCAGCATCCGCAGCCCATCGTCCGCGCGGCCATCCGCTGGTTGCGGCGCAATCCGCCAAAGCCCGCGCAGGCGATCCGCGTGGTCCACGGCGACTACCGGAGCGGCAACTTCCTGCACGACGAGAAGGGCAGGATCATCGCCATCCTCGACTGGGAGATGGCGCACCTCGGCGATCCGCTGGAAGACCTCGGCTGGGCGATCGATCCGCTGTGGGCGCACTTCGAGGCGGAGAAGGGCAGGGTGGCCGGGATGATCGACCGCAAGGAAGCCATCGCCATCTGGGAGCGAACGAGCGGGTTGAAGGCCGATCCCGCCGCGCTCGCCTGGTGGGAGTTGTTCAACGCGGTCAAGGGTATGGGCATCTGGATCTCGGCGGCCAAGGAGTACCGCGATGGCGGCTTCAAGGACCCGGTGCTCGGCATCTCCGGCTGGTACACCGCGCGCCGCCACGACCAGATCATCGCCCATCGTCTGGCCCAGCTGGAGGGCCTCGCATGACCCCGACCGTTCCCGACCTGCTGCTCGGCAACTTCCTGTGCCTGATCGATCCGCCGCCGCCCGAGGCCATGGGCGAGTTCATGGTCGGCCGCGTGGCGGTCACCGGCATGATCTCCCTGCTCGCCGCCCAGGAAGCCGAGCGCGGGATCGATGCGCGGCTATGGGAAAACAGCGCCATCCGCGCGGTGCTGTCGCGCTCGGCCATCGACTATGGCGAACGCTTTCGGGAGGCGTCCCGCAAGCACGATGAGAACTTCCATCTGACCGCCCTGGACGCCGCCAACGCCAAGCTTCGGCGCGAGCTGATCGTTCTCCACGAAATGGCGGAAAACAAAGGCGATACAAAGCTCCACAAGGAGATCATCGCGCTTTACGTGAAGATGGCCGAAGCCCGGCGGCTCGACCTGCCGCCGCTGCCGGGGAGCTGATGGACTCCGCGCTCAGGCTCGGCCTTTTCTACGCGGCGGTGTTCATCGGCAGCGGGGCGAGCGCGCCCTATATGCCGGTCTGGTTCCGCGTGCATGGCCTCACGGGCGCGCAGATCGGGCTGTTGCTGTCGGCGCCGATGCTGGCCCGGGCGGTCACCGGGCCGGCGCTGGCCATCTGGGCCGACGGGTTCGAGCTTCGCCGCTCGCCGCTGGTGGTGATGCTGTTCATCACCACGCTGGCCTATGCGGCCATCGCGTTCGTGCGCGGCTATCTGGCGTGGGTGGCGTGCTGGTTCCTCGCCACCACGCTGCTGTCGACTGTGAGTCCGCTGACTGACGTGCTGGCGCTGCGACGGGCGGCGCGGGAGCGGTTCAACTACGGCTGGCCGCGCGGCATCGGCTCGGCGGCCTACATCGTCGGCAACGTCGGCGCCGGGTTCCTGCTGGCGCGGATGGGCGCAAACGTCGTGCTGGTCTGGACGGTGGTGGCGGCGCTGCTTGCCACGGGCGCGGCGATCTTCCTGGTCCCCTCCGAGCCGGTGCACGAGACGGGCGAGCGCACGGTCGGCCGCGAGCGCTGGCAGGGACTGAGCGGGCTGCTGCGCGACAGGGAGTTCATGCTGGCGGCCTTCACCGTCGGCGCGATCCAGGCGACGCACGCCTTCTACTACGGCTTCTCGGCGCTGCTCTGGCGCAAGCAGGGCATCTCGGAAGGCATGGTCGGGCTGCTCTGGGGCTTCGGAGTGGCCGTGGAGATCGGCTTCCTGTGGTTTATGGAGCCGTGGCGGCGCCGCATTGGCTCTGAGCGCCTGTTGCTGCTGGGCGGCGTCGGCGCGGTGGTGCGCTGGGGCGCGTTCGCCTTCTCGCCGCCGGTGTGGCTGCTGTTTCCGCTGCAGGCGCTACACACCCTGACGTTCACAGCGACCTTCCTGGCGGGCCTGCAGCTGATCCAGCGCCTCGCCCCGCCGCAGAGCGCTTCGGCGGCCCAGACGGTCAGCTCGGCGTTGTCCGGCGGCCTGCTTATCGGGCTTGCCACCCTTGCGTCGGGCGCTCTGTTCGATGCGGTGGGCGCCAAGGGCTACCTCGCCATGGCCGCGCTCGCCGCCTTCGGCCTCATCGGCGCGGCCCACTTTGCACGAATGAACCGTGAGGACCCGTCCAGCGTTGTGAACCTTGAGTGAACAGGAAGGGCGCGGCCCGTTCAGACAGACCGTGAGAGCCTCTCCGCCTCGCTCCACGGAGGAATATCATGCGCAAGACCCTGACGAGCCTTCTGGCCGGCGCGGCGCTCGCTGCCGTCGCCAGTGCGGCCGGCGCCCAGTCTCCCGGCTATGGCTATTACCCGCCGATCCCGCCCTATCCGGCTGTTCCCGCCTATCCGGTCGTTCCGGCCTATCCCGATTACGGCTACGGCGGCTATGGCGCCCAGACCGCCACGCTTTATGAGCTTCCCGGCTTCATGGGCCGCTCGATCGTCGTCAACGGCTCTACCAACAATCTCGACGATCTCGGCTTCAACGACCGCGCCCGCAGCGTGCGCGTGACCGGGACCTGGAAGCTGTGCGAAGACGCGGGCTACCGCGGCCATTGCGAGACCATCACCGGCTCCGTCGCTGACCTCCGCAGCCGCGGCATCAACGGCCTTTCGTCCATCGGCCCGTCGAACGACTACGGCGGCTATCCGGGCGGCTATGGCGCCGGCGGCGTCCAGGGCCGGTCGGTCGTCTTCTATCCCGGCGTTGTGAGCAACAGCTATGACGCCCGTCCGCCCTGGGGTTATGGCGGCGGCAACGCCTATGGCTACGGAACCGACAGGCGCGCCGCGGACGCCTTCTGTCGTCGGATGGGCAACCGCGAGGCGCTCTACTACGACAACACCGGCGGCAGCCTGAGCGACGTTCTCTGCCGTCGCTAACCCGCGTTCCATGAACAAAAGTTCATGGGCGCGACCATTGCGGCGCAGCTGGCGCCGGGCGCATAAGAGCGGCATCGGATCCGGGGAGGTTTCGATGTCGCTCATTGCCGATCTGGTGGTCACATCCGCCGCAGCCGCCTACGCGCACTTCGGCATGACCCTCGATGTCGCCCAGCATCATCAGCCGCAAGTCGTGCGGACGGTCGCGCGCGTGCCCGCGTCCCGCCAGCCGCAAAGCCTTGTGGCGCGCCCGGGCGATTGCCCCGAGCGCAAGGCCGCGATCACCCGCACCTGACGCCCGCCGCTCAAGCGGCTTTGCCCGCCCGGCTTTTATCGTTAGCTTTCCCGGCTCACGCGAAGGCCGGGGACCTCACATCCGATGAAGTTCAAAAAGCGCCCGACGCGCAGCTTCCCAGCCCCCGAGGCCGCCAACGTCGACTTCGGCGCACCGGCTGAGCCGACGGTGTTCGGCCGCTCGCCCAAGCCGGTGAAGGAGCCGTCGGGCTGGCCGATCTATCTGGTCGCGCTGGTGGTCACGGTGCTGTGGGCCGGCGCGCCCATCGCCTATGCCGTGGGCTATCGCAAGGATGTCTCGCCGCTCGAGTACGACCCGTTCGCGCTGGCGGTGTTCGCGGGGCTGGCCATCGGGCCAATGGCGCTGGTGTGGCTGTGCGCCTATGCGCTGACGCAGGGAAGGCGGTTGTCGGCCGAGGTGCGCCGCAGCCGCGAGCTGGCCAACCAGATGCTGGCGCCCGTCGCGCTGGCTGCTTCCGAGGCGGGGACGGTGATCGAAGCCGTCCGCCGCCAGATCGACGACGCCGAAGCCGCCGCTGGCCGAACGCGCGAGACCATGGCCTCCCTGCGCGAGGCGCTGGACCAGGAAACCGGACGGCTGAACGAGGCCGCTGCGGGCTCGCGCCAGACCGCATCCGAACTCGCGGAGACCCTGGCGGCGCAGCGGCGGGAGCTTCAGTCGCTCTCGGCCGCGCTGCAGGAGCAGGCCGCGTCCGTGTCGGACGCGATCAGCCGGGCGGGCAACGTCAATTCCGCCGCCGGCGAGGTCATTTCGGCCGCGCGCGGAGCCGGCGAGGACATGGTCCGCCATACCGCCCGGCTGGAGACGACGGCGGCCGGCGTCACGGAACAGATGCGAAGCGTCGAGCAGGGGCTGACCGAGCAGCGGACCTCGCTGATCGCCCTGGCCGACAACCTGCATGCCGAACAGGAGGCGCTGAAGCTGGAGGCCGATGCGCGGATCTCCCGTCTCACCGAGCTCGTCGCGCAATCGAAGAGCGCCACCGCCGAGGTCAGCGAGACGGCCCAGCAGGGCGCCGAGGCGATCCAGCACCTGACGGCCGCCGCCGCGGAGCGCTTCAACGAGATCACCGCCGCGGCGACCCGCGAGCGCGATGCGCTGGCCGAGGCTTTGCGCGCCTCCATCGACCAGATCACCGCCGCCGCCGACAACGCCCGCCGCGCGGCCGAGGAACAGACCGAGGCGGCCCGCACGCGCGTCGACCAGCTCAACGAGGCCGCCTTCGAGGCCGGCCGCAAGGCGGACGCGGTGTTCGAAGGCCGGGTTACCGAAGCGCGCGGCCTGATCGAGCAGTCGGCCGCCATGATAGACGAGGCAGGCCAGAAGGCGCGCGAGCGGCTCGAAGGGTGGGTCGCCGCGGCACGCGCCGCCGTCACCGACATCGACCAAAGCCTCACAGAGATGACGGCTTCGGCGCGCAAGACCTCGGAAGAGACCAAGGCGCTGGACGCGGCCTTCCAGGAACGCGTGCGGGCCAACTACGAGCTGCTCAGCGAGGCGGTCAGGCTGATGGGCGTGGTTGCGGGTCCGGGACTTCCCCCGCCTGCCGCCGCGCCTGAAAAGCCCGCGCCGCCTCAAGAGTCCAAACCCGTATCCAAGGCGGAGCTGCGGCCGCGCCTTCGCCTGACGCCGGCGGCTACCGACGAGGAGTTCCACGAGGCGCTGGAGACCGCCGGGGGCAAGGCCGCTGCGCCCGCGCCGGAGCCGGAAGAGGATGGGCTTGGCTGGAAGGGCCTGCTCCAGTCCCTCGACCGCGAAGGCTCCGATCCCGAGCATCTGGCCGAGCGAATCCATGCCGAACTGCAGGCCATGGGCATCGACGCCGGCGCGCTCTTGCCCAAACCGAAGATCGAGGAGATCGCCGCAGCCGTGCAGACCGGCGACCTAGAAGGCGCGCGGGAGGTGGTGAGGGCGCTGGCCCCGGCCGCCGTGCTGCGGCTGGCGCGCCGCCTGTTCGCCGACGCCGCCCTGCGCGGTCAGGCCGAGCGCTTCCGCAAGCGGTTCTCGGGAACCCTGACGGACGCCGCCGAGCGCGACAGCCAGGGCTTCGTGGTCGGCTCGCTGCTCGATTCTGCCGAGGGCCGGGCCTGGCTGTTGCTCGACTCCGCTTTCGCAGATCGGCGTTAGTCCTTAATTCAAAACGCCTTTTGTGAAACTTCGCCGCAAGCGTGCGGGTTGTACCGATATGAAACCGGTACTCAGTCCCCACGAACGTTACCTCGTTGTTCGAGAAAAGAACGGCTGGGCGGTGAATCTCGGAGCGGACGCCCTGCAGGTATACACGACCCGCGACGACGCCCGGCGGGCCGCTGAACAGCATGTCGCCAGCGCCGTCGCGGCCGGCCGTAGCGCCGACTGGCTGGACGTGAACGAGGACCACCCCGAGGACTCCGCCTAAGCCCTTTTCCCCCGCCCGGTTTGCGCTCTAAGGTGCGAAGACTGGGCCGTGGGGTGGGTATGCAGCGCCTGAGCGAAATCGACCTGCCGGCGCTCGCGCCCAAAGTGCCCCCGCTGATCATCGACATCGCGACCGCCGTCTTCTGCTTCGGCATGATGGCGACCATCCGCATCCTGCTGCAGATGTTCGAGCCGGGCGCGGCGCCGTTCGCCTTGCTCTATCCCTTCGCCGTGCTGGCGACGCTGCTGTCGAGCTGGCGCGCCGGCGCGATCACCTTCTACGTCGGCCTGATCGGCGCCTGGTACGTGGTGATGCCCCCCGACGGCTTCGCGCTCAGTTCCCAGGCGGACGCCGCGCGGATCGTCATCAACGCGGCCTCTGGCGCCTTCATCCTCGTCATCGCCCACACCTTCCGAGCCTCGGCCAAGCGGGCGGGGGCCGAGCGGGCGGCCAAGCTGGAGGAGCGCGAGCTGCTCCTGCGCGAGCTGAACCACCGGGTCACCAACAACTTCGCGATGGTGGCGAGCCTGCTGCAACTGCAGGCCTCCCGCGCGCAGGACGCCGGCGCGAAGGCGGCGCTGGCCGGCGCGCTGAACCGGGTGATGAGCATCTCCCAGGCGCACAGGAACCTCTACGCGTCGGGCAACGACATGGCCCGGGTGGATATGTCGGTCTATCTGGAGGACCTGTGCCGCAACCTCGCCGAGGCGCTGTTCCTGGGCGAGATCGTGCAGCTGGAATGCGACGCCTTTCCCGCGTCGATGGAGCGCGACCGGGCCGTCGCCATCGGGCTGGTGGTCAACGAACTTGTCACCAACGCGGCGAAGCACGCCTTCACCGAAGGCAGGGGCGGGCGGATCGAGGTCAGTTTCCAGCCGGAGGGCTCGGGCTGGCGGCTGATGGTGAAGGACGACGGCAAGGGCTTGCCGGACGATTTCAACACACGACGCAACGGCCTTGGCCGCGGGTTGGTTGAAGCTTTCGCCCGGCAAGCCGGCGGCAGCTTTTCGTTCGTCGAGGGGCCGGGCGCCACCTTCGTGCTGGACCTGAAACCCTGACGGAATGACGATTCCCGCAACGCCTTCGCCCTGGCTGGCCGCCTCGGGGCCGACCAGCCGCTTCGTCGGCCAGAACGTGCGCTTCCTAGACCGGCTGCTGCTCGACGCCATCCGCCATCTGGACGGGGAGGAGGCCGCGGCGCTGGTGGAGCGGGCGTCGGAAGCGGCCCGCACCCACGAGAAGCTGGAGGGGCTGTTCGACAACCTCTCCAACGAGCAGGCCGTGTTCCTGGCGCGTGCCTTCACCTGCCACTCGATGCTGGCCAACATCGGAGAGGATGTCGCCGGCCGCCGCCGCCATGCGGAGGACGAGGCCGCGCCGGGCGACGACCGGCCTCGCACGCTTCCCGCCGCCATCGAGGCGGTTAAGCGCTCCGGCGCCAACGAGGCCGAGGTGAAGGCGCTGCTCGCCGGGCTGGATGTTCTGCCGGTGCTGACCGCCCACCCGACGGAGGTTCGCCGCCGGGCCGTCGTGGACCGGGAGGCTGAAATCTCGCGGCTGATGGCGCTGCGCCGCCACCACCTGCCGCCGAGCCTCGATGCGCGTATCCGCGGCGACCTGTTTCGCGAGATCGCGCTGCTGTGGCGCACGCGGCTGCACCGGCCGGAAAAGATCACGCCGGCCGACGAGATCAGGAATGCGCTCGCCATCGTGCGCGACTCCATGCTGCCGGCGCTGGTGGAGCTCTACGAGCAATGGGGCGACCGGCTGGACGGCGACACCGGGACGCCGCTGAAGCTGGGCTCGTGGCTCGGCGGCGACCGGGACGGACACCCGGGCGTCACCGGCGAGACGCTGCGGCTGGCGTTGAAGTCCCAGGCTCGGATCATCTTCAACTTCTACGCCGACGAGGTGCGGCGGCTGTGGTTCGACCTCGCCATCTCGGCAGAGCTGTCGGACGTGACCGACGCGCTGAAGGCCTTGGCCTTGCAGGCGCCGGAGTCCTCGATCCATCGGCAGGACGAGCTTTACCGGCTGGCGCTGGAGGGGATCTACGACCGGCTCTCGGCTACCGCGAACAAGCTCGCGGGCGGGACCTACACGGCCAAGCTGGAGCCCTACGGCGCCGCCGCGGACTTCATCGCCGACCTCGAGGTTGTGCAGGACTCGCTGGTCAAGAACGTTGGCGAGCGGCTGGTCGGCTCGCGGCTGCTGACGCTGCTGCAGGTCGCCCGCGCCTGTGGCTTCCATCTGCTCGCCATCGACCTGCGCCAGAACGCCGATGTGCATGAGCGAGTGCTGGCCGAGCTGTTCGCGCGGGCAGGGGCGGAGGAGAACTACGCCTCGCTGGACGAGCGTTCGCGCATCGCCCTGCTGGTCAACGAGCTGGCCCATCAGCGGCCGTTGCGTTCGCCGTTCACCGACTATTCCGAGGAGACGGCCAAGGAGCTGTCGATCCTCGATGCGGCCGGGGAAGCGGTGCGGCTCTACGGCGAGGCGGCGCTGGGCGCTTACGTCATTTCCAAGGCCGCGACGGTCTCCGACATCCTCGAAGCGCTGGTGCTGCTCAAGCAGTCGGGACTGATCGAGTGCGGCGAGAACCCGTCGTCGGCCGTGCGCGTGTCGCCGCTGTTCGAGACCATCGGCGACCTGGAGCGCGGACCACAGGTGCTGCGCCAGTGGCTGGAGCTGCCCATCGCCCGCTGCATGCTGGGCGAGCCGCCGATCCAGGAAGTGATGCTCGGCTACTCCGACTCGAACAAGGACGGCGGCTATGTCGCCTCGCGCCGGGGCGTGGCGCGGGCGGCCTCGGCGCTGGCGGCGGAATGCCGGCGGGCCGGCGTCGGCCTCGAGCTTTTCCACGGCCGAGGCGGCTCGGTCGGACGGGGCGGCGGACCGGCGGCGGAAGCCGTACTCGCCCAGCCGCCCGGCACCGTGCAGGGCCGCCTTCGCATGACCGAGCAGGGCGAGATGATCGCCAAGCGCTACGGCGACCAGCCTACCGCGCGACGCAACCTTGATGGCCTTGTCGCCGCCGTGGTGATGGCCAGCCGCAAGCAGCCTTTCGAGGGCGAGACAGCCGCCGAGGCCGCGCTGGACCGGCTGGCCGAGCACTCGTTCCACGCCTACCGCGAGCTGGTTTACGAGACGCCGGGCTTCGAGGACTTCTTCTGGTCCGCCACCCCCATCGCCGAGATCGTCCAGCTGAATATCGGCAGCCGTCCGGCCTCTCGCACCAAGAGCCGCCGCATCGAGGACCTGCGGGCGATCCCGTGGGTGTTCAGCTGGTCGCAGGCCCGCTTCATGCTGCCCGGCTGGTACGGCTTTGCGGGCGGCGCGAAGCGGGCGGGGCTGTCGACGGCGGAATTGAGTGTGCTGCACGCCGAGGACGACTTCTTCGCCACCTTGCTCTCCAACATGGAACTGGCGCTGGCGCAGTCGGATATGGCGATGGCGCGGCGGTATGCAGCGCTGTGCCCGGACGAGGGCTTGCGGACGCGCATCTTCGACGCCGTACGGCGCGAGCATGACGCGGCCGTGGAACTGGCGCTGGCGATCCGGGGCGGTGCGGCGCTGCTCGACGACCGCCCGGACCTCGCCGAGTCCGTGGCGCTGGCGGCGGGCGCGGTCGATCCGCTGAACCACCTGCAGCTGGAGCTGCTGTCGCGCCGCCGGGCGGGCAAGGAGGACGAGCGGGTGACGCTCGCGATCCAGCTCACCGTTGCGGGCGTGGCGGCGGGTCTGCGCAATACGGGCTGAAGCGGCTTTGCGCGGCGGCGCTGGCGCCTTAAGCGGGTCGGGAACTTCGAGGGAGGCCGCCCGTGGCGCTCGACGCCGAAACCCGTGACCAGCTGATCGACACCGTCCGCCGGTTCGTGACCGAGCGCCTGCGCCCGATCGAGGCCGAGGTCGCCGAGAACAATGCGGTGCCGCAGCCCGTCATCCGCGAGATGCGTGAGCTTGGCCTGTTCGGCCTCTCGATCCCGGAGGAATACGGCGGCCTCGACCTTTCCATGGAAGACGAGTGCTTGGTCATCTTCGAGATGGGCAAGGCGAGTCCCGCCTTCCGCTCCGAGTTCGGCACCAACGTCGGCATCGGCAGCCAGGGGCTGGTGATGTTCGGCACGCGCGAGCAGAAGGAGAAGTACCTGCCGGGCATAGCTTCCGGCGAAATCGTCACCTCTTTCGCGCTGACCGAGCCCGAGGCCGGCTCCGACAGCGCCGCGGTCCAGACCCGCGCGCGGCGCGAGGGAGACGAGTACGTGCTGGACGGGACCAAGCGCTACATCACCAACGCCGGGAAGGCCGGGCTCTTCACCGTGATGGCGCGGACCAATCCGGACGCGAAGGGTGGGGCAGGGGTGTCTGCCTTCCTGGTGCCGGGCGACTCGCCGGGCCTGACCGTCGGCAAGCCTGAGAAGAAGATGGGCCAGCACGGCGCCCAGATCCACGACGTGAACTTTGACGGCGTGCGCGTGCCGGCCGAGAACCGCCTGGGCGAAGAAGGCGAGGGCTTCAAGGTCGCCATGCAGGTGCTCGACAAGGGCCGCCTGCATATCGCGGCGCTCTGCGTCGGCGTGGCCGAGCGGCTGATCGCCGACAGCGTGGCCTATGCGACCGAACGCCGCCAGTTCGGCCAGCCGATCGCGGGCTTCCAGCTGATCCAGGCGATGATCGCCGACTCCAAGACCGAGGCGCTGGCCGCGCGCGCGCTGGTGCTGGAGACCGCCCGCAAACGCGACGCCGGAGGGAACATCGTTCTCGAAGCCGCAGCGGCGAAACTCTTTGCATCCGAGATGGTTGGCCGGGTCGCCGACCGCGCCGTGCAGATTTTCGGCGGCGCGGGTTATGTGGCGGACCACGGGATCGAAAGGCTCTATCGCGACGTTCGTATTTTCCGGATTTACGAAGGAACCAGCCAGATTCAGCAGCTCGTGGTGGCCCGCGAGACGTTGAAACGGGGCGGCTAAAGAGGTCCGCAAGGGGGTGTTGGGCTTGCTCCGATCCCTCCGCCCGGATAGGCAAGGGAAGCTGCGCAAAGGGCGAGTCAGGGGCGGCTGAAAGACCCGCCCGGGCGCCTGATCAGTGTAAGGAGGCGCCGGCATGGGCGGCGGAATGGGGATCCCAGGGCTCGATCAGGCCCCGACGAAGCATCGTGGACTCATCGAATGGGTCCGCGAGATCGCGGC
>Ga0157373_10000087_pt1 | contig 80308 bp, 57 predicted proteins | sample C65metaG_FD_113460 | JGI IMG/M metagenome (GOLD analysis project Ga0157373, IMG submission 113460) | Corn rhizosphere microbial communities from Kellogg Biological Station, Michigan, USA - C6-5 metaG | ecosystem: Host-associated > Plants > Roots > Rhizosphere > Soil | place: USA: Michigan... | reverse complement strand
TTACATCGGCTATTTGATAATTCAGCTTAGCTTTACGTACGGTGGTACGGGTTGCAAAACGGCCAAAGATGGGTATTTGCAACGATACACCTACTGCCTGGTTAAAGTTATCACCAAATTGCTGGCCGAAAGGATAAGGGCTGATAACCTGTTGATAGGCGGGCGCCACAACCGAAGTACCGCTACCGCTTACCACACCAATAGTTTCAAAACCGCCGGTTGGCACAACACTCGATAACTTACGCGCATCGGAATAGTTTGAACCTATCGAACCAAACAATACCAAACTTGGGTAATAATTGCTTTTTGCTACCGCGATGTTTTGATTGGCCGCCTGTTTTTGTATCTCGGCCAGGTGCACATCCGGATTGATGCCTACCGCCTGTTTATAAACGCTCTGGGCATCATACTGTGTGGCAATATTATTCAGCTTACTGATGTCGGGCCTCTCGATAGTGATCTGTGTAGCCGGGTCCATCTCCATATATTGTTTTAGCGTGAGTATGGAAATATCCAGGTTATTCTGCGCAGTAGTTACGTTCAGTTCATTCGTCGAAACGGTAGCCTTAGCCTGCGACAGATCGGCCAGGGTATTGTTGCCTACGTCAAAGTTTTTCTGAACTTTATCTAAAGTCTGTTTGGAGATATCTACCTGTTCAACAGCCGCCTTTACCAGATCCTGGTTGGATAGCACCGAAAGGTAGGTGGTGATCACATTAAGCGTCAGATCGTTTTTGATCTTGGCTGTCTGGCTTTTATCCACATCAAGCAACAGCTTATTCTCTAATATCTCGTTTTTTAACAATCCGCCCTGGTACAGCAGCACCTGCGACGTAACAGTACCACTCAGCCCGAAGATACTTTGATTAACGAACTGGTTGGTTGATGGATCGACGCTACGGCCGAAATTGAACGACGCCTGCGGGTTTGAGGTTAAGTTCGGCAACCGGTTGTACCTGGCCTGGTTCAGATTTTCCACATCAACAGCTTCGGTAAATTTGGCCTGTTTTATCTGCAGGTTATTTTGCAGGGTAAGGTCGACAGCTTTTTGCAGGGTGATTACCTGTTGCGCGGCGGCTTTAAAGCCTGCTGATCCTGCCAGTAAAAAACAAAGCACACCAGTTATTGTAAGCTTGCTTATGCCGGGCTGTAGTATCGTTCTTCTCATCAAAATAATTTTGTATTATTACTGTAAATACATTTTGCTTTATTTGCCTGCATGTACCTGGTTAAAACACCGCTGTTGCTTAAAAAGCTGTATCCCGGCCTAACCTGGAATGTTGACCGGGCCAGTCATTGTGTTTATCTCACCTTTGACGACGGGCCCATACCGATTGTTACACCTTTTGTACTAAAAACTTTAAAACAATACCATGCCAAAGCCACTTTTTTCTGTATAGGCGATAATGTACGCAAACATCCCGACGTTTTTGAGCAGGTAAAAGCCGATGGGCACAGCATAGGCAACCATACCTTTAATCACCTGCGCGGCTGGGCAACTCCAACCAATGAATATACAGAAAACTTTAAAAAGTGTGATGAACAATTGAACAGCCGGCTCTTTCGCCCGCCGTATGGGCGTATTAAAAAAGCACAGATCAAGGCGCTGAAAGCTATCAAACCTGAACTGGATATTATTATGTGGGATGTACTGAGCGGCGATTTCGACACCAAACTGGAGCCCGAAAAATGTTTGCGCGGTGTTATAAAAAATACCTGTAACGGCTCTATTGTGGTTTTTCACGACAGCATAAAAGCTTTTCCAAGACTAGAGTATGTGCTGCCACTGGCTTTGGAATATTGGAGCAGGCAGGGGTATGAGTTTAAGGCTTTGTGATATTATCCTCACTGGCTGTAATTTTTATAGCGCTACCTTTTATCTTATCTTTAGTACAAATCTAACCTGATGAAATACTTTATTATTGCTATCTCCTTTTTGTTTTGCGGATTGGCGGCACGGGCACAAGATACCGTAGCGCGCGAAAACTTGTTAAGCCCTACTGTTTATGAAAGTTTTTACGTACTGAAATCGAACAAGAAAGTTCGTCATGGATTGTATATCGCCGTTTATAAAAAAGCGACCGTGCTGGCTAAAGGCGAATACAACAACGGCAAACGGGTTGGCCAATGGCAGTTTTTTGACGCCAGCGGTAAACTTACACAGATTTATAATTATGATACCGGGGAGTTTGCCATGATCGACCAGGCAGCTAAAAAAGGCATTCGCTGCACTTTTACGGAAACACCCGCGACAACCAATAAAATTAACAGACCAATACCTATTGGCGGTGCTATTTACGCCATCATACCGTTGATAATGCGCAGGGATATTGATGAAAGGGTTAGGGGTAGCTTACATGAAGGAGATCCACCCCTTGAAATAAACCATGTACTTACTATCGACACGGCAGGTATAGTAACCAGGCATATGGTAACAACCAGCGTTGACGGCAAAGCACAAACTTATACTATAAACGACGGCAACTATAATGATGGTTCGCCAAAATTTACGCCGGCCAAAATAAATGGAATACCACAAACCTGCGAGCTTAAGTTTAAAACAATATTCAGCATTGGCAGGCCCTCTGTAATAACTGATAACCTGACCCATTATTATTAATGAAACAACTACTATTATCCGGATATCTTCTGCTGGCTGCCTGTTCGGCATTTAGCCAGACCGTTAAACGCAGCAATGACCTTACACCGCAGATCGTGGAGCACTTTTCGGTACAGAAAGCCAATAAAAAGATACGCGAAGGCGAATACGCCGCCAGCTATAACAAAGGTGGATTACTGGCCCATGGCAACTACGAGAACGGCTATCGTACCGGCGAGTGGGAGTTTTATAACAGCAAAGGCATCCATATACAAACCTATAATTACGACACCAATACTATGACATTTCGTGATACCTCGGGTAAGAAAGGTATGAAATACTATTTTTCGCAAGACATCAAGAAAGGTGATACCGTAAGCAACCCTATCCCAATCGGTGGTTATTACTTTGTTATTGTGCCGATGATGTTCTATCATCCCGAATTGAGCACGATGATTCGCAGGAGTTATCCGGGCGTTGAGAAGGCGAAATGTACACACATTTTTACCGTTAGCCCATTAGGTTTACTTGTCCAACACCAGGTATTGGTAGACGTTGATGGAAAGAAACAGATTTACAACCTGAACGACCTTAACTTTGAAGATGAGTACAAAAAGTTTGTACCCGGCATGATCAACGGTAAACCTGTTGAATCGAAAATTACAGAGGAAACGCTGTTGACTTTTAGTTCGACGAGTTATTATCGATAGCCTGGTTGATGTGCAGATATGCGAATATGCAGATGTGCAATGATTTTTTAATTAATATCCAACGCTGCTAAACCATTGCGCCACCTTACTATCCAATTGATTATGAAAATAAAGATATTCTCCGCCTTTGCGATATCAGCGATGTTAAGTTTGCTGCTCTTTAGCGCTAAAGCTCAGCAAAACGGCCCAACCCAAACCATGCACTGGAAAGTTGGCGATACCACCCGCGAGGCGATGGTATATATCCCGGCAAGCGCGAAAAGCAAGCCTACGCCGGTGATCTTTGTTTTTCATGGTCATGGCGGCACTATGCGTAACATGTTTAACGCACGCGGATTTGAAAAGCTTTGGCCAGAAGCCATTATTGTAGCACCACAGGGTTTAAATACACCCGGCCAGCTTACCGACCCGCAAGGTAATTTACCCGGCTGGCAAAAAGCGCCCGGCGATATGGGCGACCGCGACCTGCTGTTTTTCGATGCGATGCTGAAAACCTTAAAGCAGGATTATAAGGTAGACGATAAGCGCATCTATGCCACCGGGCACTCCAACGGTGGTGGTTTTACTTACCTGCTTTGGGCTACACGCGGCGATATTTTTGCGGCGGTAGCGCCTTCGGCTGGTGTTGGTTTACGTTACGCCAACCTGTTGAAGCCCAAACCGGCTATGCATATTATGGGCGAACATGATCCATTAGTTAAGCCCGAATGGCAAAAAATGCAGTACACACAGGTGCTTAAGCTAAATAGCTGCAGCAACACGGGCGAGGCCTATGCGCCGCTGGCTACGCTCTACCCTTCGGCAAGCGGCAACCCGGTAGTGTTGTATATACACCCTGGAGGGCACGTTTATCCGCAGGAGGCGAATGCAGTGGTGATCAAATTTTTTAAAAGTATGGCGAAGCCTTAAATGCTTTCAATGCGTTAATATAATAGCTACTTTTATCGCCGTAATCAAATACACCAATTATACTACACAGGAGATTTTTCTTTGCGCTACCCGTTTGCGCTATTTTGTTATGCGGATAACGCAAATGTGTTAATTGACTGACAATTGCACAGTTTAAAACACTACCTTTACACCAATCCGCACTATTGCTTCCTTAAGCATTACCCAATTTTGATACTGGTAATATTTAAGCTTTACGCTACTAAAATTGCCAGCCATGAAAAAATGTTATTTCACCAGATATTACCGCGTATATAAAAACGATACCGCGATAACCGAGATTTCTGTAAACACGCTTAAACCTGCAATCGTGCAATCTAAACGTGGTATGCCTGTAGGCCCCCCGATTGATGTGCAATGCACCATTCCGTACTTTGAATACTCGTTACCGCCCGATGACAAAATGTTTTATGGCTACTTAAGTAAGGCTTTAGCGATGGAAAGGGCCAAAAGAGGCGCCATTGCCCACATTAACCATCTGATTGCCACCGTCGAGCTTAAAATAAAAGAGCTAAAACAATACAGGGAAGATCATTTTGATGATCTGAACACTACATTGCTGGATGCGCACATCCGCAAAATAGAAAAAGAAATAAATAATAAATAAAAAGATAATGAAAAAGAATATGATTAAAGACAAGAAGAAGGCGCCCTCGGTAAACGTCAATAAAATGCCGTCAGATTACCAGGCGGCAAAAGCTTCAGTATCAAAAACAGAGCTCAACCCATTCAATAAAAAATCATGAAAGAAAATAAAGTAACAAACTATCAGGCGATGGTTTATGTATACGATCTGAGTAACTGCGCTAAAGAATTTGGCTTTAAGAATGACGAAGTTTGGGAACTAAACGTAGTTTCGGATACTGGAAGGAAAGAGATTGAAAAGATGTATCATCCCACCGTATCGATCAAGGTATTGCCCGAAATGTTATCCGAGTTGTTTAAAATAGTAAAGCAACACTCAGAGGGCATAATTAATTTTATAGAAGGGGTAAATTCCCCCAGTCGCGATTTAGAATACCTTGTGGCTTATAACCTTAAAAGATTTCGTTAAACTTTGTAGCTAATTACAGATAATTTTTAATAAAATGGATAAAAAAATCAAATTAACAGTCGGCCAAAACCTGAGGTATACCGGCAAAATTTTTCCAGGATACATTAAAGGGTTACCGTATATGACGTTCATAGCCTATCACAGCAGCGCACAAAGCCTCGTAAATTATAGTGGGATGCGTATTTTGATCAGCACCTGCCACGCAGTTGCCATCTGACCCAGCACTTCACAATAACCAGTATTTTCGGGCAAGTATTAACTGCTGCCCTGCCCGAAAAATTAATACAGGTCGCCCGTGCGGATAAAAGCCACTATCTTATCCTGATCCACTTATCGACCGAAATTACATCAGCCTGGCGGGGGAATACTTTGGTGGTTAATACACGATGCACTTCTTCGTCGCTATCGGCACAAGCATCGGCCAAAACAGTCAGGCGGTAGTCCTTATCAGCAGCTTCGCGAACGGTGGAAAGTACTACGCCACTGGTTGCAACACCGGTTAATACCAGGTGCTTAATGTCCTTAGCGCGCAGGATCACTTCCAGATCGCTGCCGGTAAAGGCACATACACGCCGCTTTACGATGGTAACCTCGTTATTTCTCGGGGCCACGCCGGGATGTATGCGGATGAAATCGTCAGGTTTGACACTGCCAAACCGCTCCTTCATACCAGCAAACGACTTGTTATTTGGACTTATCTCCGGCAAATCTTTCCGGAAACCTACCACTACATAAATAACAGGGATGCCGTTTTGGCGTGCGGCAACGATAGCCTTGCTTACATTACTCACAATAGCAGCATTATCGGGCAGCGTGCCTACGATAGTATTCTGCATATCCATCACCAGCAGTGCGGTGCTTTTTATTTGTTCCATGATTTTTTAGTTTTTATGATAGGTATTGTTTTTTAAAGAGTTCAATTTGTATTTTGCAATTATATAAATCACTTATGAGAAAACTGATCTACGGCATTAACATCAGCCTGGATGGCTGTTGCGATCATACCAAGTTTAACCCGCCTGACGATATCATGCACTATTTCATCGAGTTGTTGCAGGAAACCGACCTGGTCATCTACGGGCGCAAGACTTATGAACTGATGGTTCCTTTCTGGCCGGATGTTGCCAAAAACCAGAATTTCGGCCCTGCCGACAATGAATTCGCGAAGACGTTTGACGCCATCGACAGGGTACTGGTATCCCGGACGATCACCGAGGCCGATGACCCGCAAACGACGATCATCAGTGCAAATCTGAAGGAGGAAATTTTAAAACTCAAAGCCCGGCCTGGCAAAGCCATCTCCACGGGCGGTGTCGAACTTGCTGCAGAGCTGATCGCGCTCGGTCTGGTTGATGAATTTCGCATCGTTGTTCATCCCGTTATTGTGGGTGTAGGGCGGCGTTTATTCGCGGATGCAGATTTTGCGAAAAACCTGGGCTTGACCTTAACAGATACTAAGATTTTAAATTCAGGATGCGTTGCTTTGCATTATCAAAAGGCTGTATCCTAGCTATAGTAAGGCAAGCAGAATGCTTGATACATTATTGATCGAAGTTGCAAACGACCAGTGTGAGGGTTTTCTATCTTTTGCCAGCATTTTATACAAAAATCTCTTAACCTAAAACTTGATCAACAGCTTTTGGGAAATCAATTTACTATTGCTGTAATATTCAAAAAACCAATCCTGGTTTATTTTAAAAACTATTCCGCTAACGATGTCATTATTGGCTATAAAGTAATTTTCGGCCGAAGTTTTCAAAAGGGTTAAAACCTTTTTGGGTGTTGTATCAATCAATTGATACCCGTTGGGGATTGCCTGGGCATATAAGGTTTTAAGCTGCTGATCAGGTTGGGTTGCTTTTTCAGAGATTGTGGTAATTGGTTGTTTTTCGGCCACTATTGGTGCTGTGGTTGCAACCGTTTCAGTTACCGGTTGATCAGACTTACCGTTGGCCCCGTTATACGCATACCCGAGCTGGTATAACGATACAAAAGCATCTCTTAAAGCCTTGCTATAAGCCGTGTTGAAATCTTTCTCTCGGTTTGTGCCAACCTTGCTTTCAAATACAGTGTTTCCATGGCAATCTTTTAAAATAAGCACAAGGCTGGTTGTAAACCAGTTTCCTTTGCTCAACACATCGGCACTTAAAGCGTTACACTTATCGTTGGCTATTTCGCCGGGTAATTTGGCATCGTCAAAAAAAACGGTAAAGCCCTTATTTTCCAACAATTGTTTGGCCATGCTATTGAGCAAATATTGATCCTTCGCTTTCAAAAAGCTAAATTTTGCAGGCACAATTACATATTTGTAATTATTAATAATGTTTTGCGAATAAGCCGAAGAAAAGAGAAATAAAAAGAATGCCCAAAAATACCTTTTCATACGTAAAATGATTTACAGACGCTAATTTAGCTATTAGTTACATTTAAAGATGAGTAATTTTAATGCTTGATCGATATTAAATCATGAGTTGGATATGCCCGAAATGTGACCGCGAACTACCCAACACCGGACAACGGCATTATTGCGCCCGGGTGAGCCTCGATAGTTTATTTGCCGGTCGGTCGCCCGAACTGGTGCTGGTGTTTGATAAGATACTGGCCGAAGTAGCCGGCTGGGAGGATGTATTGATAGGCACCACGCCAAACTGTATCGTATTTACCCGAAGGCTTACTTTTTTGATTATCCGCCCCATGAAGAAGGAATTGGATATTAAATTCTACTCGCAAACCACGCACCCCGAAAAGCCGGTAATAAAAAGCGTAGCCTGGGGCAAAAAGTTTGAAAATCATATCCGCATTGCAACATTGGATGAATTGCGGCCCGGATTGTTTGCTTATATCCGGGAATCGTATGAAATGTTGTAGGGAATGGCCCACCGGGACAGATGCCGAACCAATTTATAGAAGATTTAGAGAAGCTGCCGAATATCTACAGAGGCAATCTATATGAAACCAAGGCTAACAAAGGGATTAAATACAAAGTACGGCACACACTAGTGTGTGCATATTTCACCTACACCTTTACACACATTAAATCTTTGGAAATACTATTTTAGCTATTGGAATTTCAATAGGCTAACCCGCTTTAATTGCGGTTTTTTGTAATTTAATCAGATTATTGGGTATGCTGGCATTGTTTTGATCGTCTATCTCACAACGCACTTACAGATGAAAAAATATTTATCACAGATACTACGGCCATTAAAAAGTTCTTTTCTGACCATTATAATAACAGTTGTTCCTCTTGCCGCATTTTGCCAAACATCCGACTTCTACAAGGGAAAAAAAGTGTTTAATGGGGTATTGTTGCAATCCGGTTCGAAAAAGTTGAGTATCCAGTTTATTAATCAATTCATCGTCAGAACGCGGTTTGTACCCGAAGGTGATTTTAAAGACAACGGCACCGGCGTTTGTATTTCGCAAAATATACACCCAATCAAACTTCAGGTAACTGAGCGTGAAGATAGTGTGATATTAAAAGCAGCTGCACTTGTAGTTAAAGTGTCAAAGCTATCGGGTAGTATCAGTTACTACACTACTGCCGGCAAACTGTTGTTGGCAGAAAACCCTGCCAACCCACGACAAGCAGAAAAGATCACGCTCAATAAAACTACTTTTAACGACGCAGCCAGTAATACGGTTAAGACGGCCAATGGTGATCAGACTACGGCCAATATATCCGGCAAGCAAGCTGCCGGAACCGCATGGAAGGCGCGACAGCAGTTTGTATGGCAAAATGGAGAGGCCCTCTATGGCCTTGGCTCGCATCAGGAAGATTACATGAACCTGCGGGGCAAACGCCAGTTTTTGTATGAATACAATTTGAAAAAGAGCATGCCGGTGCTAATGTCGACGAAAGGGTATGGGCTGCTGTTTGATGCCGGTTGCGCCATGATCTTTAATGATGTTACCGAAGAAAGCTACATGGATATGTTGGCGGTGAATCAGGTGGATTATTACCTGATGTATGGGCCTGATTTTGATCAGATTGTCCATCAATTCAGAACTTTAACAGGTAAAGTTGAATTGCCGCCAAAGTATATGTTTGGCTATATACAGTCTAAGGAAAGGTACGTAAGCCCACACGATATTGATAGTGTAGTGCATCGGTTTCGTTCCAACCAGATACCTTTAGATGTAATCGTGCAGGACTGGCAATATTGGCCCAACGGGTTGTGGGGATATAAAAAGTTTGATCCGGTCAAATACCCTGATCCTGATAAAATGATCGACACGGTGCATAAGCGAAACGCACATTTTATGCTTTCCATCTGGCCCGAGCTAGCAGCCAATGAAGAAAAGGAAATGGGAACCAAAGGTTATATTTTGGGTCGGCGCATTTACGATGCTTATAATCCCGCAGCGCGGAAAATGTATTGGGATGACTATGTGGGCAAGAACTTATTTAGCAAAGGTGTGGATGCCTGGTGGGGCGACTCGTCAGAACCAGTAGAATATGACTGGAACCGCGGCTCTAACGGTATAGCCAATGATCCTGCAGCACGCTTTGAAAAAAATGTAAAAGTGATGGCAGATCTGTTAGGCGATCTGCGCGTGAATACCTTTTCGCTCCACCACACACAAGGCATTTATGAAAATCAGCGTAAAACGGGTAGTCAAAAACGTGTGGTTATCCTTACCAGGGCCTCTTATCCCGGGCAGCAGCGGTATGGAACGATGGTTTGGAATGGCGATACCAAAGCCACATGGGCAGATTTTAAGAGCTGGATACCGGGTGGACTCAACTATATGGCAACAGGATCGCCCTACTGGACCATTGATGCGGGAGCATTTTTTGTAAAATCTCACTCTGAATGGTTTTGGAAGGGTGACTTCCCAACCGGCACGGCCGATTTGGGGTACAGAGAATTTTATGTACGCAACATACAATATGCAGGTTGGTTACCGCTATTCCGGAGCCATGGAACTGACTTTGCCAGGGAACCCTGGGAGTTTGGCGCAAAAGGAAATATATTTTATGATGCCATCATCAAACAGATTAACCTTAGATACAGGATGTTGCCTTTCATCTACTCTGTAGCGGCAATGGTTACTAACCAGGACTATACCATGACAAGGCCATTAGCTTTCGATTTCAGGAACGACCCAAAAGTTTACGACATTAAAGATCAGTTTTTGTTCGGCGACGCTTTTATGATCTGCCCCGTTACTGATCCTATGTATTACAAACCCGGCAGTGTTGCGCTGACAGATGTTGCCAAAACCAAAGAAGTGTATTTACCGTCCGGAACCACCTGGTACAATTTCTGGACCGGATCTCAAACGCAGGGCGGAAAATCAATTGTTGCTGATGCTCCTATTGATCATATCCCTGTGTTCATAAGCGCTGGCTCAATCGTTCCTATGGGGACAATTAAACAATATGCGGAAGATAAACCCGGAGCTGAACTTGAAATAAGAATTTATGCCGGCAAAAACGGTAAATTTACAATTTACGATGATGAAGGCGATACCTACAACTACCAAAAGGGCAAACATACCACGTTCGAAATTATATGGAATGACAAACAGCGCATGGTAACTATAAGCGACCGTAAAGGATATTTTGATGGCATGCAGAAAAACCAGCGGCTGAACCTGGTTTTGGTAAAAGACGGTTATGGGGTAGGATTGAATGAAGCAAAAGGAAAAATGGTTAGCTATGATGGAAAAAAGGTAAATATAAGGCTTTAAGGGGTGTTTTAATAAGTACTGGTGAGAAGCATCTCAAACAAAATACTTTCTTTCTAAACGCGACCATTATTTTTGGCCTACCGACTAGTTGCTTATTACTTTCCCTTTAGCATCCAAGACCGAAACCGTCAATTCTATATCGTCGATCCCGTCAGTTGCAGCCGTAGTTTGTCAGCCTCGAGTCGTACTGATGTCTGAACCTCTGACTTTGGCCAGCCGGAAAAAGCTTTTGAGATAACGTAAAATATATCTATCTTTTAAATTCCGCCTTAATTTTCGTATATTGTAAGATTCTGAGCACACTTCAGATCGTTCTTTCACATCAAAACAAAATATGGGTATACCCATATCACACCCATGTGCCTGATGGGTATGAAAAAGAGAAAATGGCCTGTTTAGCTCAGAAACGAAGACAAGGTTAAAAACACATCAAAACACCCATAAATACCCATGTGTTATTCAAGGATTGAATGATTGATTTTTTGAAGGATTGAATAAGCAGCAAGCTGAACTTGGCCAAATAATTACGAATGCCCTGCAAAGTTCCAGCCAGCGGATGAAGTATGATAGGTTTTATGAAGCGGCGTGTTTTTTATAATCCTGTATGTTTGCGGGCCGGTTTTTGATATTTCGGCGAACGTGGGGTGAGCCCCATTGTTGATGTTTCCGCTTGAAATTAACACGCAAGTTGGTTGTGCCCATACTTTTTTGCGCTGGTTCGTTTTTTCTTCCATTATTTAGGTATAAATTGAGAATAGTGAAACGAATTTACAAAATCCGGAGTACACTTATCAAATAATAATGTAGAAATACCCATGTTTGGAAGTCAAAATACAAAAATACAAAAAGTCAAAAAACTTGTATAGTGGTTCTTCAAGTCGGGGATTGCTTCGTACCTCGCAATGACGCGGTGGAGAAAACTTCGAAATTGAGCTTTTTAACTTTAACATTTCAACATTCAAACCACTCACAACTCACCGCTCACCACTCGCTATTTAGAATATATCCAAATAAGATTTGCCCGTGATAATCTGTGCAATTAACCTTATATTTTCGTAGATTCGCCCCAATTGTTAGAAACGGCCCTAAAACCGTTTGTTTTTCTATCTTTCACAATAAAAATCAATAAAATGGCTTTTGATTTAGAGATGATCAAACAGGTTTACAGTCGCTTAGGCAGCCGCGTTGAAGCAGCCCGCAAAGCTACTGGCAAACCCCTCACCCTTACCGAGAAAATTTTATACACCCACCTTACCGAGGGCGCTGCCCAACATGCTTATACCCGGGGTGTTGACTATGTTGACTTTGCACCCGACCGTGTGGCGATGCAGGATGCTACCGCGCAAATGGCGCTGTTGCAGTTTATGCAGGCAGGCCGCCCTAAAGTGGCCGTACCATCAACGGTGCATTGCGATCACCTGATCCAGGCTAAAATTGGTGCGGATACTGACTTAGATACAGCTAAAAGCCAAAATAAAGAAGTTTACGATTTCCTGGCCTCGGTATCGGATAAATACGGTATCGGTTTCTGGAAACCGGGGGCAGGTATCATCCATCAGGTAGTATTAGAGAACTACGCTTTCCCGGGTGGTATGATGATCGGTACCGACTCGCACACCCCTAACGCGGGTGGTTTAGGTATGGTTGCCATTGGTGTTGGCGGCGCTGATGCCTGCGACGTGATGGCCGGCCTGCCATGGGAGCTTAAGTTCCCGAAATTGATCGGTGTGAAACTGACCGGCAAAATGAGCGGTTGGACATCGGCTAAAGACGTTATTTTGAAAGTTGCCGGTATCCTGACCGTAAAAGGTGGTACGGGCGCTATTGTTGAATATTTTGGCGAAGGCGCTGAGTCGCTTTCGGCTACAGGCAAAGGTACCATCTGTAACATGGGTGCCGAAATTGGCGCAACTACTTCAGTGTTTGGTTACGATGCTAAATCGGAAGCTTACCTGCGTGGTACCGAGCGTGCCGAGGTTGCCGATCTGGCAAACGCGGTGAAAGAACACTTAACCGGCGACGCTGAGGTTTACGCTAACCCAGAGCAATACTTTGACCAGGTGATCGAGATCAACCTGAGCGAGCTGGAACCGCATGTAAACGGCCCGTTCACTCCGGATCTGGCATGGCCTATTTCAAAATTCGCGCAAGCGGTTAAAGAAAACGGCTGGCCTACCAAGCTTGAAGTTGGTTTGATCGGTTCGTGCACCAACTCATCATACGAGGATATTACCCGTGCGGCTTCGATCGCGCATCAAGCCGTTACTAAAAGCCTGAAAACTGCTGCCGAGTTTACCATCACTCCAGGATCGGAACTGGTGCGTTACACGGTGGAGCGCGATGGCTACTTAGGTACTTTTGAAGGTATGGGCGGTGTGGTGCTGGCTAACGCCTGCGGACCATGTATAGGCCAGTGGGCCCGTCATACCGACGACCCTACCCGCAAAAACTCGATCATCACTTCGTTTAACCGTAACTTTGCTAAACGCCAGGATGGTAACCCGAATACACACGCGTTCGTGGCTTCGCCCGAGATCGTTACCGCATTCGTTATCGCCGGTGATTTGACTTTTAACCCGCTTACTGATAGCCTGACCAACGAAAAAGGTGAGCAAGTAAAATTTGACGAGCCAAAAGGTATTGAGTTACCAGTAAAAGGTTTCGCGGTTGAAGATGCCGGTTACCAGGCCCCTGCTATTGATGGCAGCAAGGTTGAAGTGAAGGTTGATCCAAAATCATCACGTCTGCAATTGCTTGATCCGTTCGCGGCCTGGGAAGGTACCGACCTGAAAGGTTTGAAACTGCTGATCAAAGCGAAAGGCAAATGCACTACCGACCATATTTCGATGGCGGGCCCATGGTTGAAATTCCGCGGCCACCTGGATAACATCTCGAACAATATGCTGATCGGCGCTATCAACTACTTTAACGATAAAGCCGACACTGTTAAAAATGAACTTACCGGCGAATACGGCCCAGTACCGGCTACCCAACGTGCTTACAAAGCCGCGGGTATCGGTTCGATCGTGGTAGGCGACGAAAACTACGGTGAAGGTTCGTCGCGCGAGCATGCTGCAATGGAGCCACGCCACTTGGGTGTACGTGCCATTTTGGTAAAATCGTTCGCCCGTATCCACGAAACTAACCTGAAAAAACAAGGTATGCTAGCCCTAACCTTCGCTAACCCTGCCGATTACGACAAGATATTGGAAGATGATACTTTTGATATTGTTGGCTTAACCGAATTCGCTCCGGGCAAACCTTTGCAGGTGGTGATCAACCACAAAGGTGGTTTGCAGGATACCATCGCCGTTAACCATACTTACAACGCTCAGCAAATTGAGTGGTTTAAAGCCGGTGGCGCGCTGAACATCATCCGCAGGCAGCAAAAAGCTTAATAACACTACATTTTTAAAATAAAATGAGGTCTTCGATTATGTCGGAGACCTTTTTTTGTTATATTCACAATATATAAACCGATCTCCTGATATCAGTTAGTTAAATATTGCCGCCTAGATTTCCTGAAAGTTATTTCAACCAATAACTTTCGAAAAATTATTTCGTATACTATACATCTTCAACTATGCTTGAAGAAACCAATTATAGATTTGTGATGATAGGATGTGAAGAAAACAGCGCTAAACCAGTTTATCTTTTAGCAAGCAAAATACTGCTTGCCGTTTGCATTTGTTTGCAAAACTCAATTGTCGCATTCTCACAGAAACCCAATGTCAAATTCACCCATGTAAATATCGAGCAGGGTTTGTCAAACAGTTGGATCGAAGCTATATTTCAGGATAGCCGCGGCTTTATGTGGATTGGAACGCGTAATGGCCTCGACCGGTACGACGGGCAACAGTTCAAGATATATCAAAGCAACAAAAAAGACACAACCAGTATCAGTGATAACTCTATCAGATATATTTATGAAGACAGCGACCACAACCTTTGGGTTGGCACAGCCAATGGCTTAAACAGGTTTGACGCTAATAAAGATCGTTTTATCCGGTATAAACACAACCCTGCCAATATAAAATCCATCAGCAATAATATCATATCCTGTATCTATGAAGACAGGCATAAAAACCTGTGGGTAAGTACTTTTGGCGGCGGCCTTAACCTGTTCGACAAAACCCGGACAAGCCTCGAACATTTTACCCACATAAAAGGTACAAAAGGCAGCATTAGCAATGACAGCATCAATGCCGTTTGCGAAGACCTGGATGGGAACCTTTGGGTGGGGACAGACTCAGGACTTAACCTTTTTAACCCAAAAAACAGGTCTTTCACCGTATACAATAATTCTCTCGATCATGATCATAGCGATGCATCGAATGACATAAAATACATGCAACCCGACCGCAAGGGTAATTTGTGGTTAGGCACCGTAAATTCCGGCGTGGTTGTTTTTAATACCAGGCAAAAAACTTTTAAGCAATATAAGCACCAGGCCAACAGCGATGCAAGCCTGTCGGGCAATGAGATATATTGTGTTTATGCCGATCGTCAGGGGCGTATATGGGTAGGCTGCGTTAATGCGGGACTTAACTTATATGATACGGTTACCGACGGCTTCTTTCATTACCAGTATCAGTTTGATAATCCGCTTAGCTTATCGCAAAAAACAGCCTCGGCTATATTTGAAGATGACCAGGGAAATTTGTGGGTGGGCACTCATCGCGGTGGCATAAACCTCTATGCCCCCAATGCCGACCGGTTTAATCTTTACAAACAAGGGGCCAACCCAACTACATTAAGCTTCAGCGATGTAAAATCGTTTTGCCAGGATAATAAAGGGCGTATATGGGTAGGGACAGATGGAGGAGGGCTAAACTTATTCGATCGCAAAACAAATACTTTTAAGCGGTACCTTTATGATGCCAACAATCCTAAAAGTGTTGGCTCTGATGCCGTTTTAGATATTATTCAGGATGCTGCCGGCAATATATGGGTAAGTACATGGGGCGGCGGCCTTAACCTGTTCGACCCCGAACATGGAACCTTTACACGCTTTAAAAACAATCCCGAAGATAAATCCACTATAAGTTCTGATTTTGTGCAAAGAACTTATCAGGATAAAAATGGCAATATCTGGGTGGGTACATACTTTGGTGGCCTTAACCTGTTTAATCCTAAAACCCACCAATTTAAGCGAGTACTAAAAGATCCAGACGGTGTAACTGCCTTTTCAGGTAACAGGGTGGTTTCCATTAATGGCGATAAGGCCGGAAATGTGTGGTTTGGCACAGATGATGGCGGGCTGAACCGTTATAATTTAAATACAAAAAGATTCTCGCATTATTTTAATAACGAAGAGGAGAACCCCGATATACGCGAGATTTTTACAGATAGCAAAGGCAGGCTTTGGATAGGACAAATAGGTTTATATCTTTTTAACCCTGCAAAAAACACATTCTCGATGTATACCCAAAAAGCCGGTTTAGCCGAAGAACCGATTAAAGGCATCACCGAAGACAAACAGGGTAACCTGTGGATATCTACCTCAAACGGGCTTACCCGGTTTAACCCGGAAACATTTGCATTTAAGAAATTTAACATGGCCGATGGTTTACAGGGAATGGAATTTGAGCCAAACGCGGCCCTGACAACCAATACCGGGGAGATGTTTTTTGGAGGCACTAAAGGGCTTAATACCTTTTACCCTGATAAAATTACCACAAACAGATTCATCCCACCGGTTTATATCACCAATTTTCAAATCTTTAATAAAAAGATATCTCCGGCAGATGAAAATTCACCTCTGAAAACCGAAATAAGCTTAACTAAGCAAATTATACTTTCATATCGCCAATCATCACTGGAGTTTGAATATGCTGCCCTAAATTATACTACGCCGCGCAACAACCAGTACGCTTATAAGTTAGAGGGCTTTGATACCAGCTGGACCTATGTGCGCAATAACCGGAAGGCTGCATATACCAACCTAAGCCCCGGCACATATATCTTCCATGTTAAAGCTTCTAATAACGATGGGCTATGGAATGAAAACGGAGCATCGCTTACCATTATCATAGATCCACCTTTTTGGTTAACGTGGTGGTTTAAACTATTGGTACTGTTAGCCATTGCAGGAAGCATTTATACTTTATATCAAAATAAACTGGCCGGCATTAAAAAACAAAAGAAACGGCTTGAAAAACAAGTTGAAGAACGCACCGCGGAAGTTCGGCAAAAAGTTAACGAACTGCAGGCCCTGAATGAAGAACTGCAGGCACAATCAGAAGTGTTGCACGCACAATCTGAAGAGCTGCATGTGCAAGCCGAAAACTTACAGGGATTAAATGAACAGCTAACCGAACAGAAGACCCAGGAACAGGCCGCCCGCCAGGAGGCGGAAAAGGCCAACCAGGCTAAAAGCATATTTTTAGCTACCATGAGCCACGAGATCAGAACGCCGATGAATGGTGTAATTGGTATGGCCTCGCTTCTGGCCGAAACCGAGCTTGACAGTGAGCAGAGGGAGTATACCGAAACAATTATTACCTGCGGCGACAGTTTAATAAGCGTTATTAACGATATACTTGATTTCTCCAAAATCGAATCGGGAAAGATGGAACTGGAGCATGAAGATTTTGACCTGCGCCATACCGTGGAGGACGTAATGGATCTGTTTGCCCAAAAAGCAGCGCAACAGGGGCTTGATCTGCTTTACCAGATAGATTTCGATCTGCCTGCGCAAATTGTTGGCGACAGCCTGCGGTTAAAACAAATCCTGATCAATCTGATCAATAACGCGCTAAAGTTTACACACGCGGGTCAGGTGTATATCAATGTATATCTTTCAAAACAACTCAAAAACGGCGATTTGGAAGTTGGGTTTAAGGTGTCGGATACTGGCATCGGTATACCGGCCGATAAAATCCAAACTCTGTTTAAAGCCTTTACGCAGGTTGATTCATCTACAACACGAAAATACGGCGGTACCGGCCTGGGCCTGGCCATCAGCGAACGCCTTGTAAAACTAATGGGCGGAAAAATATGGGCCGAAAGCGTACACGGAGAAGGCTCATCCTTTACATTTACAATAAAAACAAAAACCGGAACCAAATTACTTAAACCTGCCGATGAGTCTTATAACATGACGGGGCTTGAGGGCAAACAAGTGTTGATTGTTGATGACAATCAAACCAATCTCAATATTCTGAAGGGGCAGCTTGAGCAGTGGAAACTTAAACCACTGTTGGCTTCGTCGGCAATGGAGGCTTTGAACATCCTGTCAACAGATAAAGATATTCAACTCGTTATAACCGATATGGAAATGCCCGAAATGAATGGTGTAGATTTAGCGCGCGCCATCCAAAACAGCCCCCATCCACTCCCTGTAATCATGCTGAGTTCTATAGGCGATGAAACCAGGAAAAAGTTCCCCGGGTTATTCAAATCCATACTAACCAAGCCTGTAAAACAGCATCACTTATGCAAAAGCATTATAACCGAACTTCGCAATCAGGCAGATATACACGCTCCCCGCGAAAAAAACACACAACTGCTTGCTGATGCTTTTTCGCAACAATTTCCGCTTAGTATTTTGGTGGCCGAAGACAACTTGGTCAATCAAAAAATAATCGACCGCATACTTAGCAAATTGGGGTATCAGGCCGACATGGCTCAAACAGGGATCGAAGTTTTATCGATGATAAATAAAAAAGACTACAACATTATATTGATGGACGTACAAATGCCCGAAATGGATGGCATAGAAGCAACGCAAACCATACGTAAACAAAACCAGGTAAAACCGTATATTATAGCTATGACGGCCAACGCCATGCCCGAAGACAAAGAAATATGTATTAATGCAGGCATGAACGATTATCTGGCCAAGCCTATGAAGGTGAACGAACTGACCAACGCGCTTCAAAAAGCATTTCTGATTATCCAGAATCAATAGGTTTGATTTTGTATTTACCATAACTCCTGAATTTAAGGACTCATCATATTGCTTTTTAATAATTATTCGCCAAAGTGCTTGCATATTTATTTTAATTTGCTAATTTTATTAGCAAATTAAAATGCGCAAAATGGAAACCATTTCACCAAACATTTTTGTACGCGATATTATTGCCACCATTGAATTTTATAAGATACTGGGTTTCAACGTTACGATGTCGGTACCACCGGATGGTGGCGATTATGTATGGGTAATGATGAACAACGGCAGCGTTACCATGATGTTCCAATCTTTTGAAAGTTTAGGCGATGATCTGTCCGATATTAGCCGTACCGATGGCGGCTCATTGTTGCTTTACATCAATCTTAAAAACATCAACGATTTTTACGAACACCTGAAAGATAAGGTAACTATAGTAGCGGGGTTGGAAAAGACCTTTTACGGTGCTACAGAATTTTCCATCAGAGATAATAATGGCTACGTACTCACTTTTGCCGAGCACCAATAAAGCCACATCTTCGTTACCGCCCCACTGCCTGTTCAAGCGTCCACGCTTAAACAAAAGGATATGTGGGCCAGGGTTAAAGTATTCGTGAGCGCGGCGCTCACTTTTGAATGCATTAAGCGTGGGCGCTTGAACGAGCGAGGCAGGTGCCTGTATGTACGAGGCGAATCACTTTAAAGCTATTCAGAAAAACCGACTGTTCGGTTGATGATTTATATTTTGTTGATAGTACATGTAAATGTACACTGCAATTATAAGAATGGCTAACACAATAAGTCCAACCCATCCCTTTTTTTTATCCTGACGCATCAGCCATACTAAAAATACAATAAGAGGAATTACGAAAATGGCGATGAATATTAGCGAAGATGCACTCATAATTGTTAACTTAAGCCCGCAAAGATACAATGAATGAGTTAGAAAGCTATATCCATCACTATTTTAGTGTCAGTACGAGCGACTGCCAGACCATTGCAGGTTTGTTCACCCGGGAAAATTTAACCAAAGGCGACTTTTATTTAAAAACCGGCAGGTACTGCAATAAAATGAGCTTTATAAAGCAGGGTTTGCTGCGCATCTATGTCGATTTGCCAACCGGCGAAGTAACGCAATGGATAAGCACTCCGGCCTATTTCATTACCGATCTTTCTGCATTCCTCTTCCGTGCCCCGGCCAGGTGGAACATCCAGGCCTTAACCGATACCGAAATGTTCACCATCGATCACGAAGACTATATCAACATCGGCAAGCTCATACCCAAATGGCACGAACTGGAAAAGCTTTTTATAGGCAAATGCTTTGTGATGCTCGAGAACCGCGTGTTCGATCATCTTTCGCTAACGGCCGAAGAACGCTACGACCGCTTCTTCGAACAAAATCGCGAATTATTCAACCAGGTCCCCCTGCAATACCTGGCATCCATGTTAGGGATGACCCCCGAAACCTTTAGCCGCATCCGCCGCAAAAAGCTTTCTTGATATATGTCAAGAGCAAACGATTGTTTTGCCCCTCATCTTTGGCTTATCAAAAAGCCAAAAAACATTCGTCATGAAAAATCTCATCAAATTTGAAGAACTCGCCCTCACTGCGGCTTCTATTTATTTCCTATCACTGTATAACCTTGGCATTTCTGTTTGGATTTGGATACCTCTATTCCTCAGTCCGGATATTTCAATGCTGGGCTATTTGATTAATACCCAGGTAGGCGCCTTTACCTACAATCTCTTTCATCATCGTACAATAGCCATAATTGTAGCTTTCGTTGGGTATGGGTTGCACATCCCGGTCATGCTTACCATAGGTATATTACTATTCGCGCATTCCTCATTTGATCGTATGCTCGGTTACGGGTTAAAATATGCCGATAACTTTAAGCACACCCATTTAGGTTGGCTGCCCGATAAAACAAAACAGGATCAAACGTAGTTATGCATTGAAGTTCTCCCTTTAGGGGTTAGGGGGCTCAAAAAGGCATCCGCGCCAATGGTGCTATGCCCTGCCCTGCAAAATCGTTCTTTAAATATTTATAATACCCGGCAATAGCAATCATTGCTGCATTATCGGTACAATACTGAAATTGAGGGATAAACGTATTCCAACCCATTTCATGTCCTAAAGCGGTTAATCCCTGGCGCAGACCTGTGTTGGCGGATACCCCACCGGCTAAAGCAATATCAGTAATACCATATTGCAATGCGGCCTTTTTCAGCTTGTTGAGCAAAATGGTCACCACACGCTTTTCAACCGAAGCACAAATGTCGGCCATTCGGCTCTGCATAAAATCCGGATCAGCGGCTACACTATCGCGAATGAAATACATAATGGAAGTTTTCAACCCGCTAAAGCTAAAGTCGAGGCCGGGGATGTTTGGTTCCGGGAAGGCAAAGGCATCGGGATTTCCCTGGCGGGCATATTTATCGATCATTGGTCCGCCCGGATAAGGCAGGCCTAATATTTTGCTGGTCTTATCCAATGCTTCACCTGCGGCATCATCCGTAGTTTGGCCTATTACCTCCATATCAAAATAGTCTTTCACCAAAACTATCTGGGTATGGCCGCCCGAAACGGTAAGGCATAAAAATGGAAATTGCGGCTTTGGTTCATCGATAAAATGCGCCAGTATATGGCCCTGCATGTGGTTAACTTCAATAAGCGGGATGTTTTGACCAAGCGCAAAAGCTTTGGCAAACGAAACCCCTACCAATAGTGAACCTAAAAGACCGGGACCGCGTGTAAATGCTACCGCATCAATATCATTTTTGCTTACTTTTGCGTTATGTAATGCCTGCTGTACCGCGGGAATGATATTTTGCTGATGCACGCGCGATGCCAGTTCGGGCACCACGCCGCCATAAGCCGCATGGATGGTTTGATTTGCAATAACATTGCTTAGTATCTTGCCATCAACGCAAACAGAGGCCGAGGTTTCATCACACGAAGATTCAATTCCTAAAATAACAGGCATTTTTACAAATTTTTACTCTACAAAGTTATTAAAAAAGCGCTCAACATAGTATTATGGATACTGCTGGTTCTGATCAGCCTGGTTGGCGCTATATTATTTGCCCTGCAATTTAAGCCTGTACAAACCTGGCTGGCAAAAAAAGCAACTACTTACTTTTCAAAAGAACTAAAAACTACCGTTTCAATCGGAAGTATAGACGTAAGGCCATTCAGTTCTGTTGTTATCGAAGATTTTTATGTGCTCGATCAGCAAAAGGACACTTTGGTAAGGACGCCAAGACTCACTGTCGACCTGCTTAATTTCTCCATCATCAGCAATATCCGCAACCATATTATCGATTTTAGCCTGGTGCAATTGGATAATGGTTCAGTTTATCTCAAAAAGCAAAAAGATAGCACGGCTAACTTTAAATTTATAGTCGACCATTTTAGTTCGAAGGATACCACCAAATCAACCGGCAAGTCCTGGAAAATTGATTTTGAAAAGGTAGTGCTCAACAACCTGCATTTTCGCTATAAAAATCAGCTTAGCACCGAAGTAACGCCAAACCAGGTTAACTTTAACGATGTGGATGTGCAACACATGAGCACCGTGCTCATCAACCCCGATTTCAGGAACCATTTGTTCAAAGCCGGCGTTAATAACCTTACTTTAAAAGATAAAAGCGGTTTTTATCTCAAAAACCTAACGGCCGCAGCTACGGTTGATACCAACCAGATATTGTTACAACATTTGCTGTTAGTAACCAACCGCTCCAATTTCAGCGATTATTTCAGGATGCAGTTCCGGTCGTTTGATGATTTCAACGATTTCGAGGATAAGGTGATCATGGATGCCGATTTCAAATCATCGCACATATCATCACTGGATATTGGCTTTTTTACCATCAGCCTGCAGCATGTGTTTTTTGATGTGGGAATCAATGGCAGGATCAAGGGGCCGGTAAGCAGTCTAAAAGCTAAGCAGCTAACTATTACCAGTGGGCAGGCCACGTATGTTAAAGGCGATTTTAATTTAAAAGGCTTACCCGACTGGGATAAAACCTTCCTCGAACTGAAGTTTGATCAGATAGCCACTAATAAAAAGGATCTCGACCTGTTATATAGCCGTTTTACCGGTACGCCTAACCGCCGCCTGCCTGATATTGTGGGCAAGTTTGGCAATGTTAATTTTTCGGGTCAGTTTATAGGTTTCCAGAACGACTTTATCGCCTATGGTGATTTCAAAACCAGGTTAGGCAGGTTTAATTCAGATATCAACCTCAAGCTTGATAAAAACAATGTACCAAGCTATAGCGGTAAAATATCGACATCCGATTTTGATCTCGGCAATCTGCTTAATGTTAATGTACTGGGGCGTGCTACCATAAAAGCCGACATTAAGGGCCGCGGAGCAGAATTGAAGAATCTTGCCGAGCAGCTTAACGCTAAGATCAGCTATATCGACTTTAATGGCTATCGATATAATAATGCCACACTAAACGGAACCTTGCAAAAAAAGAAGTTCGATGGTGCAGTATTGATAAACGACCGTAACCTGAATCTCGATTTTAAAGGCGCTGTTGATTTAAATCCCAAACTTCCGGCATTTAACTTTACCGCTGCCATTAAAGGCGCACATTTAAATACGTTAAAGCTGACTAAAGATACAATTGGCCTTGATGCTTTAATTACCAGCAATTTTACCGGGAGCAACGTCGAAAATATTGAAGGCAGCATCAGGATGCATGATGTAAAGATGAGCGTGCCCAGGCACGATTATTTGATCGACTCCATCTACTTCGCCGCCAGCGGTAAAGAGGGTGATGTTCGCCAGTTGACCTTGAGATCTGGCTTAGCTGACGCGACACTTAAAGGCAAATATGATCTGACAAGCTTGCCCGACTATTTTAAGGCGATCGCTAAAAAATACATTCCATCCTTACAAACTATCGTAGCTCCAAGCAAACCGCAAAACTTCGATTTTAATATCCAGCTAAAAAACCTCGACCCGGTTACCGCCCTGTTTGCACCGCAATTAAAATTACCTGATCAGGGCACATTCAATGGCAAATTTAATTCGATAAATAAAACAGCAACACTAAACGGACTGGTTAAAACGGTAAAATATAATAACATTGTGCTGCACGACCTGCTGGTAGACGAAAGCACCAGCGACGATATGCTCAATCTCAACTTATCATTGAGCAAGGTTAATTTCTCCGATAGCGTTTTTGTGAAGGATATCAACATTACCAACTTTTTAAAGCGCGATAGCCTGAACTTTAACGTTAAGCTATCCGATAAAAACGCGGTCAACCAGCTCGACTTGTATGGGCTTGTTCAATTTGCGCGCGATACCGTTGCCCGCCTTAAACTACTCCCTTCGGATATCATTATCGAAAACCAGGTTTGGAAACTGGCTAACCAGGTTAGGGTACGCTTTTTAGAGGGCAATAAAACACAGCTAACTGGTTTTGAATTGGCTAATGGCCAGCAAAACGTAAAAATAAACGGCATCATCTCTTCCGACCCTAACGACCACTTAAAGGTCACTTTCAACAAATTTAACATGAACACCTTAAACCAGTTGAGCAAATCGTTCGGGGTGATGCTGGATGGACGTTTGAACGGAGATGTCGATATCGCTTCGGTAACCGGCAAAGCCAATATGGAATCAAAACTGGATATCGATTCGTTGAGCTTTAATAAGAGTCTGATCGGCGACATCAAATTTAACACACAATTGGATAATGACCAGCAAGTAGCCAACGTAAAATTAAATGTGTTTAATGGTGGCCTTGAAACATTAACTGCCGGTGGCGTTTACAAACTGGCCTCTGAAGGTGAAAATCTTGATTTTGATTTGCAGATGAACCAATCCTCAGCCGCTATTATCGAGCCTTTTGTAAAAAACCTGATCTCTAATTTAAAAGGCACCTTATCCTCCGGTCTGAAAGTGACAGGCACCCTATCCAAACCACTCATCAACGGTACAATCACCTTTAACAATACAGGTGTAACTGTAAACTATCTCAAAACACCATACACTATTAATGATAAAGTTACGGTAACCAACAGTGTGGTTAATGTAGATAACTTAACCTTACGTGATAACCATGGCGGAACCGGCGTTACAACCGGAACGGTCGACCTGAGTAAAGAGTTATCTAACCCAACCTTGAATGTGAACATTAAAGCTACCAACCTGTTAGCGCTAAACACAACCTTTAAGGATAACCGCCTGTATTATGGCACGGCTTACGGTACCGGCGATTTTAGCTTTGTTGGCCCGCTTGATAATATGAATATTACCATCAGCGCAAAAACCCAGGAAGGGACGGTGTTTAATATCCCGCTTAACACATCAAGCACCGCATCCGACTATGAGTTTATCCATTATGTATCGTTAAAAGATACCACTAAAACGATTAAAAACACCAACCGCTTTAAAGGTGTTACCCTCAACTTCGATCTTTCGGCCGATGAAAAAACCGTTGTAAAAATATCTACCGATTATGGCTTGCTTACCGGTAGCGGTACGGCTAATAACTTATCGTTGCGGATAAACAGCCTGGGCGATTTTGAAATGTTCGGCGCTTTCCTTATCACTTCAGGTAAGTTTGAGTTTACAGCAAAAAGTGTGATCAGCAAAGTATTCCAGGTTAACCAGGGCGGCACCATCCGCTGGACGGGTTCGCCAAGCAATGCAGATATCAACCTGGTAACTACCTATGATGTGCGGGCCAACATCGGCGACCTGTACCAGGCGGCAGGTATAACATCTCCAAAAGGCAATCAGTACGAACTGGTGCAGGCACAGCTTGATCTCACCGGCCCGCTTATCCGGCCTAACATCGATTTCGACTTTAGTTTCCCTACTGATGCATCTATCAAGGATGAGTTGGGGGCCTATCTAAACGATCCAACAAACCGCAGCCAGCAAGCGCTCAGTTTGATAGTGCGCCGCAGCTTTAACAAGGGCGCCGCAGGCAATAATTTAACTAACGAAGTATCCCAAACCGCCCAGGACGCATTTACAGAGTTACTTTTCAATAAATTTAACAGTGTACTTTCGCAGAATATCAATGCTGATATAGTCCTGTCATCTCAACAGGCAAGCCTTTCCCGCAAATTTTTCAACGACAGGTTACTGCTAAGCGGAAGTTTTTATAACACACAGGGCACCAACCAGTTTTTTGGCAACAACCAAACCTTATACAACTCTAATTTTAGCGATCTGACCAAAGATTTCCAGGCGCAATATTTTATCCGCAAAGACGGACGCTTAACTGCAACATATTCTTATCGCGCACTCAACAATACCACGGCCCTGAATAGTATCAATACCCAGTTAGGCGTTCAATATGTAAACGGTATCGGTTTAGTCTATCACCGCGATTTTGATACATTCGGTGAGTTTTTCAGGGCTATGTTTAGCGTTGGTCGCAAAAAACAACAAATACCCAATAAAACTGATAGTACTTTGGTTACGCCAACTCCCGTGCCCCCAAAAAAAGTTGAGGAAAACGATAACGATTAGTGTTTGCCCATAATGGTATGGCCCATTTTGTCGCGCTTGGTTTTCAGATAAGTTTCATTGTGGGGGTTTGATATGATCTCCATCGGTACATTCTCGACTACTTTAATACCATAACCTACCAAACCGGCGCGTTTTTTAGGATTGTTGGTCATTAAACGCATTTGGGTGATACCCAGGCTACGCAATATCTGCGCGCCTATACCATAATCGCGCTGATCCATCTTAAAGCCCAGTTGCAGATTGGCATCCACAGTATCAAAACCGTTTTCCTGCAAACTATAAGCCTTCAGCTTATTGATCAGACCTATGCCACGGCCTTCCTGATTCATATACAATACTACACCTTTACCTTCCTTCTCTATCATCTCCATAGCTTTATGCAGCTGTGGGCCGCAATCACAGCGGCATGACCCAAAGATATCGCCGGTAACACACGAGCTATGCACACGCACCAGCACAGGCTCGTCTTTTTCCCAGGTACCTTTAACCAGGGCAAGGTGGTTCTCGCCGGTATCAATCTGGGTATAGGCAACCATATCAAATACGCCCCATTGCGTTGGCATTTTAACCGAAACTTCTTTATGGATCAATGTTTCATTCGCCAGGCGGTAAGCGATGAGGTCTTTAACCGATACGATCTTCATATCGTGTTCTTTTGCAAACTCCAGCAGATCGGGCACACGGGCCATTTCGCCATCATCCTTCATGATCTCGCAAATCAAACCCGCAGGCTCAAAACCCGCCATCACAGCAAGGTCAATAGCCGCTTCGGTATGCCCTGTGCGGCGTAAAACCCCACCATCCTTCGCAATCAGCGGGAATATGTGGCCGGGCCTGCCCAGGTCTTCCGGCTTGGTAGCCGGGTCAATCAATGCCAAAGTAGTTTTTGATCTGTCTGTAGCCGAAATACCTGTCGTACACCCCTGACCTATCAGATCAACAGAAACTGTAAAATTTGTTTCGTGCGACGAAGTGTTATGACCAACCATTGGCTCCAGTTCAAGCTCAGCGGCACGTTTACGGGTAATGGGTGCGCATATCAGGCCCCGGCCATGTTTAGCCATAAAGTTGATAGCCTCGGGAGTGGCGTTACGCGCGGCGGTTAAAAAATCACCTTCATTCTCACGGTCCTCGTCATCAACAACTATGACAATCTTACCGGCTTTTATATCTTCAATCGCCTCGGTTATAGTATTCAGCATGGGATGTAATATTTATCGTAATGAGCAAAACCCATTCATTTTGCATGCAAAGTTAAACAAGTAAACAGTTAAAGCGGGTCGGCTAAGTGTAAAATGAATTGGTGTTACTAGCTATACTTTGATTTCGGGCTTTTGGGTTGCTTTAAACCGCTTAAACAAGTCGGTAAAGAAGCGTTTGTATAATTCGATATCAAACAAAACAGAATCGTTCGCCGCTTTGTAGGATAAGAACAGCCCGATAGGCATTAACACAAAGATCGCTATCCAGGTACCCATAACCGGTGACAAGCCGCCGTCTTTGGCCGATTTTTCGCCAATGGTAGATATAATATAGTAGATAAGGAAGAACACTACCGAGATCACCACCGGCAAACCAAGGCCGCCTTTGCGGATAATAGCCCCTAAAGGCGCACCTATTAAAAATAAAACCAGGCATGCGGCCGATAACGTAAACTTCTTTTGATATTCAACCAAATAACGTCTTAATACGTTCTTTTGCTCACGATAAGCATCGGCACGGTTTTTCACAATATCTTTAATCGAATTTACTTCTGCGTTAGCATTGGTAAGCGCTACTATCTGATCATCGATCTTAAACGCTGATAATATACGTGGCGACGTCAGTTTCTTAGGTTTAGTAGCAGTTGCCTTATGCGGCATAGTGAAATACCTGCTATAAGGCGTTATCATTGCAAAATTTTGGGTAACACTCCGGTCTGTCGTTTTTTTAACAACTGCAAACGTATCCAGCAATTGTTTCGAGCTCATCATTTGGAAAGCGCCCTTAAACTCGGCTTGCGGGGTATGGTTTAACGTAAATCCTGCAAGAGATAACTTCTGGGAAGTTTCCTTAAACCTGAAGCGTGTAAACGTTTGTCTTACATTGTATCCCCCCTGGTTGCTTGCTGCTTCTTCATATCTTATCCCATCGCGCAACTTTAAAACGAGGTATTTGTTATCCGGACTTTTAAACATTTCGCCCTGTTTAGCAAATATTACATTATTGGTATTATAGGTGGCACTTTTTTCATAGATCATGATATTGTATAATATCCTGTCTTCGGCATCCTTACCCCCTACACGTATCGAATATCCCGGAAAACTGTTGTTAAACACGTTAACCTTGATCAGCGACGCCGATTTTTGTTTCCGCACGTCGTACAGCAGCGAATAGAATTTCAGGTTGGCTACCGGCAACATATAGTCCGAGAAAACAAAAGCGCCTATGCTCAACATTGCCACCACGATCACCATCGGGTAAAGAGCTCTGCTTAACGAAACTCCGGCGGCTTTAATGGCTACCAGTTCATAATTTTCGCCGAGGGTGCCATAAGTCATGATAGAGGATAGTAAAACGGAGAGCGGCAGGGCCATCGCTACGTTAGTTGCCGAGGCATATAGCATCAGCTGTAAAATGGTATACCATTCAAAACCTTTGCCAATCAGGTCGTCGATGTATTTCCATAGAAATAACATCAGCAACACGAACATTACAATTAAGAAGGTTACAATAAACGGCCTGATAAAAGCCTTAAGTATTAAGAGGTGTATCTTCTTCACGGCACAAAATTAGGGATTTTATTATCCCTTTTAAGCACCTAAAACGCTGATAAGGTACTCAATCTGATTATCCCAGATTAATTTTCTTTCGGGGATGTTCTCTTCAAGCGCGAAATCGGTAACTCCAAGTGCCACATCATTGGTCAGTTCGTCCTGCAATACTTCCATTTCAAAGTAGCATTGCGGCTCATCGTCAACCCATTTAAAGCGCACCAATTTATTCTCCTTAACTGCCAGAAGCTTAGCCTTTTGCTGTTCATCATCCCAGGTGAAGGTATACACCTGGTCGCGCACGTTAACATCATCGGCAAACCATTGCGATAGCCCGTTAGGCTCACTTATAAAACTAAATAATATCCTTGGCGATGATTTGATCTCGTACTCGATATTGAACTTCTTCTTCTCAGACATATTAGGGTAAAAACTGGTGGCAAATATTACTGGGTGTAAATGTTAACATTTTTTCTAAAGAAAACTAATTTATGCTATATTTGCAAACCTTTTTTCAAAGGCACGCACGGCGGGGTAGCTCAGATGGTTAGAGCGTAGGATTCATAACCCTAAGGTCGGCAGTTCGATCCTGCTCCCCGCTACATTTAACAACAATGCAATGAAAGCAATTCTTTCATTGCATTGTTTGTTTTAGAACTTTTTCAAAAAATAAAAACATATCGGTTTTTCTGCATTTTTTGGATCGATCTTACTCTCGGGCCAAAGCAAGTTTTTCCAGGCGCTACAATATTTTTATTTATAATTTAAAGTAAATTGGTTGTACAAATTGTATCGTATAACATTACCTTATTTGCCCCTGGTTTTCGTTTTGGTAATAAACGTAGTTTTAATCCGTTTGCGTTTTTCATTTATTTCTACTATTTTTATAGAAAACAGCTAATAAAAAAGACAATTTTGATTAATTTCATTCTAAATAATACAAAAACTTCAACAACACTCCCTCCGGGTATGCTGCTGCTCGATTTTGTACGCTATCAACAAAATCTTAAAGGGACTAAAATTGGCTGTCGCGAGGGTGATTGCGGCGCGTGTACGGTGCTTATAGGCGAATTAAAAGACGGTAAGGTTAAATATCATTCGGCAACATCATGTCTTACGCCATTGGGCAACATCAACAACCAACATGTTGTAACCATTGAGGGCCTTAATATGGATGAATTAAACCCTATCCAACAGGCCATGTGCGAAGCCAATGGTACCCAATGTGGTTTTTGCACACCGGGTTTTGTTGTAAGTATGGCCGGTTTTTGCCTAAGCGATAAAAAGCCCACTTACCAAAATGCAGTAGCATGTGTAGATGGCAATATTTGCCGTTGCACGGGATATAAATCGATAGAACATGCATTAGACAAACTGAATGCGGTATTAGCTGATAAGAATTTGCAGGATCCAATCAGTTTTGTAACCGAACGAAAGATATTACCGGCATACTTTAACAACATCGAAAGCAAACTAAAACTGCTGGCTATCGAACAGAATGGTAAGGCTGATGCCAGCAACGCAAAACGATTTGTTGGAGGCGGCACAGACTTGTATGTACAACAGCATGAAGCCATGGTTTATGCCGATATCGACTTTGTGAGTACTAAAGCTGCATTAAAAGGCATTGCTCAGGAAGGCTATATCTGCACCATTGGCGGAGCGACTACTGTAAGCGAATTTGCAGCCTCACCTATCATCAGGCAGAATTTCAAAAACATTAATCAGTTTGTAAAACTGGTATCATCCACACCGATACGCAATATCGCCACCTTCGCGGGTAATTTTGTGAACGCCTCGCCTATCGGCGATTTTTCCATTTTTTTTCTGGCACTGGATGCTACGCTCGAATTAACTGATGGTACGTCAACACGGCAAGTCGCGTTAAGGGAATTCTATAAAGGTTATAAGCAACTGGATAAACAGGCTAACGAATATATCTCCCGCTTTTGGTTCAGGTTGCCCGATAATAAAACGCTGTTCAATTTCGAAAAGGTGAGCAAACGTACACACCTGGATATTGCAAGTGTAAACACAGCGGTGAATATTGTGGTAAATGACGGTATCATTGTTGATGCCTCCGTTTCGGCAGGCGGTGTCGGCCCTATTCCCGCTTATTTAAAATCAACTTCCGAATTTTTGAAAGGAAAGTACATCAGCGAAAACCTGGTTATTAAAGCCACGCAAATCGCCCAAACCGAAATATCGCCCATCAGCGACGCACGGGGTACCGACGCGTACAAACGACTGTTACTATCGCAATTGATCAAGGCACATTTTATCAAACTGTTTCCGGATTTGCAGGTGGAGCAATTAATCTCCGTAGTATGAAGAATATAGATGCGAAAACACATACGCGCGGCGAATCTGTTTACCTGGATGATATCCCGTTGATAGAAGGCACTCTGTTTGGTTGCGCATTTGCTTCGCCGGAGGCGCACGGTATTATTAAAAACCTCGATCTGGGCGAAGCCGAAAAGGTTGAAGGTGTTGTGAAGATATTTACTTACCGCGATATTACCGGCGAAAACCAGATAGGAGGCATTGTGCCCGACGAACCACTGTTGGCTGAGCACCATGTTGATTTTTGCGGTATGCCGGTTGCCTTTGTAGTTGCCCGCACCGACGAAGCGGCACGGCATGCAGTAAAAAAAATAAAAATAGAGATTGATCCGCTACCGGTGATAACCGATCCGCGCGAGGCTCATAAACTCGGGCAACTCATCGTTCCGCCGCGCACGCACACTTTGGGCGATACGCAATCCGTATGGCAACAATGCAGATACATTTTTGAGGGCGTTGCCGATAGTAACGGGCAAGAGCATTTATACATTGAAACGCAGGGCGCTTATGCCATTCCGCAAGAGAATGGCGCCATTAAGGTATATTCGTCTACTCAAAGTCCGCGCGCTACACAGGCGGCTTCGTGCAAAGTTATCGGCGTGCAAATGCATCAGTTGGAAGTTGATGTAATACGCCTGGGTGGTGGCTTTGGCGGTAAGGAAGATCAGGCAAATGCCTGGGCGGCCCTGTGTGCTTTGGCAGCACATACATTAAAAAAACCGGTAAAATATTCGCTCGACCGGATGGAAGATATGCGGATGACAGGCAAACGTCACCCTTATTCGTCTGATTTTAAGATAGGTCTGGATAAAAACTATAAAATATTGGCTTACGAGGTTGATTTTTACCAGAACGCCGGTGCTGCGGCTGATCTATCTCCCGCCGTACTGGAGCGTACCCTGTTCCATTGTACCAATACCTATTTTATTCCGAACGTTAAAGCGGTTGCCTACAGTTGCCGCACGCACTTGCCACCTAATACTGCTTTCCGTGGCTTTGGCGGACCCCAAGGTATGTTCGTCATAGAATCGGCCATTGCCAAAGCTGCCGATAAGTTGGGCATTCCTGCATCGGTTATTCAAAAAGCCAACCTTAATAAAACCGGCGATGCGTTCCCTTACGGCCAACTGGCAGTAAGTGAGGCCGAGCGTTGCTGGAATAAGGCGGTGGATAAATTCAATATTGAGCGTATTATCAAAGAGACTGATCATTTTAACAAAACCAGCAGGCTGCACAAAAAAGGCATTGCCTTTATGCCAATATGTTTCGGCATATCGTTCACCAATACGATGATGAACCAGGGCCGGGCGCTGGTGCATGTGTATACCGATGGTAGCGTGAGTGTTAGTACAGGCGCCATAGAAATGGGGCAAGGCGTTAACACCAAAATGCTGCAGGTAGCATCGCATGTATTCGGTATAAAACCGGAGATGATTAAGCTGCAAAGTACCAGCACCAGCCGTATTGCCAATTCATCACCATCTGCTGCCAGCGCCACTGCCGATCTTAACGGCAAAGCCACCTATATGGCCTGCAAAGCCATTGCCGAAAGAATGATTAAAAATGCTGCCGAAGAGATGCACGTTGATGAAAGTGCTATCACCTTAAAAGATGAGCAGGTTTTAGTAAACGGCGAACCTAGCGGAATGAACTGGAAAATGTTAGTAATGTCGGCATTTTTAAAGCGGGTAAGTTTATCCGAACATGCACATTATGCCACCCCCGAAATTCATTACGATAAATTGAAAGAAAAGGGCCACCCATTTGCCTATCATGTTTACGGCACGGCTATTACACAGGTGACTGTCGACTGTCTGCGAGGGACGTACGAAATTGATGCCGTAAAGGTTGTTCATGATTTTGGACATAGCATGAACCCGCTGATCGATCGCGGCCAAATTGAAGGCGGCATAGTTCAGGGTATAGGCTGGATGACAATGGAAGAACTGATATACGATAAAGAGGGTAAGCTAAAATCGAATGCACTATCAACGTATAAAGTACCGGATATTTACTCCGTACCCAAGATATTGGATATCGACTTTTTGGATAACGACAAGGATAACCTGGCCATTTTTCGTTCAAAAGCAGTTGGCGAGCCGCCTTTAATGTATGGTATTGGCACTTATTTCGCTCTGCGTAATGCCATCAAAGCGTTCAACCCATCGGCACAAATGCCGTTCGACGCGCCAATGACACCCGAAAAAACCTTAATGGCACTATATTCACAATCACTGCAAGCAACCCAGGAGAAGAATGATGAAACAGCAAGCAGCCTGGAAACTAATCATCGATAGCCTGACGAGGCGGGTGCCGGTAATGCTGCTCTATGTATTAGATAGCAAGGGTAGCAGCCCGGGCCGTAGAGGTTTTTTTATGGCAGTAAATGCCTGCGGCAATATGGAAGGCTCGATAGGTGGCGGCATTATGGAGCATAAATTTGTGGAGATGGCGAAAGAAAAGCTCACTCAAAATGGCCATACGCTCGTCATTAAGCAACAGATACACGATAAAAAGGCCGCGAAAAACCAGAGCGGTATGATTTGCTCGGGCGAGCAGATCATATGCTTATACCAGGTAAAGGCCGAAGATAACACTACTATTCAAAACATAGTAAACAGTTTAGCGCAAAACAAAAACGGCTTTTTAACACTCTCGCCGAAGGGCATCAATTTTAAAAATGAAGCAACCGGTTATGATGATCTGTTTATCATGAAATCTGAGGCAGATTGGCTTTACCAGGAAATAACCGGCTATCGTCATCATGTCTACATCATCGGTGGCGGTCATTGTGCCTTGCAGCTTTCGCGGCTGATGAGCATCCTGGGATTTTATGTGCACGTTTACGAGGACAGGCCGGAGTTAAATACCCTGCAACAAAACGAATACGCTAACGAAAAAACGTTGGTTAAGGATTATAATGAGTTAACAGATCTGATCGGCTCGGGAATGAATAATTACGTAGTGTTAATGAGTTGGGGATATCGTACGGATGATATCGCGTTCAGGGCATTGATCGGTAAGGATTTTAAATATTTGGGGATATTGGGCAGCAGGAAAAAGATCAAAAAAATGTTTGCTGATTATCGTGAAACAGGCATAACCCAAGAAAAGTTAAAAAGCATCTGCTCACCTATCGGCATCCAAATTAAAAGCCAAACGCCCGAGGAGATTGCGGTAAGCATAGCAGCACAAATAATAAAAGTAAAAAACGCGGCGCTGTAACCTATTCAGGCAGTTTTTTATTATATTAAGAATTTATTTTTTACGATGCATTTAACACCACGAGAATCGGAAAAACTATTGTTATTTCTGGCCGGCGAACTGGCCGAAAAACGCCGCGCGCGCGGACTAAAATTAAATTATCCCGAGGCGATAGCGCTCATCAGCAGCAACCTGCAGGAAGCCGCCCGCGATGGTAAATCGGTTGCCGAACTGATGCAGTACGGCGCAACCATTTTAACCCGTGACGACGTGATGGAAGGCATCCCCGAAATGATACACGAAATCCAGATCGAGGCTACTTTCCCGGATGGCACCAAGCTGGTTACCGTGCACGATCCGATAAGGTAAGGCCCCCGGCCCCTAAAGGGGAAGCAAAATATCCTAAATAAATAATTGTAAGATGGCAAGTACAGACAAAAATAACTATGCAGATAAAGTTCCTCCTTTAGGGGGCGGGAGGAGCTATCCCGGCGAATACATCCTCAAACCCGACCCCATCCAGTGCAACGCGGGCCGCGTAACCGTTAACCTCACTGTAGTAAACACTGGCGACAGGCCCGTGCAGGTTGGCTCGCATTATCACTTTTTCGAAGTGAACAAACAACTGGAGTTCGATCGTGAGCAAGCCTTCGGTATGCGCCTCAATATCGCGGCGGGTACTGCCGTCAGGTTCGAACCGGGCGAGGAAAAAGATGTAACCTTAACCACCTTCGGCGGCAACAGGCATATCTACGGCTTTAACAATCTGGCAAACGGCGATACCATGTCGGCTGCCGTAAAAACCGCGGCAATGGAAAAATTATCGTCGCAAGGCTTCAAAAACAAAAAGGCATGAGTTTAAGCATCAACCGTATTAAATACGCCAACATGTTTGGCCCTACTACCGGCGATAAAGTTCGCCTGGGTGATACTGACCTCATCATCGAAATCGAAAAAGATTTTACTGTTTACGGAGATGAGGGCAAATTTGGCGGCGGGAAAACCATCCGCGATGGCATGGCGCAATCGGCAACCAAAATGCGCGCCGATAACGTGCTCGATTTTGTGATCACCAGCGTAATGATCATCGATCACTGGGGAATCGTCAAAGCCGATATCGGTATTAAAGATGGCAAGATCGTTGGAATAGGCAAAGCCGGTAACCCGGATACGATGGACGGCGTAACGCCCAATATGATAATCGGTGCATCCACCGAGGTACACGGCGGCGCCGGTTTGATAGCCACGGCGGGCGGCATCGATACGCACATCCATTTCATCTGCCCGCAGCAGATCGATCATGCGCTATTCAGCGGCATTACCACCATGATCGGCGGCGGCACCGGCCCGGCCGACGGTACCAATGCTACTACCGTTACCCCCGGCGCCTGGCACATCGAAAAAATGCTGCAGGCTGCTGATGCCTTCCCCATGAACCTCGGCTTTTTCGGCAAAGGCAATTGCGCCGAAACCGCTCCGCTTGAAGAACAAATAGAAGCCGGCGCGTTAGGCCTGAAAATCCATGAAGACTGGGGCTCTACCCCAGCCGTGATCGATGCCTCGCTAAAAATTGCCGACCAGTACGATGTACAGGTAGCCATCCATACCGACACCCTGAACGAAGCCGGTTTTCTGGAAGATACGATCAAAGCCATCGATGGCCGCGTTATCCATACCTTTCATACCGAAGGTGCAGGCGGTGGTCATGCGCCCGATATCATTAAGGCGGCTATGTATCCCAACATCCTGCCGTCGTCAACCAACCCCACGCGCCCCTACACCCAAAACACCATCGACGAGCACCTGGACATGCTGATGGTTTGCCATCACCTCGATAAATCGGTGCCCGAGGATGTGGCCTTCGCTGATTCGCGCATCAGGCCCGAAACTATTGCCGCCGAAGATATTTTACACGATATGGGCGTATTCAGCATGATGAGTTCCGATTCGCAAGCCATGGGCCGCGTTGCCGAAGTGATTACCCGTACCTGGCAAACGGCTGATAAAATGAAAAAGCAGCGCGGCTTTTTACCCGAAGATAAGGAAAATGATAACTACCGTGTAAAACGTTATGTGGCCAAATACACTATTAACCCGGCCATTAGTCATGGTATTTCAGATTACGTAGGTTCAATCGAACCTGGCAAAATCGCCGACCTGGTGTTATGGAAACCTGCCATGTTTGGCGCCAAACCCGAAATGATCATCAAGGGCGGCATGATTATCGCTGCCCGCATGGGCGACCCTAATGCTTCTATCCCAACGCCCCAGCCGGTAATTTATCGCCACATGTTTGGCGCGCATGGTAAAGCGTTGTTTAAAACCTGCGCTACCTTTGTTTCGCAGGTTTCGCTGGATAAAAACCGGATACAGCAATACGGTTTGGAGAAAATGGTGTTGCCCGTAAAAAACTGCCGCAGCATTGGTAAAAAAGATTTGATCCATAACAACGCCACACCGCAGATAGATGTAAACCCCGAAAATTACGAGGTGAAGGTTGATGGCGTGCACATCACCTGTGAACCGGTTTCGATAGTACCGCTGGCGCAAAGGTATTTTTTGTTTTAACCCCTGTCTGCTTAAGGAGGGGTAACGAGTTTGATGATATTTAAAATGCTGATTCAAAAAAAAATAGGAAATATTGAAAGTGTAGATGTTGCCAACCGCGCTATCGATTGGCTGCCGCTGGAATGGTTTGAGGCAAAAAAGCGTATCATGCATAAACGCAGCCAGGCAGGTGTTGAGGTCGCCATCAGGTTTTTAGGCGGCGGGCAAAATTTAACGCAGGGCGATATTTTATTTGCCGATACTCAAACCATCATTGCGGTGGATATTCTGCCTTGCGAGGTCGCCATTATCCGACCAAAAAATATGTTCGAAATGGCTTCCGTTTGTTACGAAATCGGCAACAAGCATTTGCCTTTGTTTTATGAGAATGACGAGGTATTGGTAGCTTTCGAAGCGCCATTGTTCCGTTTGCTGGCCGCATCGGGTTACGAAGTTGAGCAAGGCTATCGCAGGCTCATCAACCCGCTAAAAACCACCGTAGCCGCGCACGGGCACAACAGCACTTCGGATGAAACCCTGTTCTCCAAAATTATGAAATTAACCACTCCGCGAACATGAGTGCCGAATTGTTAAGCCTGCTCCAATTATCTGATCCCACTCTGCCCGTTGGCGGGTTTTCGCATTCGGCCGGATTGGAAACCTATGTGCAGCAGGGTATTGTAAAAGACACCACATCGGCCAAAGCCTTTGTAACCGAAATGCTCACGCAAAACCTGCAGTATACCGATGCCGCACTGGTTTCGTTAAGTTATGATGCCGTAAAAGCTCAAGATATTGAACAGATACTAACTTTGGATGCCGAATGCAACGCCGTAAAACTCCCCCGCGAAATGCGCCAGGGAAGCCAAAAATTAGGCACGCGCCTGCTCAAAATATTCCAGGAATTTTGCGATGATGACTTGTTGAATCAATACAAAAAAAACATCGGCCAAAAGCAAGCCGATGGTCATTACTGCATTGCCTTCGGCCTGATCGCGGCCATCCAAAACATCCCCAAACGCGAAACTTTAACAGGATTTTATTACAACGCAGCCATGGGCATGATCACCAACAGCGTAAAACTGATACCCCTGGGCCAGCAGGAAGGACAAAAATTACTATTCAGCATCAAACCCCTTATCAACAACCTGGCAGAAAGATCCATGAATCCCGATAGGGACTTGGTCGGTCTTTGCTGTACCGGCTTCGATATCCGCAGCATGCAGCACGAGGATTTATATTCGAGGTTATATATGTCATAAAAGAAAATGAAAAATACCTACAATTTCCCCCCTGCTCTCCGTGCGTCATTGCGAGGTACGAAGCAATCTATATGCGATACAGAGCGACTTTCAAAGCAGATCTGCCTATGTAGAGATTGCCTCGTACCTCGCAATGACGCTTAATTATTATAACAATGGCAGAAAGAAACTACATCAAAATAGGCGTGGCCGGTCCGGTAGGCTCAGGCAAAACGGCGCTTATCGAACGCTTGTCGCGCCAAATGTCCGGCAAATACAGTATTGGCGTTATTACCAACGATATTTATACCCGCGAGGATGCCGACTTTTTAACACAGAATAGCCTGCTTCCACCCGAACGTATCATCGGTGTGGAAACCGGGGGCTGCCCGCACACCGCCATCCGCGAGGATGCCAGCATGAACCTCGAAGCCGTCGACGAAATGGCCGCGCGTTTTCCGGATGTGCAGATCATCTTTATCGAAAGCGGCGGCGATAACCTCTCGGCCACCTTTAGCCCCGATCTGGCCGACATCACCATTTTTGTGATCGATGTGGCCGAAGGCGATAAGATCCCGCGCAAAGGCGGCCCGGGCATTACCCGCAGCGATCTTCTGGTGATCAACAAGATCGACCTTGCCCCCTATGTACATGCTGATTTAGGTGTAATGGAGCGCGATGCCAAACTGATGCGCAAAGGCGCGCCTTTTGTTTTCACCAACCTGATGAGCCTGCATGGGCTCGACACTGTTATCGGTTGGATAGAAAAATATGGATTGATGGCCGAAGTAGCCGAACCCGAACTGATACGATGATTGCCGAACTGCACATAGAAACCAAGCTACGCGATGGCTGCACACACTTAAAAAAAGTGTATGCTACACCGCCATTTAAGATTGCCAACGTGCGCGAGGACAGGAACGACCCGCTTTTGCAATTGATGCTGATGAGCTCATCGCCAGGCATATTGGATGGAGATGAATACCGGATCAAAGTAGATGTTGCGGCACATTGTGAGCTTGAACTGCAAACGCAATCGTACCAGCGCATTTTTACCATGCACAACAGCGCCATGCAGTACATCCATGTGCAAATGGGCGAAGGTTCATCATTTTGCTATTTGCCGCATCCATCCGTTCCGCACGATGCGTCCAATTTTAAATCGCACAACAGAATATTTTTGTCGGATGATTGCAGTTTACTTTGGGGCGAGGTTTTAACCTGCGGACGAAAGCTCAACGGCGAAGTCTTCCTGTTTTCGAAATACCATAATCTGACTGAGATTTATCTGGCGGGGAAACTGATCATCAAAGAGAATTTGCTGATGATCCCAAGGCAGATCAATGTAAACACCATCGGTCAGTTAGAAGGCTACACCCATCAGGCCAGCCTGATCTGGCTAAACCCAAACGCAGATCCTAAAAAACTAAAGGAGCAACTAAATCAATACCTATCAGCGCAAGACCATCTCGAATATGGTATTACAGAAGCGCCTAAAAACGGTATCATCGTACGTCTGCTCGGGCAAAAAGGCGAACAGCTGCATAACTGTTTAAAGGCCATGTCGCTTATCATCAAATCCAAAATCCCGGCCCATGCATAACGAGTTAATTCTGCTGCTATTCACAGCCGTTACTATCAGTTGTATTCATACCTTCAGCGGGCCCGATCATTACCTGCCTTTTGTGGCTTTATCGCGCTCAAAAGGCTGGTCGAGGCCGCGAGTTATTATGTGGACGGTGGTTTGCGGCATCGGGCACGTAAGCAGTTCGGTTTTGTTAGGTTTAATAGGGATAGCCGCAGGCTTTTCGCTTTCAAAACTAAGTTGGTTCGAGGGCATACGCGGCGGACTTGCGGCATGGGCGTTGCTTTTATTTGGTGTGGGATACACTTTATGGGGGGTATACCAAGCCAAACTTAACAAGCCGCATAAACATTTTGATATTTACGACGATGGCTCAATGTATGTGTATCAGCATCAGCATGGCGAAGCTGTAGCGTCTAAAGATCGCTACCCGGTTACTCCATGGGTAATGTTCTTCATTTTCGCTATGGGGCCAAGCGAGCCAATGATCCCCTTGCTTTCTTACCCCGCTGCGCAACATTCGTTGTTCGGTGTCATCTCCATGGTTATCGTTTATATAGCTGCCACCGTAGCCACCATGGTATTGATGGTCATCCTGGGCTTATATGGTATTTCCTTTTTTAAAACCAGCAAAATTGAGCGTTATGTACATGCCCTTGGCGGATTGACCATTTTAATTTGCGGTTGCGGCATGGTATTTTTAGGATGGTAGCAGGGTCAGATCGGAATATTTCAGTGCCTGTTATTTCTATCCCCTTACTATCGTACCGGTAATGTATCCGTACGGCTCATCAGTAGCCATAAATATCTCATTCTTGTTTTCCATTCCAAACTGCTCGAGGTTAAAAGGAATGTGATGTTTGTTTGGCATAATCAGGCTGATTTCTTTCACTTTATCATTCGCTTTCAACACTTCCTCACCCATAGCATACAAAGTTTGCTGCACCGAAAGGCTCTTGTGGTGGGCGAAGGTTTTCAGCAGCGTTTCGCGGATGTCAGTAAAAGTCACGGTATAATCAATATTAGCATCGTTATACTCCCATTCGGTTTCGCATTGGGTAGCCAGTATACGGTCGGTGGTTTCTTTAAGCGAGGTATAAGGCTCCTTAATATAACCTACAAAACCCGAGTCGGTGGTTTTTAAAATCAGCAGATCTTTAATGCCCGATTTTACTTTGGTGCCGTTGATGGTTTTAACAATTGTAGTGGTGTGCTTTTCGTTACCGCCACCAATGTAGGCATGCGGATGTGTGTTACCATCAAACACCATTTGTTTATACGAATGTTCCTCAATATCTACCGTAACCACCGATACCTGCGGGTTATGAGCCATAAAAAAATCGGCCAGGTAAATAGCAAAAGCTTCAATGCTGCCGGTAAAATGCTCTTTGGCTAAAATGTACACTGTATTTTTCTGGGTATCGGTAGCCAATATCTTCGAGTTATCACCTAGTGTATGTGCAGTTTCAAAATCGCCCTGGAGGGATACATTTACAGATATTTGTCTGAATTCGTGATGATCCTTATGGCGGATGATCTTCGATAGGTTTACCGCGTTTTTGCCATACGCATTTTTACCCAGTTTGATGTTCATTACTTTTTGTTTTGATAATTATTAAAGATTTACCAAATTAGAAAAATTCTATCATTTTTGCATTTAAATAATTAAAAACTGCAGATTTTTTATAAATGACGCAAGTAGCTATAAGATCTACAAATATCATTCTGCCAGGGCGAGCCGTAAAAGGCATCGTTCTGATCGGCAATGGAGTGATACAGGATATCCTGCCTTATGATGCAGCTCTATCCACTCAGCTTCATGATGTGGGTAATAAAGTCGTAATGCCCGGTGTAATCGATCCGCATGTACACATTAACGAGCCTGGCCGCACGGATTGGGAAGGTTTTAATACCGCTACCCGCGCCGCCATTGCCGGTGGACTGACTACCTTAGTAGATATGCCGCTTAATTCGGCGCCAGTTACTACCACCGTTGCCGCTTTTGAAGAAAAACTGCAGGCCGCCAAAGGACAGTTGCATACCAATGTTGGCTTTTGGGGCGGCGTCATTCCGGGTAACGCCAACGAGATAGAACCGCTCATCAAAAAAGGGGTATTAGGTTTTAAAGCTTTTTTAACGCATTCAGGTATCAACGATTTCCCGAATGCCAGCGAGGCTGATTTGCGGAAAGCTATGCCCATTATCGCCAGGTATAATTTGCCACTGTTGGTACACTGCGAACTTACCGACGATTTTAAGCCGGAGCATTGGGAGGCACAATCATATACAGATTATCTGTTATCGCGTCCAAAATATTGGGAAGATGACGCAATAAACCTGATGATCAAACTTTGCGCCGAATACAATTGCCGCGTGCATATCGTACACCTCTCATCGGCCAACAGCCTCGCTGCGATTGCGAAAGCAAAGCAGCAAGGCCTGCCTTTAACAGTTGAAACCGGTCAGCATTACCTGTTTTTTAACGCAGAGGGCATTGCTGACGGACAAACACAATTTAAATGCGCGCCCCCCATCCGCGAAAAAGCCAATAATGATCAGCTTTGGGATGCTTTGAAAAGCGGCATCATCGATTTTGTTGCCACCGACCATTCGCCTGCCCCACCCGATTTGAAACAGATAGATACCGGCGACTTTAAAAAAGCCTGGGGCGGCATTGCTTCGTTACAGTTTGCCCTGCCTGTGTTATGGACAGCCGCTAAACAACGCGGTTTTTTACCCACAGATATGGCCAAATGGCTAAGCGAGAACCCTGCAAAACTAATCGGCCGGCAAAATAAAAAAGGTAAAATAGCTGCCGGTTATGATGCTGATTTTGTAATATGGGATGCCGATAAAATTTTCACACTTACAGCCGGCCACATACAGCACAAACATAAAGTTACGCCATATCTCGACCGCGACTTATATGGCGTAGTAAACGAGACATGGTTAGGGGGCGTTAAAGTTTTTGATAATGGTATATTTACGCAACTGAACCAGGGCCAACCGATATTGAACCATGAGTAACTACCTTCAACGCGCCCAAAAGGTATTTGATCGTATAAACCAGCTTGCCGCCATCAGCGAGCAGGCTACAGGTATTACACGTACTTTTGGCACGCCCGAATTTTTGCAGGGAAGCGCTTTGGTTTCCGGCTGGATGCACGATGCAGGTTTGCAAACCCGTATGGATAACATCGGCAATGTTCGCGGCAGATTGCTGAGTAAAAATCCCGGTGCCAAAACATTCGTTATCGCCTCACATATCGATACGGTAATAAATGCAGGGCGGTTTGACGGGCCGCTTGGAGTTATCCTTGGCCTCGATCTTCTGGAACAACTCATCATCAATAAAACTGAACTGCCTTTCCATATCGAACTCATCGCTTTCAGCGATGAGGAAGGGGTTCGTTTTCATACCACATATTTAGGTAGCAAGGTGGTAGCTGGCACGTTTGATAATTCATTTTTAGATAGAACGGACAAAACAGGCACAACACTGAAACAAGTAGTACAAAGTTTAGGCAGCAATATCGATCTGCTTACTGCGGACGCTATCCCTGTTAACGAACTGCTGGGCTATTTTGAGGTACACATCGAGCAAGGTCCGGTTCTGTGGCAAAGTAAAATACCGGTAGCTGTAGTTACGGCCATCGCCGGGCAAAAACGAATCGAAATCACTCTTACCGGCATGACCGGTCATGCCGGTACCGTGCCCATGGCTATACGCAACGATGCGCTTACCTGTGCCGCTGAGTTTGTTTTGGCAGCCGAAAAACTAGGTAAAGAAAATAAGGATCGCTTGGTTGTTACCGTAGGCAAGCTCGATATCGATGGTTCGGCCAGCAATGTGATACCGGGTAAAGTGTTATGCAGTTTGGATGTACGCAGCCCGGATGAGCGCTATTTGGATATCGCCTATCAACAACTAAAAGATAGCTGTACCAAAATATGCAGCGAACGTAAAATACAGTTAAACTGGAACCTTGTACAACAAACCAAACCGGTTGTTTGTGATAGCGGATTGAATGTCTTACTGAAGCAAGCTATCAATAAATCCAACATCGAATTGATTGAGCTGGTAAGCGGCGCCGGGCACGATGCCGTGCCTATTTCGGCAGTAGCGCCGGTAAGTATGCTTTTTGTGCGATGTTTTGAAGGCATCAGCCATAACCCGCTTGAAAATGCCGAACTTGCAGATGTGGCCGCGGCTATCGAAGTATCCGACAGATTTTTAGAAGAATTAATAAAGAAACACCTATAATACAATGGAGATATCAGCATTAACACGCAGTGTAGTAAAGCGCAACCATGCCGTTATAGCGCCCGATGGTTACATCAACAGCAATGTACCAGGCTGGACAAACTGCACCGTGAACGTTATTATTAATGAACAAATGGGCGCAAATCTTTGCCAAACGCTCATTACCGCACAAAGGGGCTGCGAGCTAAAGGGCAGCAATAAAGCATCACAAATATTTTTTTATGTGATTGAAGGCAGCGCCACAGCATCGGCCGGGGGCAAAACCCAAGCCCTTACCAAAGGTCAGTTTGTGTATGTGCCTGTCGAAACCGATTATCATTTCACTAACATCGCCGAAGGCACACAGTTACTCACCTTCCATAAAGTATACGAGCACCTGGAAGGTTATAACGCGCCGGGTGTAATATTTGATGATCAGGCCAACCACGAGGGTCCGATCTATATGGATGATGAAGCTTTGCGCATACAGGTGCTTCTGCCTGCCGATCTGGAGTTCGATATGGCCGTAAACATCTTCACCTACCAAACCGGCGGTAACCTGCCAATGGTAGAAACCCATATTATGGAGCACGGCCTGATGTACCTGCAGGGGCAGGGCATTTACATGCTCGACCATGAATGGTACCCTGTTAAAAAAGGCGATTCGATATGGATGGCGCCTTATTGTCAGCAGTGGTTTACCGCTATGGGTAAAGAACCTGCCGTATATATCTATTACAAAAACGTTAACCGTTTCCCCACAACGATATGACCATCGCCGAATTTGATCATCTGCCCGATACCGAAAAACGCAAGGCACTTTTTAAATGCTGCGGATCTACCAATTGGGTAAACAAAATGATGGCAGTTTTACCTGCCGAAGATCTGATCGATCTGCTGCAGGATGCCGATGAACAATGGCTGCAATGCAACGAACAGGATTGGCTGGAAGCATTCGGCCATCATCCAAAGATTGGCGACAAGTGGGCATTAAAGGAAAAATTCGCTTCTACAGCCGCCTGGGCCTCGGGCGAGCAATCGGGTGTAAATCTGGCCAGCGACGAAGTGATCGACGCCCTGGCCAAAGGCAACGATGATTACTTTAATAAGTTCGGGTTTATATTTATTGTGTGCGCAACGGGTAAGTCGGCCGATGAAATGTTGGCGTTATTAAACGCGCGCTTGCCTAACGATCGCGATACCGAAATGCGTGTCGCCGCCGAAGAACAAGGCAAGATAACCGCCGTCCGCTTAAATAAATTATTCGCATGAGCCAGATAACCACACATATTTTAGATACTACACTCGGTAAACCAGCCCAGGGCGTAACCATCATCCTGTACCGGCATGATTGGGATCAGTGGCAAAGGCTGGCCGAAGGCCAAACCAATGCCGATGGCCGTATTACTAACCTGCTACGCCAGAACGAGGTATTACCCGCCGGCAATTACAAAATGTATTTTGATACCGGCGTTTATTTCAACACACTTGGCGTGGCGGCGTTTTATCCTTTCGTAGAGATTGTTTTTACCATTGCCGGCGATGGACAGCATTATCATGTACCACTATTATTAAACCCCTTTGGGTATTCAACATACCGCGGCTCGTGATGCGGGCCCGACAATTTATAACCGATATGAAACTTAGCATCCCAGAAACCGATAAAGATCAATTGCTCGGCGAGCTACAAAAAGCAAACATCGAGTTCCAGAAAAAATATCCGGGCGATAAGCCTGATCGCCAACCGGTACATACAGTTTATGGAGGCGCCAACCTGTTCAAAAGCGACACAACAGTGCGCATGGGCGAAGTTGCCCTGCGTAACCTGCAAACCTACGCGCCCAACTTTGTTACGTTGGCTAAAGTATTAAAGCTGGATGGATACGAGCACTTGCCTCATCTGGAAAAAGATATAGCCGCCCTGACTAAAAAACTCGACGGTATGAGCGAAGCCGAACGCAAATGCGAGGCGGCCTGGCTGTCGTACTCGGTTTACAATAAAATCGTTAAAAAACTACAAGCCGAGGCGGTTGAAGATTTCCGCATCGACTTTGAGGATGGCTTTGGTAACCGCCCAAATGATGAGGAAGATGCCACTGCTGTAAATGCGGCAAAAGAGCTAGCGTTGGGAATGAAAAACAAAACCATATCCCCTTTTATCGGCATTCGCATCAAACCCTTTACTGAGGATTTAAAAGCCCGTGGCGTACGTACGCTGGATATCTTTTTGACTACCTTATTCGAAGAGACCGGTGGCAAACTGCCCAATAATTTTGTGGTGATGCTGCCTAAAGTAACCATCCCCGAACAGGTGCTAACGATGGTGCGTTTATTCGAAATACTGGAGAAGAAAAACAACCTGCAACCTGGCACATTGAAAATGGAAACCATGGTTGAAGCTACCCAGATCGTGATGGACGATGAGGGCCGTAACCCACTGTTCCGCATCATCAAAGCCAGCGATGGCCGTTGTATCGCCGCACATTTCGGCACGTACGACTACACCGCTTCTGCCGGCATCACCGCCAAATACCAAACTATGGCGCATTCTGTTTGCGATTTTGCCCATCATATGACCAAAGTTGCCTTGGGCGGCACAGGCATTTTCCTGTCCGACGGAGCTACCAACGTCATCCCCATCGGCCCGCACCGCGGTGATAACCTGACTTTTGAGCAACTAAAAGAAAACCGGGAATCGGTGCACCATGCCTGGCGGATAGGCTACGGACATACCATGCACTCATTAATTAACGGTTTATACCAGGGTTGGGACCTGAACCCCGCGCACTTGCCAATGCGTTACGCAGCTACCTATAACTTTTTTTTAAGCAGCTACGAAGACGCGGTATTTCGCTTAAAAACCTTTGTTGAGCGGGCAGCGATATCAACTCTTACCGGAGATATCTTTGATGACGCTGCCACCGGACAAGGTTTATTAAACTTCTTTTTGAAAGCAATGAATTGTGGAGCCATCACCGAAGAAGAAGCTTTGGCAACCGGGTTAACGTTAGATGAGATCAGAAGCCGATCGTTTTACAGGATATTGGAAGGAAGGAGAAATAAAGATTAAAATCCATAAGTGACGCGAAACCAGAGGTCATATCACTCCATTAAATTAAATATTGAGCATTTTTTACTGGTGAGATTAATCCTCCAAAAAGTTCGGGATTTAGTGAGTTTCTCCTACCAAACAATAGGGCGTAGTAAATCAACTATGCCCTATGTTATTTAAGATACCTCTGCCCTAAATGAGCAATATAAAAAAAATATTGAGTCAATTCGCCGTAATTAAAGGTTGGTCATATCACTGATAAAAACATCGTAAATGGTCCCCTTTTCATAAGTCTTATTTATCAAAAAAATTACCTAGATCAAAACATATAATATACGTTAAAAAAACAACATGAAACTTATTTAGCTTATATTACGTAAACATTTGCATATAAAGCAATAAACTATCTAAATTGCTATCGTTTTAGTAAACCCAATTACACCCTAATAATAATGAACGAAGTAAACACCTCCGTGTTGGTTATTGACGATGAAGAAATGGTTAGAGACAACATCGCAGATATCCTTATTCCACACAAACAATCCGCCGAAAATTTAGAAATCAGCAACGCTGCAAGCGTATTGTTTGATGAACCAACCCCTATACTTGCACCCCGCACCAGCAACATTCCTATTTTTACCGTTGATAAGGCATCTAACGGGATGGAAGGTGTTAAAAAGATACAGGATGCTATAAAAGCCGGCCACCCTTACGCTGTTATTTTTTTAGACATGCGAATGCCAGGCTGGAGCGGCCTGGAAACCGCTATCGAAATCAGGAAATACGACAGCAAAGCCGAGATAATTTTTATTACCGCTTACAGCGATACATCTATCGACCAGATAGTTGAGCAGGCCGGCCAAAACGTAGGTTACCATTGCAAGCCTTACGCCAGCGAAGAAATAGTTCAGCTGGCTACCAAAGCCGTAACCGATTATAACAAGCTGCGAAACTTAGAGCAGTTGATGGAATCTATTTCATCCATCGGCTTAAATAAGCATCAGCTTGCTTCTCTGCTAAAAAACATCCTCGATCAACTGGCAACTTCGTTGGATACCGACATGGCGTTAATAGGGAAACTGCATGATGACATGACCTACGAAAAAATACTATCGATAGGTGCGATGGAAGAAAGGGTTAACCTTGATGAACTGATAACGCGGATTAAAAACACTAAGATTGCTAAAGATGAAGTAGCACAAATTGATGAACTGGTAATGGCCCGCCTTGATCATTATTCTGTTTTTGCCGTGCTTAAAAAGCAGGAAAGGCTGAAGGTTGAAAAAATGTACCTGTTAAAGCTTTTTATTCAGAATGCCGCGCAAGCCATCCGCAATGTCGAACTGTATGAAAAACTCTTACAAAAAGAAAAGCTATCCGCCGTTGGTAGTGCCGTTGGTATGGTAATGCACGATCTGCGTTCGCCTATCAAAAATATAACACTGATAACCAACCTGATGCGCGAAGACGGAAACACAAGTGAACTATTGGATCTGATCGATCAATCGGCCGAGCAGGCCTCTGAAATTTTTGACGATTTTTTAGACTTTATTAATCAAACCCCTGTTAAAAAATATCCGGTAAGTATTGATAAAGTTGTTGACGAAGCCATAGCACAAACTGAATCGCACGAGGGGATACGTAATATTATTATCCACAAAAACGTACCCGAAAAATTGATAGCCCACGGCGACGAAAGTAAGCTGCGCCGCGCTGTAAGTAATATAGTGAACAATGCTGCAGATGTACTGAACGACCTTAAAATCCATGGAGCTTACATTGATATTACCGCAAAGCAGGAAGGTAACCATGTGCTGCTGATCATTACCGATAATGGCCCTGGCATACCTGCCGAAATAACAAAAACGCTTTTTGAGCCATTTGTAACCAAGCAAAAGAACGGCGGCACCGGTTTGGGGCTGGCTATAGTAAAGCAATTTATTAACGCGCATGGTGGCGAAATATGGGTTGAAAATGCTCCGGGCGCAGTGTTTACCATCAGGTTGCCATTATAAATATTTGCTAAACTTAACCATTGCTTTAACACGTATCATATTTATATGCCTCAAAACTGTATACGCTTAGCGGCCCGTTTTAAAATCTACTGGGCTGCTATCTGTTTAGTGTGGATGCTACTACCCGTAACAGGTGTTTGCCAGGCCCCTAACCTTAAATTTAAGCGTATAACTACCGAGCAAGGTTTGTCGCACAGCGATGTAGATGCCATATTTCAGGATAGCCGTGGTTTTATGTGGCTGGGCACACGTTATGGTTTAGATAGGTATGACGGGGTAAAAATGACCGTTTACCGTACCGACCTTACCGATAGCACCAGTATAAGCAATAATACCATTCGCAGTATATTTGAAGATCATCTGCACCAATTATGGGTAGGAACAGGCTACGGCTTAAACCGCTTTGATCCGAATACCAACAGGTTTACCCGGTATCTGAATGTTGCGAAAAACAGCAAAAGCATCAGCGCCAACCTGATAACCTGCGTGTTTGAAGACAAACAAAACAACCTTTGGGTAAGTACCAACTCTCAAGGGCTTAACCTGTTCGATTTTAAAACGGGTACATTCATACATTATCGTCACCAAAAAAACAATCCCAACAGCATCAGTACCGATTCGGTTAATTGTATTTACCAGGATAAAAAAGGGATATTATGGGTTGGCACACAAAACGGGCTCGACCAATTTAACCCGGTTACAAAAACCTTTAAACACTTTAACAACCTTAATGATAAATTAAATATACAAGGTAAAAATAACTTTATTATTATAGCAGAAGATAGCGAGGGTAACCTGTGGTTAGGTACAAAAGACAGCGGTGTTGCCTTATTTAACACGAATGCTAAAACGTTCGAGTCGTTTAACCATAATGATCTGCAGGCCTCAAGTTTAGGTAGCGATGTGGTACGGGCTATTATCCACGATAAAAGCGACCGCATCTGGATAGGCTGCAGCAACGGAGGGTTAAACCTGTACGACCCGAAAACAAATTCATTCTTTCATTACCAAAACGACCCTGAAAACCTGTCAAGTCTATCACAAACCACCATTACCTCTCTATTTCAGGATACCCAGAGTAATTTATGGGTGGGTACACATCGTGGCGGCGTTAACCTGTATGCGCCACGCGCCAACGTGTTTAACCTGTACCAGGAAAAATCAGATCCTAGCACTATCAGCTACAGCGATGTAAAAACCTTTTGCCAGGATCATGAAGGCAATGTTTGGGTTGGAACCGATGGCGGCGGCATAAACCTGTTTAACCAGGATAAAAACACATTTAAACGTTATACGTACGATCCTAAAAAACCGGGCTCTATCAGTTCGAATGCGGTGATGGATATTTATGAGGATCATGGTCATAATATTTGGGTAAATACATTTGGTGGTGGGCTAAACCTGTTCGACCCCCAAACCGGGAAATTTACCCATTTTAAACACGACAAGCACGATCCAAGTTCTATCAGCTCAAACTTCGGGCAAAAAAGCTTTGAAGACTCGCAAGGCAATTTATGGATAGGCACCTATTATGCCGGCCTAAACCTGCTGGATGTAAAAACCCGCAAGTTTAAACGCATAATTAACGACCCCGATGGCATTACACATATAACAGGCAATAACATTGTTACCATAAACGAAGATAATGCAGGCAATGTTTGGTTTGGCACTGATGATGGCGGGTTAAATGCCTACAATTTAAAAACCAAACGGTTTACCCACTATTTTAATAAAGAAACTACCAGCCCCGATGTGCGGGTAATTTTTTGCGACAGGCAGGGTCGCGTTTGGGTTGGCCAGTTAGGCTTGTATCTTTTTGATGCAAAGAATAACAAGTTTAACCTGTATACTGATAAGGGTGGCCTGGCAAACGAATTTATAAAAGGTATTACGCAGGATAAATTTGGCAAGCTCTGGATATCCACCAATAAGGGTATCACGCGCTTTAACCCCGACAATCAATCGGTAAAGAAGTTTAATATTTATGACGGGTTACAGGGCCTGGAATACGAACCTAATGCCTACATGCAAACCCGCGATGGCGAGATGTTTTTTGGCGGCACACAGGGGCTTACTACATTTTATCCCGAAAAGATAAAAAACAATCGCTTTATCCCGCCGGTTTATATTACCAGTTTCGAGATATTTAACAAACCGGTTAAACCCGGCGATGACGGCTCGCCGCTAACAAAAGACATCAGCGCTACACAGTATATTAAATTATCTCACAGCCAATCATCAATATCCTTCTCTTTCGCGGCGTTAAACTACGTAACATCCGAAAATAATCAATACGCCTATAAGCTGGAAGGTTTTGATAAAGATTGGGTATCCGCGGATAATACCCGCAAAGCCAGCTACACCAATCTGGACCCTGGCACTTACATATTTAGAGTTAAAGCCTCAAACAATGATGGCACATGGAACGAAAAAGGAACATGGGTTAAAATTGTGGTAACACCTCCATTTTGGTTAACATGGTGGTTCATTGGGTTAACCATATTACTGATAATTGGCAGCGCGTATGCTTACTATCGCCGCAGGATAAACGAGATAAAAAAACAACGCGCACGTTTAGAAAAACAAGTTAAAGAGCGTACTGCCGAGGTAGTATCGAAAGCGGAAGAACTGCAAAGCGCCAATGCCGAGTTAAACCAGCAATCGATAGAACTGAGCAAGCAGGCGGCAGAGCTTAAGCAACTAAACGAAGAAATACAAAAACAAAAAGAGCAGGAGCTTGAAAAAGCGATAGCGCAGGGTAAATTTGAGATCGCGTCGGAAGTATTGCACGATATAGGGAACGCGCTGGTGGGCTTTGGTGCCCATTTAAACCGCATTAACCGCAGCCTCGAAAAAAGCAATATCGATACCATTAAAACCCTGGCTGTATTTTTAAAGGGACAAGAAGAAGCCATAGCAAGTGTATTGGGTGCAAATAAAGCAAACGCGCTGGTTACCATTACCGAAGGCATATCAAAAACGCAAGGCGATAACCAGGTTGAAATAAATGCTTCGATAGGCGAGCTGTTCAATATTATTACCCATATACAAGAGATACTGAACATACAGCGGCAGTTTGTGCGCGGGCATGGCGGCAAACACGAACGGAAGCCAGTTAACCTGATTAATATTATCGATGACTGCCGCTCGATGCTGTTCGCCTCGTTCGATAAACATAAAATAGATTTTAAAATAAATGCAGAGGCCGGGAGCTATATTATAAAAGGCGACCATACCAAGCTGATGCAGGTGATACTGAACGTACTGAAAAACAGTGTTGAAGCTATGGATTTTGCTGAGACAGACAAGCGTATAACCCTGAACCTGAGTACGGATGAAAAAACAATAGAGCTATCGATAACCGATAACGGGCAGGGTTTTGATGAAGAAACCGGTAAACATTTTTTTGAGCGCGGTTTTACTACCAAAAAAACAGGCACAGGCCTGGGCTTATACAATTGCCGATCGATAGTAGAGAGCCACAACGGAACGTTTGAAATAAAAAGCGACGGGCCAGGTAAAGGGGCAATGACTATAATAAGGTTTGCGTTGTAAGAGGCCGGGTATTGGCACATCTGTTCAATCGGTAGTTTTTTCCACTAACGAAAGGCCCTTAGAGATAGCCCAAGGGCCTTTCATGCTATCTTTCTCTCTAAAGAAGCAACAATCACCCTTTTTTCAATAAAAAAATTAACCTATGTGAAAAATCCCCCTAAAAGGGTGAGTAAAACACCTATGTGCTTAGTTTAAATTTGTTATATACAAACACTCGTGGGTTTGTATCATCATTCCCCATCCCCCTTTTCTAACCAATCAGTTTACAATACTACAGTTTTAAGCTGTGTATTGCTTTGCAATACAGTCCATTAAAAATTTCTTTTTACAACCTGTAATTATTAAACAAATCTATCTCATCAAAATGAAAAAACTTGTACTCGTAAGTTTGTGTCTCCTATGGCTTGGTATAGCCCAGGTTTTCGCACAAACCCGTACCATTAGCGGTACGGTCACCGCAAAAGAAGACGGTAGCCCTATACCAGGGGTTAGCGTAATGATTAAAGGCTCCAAAAACGGAGTAGTAACCGGAGCCGATGGAAAATACTCCATCAATGCGCCGTCAGGCTCAACGCTTGTATTCTCGTATATCTCTTATGAAAGCCAGCAAGTAGTGGTGGGCGAAAAAAACACAATAGATGTTGTGCTTACCTTAAACAGCAGGCAGTTAACTGAAGTTGTTGTTACCTCCAATGATATCAGAAGAGAAAAAAGAACCTTAGGCTATTCTGCACCAACGGTAAGGAATCAGGAGTTAACACAGGGCGGTAGTCCAAGTGTACTTACCTCGTTAACTGGCAGGGTGGCAGGTGTCAACATTACATCAACATCAAATACGCCCGGTAGTTCAACCCGTGTTGTGCTTCGTGGTGGTTCGTCCATTACCGGCAACAATCAGGCTTTAATGGTTGTTGATGGCGTCCCTATTGACAATTCAAGTATTGTGGCTTCAAACAGCGTTACTTCAACCGGAGCTCCGAGTAGTTTAGCTGCTGTTGACTTTGGAAACAGGGGCAATGATATTGATCCAAACGATGTAGAATCCGTCACAGTTTTAAAAGGCCCTACAGCAGCGGCTCTGTATGGTTCAAGAGCATCAAACGGCGCTATCATGATCACCACTAAATCGGGAGCAAACCGCGATAAAAAAACAGAGATTACCCTTAGTTCAACAAACACCTTTTCCTCTATCCTGAAATTGCCCGACTGGCAAAATGAATATGGCCAGGGGTATATGTCGGGCTCGGCAACAAGCGCAGGATATGTTACAGGTATAAACGACGCCAGCGACAATTTTAGCTGGGGAGCCCCCTTTGACGGGAAATCGGCGCTCTGGGGGCAGGAAATTGACGGCGTTACCCAAAGTAAACCATACGCTGCCCTGCCAAATAACATAAAAGATTTCTTTACCACCGGTTTTGCCACCGATAATAATATTGGTATTTCATCGGGTAATGATAAAAGCAGCTTTTATTTAGCTTTAAACGCCTTAAATTCTAACAGTATATTCCCGGGTGATAAAGACACCTATAATAAATATGGCGTAAGGTTTAATGGTAAAACTGTGCTTGCCAACAATTTTACCGCAACAATCAATTTCGATTACAATAAAATACAGAGCAATCAACCCGCCGGCGGACAAAACGCGAACGGGATCTGGCTGCAATTAATGCAAACACCAAGAGATATTCCTATTAATACTATGGGGGATCTGACCAATAAGTTTAACGGATATAATCCGATCACTAATTTGTATGGTTTTTATGGCGCTTTTGCATTAAACCCTTATTGGATCCTTCAAAACTTCACCAATCTCGATGATGTTAACCGTATTACCGGCGCCGTTAATTTAAATTATAAACCTGTTAGCTGGTTAAATATAGTTGAACGCGTAGGTGCCGATTCGTACTCAGACCGGAGGAAGCTTATTTCGCCTAAATACAATTTCGATCCTGCCGACGAATCTGGAAGCGGGCTTTGGGGGCCGGTTGTTAACAACGGATCTTACGAAGTAGATCAATTCAATGTAAACGAAGTGGTTCACGACCTGATGATCACTGCCACACATAAGTTTACAAGCGATTTATCGGCATCATTAATGATAGGTAATAGCATCAGGGAACGTTCAACCACCTCCAACCAAACAAGTACTAACACCAGCGGCGGTTTGGTAGTACCGGGATGGTACAATCTTCAAAACAGCAATGGGCCCGTAAACGTAATCGTAGATAATATTTCGATAAGAAGGCTGGTTGGGTTTTATGCTGATTTAAACCTTTCGTATAAAGAACTTTTGTTTTTAGAAGGTACGGTAAGAAACGACAGATCTTCAACATTGCCAACAAGTAACTACTCTTATTTCTATCCAAGTGTAAGCGGCTCATTTGTATTCAGCGAATTGCTTAAAAATTCCGGTATCTCTAATGTCTTAAATTATGGAAAAATACGTGCAAGTTATGCACAGGTAGGTAGTGATACCAATCCGTATCAATTGTTAACCACTTACGGCCGGACTGCTATCAATGGAGCTTTCGGCAGTACTTTGTTTCCATTTGGCAATGTACCTGCTTTACAGGTTCAAAGTACACTTGGTAATAATCAGCTTGTACCCGAGCAAACAAGCGCATTCGAGATTGGCACCGAACTGTCATTTTTGCAAAACAGGCTCTCTGTCGATTTCAGCTATTATACCAACGATTCAAAAAATCAAATTATTCCGGTTCCAATTCCCAACTCAACCGGATATGGTTTTAATGTAGTAAATGCAGGAGAAATTCAGAACAAAGGTATCGAGTTGGTTTTGAGCGGAACACCGATCAAAACCAGCAATTTTACCTGGGAGTTAAATGGTACGTTTACCAAAAATAACAGCAATGTTGTAAGCTTGCCAAATGGCGTCTCGCAGGTAGTGATAGGTGGTTTCAGCGGCATGTCGATAGTCGCCGCTAAAGGTATGCCTTATGGCGAGTTTTACTCGGTAACAAACCAAACAGATGCACAGGGCAGAACCATTATTAATCAAGCTACCGGGTTGCCATTACCCACTACAACAGCACAATACCTCGGTTCATACAATCCTAAATTCCAGGCATCATTCGGTACACATATAAAATATAAAGGGTTTGATGTAAACGTATTGTTTGATGTTAAGCATGGCGGTGTATTGTATTCGGATACCAAAGCCATTACAGATTTCGTAGGTACTTCGGCCGAAACCGGCGGTCCGCGATTCGGCCAGCCATTCCCTAATTCGGTTTACCTGGATGCTACAGGTAAAAGTGTTGTCAACACAACCGTGCCCTACTCCGTGTACGATTATTTTACAAACGTTATACCCGATGGGATGAACGTTGTTGATGCATCCTATATAAAAATGCGAAGCGCCGGTATATCTTACACTTTAAGTAAAGCGCAACTAAAAAGTTTGCCGTTTGGTGCGTTAACCATTGGTGTATTTGGCAATAACCTGTTTTTATGGACGCCAAAATCTAATGCGTATGTAGATCCTGAAGTAAACTCAAGTGGCGCCGGGAACGAGCAAGGCTTAGATTTTGCAGCAAACCCATCAGTGCGTAACTATGGTATTAACCTGAAAGTTTTATTCTAATAATCATCATCATGACCAGAAAATATAAATTAAATTTAAAGCAGGTCCTATTTATAGGGCTTGTTGCAGCGGTTGGGTTTTCGGGCTGTAAAAAGTATTTGGATATCAATCAAAATCCTAATAGCCCGGATAGCGCCGACCCTACACTGTTGCTGCCTACCACCCAGGCGGCTTTAAGCCAGGTTGTAGGTAATTCTTTCCAGATATTTGGAAACATCTGGGCCCAATACTGGACCCAAAGCCCATTATCGTCGCAATATAAATCCATTGATCAGTACAATCCCACAACCACCGCGTTTGACAACTCATGGCTTAACCTGTACCGCGTTGCTTTGGTCAACGCCGATCTGATCACAAAAAGCACCGAGCCGCAATTAGAAAACGTTAAAGGCATAGCTTACCTGATGAAGGCTTACGGATTCCAGTTAGCCACCGATGCCTTTGGCGACGTGCCTGTTACTCAGGCGTTACAGGGAAGTGCCTTTCCAAATCCTAAATATGACGCCCAACAGGCTGTTTATGACAGCATATTTGTGTATATCGATAAAGCAATGCCTTTGTTAAATACGGCGGGGGCGGTTTCGCCAGGAACACAGGATATGATATTCCAGGGAGATATGACCAAGTGGATAGCTTTTGCCAATACACTTAAATTAAGAGCCTACTTACGCCTGTCTAAGGCAAACCCAACCAAAGCTCAAACTGGTATACAAGCATTATATGCAACCAGTCCTACATTCTTAACCGTAGATGCATCTATTAAATATACATCAACCGGAGGCAACGAGAACCCACTTTATAACGAAATGGCAAGCCCCATATTAGGTAAAATTCAAAACATAGTGGCGAGCTCAACAGTTGTAAACGCTTTTACCGCAAATAACGATCCGCGTGCAGCTAAGTTTTTTACATTGTTTATTGATAAAGTAGCACCAACAGATTCGCTCAAATCTATCCCGCAGGGAAGCTATGTAGCAAATGCCACTAAGAAGGTTTCGCCACCCTCGCCATTAGTTGGCGGTAAAGCGGATGACCCCACATCGGCTACCGCGCCTGTTAAATTGATCTCGGCCGCCGAAAGTTATTTTTTACAAGCTGAAGCAGTTGCCCGGGGTTGGGCCAGTGGTAATGTAACAGCATTATATACCGCTGGTATAACAGCTAGCTTTACTGCCACAGGCGCAGGCGATCCTACAACCTATATTGCTACGGCACCCGCCGGATTACAGGCTTTAACCACCGCAGTTACAGTTAACGATAGGGTTAAGGCCATCATCACACAAAAGTATTTTGCGATGTGTGGTTTTCAGGGTTTTGAGGCCTGGACCGAGTGGAGAAGAACAGGTTATCCTACCTTCCTGGTTACCTCTGCTGCATCAATACTGCCCGCCGGACAGATGCCTCTGCGTATGAGATATCCTAACTCTGAATTAGTTTCAAATTTAAATTATCCGGGAACCGTAGCACTTAACGTTCCTGTTTGGTGGGGCATGTAAAATTCGCCCTCATCAGATAAACAAAAAGGGTTGTCTCATCACTAGTGATGAGACAACCCTTTTTGTTTATCTACTGTTAACTTATTTTCAGTTATTGCTGAGCCAATCCATAACCGTTAGTAACTTTCCCTTTCGATTTGCTAAGCGTTTCTGAAGGGATGGGCCAATAGATTCGTGGTGGGTCGCCGGCTGACGTTATCCCCGAAAGGATGTTTGTTTGATAAGTGGCGGCATTGTTAACCAGGTCGATACCCCAGTTGGTTCTAACATATCCCTGGGTAACCAACGCGGCCGCTACCGGTCCGTTCGGGTCGATATATGTAAACAAACCCTGTATGGCAACATTATGGGTTGTGCCCACTACTTTGCTGGCTACGGTTGCATTGGTACTGTAATTGTACTGCCCGCGCCATGCCGGGTACGCAGCGGGGTTAGTAAGCGTGTCTGTTGATGCACAATCGTAGGTTAATGGGTTGGTTAAGGCAACCTTTTTTATCCAGATGTATTTAGACATTATATTACCATTGGCAAATTGATGATACCCTTTGGTATTAAGGTCGCTGATCAATGTGGCCATGTCCTGTTGAACGGCTATTGCCTTTTCTGAGTAGGTGCCCGAGCGTATCATGTCCCAACGGCGCGTGCCTTCGCCAAGCAGTTCCAATTTACGTTCTTTATAAATGTCGTCCTTCAATTGCTGACCTGATGAGGTAAGATTATGCAACGCATTACCATAGGCCCGTTGGCGGATCTGATTAACTAAAGGAAGCACGTCATTATCGCCCAGTTCGGCTTTAACTTCGGCCAGCATCAAAATAACATCGGCCATACGCAAAATGGTCCAGTTGATACCTGATGTTCGCTGAGCGGTTAAGTTTGGCGTGGCCATACGGTTATCATCCCATTTATTGGTAGCTATACCACCGGCTGATTTACTGCCCGGAACAAAGGTGATCATCTTTTCGTTACCGTCGCCATTACTAGCCGTAACGGTAGCGCTGGCATCCCTGCGATGATCTGAATTATCGTAATCGCCGTAGTAAACGGTAGGAATAATGCGCAACGCGCCGAACGTTTTGGTTGGAGCCGCAACCGAGCTGCCACCGTCTGACGGGCGACCGAAAGCATAAGGGTATTCGCTGGTGGTTGCCAGGGTTCCGCCTTGTATGTTACCTATCTCAAATATCGATTCGGGACTTACCGTTAAATCATTAAAGTATTGAAAGTGGCGTTGGAAAGGATTGTTGATGCCTCCGCCCCTGCTGTCAACAGTGATCAAACCAGCGGTTCCTTTATTGGTAATAGCCAGGTTGAAATAGGTTTTAGCTGTTTGATAGTAATTAAGATAGTCAGTACGGCGGGCATATACGCAGCCGTAAGCTTCATTGCCTTTTTTGGTAAAGGTTACACTACCATATAAATTCGGAACATCTGTACGAATGGTTTGATATCCACCTGCAAAAAGCGCCAACTCCCCTATTAAAGCATCACAATACGTGCGCGACATGCGTTCCTGGTTAATACCGCCCTGGCCTATATTGTACATCAGCGGCTCAACTTGTTTAAGTTGCGAAATCAGGTTATCGTAAATATCAAAGCGCGAGGTTAGCGTATAATTATCGGCGCCTGTATTTTCATAACCATAAGGTACGTCGCCAAAATGCAGTACCAGTTCAAAATAACAAAATGCCCTCATGGTTACTGCTTCACCGTACAACTGCGTCCAATCGCTGGTTCTGCCTGCAGCAACATCTGCCTTGTAAGTATCTTTACCGGCAATATCAGCAGCTAACCTGCTGGCCAGCGCAAGCGTTTGATAAAGGGAGTTAAACCCGCCCGAAGCCGCGTCTACACCTAATAGGTCAGAACGGCCGATAGCATTGATATTGTTGGTTGAGCCTTGTTCAGGATAGTATTCGGCATCCGAGCCGATAGGGTCATTCCAGCGGTACACGCCCATAATACAGTTTTGCCTGTAATTGGCATAGCACCACGAAAGTGATTTGAATGTTTCTGTAGTGGTAGATGTAACAAAACTATCATCCTGACTTGATGGAGACGTTACATCTAAATAATTCTTTTTACACTCGGTAAAAAAGACACACAAAGCAACTGCGGCTATATATTTTATATATGTTTTCATTTTTTGTGTTTTTGCTGGTTAAAAATTAAGGTTAACACCCATAACAAACGACCGGGCACGGGGATAAGCACCGTAATCAAAACCCGTAGTAGGATAAACAGAGCTATTGGCGTTATCGTTAGTACCAACTTCAGGGTCAAGGCCACTGTAGCCGGTAAGAGTTAATACATTATATATACTGCCGTATACACGCAGGCTGCCTAAATGAGCTTTTGATAACAAAGACTTAGGTAAGGTGTAACCCAAAGTAAGTGTATTGAGGCGAAGGAATGAACCTTTTTCAATAGCAAGACTTGAGGTAACGCCTGTTTCGCTGTAGGATAAAGGCAAAGTAGCATTGGCATTTGCCGAGTTAAAATCATCCGGTGTTTTTAAACGAACAAGCTGCCCGTTAACCACATTATAAATTTTGTACGAATTGGCCATAATAGCCAGTTTATTTTGATAAACACCTGCCTCCTTAGGGCCAAATAGCGACAACAGCTTATTAGCATTAAAAATATCGTTGCCGTAGCTGTAATTAAAGTTTAAGCCCAGATCGAAGTTTTTATACGCAACATTAATGTTAAAGCCGCCTGTAAACTTAGGGGCTGTGTTACCGATAATGGTAAGATCCTTATCGTCAATCTTTCCATCGCCGTTCAGATCGCGGTATTTAGGTAAGCCCGGATAGGCGATCTGGTTTGTAGCCCTGTCGGCAAGCATACCGTGAATTACCCCGCCAGACACACTGGTCAAATCAGGCACGCCAGCTTTTAAGGTATATGTAGTGCCGTTATAGGTAAAATCGTTAGGGGTATAAAAACCATCATAAATCAAGCCCCGAACCTGGCCCACAGGGCTACCCACAATTAGCTGATAATCGGACGCCGGATAAGTTGCCGAGCCGTTCCAGCCCGATCCGTACAGGCCGGTTACGTTATCAGCAAGTTTGTCAACATTGTTTTTGTTAAAGTTGATATTGCCGCCCGCAGTTACCCTCCAGTCTTTGTCCTGGAACACGGTACCTAAAAGCGATATTTCAATCCCCTTGTTACTTGTTTGCCCAATATTGGCGTAAGTGTAAGTAAAGCCTGTTATGCCAGGGATGGTAGTTTGCAGCAACAGATCTTTGGTCGTGTTCCAATAAACATCAACCGTACCCGACAGCTTTTCATTAAATAAAGAGAAATCAGTACCAATATCGCGAGTAATGGTGGTTTCCCATTTCAAATTCGGATTAGACAAAATGGTTGGCGTGCTTAACTGGTACGCCGCCAATGTGGAGTGATTAATATCGTACTGGTTCCTCGGGTCAGTTACCGATCCCCAGGATTGTACGTTTACACCCGAAGGGATATTATTGTTACCAACGGCACCGTAAGCTACTCTGAGTTTTAAATTGTCCACCCACGTAACATTCTTCATGAAAGATTCCTGCGATACACGCCATGCGAAAGCCGCGCCCGGGAAATATCCCCAACGGTTGTTAGCATTAAATTTAGAGGACCCATCAGCGCGGAACGTACCGGTTAGCAAGTATTTATCCTGGAAACTGTACATCACACGGCCAAAGTAAGAATTAAGGCGATCTGGTGTGTTTACGCTGGAGGAAAATGAGAAGCTGTTTTTCACCCTATCGTACTGATTGATCTGGGCAAAGGCTGTTTCTTCGGTGTAATTTGAAGGAAAATAGTTAGCCTGTATGGATATACCCGTACCACCAGAGTTAAAAACTTCGGTACCGGCTAATACAGTCAGCTTATTATTCCTGTTAATATTCCATTCATAGCCTAACGTATTGGCCCAACGCATGCCCCAGCTATCGTTTTTGCGGTAGTCGGCGTTACCTGCATATAATTTGGTACCGCTTACATCATCAATATAACCGTTGTAAGTAGCGCCCGACCAGTATTTACGCTGTGTCCATGCGCCATTGCCGCTAAAATCAGTATGGTAGGTTAATCCCTTTATAATTTCCCAGTTTAATGAAGCCAGGCCCACAAAGTTTTGAGAAAGTGAAAGCGGATCATAATCGCTGATGCGCGCTACAGGGCTGTAATTATCCCATAACACATTTTTGCCATATTGCGATATGTTGTTACTTGCCGTTAATGCGGTAACATCGCCCAAAATATGATTAGTTGCAATGGGTCTGAATTGGTACGCAGACGAAAGTATTGAGCCGCCACCACTGCTGGTTCCTTCATCATCTAATGTGGGCGTATTGGCATAGCGGATATTCAGGCTGAAGGTAACATTGTCAAATATCTTTTGGTCAACTTTAAAAGCAGCAGTTGCACGCTTTTGGTACGATTGCAGTTTCATACCCTCATCATCACTGTAAGTAGCCGAAAACAATACCTTCGTTTTGTCGGTACCGCCTGAAATGGTAAGGGCATGGTTCCATGATACCGATCGTTTATACGCCTGCTTTTGGATATCGTCTGTTGGCAGGCTCTGGTAACTGCCTATCCCCCCGGTGTTTTTGCCTGCATTGGTACCCAGTCCATATAATTGTTCAAACGGTGTTTGGTAGGCGGTTCCGTTTGCGGCAGCATTTGCCCATACATATTGCAAATAATCATAAGGGCTTAATGCCTGCATGTATTTTAACGGCGTGTTGATCTTAACGTAGCCATTATAGCTAACGTTGGTTTTACCGGCCTTTGCCGATTTTGTGGTAACCAGTACCACGCCATTAGCACCTCGCGAACCATAGATAGCTGCCGACGATGCATCTTTGAGCACGTCGATGCTTTCCACCTGATCACCGGGAATATCGTTCAAATTACCTGGTACACCATCAATAAGTACCAAAGCCTGGTTACTTTGGGATATCGAACTTCCGCCACGTACACGGATGTTAATGCCACCCCCGGGCCGACCGTCCTGAGTGGTGATGTTTACGCCCGGCAATTTACCTTGCATGGCTTGTGCAATATTAGGGACCGGAACAGCGGCAATGTCTTTTCCGCTTAGAGAAGCTACAGCACCTGTCAGATCGCGCTTTTTAACGGTTTGATAACCGATAACCACCACCTCGTTGAGACTTTTCTGGCTTTCTTTCAACGTAACGTTGATAATTGCACGGCCATTAATGGGCTCTTCGCTGGTAGCGAAGCCAATAAAAGAAAATACCAGCGTGCCTGTCGTGTTCTTAATTTTAAGCGAGTAATGGCCCTGCACATCGGTAATACCGCCTGTTTTTGAGCCTTTCAGGATTACACTAACGCCTGGTAAGGTTTGCCCCTGCTCGTCGCGAACGGTACCGCTTACGGTTTTATCTGCCTCTTGCGCAAATACCTGCGAAACAAGGGCGAGAGTAAAGGCGATGGTAAGAAAAACTCCCCGGTTAAGAAGTTGCTTTTTCTTCCGCCATTTTTTGACGTCAATTAACAATTGAGTAAATAAATTCATGGTTTAATTAGGTTTAAAAGGTTTAAAATAAAGCCTGTAGCCTGGTTGGTTTGGTTTAAATGCAGTGAGCCGTAACAGCTTAAAGGCTCGAAGTGGACGAGTTCTGCAATCGGATGTTTGGAGTAACCCATGTAAATAGCAACATGGAAAAAAGTAAAGTTTTTCTCATACAATTAATTTTAGGCGCCGGTTACTGGTTTTTTGCCGGCTGGGTTAACAATTGGTTATCTCCCGATAGGTCTGAGATAAGAAGTCCAGACTTTCAATCGGTTGCACTATATCAATAAAGTTACAATATATATTTTTTAAAAAGGTTAGAAAATTGATCAAAAACGTTAATTAATTGGTCATAACGCTGAATAAAAATCCGGAGAGTAGTTACAGGACCATTCAAAAAAAGTATCCAGACGACATTAGAAATCAACATCTGGAAAGAATATCCCTTTCCAGATAAACATTGCCCAAGATGATTTGTTGACAAAAAAGGATTTCATCTAATTAGGCAGTAACATTAAAATAACCACCTATGATCAGGAAATTAAAATCCGGCCAATACCGTATTTATTCGAGGAAAGTTGATCCCGAAACGCATAAACGCAAAAACTTAGGCACGTTTGACTCAGTGGAAGCCGCCAAAAAACACGAAAAGGAGATACAGTATTTTAAGCATCATTAATTAAACGATTGCTGAACCCAAGCGGCGATAACTGTGTTTTGTTTTTGAATAATCTCTTGAACGATTGCGGATGCTTAATCACCGGGGCATAGTTATTTTCTTTAAATAAACAGTTCGATAAGGCCCGGGCCAATACCGGTGGCACCACCGGTGATTAATATTTTATTGTTCGATTTTCATGTGTTGTCTTATTGTTGATTGTACGCTGCAGCGAATTCTTTGGCATAATCAACCAATTTTACTTTGCCTAATACAGGTTTATGCTTGTTATAATCTTCAAACAATGTCCCGGTTCGCCGCGCAACATTCATCTCAGTCATGCCGATAGCAAATTGGGGATTCACGCCTGCGTTTAACATGCTATCTTGTTGCTGCTCATCAGTAATGGCTATCCATTTCAGATCAGGTTTACCAATCGCGTTACCCAAAATACTCGCTACTTCGTAGCTAATCAGTTCATCACTGGCAATGTAACGCACCTTTCTGCCTGTAAACTCTTTAGCGATCTCTTCTGCTGCTACATTTGCTATGTCAAACGTTGATACCCATGGCTCTTTAAAATCAGTTGTATAGTTATCAGTAATTACGCCAGTGTTTTTTATCATCGGGATAAAGCTGAGCAAATTATAGTAGAAACTAGCCGGCCGTAAAGTAGTGATGGCTACATCATCGGGCAATTGCTTCAACATCTGCTCTACATCGTAATGAAAGCGCAATATGCCATTGCCTTTATCGGTATGCGCGCCCATGCTGCTTAAATGTACAATGCGTTTTACCCCCGACCGCTCGATGGCTTCTTTATAATTTTGCCCTATCTGGCGGATAACGCCCATTACATCAAGATCTTTATCAAAAAAGGCCCCTGCGCCCAATGTCTCCATTACATAAGCCGCGTCGGCACCGATAAATGCATTGGTTAAAAAATTAACATCGCGCATGCTGCCAATAGCCGCCCTTGCGCCCATCGCTTCTATTTCTTTTTGTCTTTCGGCATTGCTGCTGATCACTGTAACCGAATGCCCGTCCTCAATCAATTGTTGAGCCAGGGGTTTGCTAATGTGCCCTAACGAACCTGTAACTACTATTTTCATAAATTGATATTTAATAGTACAAATATCCGCGATGGTTAAAAAAATGAAGTAGCCAAATCTGACTTTGTATCAGCCAAATACAATCTATATATCAGGCATTAGCATATGCTTCTTCAATATCCTTAATGATGATCTTACGCATTTTCATCATGGCTTGCATTACTGCCGACGATTTTTTAGGATCCGGATCATTCATCAACCGCGGCAACACTTCGGGCGCTACCTGCCACGAAACACCATACTTATCTTTTAACCAACTACACACACTTTCCTCGCCGCCGCCTGCCAACAAGGCGTTCCAATAATGATCTACCTCCTCCTGGGTATCAGGCTGTATGGCAAACGATATGGCCTCGGTAAACGGCACGTGATTACCACAATTAAGAGCGACAATGGTCATCCCGAAAATCTCGAATGTGGCCGTTAATACCGTACCTGCCGGCATAGGTGCGTTTTCAGGATAGTAGTTGATGTCTTTGATCTTTCCACCAAAAACGGATACATAAAAGTTAGCTGCTTCCTCGGCTTCGTCCTTAAAAAGCAAAAAGGGTTTGATTTCTGCGTGCATGATTTGTTTTTCTATATAAACAAATATAACACATAACGTTTTAGGATAATATTAATGTGCACCTTGCTTTAGATCATTGTCTATAAAAAAGCCCCGACCATTTTCATGACCGGGGCATTAGTAAACCAAACTATATAAAACCCAATTAAGGTATTTTATCCAGGGGCGGCACATTTGATGCAGCGCCTGCGTAGCCTTTATTCTGATTGATATGGCCAGTAACATTCAGGTCGATATCACTTTGCGGAATTGGCCACAATACGTGATATGGAGAAATGGTAAAGTGATTACCTGAGTTGGTGATTACGTTCGGGTTTCTGTAGAAATCATTTTTCTCCATAATGCGATCGTAAAAGAAGTTGCTGGTTGAAAAGTTGGCCGTGTTGTAAGTTCTTCCCTTGTAATCAGGCAAGCCCGTTTGTGCAAAGATGAAAGCCATGCGGGTAAGCTCGGTTTTACGGGGCTCTTCCCAAAACAGCTCACGGGCACGTTCATCCAGTATGGTACCAATATTTACCTGGGTGGGGTCTGTTAATAGCTGAGCCTGAGCACGGGCCCGTACCTGGTTGATATCGGCCATGGCCAGCGCCGGTTGTCCTTTCCAGATGTAAGCCTCTGCACGCAGCAGGTAGGTTTCGGCGAGGCGAAATACATACCAGTCGGTATTGGTACCGCGTGGCGGGCTCCACCATTTATCTACAGCTGTATTGCCACCACCCCAGTTAATAAATACTTTGTAGTGCGGCCAGCCAAACCAGGCACGGATACTGTCCTGCGGACCATTCAAGAACACGCGGCCGGGCACTTTGGCATCGGCATCGGTCCATTGTTGCAGGTTCTTGCCGTACCAGGTTGGGTCGGTAGTTTTAATGGCCGAGTTGTTGTAAACCAGGTCAGTCATGTTCATCCAGTTGCCCGGAGCATGGCGCAGGTCGGTATTATCTGTCCAGATGTATTTAGTAGCATAAGCCGTTTGGCGTACACGGCCAATACCACGGCCGTACCACAGGGTAATCGGATACTCGGCAGTAACCGGGTCAACAACCCCAGGCTTGTGATTGGTTGGGGTAAGAATACTACCATTGTGCCACATAGGTACGCAGTTACGCATTAGCTGCGAACCGTTTGCAATGGCGCCAGCCAGGTTATCACGATCGATCACGTTGTATATAGCTTCGGTATTGGCAGCAATCGATTTGTTATCGGGGCGGTGTAAATCCCAGATCACATTTTTAGTCAAATCCGTAGCCACGATGCCAAAACGGTTGGTCATCAAATGATATGGGCCATTAATTACTGTGTTGGCTGCCGCAATGGCCTCATCAAACAAACCCAATGCCAGGTCAACTTTACAAAGCAGATGGGCAGCGGCGCCTTTGGTTACGGTACCTTTAGCTCCGCCATCGGTCAGGTTGGCAACGGCAAACTCCAGGTCGGTTTTCAGTTGTTTCAGTATAGCTGTGCGAGATACGGTCATATAGCCGGTATTTACACCCTGCTCTTCATGAAACGGGGCCGGAACATCGCCAAACTGGTGCACCAGGCGGTAATAACGATAGGCCCGGTGAAAATAAGCTGCAGCTAAAGTGCCATTGCGCTGTGCCTGAGTAGGCCAGGCAACATTATCAATGCGGCTGATGATCACGTTGGCATCCTTAATACCCGCGTACCAGGTATACCAATAGCGGTTTATCTTGTTATAGTCATCGCTATCGTTATTTGATGTTGGGGTAATACGCACATTCAAATCCTGCGCCGGCGTGGTTTTATCTGTTGTACCTTCTACGTATGCATCGGTAAACACACACTCGGTAAGCAGTGGCGCCGAATCGCTAAAAAATTCAAAACGTACGCCGATGTTCAGGTTAAGCACAGCGTCGTTAAATGCAGCTACATTGGTAAGGGTAGCATCAGGCGTAAATTTTGAAGGCAGTGAAGGCGTTAGTTCATCGCGTTTGGTACAGCCCTGGGCAGCAAACATTGCGGCCAGGGTTAACACGGCAATTATATTTTTATTTGTCTTTTTCATATATCACAATTCTTTAATCCGGTTAAAAAGTTGCACTTATACCAGCAGCCAGGAAACGTGGGGTCGGGCCGTCGTTTTGCGGATCCCAGAACTGCCAAGGCGTCATTACGTAAGCGTTTGTGGCATTTACATAAATTTTGGCACTCTTCATCCCAATTTTGTTGACCAGCCTGCTATTAAAAGTATATCCTAACGATACCGTTTGTACCCTCACAAAAGATGCGCTTCTCCACACATTAATGGTGGTACCTTCTGAGCCTGAGCTGAGGCGGGCAAAATCATTGATCGGGTTACTAGCTGTCCAGTATGGCCATACATAAGAGTTTTGACGCAGGAAACCTACGCTGCCAGGGCTGTTAAGCGCCTGGTTGAACTTACGCAACTGACCGATGCTTGACACCAGCATGAAAGAGAAATCAAAGTTTTTGAGGAAGTGGAAATCGTTACGTAACGACCAGCTGAAGCTTGGGCTTGTTGAACCAAGAAACTGTTTATCGGCATTGGTGTAAACGTGGTCGCCATCAACATCCTGCAGCTTAAAATCGCCCGGCTTGATACCGGCGCCTGTAAACAACGCGGCATCAGCGGTTTCATTTGCCTGCCAAACACCGGTTATCTTATAATCCCAAACCGCGTTGATATCATGACCAAGGAACCAACCATTACCAATATCGTTGTTCTCAACATAAGTTACATTACCACTCCCATCCGTAACCGGCACAGCGCCATAAATATGAACGATTTTATTGCGGTTAAGTGTAAAGGTACCATTGGCGTTCCAGCTAAAGTTTTTGCCTTTAATGATCTGACCGTCCAGCGTGATCTCGATACCCCGGTTCTGAGTTTCACCAAGGTTAGTAAGCGGGCTCGACTGGTTGCTGCCACTACCTGTATAAGTACCGTTATAACCGCCTACCGCAGGGATAGAACGTTTAACCAATTGGTTGGTAGTGCTACGGTTGTAAACGTCGATAGAAGCATTGATGCGGCCATTTAATGCAGTCAGATCCAACCCGATGTTGGTACCGGTTACTCGCTCCCAGGTAAGGTTGGCATTTTGCAGGTTGTTTACACCAACCGTAATGTTGTTGGTTACTGTGCCATTAGTAACAGTAGGATAATAAGCACTGTACAACTGAGCAACAGCAATAGAAGCATCTGGCGTGCCGCCGGGCAGATTACCGTTAGAGCCATAGCCTACACGCAGTTTAGCATAATCTAACCATTTAAAGGCATTGCCTTTCATAAACTTCTCATCCGTCAATACCCAGGCAAAAGCACCGGATACATAAGTCTGACGCGGAGCTGTTAAACCAAAAGGCGAATAACCATCCTGACGGGCGGTACCTGTCAAAATATAGCGGCCTAGCAGGGTATAGTTTAAGCGGGCCATTTTACCATCGCCATCAACCTCGCGGTCGTCGCTGCTTTCAACCGGCAGTGTACCCGCGCCAATATTGTGGTAGCCTGTGCCATCGGTGGGGCTTAGCTGCGTATTAGAGGTAGAGGTATACCAGCTTTGATAGCGGTTTTTGGTAAGCAGTAAGGTAACATCGAAGTTATGGATGCCGAAAGTTTTGTTCCAGCTCAGGATGTTGTCCAGGTTGTAACGGAAACGATTTTCCATAGTACGCATGGCAGTGCCGCCGGCCAACTCATTCGGGTTAGCAACCGGGCGGAAGAAGAAGTTGCGGTAAGACTCGATCTGAGGGGAAAAATTCAGGCTGTATTTGATGCCAAAAGGCAGATCAACACGGGCAAAAAGATTACCGAACAGTTCATTTTGAATATTTACGTTCTGGTTATCATACGTACCAAGGAAGGGGTTGCGGAAGTTCAGGCCGCTGTCATCAGTATCGATACGACGTAATGAACCATCCGCATTGTACATATCACCATAAGGCGATGCGTTCAGAATTTGCGTCCAGTCTGCCTCGTGCAGGTCATAGCCTGACAAGCCGAAAGGGTTACTACCGCCACTCTCATCCCGGCTGGCAAACTGCGCGTTAATGCCGATGGTGAGGAATTTTGCAGCTTTACCTTCCAGGTTAAGGCGGAAACGGGCGTCTTTATACTCGCCGCCTTGTATCAGGTTTTGGTTTTTAGTAAAGTTACCCGACATATAATATTTGGCAGCGTCAGTGCTGCCCTGCAGGCTGGCAGTATAATCCTGGCGGATACCATTACGGAAGATCAGTTTTGTCCAATCAGTCACTTTACCTGCCTGATAGTTGGCGATCTCATTATTTTGTAAGCCCAGACGTTGCAGCCATACCGTGGTCGGATCGCCGGTAGCGCCGTTCATAAATTGCGTTAAGGTAACGCCATCCGGCAAATTGTTCGGGTTGCTGTAATAATAGTAAGGGTTAGCTGTATTGGTTGCCCTGGCCGCATCTGCACGCCAATCTAAAAAAGAAGTACCCTGATAATATTGTTGATTTTTTTCGGGCTGAGTAATACCGGTATTAGCTGAAACAGAGATAATGGTACCGCCGGCTTTACCTTTTTTGGTGGTAATAGCCACTACACCACCGGCAGACTGTGCACCGTATACAGCCAGCGCGCTCGGATCGCGCAGTACGTCTATACGGTCGATATCATCCGGGTTGATATCGGCCAACTGACCAGGATATATCACACCATCCAATACAATCAGCGGAGCCGCATTACCAGATAATGATACCTGGCCACGCAACTGCAAATCGCCGGTGCCGCCACCTTTAGCCGAAGTGTTCATTGCCACACTCAGGCCTGGGATAGCGCCTTTCAAAATATCGGTTACGCTTGTAGGGTTATCATTAGCGAGCTTATCGGCCTTAATGCTGGTAATAGCTCCGGTAATATCCTTTACAGCGCGTGTACCATAACCAATTACCACAACTTCTTCCAGTTGTTTGTTAGAAGCAGCCATAGTTACGTTGATGACGGCACGGCCGTTGATCGCGATTTCTTGGGTCTCTAAACCCAGGCTGCTAAATATTAAAACCCCATTGGCCGGGGCGCTGATGGTATAATTACCATTGATGTCGGCAGCCGTACCAGTGTTTGTTCCCTTTACCTTAATGGTAGCTCCGGGCAGCGATTCGCCGTTGCTGTCTTTGACCGTCCCTTTTATGGTTTTATTTTGGGCGAAGGCAGCCATATAGCCTGTTATCAGAATGAAAAATAAGAGTGTAATTTTTTCTTTCATAATTTAAAATAGGTTTAGTTAATAGTGTTTAGCGGCATATTAAATATGCCGGAACGGATGGTGAAAATTGAACCTTGTCCATTTTTCACGCAGCAGGTAAACCTGCAGGTTAAATCAATCTACCTGTCATTATTTTTTTCCGGGTTTATCGGGTGAAACTTTTAATTGGCAGAGGTAAAATTAGGCTACTTTAAGCGATAAAAACAAATAAAAAATTACATAAATCATTGATAATGAATTATTTAAAATAGTTTTTATACACTTAAAATACAATTGGCAAATTCTGTAACATGCTGATTAAATGCAGTGCAGGCCCGATTTTAGAAATGGAAAAATGCGGGAGTGATACGCTTTATTCGCAACGTTTTTGTTACAATTATTTTGTAAAAACGTACCTCTCCAAATACCAAAAAGCGCCTTAATTACCTTCAAATCGGCTTTACGTGTCAATATGATAATTATTTTCCTGACCGATAAGCAGGGAAATCTTCCTTAATTATTAGATAATACAGCTAAATAATAAACCTGATAAATACACTGACCAAAATCAGGCCTTAAGTGAAAAGTATTCGGAAAGCAGCTCTGTTAACAATGAACAGCTTACACGCCGTTTTACGAAGAAATCGTGATTTTATGTTAATCTGGCAGACGATTTAAGTTTCTGGGGTTTAAATGCACATAAAACGTATAGAGCAGTGAGATGAATCCTTTAAAAAAGGCGCAACGCCGTTGTAAACTATTCTGTTTCGATTGTATTTAAAGCGTGTTGAAAATTGCCAAATTATCCTAAAAGTAAAAATTGCTGAAAAGGCGTATTGAAAAAATATTTTAAAAAAAAGTTTTTTCGGTATTACCCACCAACAATGCAGTTCTCATCAAAAAAACAATTGTAATCAAAGCGTATCAAATCAAGCAAAAATAGCTAAAAATCAACTATTTATTAGGTTTTATCTAACTTCAATATCAGAATACGCCTGTATCCGATCAACCAATTACGTCAGTATAAGCCCGTTTATCCTTTGTAAAAGGCATGTGTCTTACTGCTATACAAACGGCATCACGTTATCTGAAGATCTCTAATACAGGGCAAGCTATTAACCAATAATTAATAACCGATTTATTATGAAAAAAGAAAAACTGTCTTTCCTGATCATTACTACCATCTGTATTGCTGGCGCATCATTGCTGGTTCGATGTACTAAAAGCTCAACCTTTCAATCTGCAAACAACGCATCTGCTGCAGATCAAACATCTTCAACACCCAAGCTTTCTACCCAATCTGTTACTACTTTCGTGCATCCGGGCGTGATCGTTAGTAAAGCTATGCTTGATTATATTGGCGCACAAGCCAACGATAATACTACAAGCCGTTATGCTGACTATAACGCAACGGTGCTCGATTATTGCAATAATCACACGGTGCCTACCACCTGGATATCGGTTGTGCATGTGGCCAGTGGTACTACCACTTCTGACGAGCAACGTTTTAAGGGCGACGGCTTGCTGGCTTACGCGCTTGCATTGCGCTGGGCAAAAACCGGTACCGCAACTTATGCTACCCAGGTTAAACAGATATTGGATGGCTGGAGCACCCATTTTTCGAGCATAACCAATGATTCGGGAACGCCATTCAGCCAAACCTATCTCGAGGCATCATGGGCCGCGCCTAATTTTGTGGCTGCTGCCGAAATTATTAAATACTACGTACCTGCAAATGGCGTAGGCGCTGGTTGGACAACCACTGAAGATAACAACTTCACCAATTTTTTAAACACGCTTAAAAACACCTATATTAATCATGTGGCAGATATGGGCTATCATAACAACTGGGATATCTCGGAAGGTTATGCTAAAATGGCTATCGGTGTGTTTTTAAACAGCAGCTCAGTTTATCAATCCGGCGAAGATATCCTCACCTCTACCGAGCCTTCGGTGATAGCTGCTGATGGTACCGATATCGAGCTTTGTGTACGCAGCGATTGTCATCACTTTCAATACAGCTTAACAGGCTTGTCATACGGCGCAACCATTTCAGCCATACAGGGCGATAATGTTATTTATGGAGCAAATGGCGGCCGCTTAAGCCTTGGTTACGATTATATGCGTAAGGCCTATAATAACCAGGAGTGTATTCCATGTTCTGGTCAGTATGTTTATCCGGGCGTTGAAGTTGCTTATAGGCATTACCAAACTTCAAACCTGGCAAGTTTAAGGGCTATCGGTGCTCCTTATGAGGTGCCGAGCGATATTACTTTCTTAGGGTTTACTACTTATACGCATTACAACGTGCCACTATTTTAAAGATTTATAATATTATGATAGTTCCGGGTGTAAAAAAGCATCCGGAGCTATCTTTTTTATTTTGTTTATTTGGAAGGTTCCTGATCAGTCCCTGCAATTCTATTATTTATAATAATGTTTGCAATTAAAAACAATTTTTTCTCACCTTTGCGTACTGAGGTAATTGGTTGAAGTGAAACAACATACTGGTTTTATCGACAAAAAATGGAGTGTGCTGGCCGTGATAGCACTGTACTCATTTATTGTTATAGCACACCTTTATTACCTGCCCAATATCAGTCAAAGCGTTCAAAAAATACAGACGGCACAAAACTCCATTTTTAAGCGCCGGAACGAAACCATTAACTACAACCACCAGCCTACCAACTTTTTGCAACGTACAGACAAGTTTACTGTGAACGATAAAAAGTCAGTAAACGACTTTGTAAGCTCGGTTATTGGTTGCTTTATTTTACTGTTATTTACCCTGCAGCTTTGGAAACTCAACCTGAGACCTTTCCGAAGTTTTACACGGTATAGTATCAATCATCAATACGTTTATCTCTCTCTCCAAAATTTCCGGATCTGATCTTGTTTACTTAAACATTTCTGTATTAAGTACAATCATCCTTTTTTATTGAAAACATTATAGTTTACCGGTTCGCCCGGGGGCACGTTCAGTTTATTTGATTCTTGCTTACCCGATAAGGCCGGCCAAGATATTCCGGAATTCATAATTCTATGCAAGTTTTAAAAACAATTACAAGTGTATGTATTGGCATGCTTGTTACAGCCAATATTTACGCTCAGCAAAATAACCCTATAGGCCTTAAAACCTTGCTCAATAACGTAAGTAAAAAGGCGCCGGGTTTAATAACCGATTCGGCCGCGATTCTGATCAGACAGGCACAGGCCGCCGAAACACGCAGTAACTGGCTACCCAATTTAAGGCTTAACTATCAGGCTGATATTGGTTCAAATAATAACGATGCCGGTCCGTATTTTGGCTTCGGTATTGTCCCTTCCAATTCGCGCGGGGTGCGTGTAAATAACGATATGACAGCAGTTTCGACCAATATGGGTGTTGCTGCACTCGACTGGGAGATTTATAACTTCGGCGCTTATGGCGCTCAAAATAAGGTAGCCAACTCGGATGTACAAGTTCAGCAAAACCAGTTCGTGCAATCAAAATACCAGTTACAGGCTTATGCCATTGACAATTATCTGCAATTGTTACGTCTGCAGGATTTTCTGACCATTCAGCAACATAATATTCAACGCAGTCAGGAGATCAAACGTTCGGTAACGTCGCTCGCCAAAAGCGGCGTGCGCCCAGGCGTTGATACCAGCATCGCCGAGGCCGAACTATCCAAAGCACGCTTAAATTACATCGAGTTATCAAACCAGCTAAAGCAAGTACAACTGCAATTGGCTGCTGTTAGTGGGCTACCCTATCAAAGCATTGTGCCGGATACAATAGCTTCGGCTAAACTCATCGATAATTTTATGGGCAGAAACCTGGGCATAATAGATACTGCCAATCATCCGCTGATCAACTATTACAAATCAGTTTATCAAAACAACCTTGAAAAAGAAAACCTGGTAAAGAAAAGTTACAACCCTAAAATATTGCTGGAAGGTGCTGTTTGGGGGCGCGGCTCGAGCATAGACGCGAACGACCATTTCAATAGCCTTTCGGACGGATTGGGTTTTAACCGCGATAACTACCTGGTGGGTTTAGGTATCAGCTACAACCTGTTCGACCTGCGCAGGCGAAAATTGAAACTGAGCACACAAAAAGCTATCACCGATTACTCGCGCAAGAGACTAAAAGAAGAAAGTAATATGCTGGCCATCAGCGTAAACCGGGCTAACGAGGAGATGAATACCGCCACGCAGCGCCTGCACGAGATACCCAACCAGTTGCAAGCGGCAAACTCTGGTTACAGGCAAAAGCTATCACTTTACAAAAGCGGTTTAACAGATATTATCGAACTGAATGCTGCTTTGAACATTCTGTACCGTGCCGAAAGCGATTACGCGGCTGCCAAATACAGCTATAGCCACGCACTTTTCCAAAAAGCCATTACCGAGAACCAGGTGAATCAAATTTTAAACGCTTTAAATTAAAGAAATATGTCAATGGTCACATCCGCACTCAAAAGGCCGATCACAGCAATTGTGATTGCTATGAGCCTTTTAATATTTGCAGTGCTCAGCGCAATAAAAATACCGATAGATATTTTCCCGCAGTTAAATCTGCCTACTATTTATGTTATTGAATCGTACGGGGGCATGTCGCCTCAACAGATGGAGGGTTTCTTTTCAACCCGTTTGCAGGATCAGTTTTTATATGTAAACGGGGTTAGAAATATTGTGAGTAAAAACATCCAGGGCCTAACCATGCTTAAGCTTAGTTTTTACGAAAATACTGATATGGCCGAAGCCCAGGCGCAGGTTGCGCTACAGGTTAACCGGGCAATGAAATTTTTCCCGCCGGGTGCGCTGCCACCCCAGGTTGTCCGCTTTGATGCGTCATCATTGCCGGTAGGACAATTGGTGCTTTCCGCCCCATCGCGCAGCCTGAAAGAAATATATGATCTGGCAGCAACCAGAATACGACCAATGTTTGCAGCTGTGCCGGGTTTATCTGCCCCGCCGCCTTTTGGTGCAAACTCACGCTCAATTACGTTGAGTGTTGACCCTAATAAACTGCGTAGCTACGGCTTAACACCCGACCAGGTTGTTGAGGCATTGGCTAAGTTTAACGTAATGTCGCCATCGGGTAATTTACGCATGGGCAATACCATGTTTGTAACTACCATCAATACGCTGATTAAGCAAGTTGATGAGTTTAACAATATTCCAATCGTAACTAAAAATGGCGTACCTGTTTTAGTTAAGGACGTTGCCCGTGTTGCCGATGCCAGCGATGTTACGGTAGATTATGCATTGATAAACGGCAAACGCTCTGTTTATATACCTGTGGTAAAAACTGCCGATGCTTCAACATGGAGCGTAGTACAAGCGCTGAAAAGTAAAATACCCGAAATGCAGAGCTTACTGCCCGATGATGTAAAAATATCATACGAGTTCGACCAATCTGTTTTTGTGATCAATGCCGTAAAAAGTTTAATGACCGAAGGCGGTTTGGGCGCACTACTCACTGGCTTAATGGTGCTGCTTTTTTTGCGCGACTGGCGAAGCAGTTTGATCGTAGTAATAACTATACCGGTTTCCATCCTCATAGGGGTATTGCTGTTAGGAATGTTCGGCCAGACCATCAATATCATGACTTTAAGCGGATTAGCTTTGGCGATAGGAATCTTGGTCGACCAGGCAACGGTAACTATCGAAAATGTGCACCAGCATTTGGAAATGGGCAAAAGTAAACGACAGGCAATATATGATGCCTGCGAGGAGATTTCGTTCCCGCTGTTACTCATCTTACTCTGCATCCTGGCCGTATTTGCGCCATCGTTTATGATGAACGGTGTGCCTAAGGCGATGTTTTTGCCGCTTTCCATGTCCATCGGTTTAACCATGATCGTATCCTATATCTTAGCGCAAACTTTGGTTCCAATTTTATCAAATTGGTTGATCAAAGCAGAAACGTACAGCCATTACGAGCACGGCAAATTGCATGCGCATGCCGGTGAAGGCTTAGACAGGCGTGAGGAGCTCCAGGTAAACAACCATTTAAAACAAGAACAAGAGCATCCTGAAAAAAACGATTTATTTGAAAGGGTTAAGATGCGTTTTATGAATATCCTGCAGCGCTGGATGCCTCATAAAAAAATAATCGTGCCGGTTTATGTGGTTATCGTGGTGGCTCTGGCAGCAGTTTGTTTTGTTTTTATCGGGAAGGATATGATGCCGAAGCTCAATAATGGCCAGTTTCAGATCCGGATTAAAGAACCTGACGGCACCCGCTTGGAAAGAACCGAAGATAAACTAAAGCAGGTTTTACAAATTATAGATAGCACAGTAAACCACCACGTGGCAGTTAGTTCGGGCTATGTAGGTATAGTACCGAGCAGTTATGGCACAAGTAACCTGTACATATTTAATACCGGAACGCACGAGGCTGTTTTACAGGTAAACCTGGATCCGGATTATAAAATGAATATGGACGAGCTAAAGGATGCGCTACGCAAAAACATCGCTTCACGATTGCCCGATCTTCGTATTACGTTCGAACCGATCGACATGACCGAGAAGATCATGAGCCAGGGTGCCTCCACGCCGATCGAGATCAGGGTAGCCGGAAAGGATATGGCCCAGATAGAGGGTTATGCCGATAAGGTTTTAGCTAAACTGAAAAAAATAAATTACCTGCGCGACGTGCAAATTACACAGCCACTTAAATTCCCGGTAGTAGCTATTACTATCGACAGGGTGAAAGCCGCGCAATTGGGTTTAAATGTTACCGACATAGCACGCTCTGTAACAGCCAGTACCTCATCAAGCCGCTTTACCGAAAAAAACCAATGGTTAGATGAGCAAAAGGCTTACACCTACCAGGTGCAGGTTGAGATACCCGAATATGTAATGAACAACATGGACGAGTTAAAAGAAATACCTTTAGTAAAGGGTCAGAGCAGCCCTGTACTGGGTGATATTGCGACCTTCTCGATAAAGTATGTTCCTGGCGAGTACGACCGTACCGGGCCACGCCGATTTTTAACCGTAAGCGCCAATATTTATAAAAAAGACCTGGGTACGGCTACAGCCGATGTGCAGCGGGTCATCAAATCGTTAGGCCCTACACCAAGAGGTTTGGTGGCTGAAATAAAAGGGATGTCGAACCTGCTGATCGATACCTTATCGAGTTTACAAAATGGCTTATTGTTTGCCATCCTGGTTATTTTCCTGCTGCTGACGGCGAACTATCAATCATTCAAATTATCATTAACCGTATTGTCGACCATTCCGGCAGTTATTTTAGGCTCGTTAACAGCGTTATTGTTAACCGGCTCCACATTAAACCTGCAATCGTACATGGGTATGATCATGTCGACCGGGGTGTCTGTGGCTAACGCGATACTGATTGTTACCAATGGTGAAACTTTAAGGCTTGAATATAAGGATGCCACACGTGCCGCGGTAACAAGCGCATCCATCAGGCTGAGGCCGATTTTGATGACCAGTTTGGCTATGATGGCGGGTATGATACCGATGGCATCTGGCATGGGCGAAGCCGGTGAGCAAACTGCACCGCTTGGCCGCGCTGTTATTGGCGGCTTATTCGCTTCTACCTTAGCCGCCCTGTTTATTTTGCCACAGGTGTTTGCTTGGGTTCAACAAAAAACAACCTACGTTTCGCCATCGCTTATGCCGGATAACGAGCCAATCGAGCCGGCTCACATTAATGAAACCGAAACATCAATTGCATAAAATCATGAAATTAAAACCCATCATTATATTAAGTAGTATCGGGCTATTTGCCGCGTGTTCCGGGAATCAAAAACCCGTAGACATGACTACTGAAACCGCGAAGAAAGCGGCATTTGAGACCAGTGAAGTAACCGAGAAGACCTTATCCGGCAATGTCAAACTACCCGGGCAGTTAAAGCCTTATAACGAGGTAAATATCTTTCCGAAAGTGAACGGCTTTGTAAAAAAGCTATTTGTTGACCGCGGCAGCATTGTACGAAAAGGCCAATTATTAATGACCCTGGAAGCGCCCGAAATGGAGGCCCAGTTACAAGCGGCAAATTCAAAATACCTGCAAGCGCAGGAAAATGCTGTAGCAAGTAAAGAGAAATACCAGCGTTTAAAACAAGCAGCGCAGGAACCAGGATCAGTATCCCCGTTAGACCTGGATAATGCCCTATCGAAAATGAAAGCTGATGAAGCGATGGCTAAAGCGGAACAATCAAACATGGCATCAATACGGGTTATGCAAGACTATTTGAACATCCGCGCGCCTTTCGACGGTATGATTATACAGCGGAATGTATCACCGGGCGCTTTGGTGTCGCCAGGTAAAGCAACTGATCAGCCTATGCTGCTCTTACAGGATATCAGTAAACTGCGTTTGGAAGTTTACATCCCTGAAGACTATGTGGACAAGGTTGATTTGAGCAAGCCAGTTACGTTCATTCTGAATGCCATGCCCGGAACTGAACACAAGGCAAAGATAAGTCGCTCGGCTAACGCCCTGGGCAGTATGCGATCGGAAGCGATAGAGATAGACGTAGAAAACAACCAAGGACTTTTGAAACCTGGTATGTATGCCGAGGTGCGTATACCAATGTTATCGGGCGCAAAATCGCTGCTCGTGCCTAATACGGCTATTGTTCGCTCGACAGAACGTGAGTATATAGTTGTTGTTAAAGACGGTAAAGCCGCTTTAACAGATATTAAAGAAGGCATGGCCAGCCACGATTCGACTGAAGTATTCGGCAATCTGAAAGCCGGCAATATGATCGTTAACCATGCCAGCGATGAGTTAAAAGAAGGAACTGTTATTAAGTAATTACTCCTTACTTTAATAACGATAGCGGCCTGTTAGCAGGTCGCTATTTTTTTATTAGCTAAATATTACACAGCGGAGTATCTACATATACACCATCTTGTGTGACGACTAATAGATAATCTAAATAATACTGAATAAATATTCGGAGAATCAACACTGGCAATAGATCCGGGTATTGAATATATCGCAAACCCGAATAGATGATTCCTAAGTCTTGCTTCACGATTTTGTAGATTGGTGATGCCGGTACTAGTAAACACGGAGCTTTTACGAAAGCCTATAAAACAACAAACCCCGCAGGAGTTAACCGGCAGGGTTGTTGAGTAAAAGTTGGCACCGACTTACTCTCCCACGTTTTACCGCAGTACCATCAGCTCTGGCGGGCTTAACTTCTCTGTTC
>Ga0157373_10000086_pt1 | contig 80524 bp, 71 predicted proteins | sample C65metaG_FD_113460 | JGI IMG/M metagenome (GOLD analysis project Ga0157373, IMG submission 113460) | Corn rhizosphere microbial communities from Kellogg Biological Station, Michigan, USA - C6-5 metaG | ecosystem: Host-associated > Plants > Roots > Rhizosphere > Soil | place: USA: Michigan... | reverse complement strand
GGGTATTTTAAGATTTGATGGTCACCAGGTTACACTAAACGCAGAGAAGGACTGGGCTGCCTATACCTATGATGCAGAAGTAAAATCCGCTTTTCCCTTAAAGATTGATATCGACAAGATGCCTGAAGAGTTTTTGGTGGCTTATGCAACTGCATTTCAGCTTATCCTGAACGATAAACTTGAGCTGGTTGAAGTAGAATCAGAGCAGATCAGCCAGAAGTTATCAGAGCTGATGGCGAAGCAGAAATTTAAGAAATATGGAGCTGCTGCACTATTCTTTTTCTTTGGGTTATTGATGCTTAATTTTTTAGTGTTGAGCGCTTATAATTCAAATAATCAGGAGTTGATGAGTAAGGCGGGTAAACAATCCTACATTTACGAAAACCGGCAGAAGCTTGAAGAGGAAGTAAAAGGTAAAGAGAATCTGGTAAAGAAACTGGGTTGGAATAAAGGATATAGTTATGCTTATCTATGTGACCAGATTGGGCGTTCTGTACCGAAGGAAGTGTTGCTGGATGAATTGTCCATTAACGCCTTGTCTGGGGCTAGCACAGGGTTGATTAAGGAAACCCAATTAGAAACTGGGCGCTTAATAATTAAAGGACAAACAAGCAGTATATATGCTATAAATGACTGGATTTACGATCTCCAACAAAAAAGTTGGGTTAAGAATGTACAGCTAGAGAAATACACGGCTGACGACCAGAAACAGGCCCAGGTTTTTACGATATTATTAAAGTATTGATACATTATGCTCAATAGGTTTAGTTACGTGCAAAAGAATAAGTTATTACTCCCGGTATTTGGAGTAGGCTTGTTGTTGTGTTGGTTTCTGGCATTTAATAAAACCTTTGAAGCGATTAAGTTGAACAATAAGCTTAGTGAAGAATCAAAACTGGGCAGTGATATTTCTTTTAACCCTTCTTATGTACAGCGGAAGTTAACTGCGCTGGATAAAATACTTAAGGGTTACAAGGTTACTGAAGATTGGAATGATAAGCTGTGGATTCAGTCGTCGGCCATTGCGGCAAAGCAAAATGTGGGAGTAGATTTTGTGTTAAATAAAGTTACGGCTGAAGCAGATAGCACAAGTGCGGGCAGAACCCAAGCCCTTTATTTTTATAGTAACTATGTGCAATTGGTAAAGCTGGTTGATACTCTTGAAAGCCTGAACGGCATAGGGAAAATTTCTGCATTGCAGGTTAAGGCACCCAAGGTTGATCCAACGGATGAAAAAAGTAAAAAATGTGTGTTAAGATTGGATTTTAAGGCGCTTTAGTAGAATATAAGAAAACAGACTGTAATTAAATTAAAGAAACAATATTCTTCAATACTGAAATTTATTATTACTTTAGTAGACTAAAATATTTATTCAATGCTCTCAGTAATCACTCCGATCCCACCATTTTCTGACAAAAAATTTAATATCCTAATTTCAATCACTCAGTTTAAAAAAGCCCATCTGGCTCCATTTCTCAAAGAAATAATTATCGATTGAATTCTTAGGGTCCTATCAGGACCCATTTATTGACCCATTTTTAACATCAGAGCTCTTAGCAATACAACTTTATATGAAATATATCATCTTAAGTCTTGCGTTGTGTGTTGTCTTTCAAGCCACAACTCATGCGCAATCCCAAAGCTTAAATCCCACTTTTGAAAATATGGCACCGCCCTCTCCAAATGCCGCTGCTTTGGGTAAATTTGGAAGCTCCCCTGTTGGCTTATCAACTGGGGTTCCATCCGTTAAAGTGCCGATTTTTACCTGGCACGGAAAGAATTTTGCGAAGTCTGTAGATGTTTCCCTGGACTATCATGCTGGTGGGGTGCAGGTAGATGAAATGGCCAGTAACGTGGGATTAGGATGGGCATTAAATACCGGAGGAGTTATTTCCAGAACTATGCGGGGTATTTATGATGAATATCCTATAGATGGTTTTTTATATAAATCCCTACCTATAGAAGAATATGGGGGGAACGGACCAACCAATTATTCTCTACAAGAGAGGGTCTTCAATAGGATGTATTCTGGGAAGTCGGATTCCCAAAATGACCTTTTTAGTTTTAATTTCAATGGCAGAACCGGAAGATTTGTTCTGGGAAAAAATAATGATATTCTTTTACTCGACAGGTCGAAGTTGAAGATTGAGAAATTCATCAGTAACCCAACCTCATTTAGCGCCCGGATCACTAAATTTATTATCACTGATGAACTTGGATATAAGTATGAGTTTTCCGATTACGAAGTAACCACTACATCTGTTGCCGGACTACCCCCTCCTCATGCATCTTCATGGTATCTTAGTAAGATTACCAACCCTGCGGGAACCGATAGCATTATATATGAATATGAAGATTTTCTATTATCCGCTACCCAAACAGGCAGAAGCCAAACAGTTGCCTACCCAGTTATTTTAGATGGAGTAAGCCAGCCAGCCAATCTCAGTGGTAGTAGCGCCCAAACTGTTAATGGAAAAAGAATAAAAAAGATCACGTTTCTAGATGGGATTACAGTCAGCTTTTTGTATAAACAAGCGGTAAGATCCGATTTAACAGTAAATAGTACGGATAAAGCGCTTGAAAAAATTGTGATTTCAAATGGTACTCAAACATATGGATATTTATTAATGCAAGATTATTCACTTGGAGGAAGATTAACATTACTATCGGTTCAGCAATATGGAAGTACAGAGCAGGAAACCTTAAAACCATATCAATTCGCCTATTCTTCAGAGCCATTACCGGCAAGATTTAGTTCTAAAAAAGATCATTGGGGTTATCCCAATGGGAATTCCTCACAAGATCTCATCCCAACAGAATATGTTTTGGTAGGTGGCACAACTGGCCCATATGCACCTTATCGGGAATTTCTGGGAGGAAACAGAGATACCGATCCTGCTGTAGTAAAAGCAGGAAGCCTGAAAAAAATAACCTATCCAACCGGGGGGTATACTGAATTTGAAATGGAAGCAAATAAAGCAGTTGATATATGGTTAAATAAAGCTGTAACTATAGAGACTCCCAATCCATATACCGAAGTTTCGGACAATTTTTCTTTTAATAGCACAGGAACTGGTGATATAAACAGTCCGTTCATTTATACAGGGGTAAGTAATGCCAATGTTCAGTTCACAATAACTACGAACCCAATAAGTGGTGGTTGCAGTAGTTGTTCTTTAAAATTGGAAATATACAAACAAGGTACTTCTCAGCTTGTCAGTACTCAGATCATGAGCTTAAATTCTTCAAATACAAACCAAATATCAAAGAATTTTACTCTTGCAAACCTTATAAACGGCGATAGCTTTTATGCTAAAACATACCTTACAGGGTTCGATTATGCTAACAATGGTCATTATTACGGGTATGGGGAACTAAAAAGACGCCAGCAAAACCCTTCGGGAACAGTAATCACTAAAACTTTTGGGACTAATCAGTTATACGTGGGTGGGTTAAGAGCGAAAAAAATTACTGACTATACTGAAGCTGGTACAGTTGCCTCAACACGTGAGTATGAGTATTTGCTGGAAGATGGGATTACTTCTTCAGGGTCTTTGGGTTACAGACCCATCTATTCGTACCCTATTGCGTATGATGTTTATCCTATGGGTGGAGTTGAAACGGGTGAAGATGGTTATGTATTTTATAGACGTGCAGATTACATTATTAGATCTTCCAATTCGGTAAATGAGCTCCCAATGGTGAGCGGTAACCCAGTTACCTATAAAAGGGTGACGGAGAAGATTGGCCAGAATGGCGTATATCTGGGGAAAACAGTGCGGACGTTCTCCACTTTTGCAGACAACCCACCTTATATTTCTCAAGATTTCCCTACCATTCCCGTGCAATATGCCAGTTGGAATTACGGGCAACTGAAAACAGAAGAAATCTATAATTCCGATAACGTTCTGTTAAAGAAAACTGACAACGAGTATTTTAATTTTCAAGATGGTTATTCTGTTGACCAGAGTCGGGTTGAGAATTTCCGGTCGATCAGTTTTGCGCCAGTATCTTTTGTATGGGATAGCCACGAGAATCCAAAGATTGAGCCAAGTCATTATCCGGCGTACTTCTTAATGAAAAATTTTACTCCAGTCGCTGGTAAGGCAGAAATAAGCCAAACTACTGTAACAGATTACATTGCCGGGCAGCCGGCAACAAAAATTGTAACGAACTATGATTACGATCAAAACAATTTTTACCTGAAAGAAAGTCGTATTACCAATAGCAAGAATGTAGTGTTGAAGACAACCTATTTACACCCACCGGATATGGTGGCTGCAAATGAGGATGCCCTAATTTATTCTGGTATGGTAGGCCTAAATATAATCGAGCCCATAATTAAAGAAATACAATTTAATTCAACAACACAAATCATGCTTAAGAATACCAAGTATAAAAATTGGTCAGGTTCTTTGTATGCGCCAGAGTCGGTAGGTACTAAAACGCTGGCTAATGCTGAAGAGGTTAGGTTGAAATTTCTGAATTATGACACGCATGGGGCTCCCGTGTCGCTTCAAAAAGCTAATGGGCCAATAACAACCTATATTTGGGGCTACGGAGGCGAGAAGCTGGTTGCAGCGATTGAAAACTCTCCTATTTATACGGCTGTGACTTCATCCCTTGGGAACGTCGAGACTTTTAGGAACAATAAGAACCCTACAACGACTATTATTGATTCCTTCCTCGCGCCTTTAAAAACAAGTCTTCCTGATGCTCATATAGCCATTTATAAGTATTACCCGCTATCAGGACTTTTAAGTACCACTGATCCTAAGGGAATGACCACTTATTATGAGTATGATAATTTTCAGAGGTTAATGAATATCAAAGATCAGGATCTCAACATAATTAAGAATTTCGATTATCATTATAAACCATAAGCGCTCAGGAATGAAAAATAGGATAATTTCAGCTCCATGGGGAGCACTAATAATTATAGCGGTAATGCAGTTTCTAAATGTTAAGATAGTAAGTGCCCAGCACCCGACTTTTAACATATATAGTGGTCAGGCCGAGATGACGGCAAGTGGGAGCATTACTTTTACCAATGGATTTACTGTTCCTGCAGGAAGTAACTTCCGTGCTTACATCAATGCCAATGCCGATTGTGTGCCACTAGCATCATTGCCGAGTCAGAACCAGAATTATGTGGTCACTAATACAGTGAAAAAGGCAGAGGTTTTCAGTACTAACCTGCTTGCAGCTTTAACCGCTTGTGATCTGAACCAGACGATCCAATATTTTGATGGGTTGGGCAGACCATTGCAGATTGTGACGGTAAAGGGGAGCCCTTCACTAAAAGATATTGTTCAGCCTGTGGCTTACGATGCTTTTGGACGTGAGGCGATCAAATATCTGTCTTATGCAGATGCAGGCACAGCCAATGGCAGTTTTAAAACCAATGCCTTAACTGCAGGAGCAGGTGTGCTGTCCTTTTATAATCCGACTGGCAGCAGTGGTACTCAGCAGGCTAATGGTATTGTGAGAACGGTTTCACCCTTTAGTCAGACGGTATTTGAACCTAGTCCATTAAATCGTGTTCTAGAACAAGGTGCACCCGGAGAGGCATGGCAACCGGGAGCGAGCAGAACTGCTACAGCAGGCCGTACTGTAGTTGTTGGCTATGGATCAAACAATACTACCGCCACTTATACTACAGCTACAGGATTTGCAGTGCGGCTTTATACCGCTGGTATCAATACAACCCCGGGAAGTGAGCATTTACGTGCTTTATCGGGAACCGGTTATTACCTTGCAAATCAATTGTACCTGACCATTACTAAAGATGAGAACTGGTTACCAGCTGATGTAAAGATGGGAACAACAGAGGAATATAAGGATAAAGAGGGCAGGATTGTACTGAAGCGTACTTTTAATAAAGCGGGCGCTGTTCTTCAGACCCTTTCTACTTATTATGTATATGATGATCTTGGGAACCTCAGTTTTGTATTGCCTCCCGGAGCCAATCCTGATGGCATTACTGTTCCTACACAAGCGGTATTGGATAACTTTTGTTACCAGTACAGGTATGATGGCAGACAGCGTTTGATCGAGAAGAAGCTTCCGGGAAAAGACTGGGAGTTTATGGTGTACAATAAACTGGATCAGCTGGTAGCCAGTCAGGATGTGATACAGCGTGCAAAAGCACCCCAGGAATGGCTGGTTACGAAGTATGATGCCTTTGGGAGAGTGGTTCTAAGTGGTATTTATGCCCACCCGGCAAGTGTTGCCAGTACCAGCTACCGTAAAGTGCTGCAGGATACTGTAGATGCCAGGGCAAACCTCTATGAGATCAGAACAAGTGCAGGAAATGGTTATAATAATCAAAGCTGGCCATCAAGCAACATCACTACCACACTGGCATTGAACTATTATGATAGGTATGATGCACCAGGACTGCCTGCAGATACGGCATATAACTCAGCTAACAACTATAAAAAAGCGACATCATTACCGACCGTTAGCAAGACCAATGTGCTGGGAACTACTCATATGTTATGGCAGGTGAGCTATTATGATAAGGAGGGCAGGGTAGCTCGCACGATTCAACAGCATTATAAAGGAGCAGGAACGACGACTAATAATTATGATGACATTGTAAATACATACAATTTTGCGGGGGAACTTAGAGCAAGTACCCGGACCCATTATATAAACGGGACAGTACAATTATATGCTGCAAATCGGTTTACTTACGACCATATGGGTAGGGCAACAGATACTTATCAGCGTACCGGAGACAATGCGTCTACAACCAATGCAGAGATATTGCTAAGCCGGAAGAACTATAATGAGGTTGGTCAGTTGAAAAGTAAACAGCTGCATAGTACCAATCCTGGTGTAGCTACGCCAACTTTTGCCCAGACAGTAAACTATGCCTATAACGCAAGAGGCTGGTTAAAAACCCAGGGATCAGCACTGTTTAATGAAACCCTGAATTACGAAGAGGTGGTCAGTGGACTAACCTCCCAGTACAATGGGAACATCAGCAGGCAGCAATGGGGACCGGTAGCAACACCACTCCTGCATAATTACATCTATTCTTATGACAAGCTGAACAGGTTGACCCATGCGATCAGTGATGAAGGTAATAATGAGGTGCTCAGCTATGATCCGATGGGTAACATCAGTACACTGCAGCGTAAAAGAGACAATGTGCTGGTAGACCAATTAAAATACACCTATACTACAGGCAACAGGCTGGCAAATGTACTGGATAGCACAACCACTGTGGATATCCCCTTTCAGCTACCCGGAACTACCACCTATACCTATAACGCGAATGGTAATATGCTGACCCGGGGTAACACAGCAAATACAGCCAATAACATTTCGGCAATTACTTATAATTACCTGAACCTGCCATCTACGCTGACAGCAAGTGGGGCAGCAGTAATTTATACTTATGATGCAGATGGTAATAAATTAAGAAAACAGGTTGCTTCAGCGAGTATAAATAATGAGTATATTAGCGGTGTAAATTACGAAGGTGGAGTGCTGAAGTTTGTGAGCACAGCTGAAGGTAGGGTAGTTAGGAACAGTGCAACAAGCTATAGTTACGAATATACCTTAATAGATCACCTTGGTAATGGAAGGGTGTACTTTGATATTAATGGGGCAGCGGCAAGAAAGATACAGGAGGTTGACTATTATGCCTTTGGTTTGGATATGCAGCGTAGTTTGAACGGAACGGAGAACAAGTACCTGTATAATGGGAAAGAGAAACAAGACCAGGAGAAGATGTTTGACTACGGCGCAAGGTTCTATGATCCGGTGATTGGAAGATGGAATGTGATTGATCCGATGGCGGAGAAGTTTCAAAGTTTATCTCCTTATAATTATACTGATAACAACCCTGTGAATAATACTGATCCAGATGGAATGGATATTCTTTATGGTCAAGGTGTTGGTGGTGGAGATCTTTATACGGGAGCTGATGCTCAAGCTTTATTTGGACAGTTAAAGGCATCTCAGCAAGGGGATCAGGATGATAAAAAGAAGAAAGAGAAGCCTAAAACTGAACAGTTGTTGGATGGTCTTGTTTCTGGTTTAAAAGATTTAGCTAATGCGCTTGCTCCAATTAGGCCAGCAACAGAAGATGATCCACAGTCTCTTAGTGAATGGTGGGACGGTATAAAAAGTGCCCCAAGTAATATTTCTGACATTTATTCAGACGGGTCACTGGAAGATAAGACCAGATTAACAGCTTCTCTTATTGGATTGTTTAAAGGTAAGAAACCTTCTGTTTCCGGTGTTATGCTTGCTGGAATGAAAGGTGGAAGTAAGTTACTATATTTTGGAAAAATTGCTGTGGATAGAGATGTTTTCCACCGAGTAATTAAACCTAAAATATTAAAGAGTGCGGGAGACTTTTCTAGTAAAGTTGGTAGTAATCCTGATATTAAAGTAGTAGGAAATCAGATACAATTAATCGGGAATGGGCCGTTTAAAGGTAAGTCAGTACAAACAAGCCTTAAAGCCACAGAATATTTAAAGTAAATAAAATATAACATGGGCAGTTTTTATAGACTATTAATTCAATGTGATATTGAAAAGAAAAAAGAGATTGATATAATATTAGGAGAATCAAATGATGACCCTGAAATAGGGTGGAGTCTAATTATTGAGGAGGATTCACCAAGGTTCAATCAAGCACTCAATTTTTTTATTGATTTAATAGAGACTAATCTAATCAAATTGAAGAATATTGGAGTTTCCATAGATATGATAACTTTTTGGTATATGTATGAATATGAGCAGCAATGCAATATGGAGTTTTGGCCTGATATCACTAAGAGAATTGGTGAACTAGGAATCGTATTATGTATTAGTTGTTGGGAAAAATAGCTATCAACTTGGCGCTTTAAAGTATGAGCCTGGTTCATTGAGCCAGGCTTTACTATTTAGCCGATAGGCTGCATATCTGTTTATGCGGCCTATTGTCGTTTTTATATCTTCAAGATGTCTTTTTGTCGGACAAAAAGTGTTCTTGCCCTCACCTGATCTTCGTGCCTCGATTAGGGGTCAGGGAGTAAAAGCTGCTCGCAACTCACAGTTTATCTGCACAGGCCTAATCCTATCATCAGAGATTCAGGTAGTTCATTTGTTAAGCCCCTAAGAGCAGAAGAAAGGGAAGCTGTCAAGGGAACGTGGAATAAATGGCCCAAGAGGGCAAAGGCTAAAAGCGTTTATGCCGCGAAAGGCCCTTTACTGCTTTTCTTTCGAGGCTACCTATGATTTTCTGGTAAATGCTGTGCTAGACTTTAAGAACGGTGGGTGTAAAAATGAATGGGTATATAAAACAAAAACTTTTAAGGAATATGGAGTTAAAGCAAATTTGCTTTGTAAGCTTACTGTGAATTATTTTTCTCTAGAATTGATTGTAGAAAAAGATGCAAAAGAAGTTTATAAGAATGAAATACTCAGGACTTTGCCTGATCCGATACTTTATAAGCGTTATTTTAAAGACTTGAAAATCGACAAGGGGAAAATAATTGTTACTAAAGATATGAATCAAAATCCTCCTCTTTTTGAGTTGCCCTTATCAGAGATATGAACAAAAGCCTGGCTTCCTGCACTGCCCCCAAATAGTGTCTAACTTTTTGGGGGCAGTGCAAAACCGGGCTTTGCTGTTATTTAGGGTTATAAGTTTTATTGGTTTTGTAATCACGTATGATCAGATCCATATAATGAAAGATGTGTTTTTTCTCATCTTCAGGGAGGGTTTCTAACTCATCAAGCCGTTTGACCATTTCTTTATCGTACGAGGCATTCAGGCCTTCCCCCAATAAATAGTCTACAGATACATCCAGTGTTTTAGCGAGCTTTACAATAAGCAGCCGCTCAATCCCAAACGCGACCAAAGCTGTCATTATAATGGGCTATTATGTTAAATAGCCGCAGTCCCAGACCTGCCCCCGCTCCGCCATCTTCCTCCGGTCAGTCTACGGCGAAGCCTGCGGCAGCAAGGTATAAATAGGATGAATTGGTTTGGTTCAGTGCTGGCCTGGTCGGGGGAACAACGGTAGTGCCTTGTAGCAGGGATAGTGGTCCCGCCCAACCTCCTCCGGATAGAAAGATTCGCTCGCTCTCCCGCACATACCAAAGCTCTTTCTATCCGTGCGAGGGATGGATGGCGCAAAAACCAAGTGTAAAAACAAATAGATGAATAAATCAAAAAGGCTTAACTTTAGACACTGGTGAAAGCAGAAACAGGCCCTGCTGAGGAGCAACCTGTGAGGAAATAACCAGTGTGTAAAGGGAATTATGCGACAAATTATCAACCTCAAGTAATTAAAGTGCTTTTTACTTTTCTCCAATTGGTTTAGGGACCGTTTTAAGGAGTAAATTTAACAGTGAAATTGTTAGTAACATTAAAACTTTTAGAATTACAAATGATCTATAAAAATATTATCTGGACTTTAACTATTTTACTTTTTTCATCTTGTTATAAAAAGAGAGATGCTAGTAATTTAAGGGAAATGTTGAATAGCAATGATATAGAAAAGATAATTGAAGCCTCAAATTATATTGGCAAGAATAAAGATACCAACATGGTTGCTGACCTATTAAAGAATTCTTTAGATCCGAGAATCAGTCACGATATCCGATATTACGGAATATCTGTGTTTAAGGCTAAAATGTCTGTTATGAAAGATTTAACTTTAATGAATTCTCCGAAACAAATCTCATATAAACCGGATTCATTGATATTTGAATTTTATTACAATGTATCGAAAAAGCGAGGATGGATTAAAAATAATGAATGTATCTCTTTAAATTAATCGATTTTCGCTCAAAAGGCAAAAGCCATGAGACTAGCTGCAAATAAAATTTCAAATAATGGGGAGCAGCCAACTTGCCAATCGGCTTTATCAAGTAAACTTAATATTGTTGCAACCTCAAGTACTACTGATCAAGGAATTTTGGGAGCCGTTACAGAAGCATGGGATAAGGTCACAGATTTTTTTTATGATACTTCAAAAAAAGATAAATAATGGATGATAATTTTATGATTAAATTTTTTTGGGGGTGCAGTTCTTTTAATAATAGGTGTTATAGTATTAAGTCAAACTATTACTGAAAGTAAAAGAGGATTCCATGGTTTTTTAGGAGTCACATTAGATTATATGTGGGATCAATAGGCTTCATTTTGATAGGTTTAATACTTATATATAGAGCTTTATTTCAGTGACAACTATTGGTTGATGTGTCGTCAGTTAAAAGCTAATGATTTAGACCTGACAGCAAGTGGCGCCGCAATAATTTATACCTATGATGCGGATGGTAATAAATTGAGGAAACAGGTTGCTTCAGCAAGTATAAATAATGAGTACATTAGTGGTATAAATTACGAAGGTGGAGTGCTGAAGTTTGTGAGCACAGCTGAAGGTAGGGTAGTTAGGAACGGTGCAACAAGCTATAGTTACGAATACACCTTAACAGATCACCTTGGTAATGGAAGGGTGTACTTTGATATTAATGGGACAGCAGCCAGAAAGATACAGGAGGTTGACTATTATGCTTTTGGGCTGGATATGCAGCGTAGTTTGAACGGAACGGAGAACAAGTACCTATACAATGGGAAAGAAAAGCAAGATCAGGAGAAGATGTTTGACTATGGAGCACGCTTTTATGACCCGGTGATAGGAAGGTGGAATGTTGTAGATCCAATGGCGGAGAAGATGAGAAGGCATTCGCCTTATAATTATGCATTCAATAATCCGATCAGATATATTGATCCAGATGGAATGAAACCATTTGATTGGTATCGGTCTCGAGAAACAGAAAGCCTTGTCTGGAAGGATGGGAAAGGTCAGCAAGATGGTTATAAGCATATTGGTGAAAGTGCAATAGTCAGAGGTGCGAATGGAGAGGGAGATGTAAATTTGAATGCTGATGGATCTGCAACAAATGCTCAAACAGGAGAAAGTGTTACTGCATCCCTGAGTGGTAAAACTAATATTATTGCCAAAGGAGAACTTGAATTTGAATTAGGTAAGACAGGTAAGGGGCTGCTTGATGGTTCTTCAATTGGCGTAGGGACGGTTCAAGGTGTATCTATGACTATGTCTAGCGAAGCGAGAACTCTTGCTGGTATGACTAAAGTTTTAGAAGGTGCTGGTACAGCTTTGGGAATTGCATCTGCCTTAAATGATGCAAATGAGATTTATAATAAAGGCTTTTCAAATGCCACTATTGCAGATTGGGGTAAACTTGGTGTATCCACAGGCTCACTTTTTCTCAAAACAAACCCATATACTGTAGGTGCAAGTATATTATATGGCGTACTAGATGCAACAGGATATAATCCTATTGATCTGGTTTATGATAGATTTAAACAAAATAAACAACCTTTAGGTGGGTTGCCAACAACAGTAATTCCATGATGAATTTTTTTAAATATTATTATTATCGAATGTTTAGTTATTTTTCTGACGGGAGTTCAATTCCACTATTCAGGACATTCGCTATTATGATCGTTTTCGCATATTTTAATCTTTTAGCTTTGTTTACGTTGGTCTTTTCTGTTGGCCTTGGTGTTAGACTTACTCTTCCTATAGGAGAGGGGGTAAGATGGTTTTGGCCCTTCGTATTTATTGTGCCATTATTTGTTTTATTCCATTATCGTTTAAAACGATCTGGTCTTCATGCTTTGATTTTTGAGGAGTATTCAAAAGAAACAAGGAGGCAAAAAGTAAATGGTGGTTGGATTGTCATTCTTTATTTTACTGGTTCAATCTTGCTTTTTATTTTGACTTTATGGTTAAGGCAGGCTATCAGAGGATATTAAATCACTTACCTGTTTTGGCGTCCCTGATGATTGCATTGGCGAGGAACAGGAGTTTATCTTTAATGGAGGGTTCTAGTTCCTCGATCTCATCGATAAGCTTAAGTGTCTGCTTGTCAAAGCCTGTTTTGTTACCTTCTCCGGCCAAGTAGTCGAGTGACACCTCTAATGTGTCCGCGATCTTTTTGGCGACGTCTACAGAAGGCGAAACCTCTACCGTGCGGAACGCTTGGAAGCGATGAAGCCGAAGCAGCCGGAGAAGAGAGCATTATCTGAATCCGAACGTAAAGCGGCTGTCATGTTCTTAAAATCCCCGAACCTGCTTGCAAGAACCAAACAGGCCATTGCAGAAAGCGGACTGATCGGGGAAGAAAACAACAGCCTGATCGCTTACCTGACCTATACAAGCCGGAGGCGGCATACCCCGCTGCACCTGATGTATTTGGGCGCCAGCGGTACCGGCAAGACCTGGCTGCAGGAAAGGGTATCCGAGCTGATGCCCGAGGAAGACAAGCTGGAAATCACCTCACTCTCCAGCAATGCTTTTTATTACTTCGGGCGGGAAGAGTTAAAACATAAGCTGCTGCTGATCGAGGATCTGGACGGGGCAGAAAGCGTACTTTATCCCTTACGGGAGCTACAAAGCAAGCGTAAGATCAGTAAAACGGTGACGCTGAAAGACAATAAAGGGAACCTGAAAACAGTAACGCTGAATGTTGAGGGGCCGGTCTGTGTATCGGGCTGTACCACTAGGGAGCAATTGTACGAGGACAATGCGAACCGCTGTATATTGCTGTATATGGACAATAGTATCGAACCGGATAAAAAATTATGGAATACCAGCGTAAGCTAAGCGCCGGTCAGGTTGATGAATCCGGACAGCATAAGCTGAAAGAGCAGATCAAGAACGTACAACGGATCTTAAAGCCCGTCACGGTTAAAAATCCCTACGCCACCTTTCTGCAATTGCCGGAAGAAGTCTTTAAGCAAAGAAGAACGATGCTGCTGTTGTTACTCTTCACCGAAACGATCACTTATTACCATCAATACCAGCGTACACTGAAAACGGATACCGATACAGGAGAGCAGTACATTGAAAGTACTTTGGAAGATGTGGAAGCCGCTTTTACGTTGCTGGAAACCACTTTGCTAAAAAAGAGTGATGAGCTGAATGATGCCTGCCGAAGCTTCTTTGAGCGGCTGAAAGGCTACCTGAAAGAAAAAGATACCGAGAGCTTTTACAGCAAAGAGATCCGCTCGGCCTTTAGGCTGACCCCCAGCAGCATCGGACGTTATCTGTACGAACTGGAAAGGATGGGCTATATCAAGATCACCCGTGGCAACCGCTATAAGGGCTTTGAATATAAGGTGCAGAGTTGGGGAATGATCTGGAGAGTTTGCAGCAGAGCAGCAGAATGCTGGTCTGCTGCATCCTTGAAAATATCAGATCAGTATCCCGTAACCCAACAGTAACCCAAAGCCCTGATGGGTTACTTAAAGTACAGAAAGACAGCAGGAAAGCAGAAGTAACCCAGAGTAAGTTAAAAACGTACAGTTAGCAAAAAAAGTAAGCCATGAAAAACCCGCTCTATATTCGTTTAAACGTAGGCTTTAGGGAATGGTTAAGGATATTGAACTTTGACCACACTAGCCAGCGGGACATGCCTGTGATGCTAAAGGCGTTCCTGATCTTCCTGGAAGAAAATGACTGCAACAGTATTACCGGCATCACAGAAAACCACCTTGAAAATTACCTGCAGGTCTTAAGCGAGCAGCCCTGTAAAGCCTATGTTTACGAAATTAACGATAAAACGGGAAAGGCTACTGTTAAACATTCCTCAATGACAGAGAAACAATTCAACAAAGCATTAAAATCCATTCAGTAATGAAATTATTTAATACTATCATTTTTGTATCTATCTTGCTCTTCCTCACCTCATGTTCAGGTTCAAATAACGAATTGAGGAATAGATTGAAAGAAGTAATTATAGATAAGAGTAACTCTGCAATTAAAGATAAAAAAAACTATTCTAATTTTTATTTAAGTGAGATCACAGATTTTGATTGGGACAAGTTTTATATTTTTGAAGAATATTTAACTAATCGGGATATTAATAATATTACTGGAATAAAATGGAGTGGAGATGATGTGCCAAGTGGACGCAGGCGAATTCTATTCATTTATAAAGATGAAATTGTGCAATATGTAGATTTTGAGGTGGGAGTATTCCCGGTCTTCTTTTATCCTTGCGAGAAGACTGAGCAATTTGTATTTGGTAAAAAAGATGATTTGTTTGCGGTTTTTAAAAGATGTGATAAAAATGGGTGTCGTTATGCGATGGTTCCAAGAAGATGTGTTAATGCTTACTTCGAAAATACCAAAGAATAATCTTTAGGCGAAATTACGGAGCACGTTTCTATGACCCGGTGATAGGTAGGTAAAATTTTGAACAGTAATTTTTTATCCGTTTTTTTTTAAGTAATTATTTCATTTATGTTTTGGGGGCCGGGTTATGCTAAAGAACTTTTATCAATTCATTGCGGAAAATAACTAAAGTCGATTTACATATATGATTGCAATGAGAAACAGGAGAATAAAAAGCTCTTTGACTACGGGGCAAGATTCTATTTTAAGACAGGTCGGATTTGGAGTATTAATATGGTCATAGGTGTTGTTTTTTATAAGTCGCCTGAGCTTTATCTCCAGGAAGTTATCCAAATGTAGAAATAGATGGATTTAATATCAATGAGCGTGATTTATTAAGATGAATAATTGAGTTTAAAGCTAAGAATCGAGAATAGTATCTACTTTTATATCCTGGTAGTGAGGAACTAATATGTGTGGACATGGCCCTAAAGGGATTAGGCAAAGCAGTGACTTCGGAGCTTATTACCGCCGCGAAGGTTATTGGCGCCACAGATGTGGAGATCCATGATACAGTTTTAATTGCTGCTGCTTTTTGTATGTTCAACAGATATGTTGACGGATTGGGGACTACAGCTCCTTTGGACAGACAGTTTTACATCAACAGGGTACCACAAAGAGCAGAAGACGGATTTTAGTATTGAGGTGACAATGTTGGTTGGTTTCAAATGACGCCATCTACCAAATTGCTCAGATAAAAGATTATTGAGCAATATTGAGTTCCCAATCATTTTCCAAAACATTTTGCCAAAAGACTTAACGTAGAGCCCGTATAACACGTTTTAACATTAAGTTAATTATCCCTAGTTGGTAATATGAAAATTCTAATTGCTGAAGGCGATGAGCTTAAGCTCAGTACTTTATAATTCCGTTTAAAGAAAGATGACGATCAGTTCATCCTTGCCAGAGACGAGGCTAAAAACAAAAGGAATGCTGATGCTTAATAATCCGTTTGACGAAAAAATCACAAGGCCAATCAAAATCCCTCTTTATAGGCCTTCGGGGTTCCTCTATGCAGGTGCTTTCATCATGGCGACTGATCCGGTAGGCCCTGCTAACCGGCATGCCAGGGAATAGCTGAAAGAAAAGTTTCTGAATATTTTCGAGGGTTAGGTTAAACCAGGAATTCTTTTGACATCACCACTTCTGCCAAAGAAAAGGACGAATCAAGTCAGGCACCTGTAGCTACGCGTATACTATTTTAAAATTTTGAGTAAAAAATCCAAACTTTTGAGATTCTGAACTGGAATTAAATATTTCCATCTTATGAAATTTGATGTTTAAGTACATCATAACTGAAAGACAGAACTATGGCAACCTTAAGCATTCCTCAAAATGGCCAGGCCTTAAAAGGAAAAAACAGAACCCGAAAAGCAGTTCCCTCCGTAGACCTTACCGCAATGGTAGATCTGGCATTTCTTTTAATCACCTTTTTCATGCTCACAACATCTTTATCTAAGTCGCAGGCCATGGATATAGCCAAGCCGATTATCGATATCCCTGATCAGCCTTATCCTGCGTCAAGAACGCTAACGGTTCTTTTGGGTAAGGATAATAGCATTGTCTGGTATAAAGGTGAGACGGAGAAAGCAACTCCACATCGTGTAAGTTTTAAAATGATAGGCAGTGTTTTAGCTCAAATTAAAAATCAAATAGCAAAGTTGCATGCAAATGATCCGGCCAAGTTTATGATTGTTATTATTAAGCCCACCGAAGGATCTACATATAAGAATTTTGTAGACGTACTGGATGAAATGAGTATCGCAGATGTGAAATCTTATCTGATTGATGACAATAGTCTGGCCAGTCAGGAACAGGGATTTATAGAAAGGTAACCGTTCTAAGGTTAAAAATACCGATATGACTCGGCTGCTACTTTTTGGTATTCATTCCGGTATTGATTAGGTTGTTTTCCTATAACTTTTTTAAATTGTTTATTAAAATTAGAGAGCGTTTGAAAGCCGCATTCGTAACCAATCTGGTCAATATTCATTTTTCCTTCCTTGAGTAATTTGCAGGCAGATTCAATTCGGATCTCTTTAAGAAAATCTGAAAATGATTTATTCACACGCGCCTTAAAATATCTGCTAAAGGATGTACGGGTCATATTTATTAAGGAGGCAACCTCCTCCGCACTAATGGTATGTTTGAAATTCCTCATTACGTGCCCATATACCTTGTTCATTCTGGTAGTTTCCGCTTCAGTATTAGATGAAATCAAATAATTATGGGTAACAAAATGATAGTCGTTTGATTTAGCAAGTACATTTAATATTTTAAGCAATTGAATAACGCCATCCATGCCATCTAATTCTAACAGCTCACGCATCATTTTACTTACAACAACCTTTGTTTTCCCAATAATTTCTAGTCCCCGTTCAGATTTTTGAAATAGCCTGTCGATTTGGCCCATTTCATCTTTTAACCGCAATGCTTCTCCAAAAAAATCTTTATGGAAGTATACCACAATAACCCTGGTTGATAGTGTACTGTCCTTTTCGAAATATTTGTTTTCATTTCTCCATACATGGGGAAGGTGCGGGCCAATAAGTACCATATCCATAGCCTTAAATGAGGTGATGTTATTACCTACAAAACGGCTTCCTTCGCCTTCCAGAACACAGTTTAATTGAAATTCGGGATGTGAGTGAAACGTAGGATCAAAGTAGGGGGCATAAATTTCTTTAACCACATACACTTTAGATTGTGAAATAGGCGATTTGGGAATAACGTGCGTCATTTTATTAAAATTATCTTAAATATTGGCTATATGGAAATTTTAGGATACAATATAGTCATTATTAGATAACAAGTGCCAATGATTCCAGCGCAATAAAATTTAAACTTGTATTAACCAAAACCAAATATAGACGATTGTAAAATAGAACGACGCGATTCCGGAATCCCGCAACTATCTAGAAAATCAGAACATGACGCCATAAGTTAATTTATGGGCGCGGTAATTTTTATTAGTCATTAATTAAAGAAAGGAGATAAGCCATAGTAGTATGAGCATTAAATATGTCGATTTCAGTTATTTAACCTAAACTTAATCAAACTTAATATAAGATGAAAAAATTAATACTCAAGAGATTTGTTCTATTTGAGCAAGCTTTGCTAAGAAAACATTATCATGTTTTTCTTTTACTGATTACCCTTGTTTTATTGTCCCGGGAGTCTGTGCATGCACAACAAAAGACCATTACTGGTACCGTAACTTTTCAACAAAAACCACTAACCGGGGTGAGCGTTAAGTTAAAAGGGGCCAATACAGGTATGAGTACAAATGAACAGGGCAAGTACACCGTTTCCTTACCAACGGGAAGAGGCGTATTGGTATTCACCTATATCGGATTTCTTACAAAAGAAGTTATCGTGGAGGGTAGCACCACAATTAACGTAGAATTGGAAGAGGATAAACAACAGTTAACCGAAGTTGTTGTAACGGGATATGGCACCCAAAAAAGAGAATCAATAACAGGAGCCATTTCAACGGTTACCAGTAAAGATCTGGAAAAAGTACATGGCGGATCGCAAGTAAGTACAGGATTGGCTGGGAAATTACCGGGTGTTACCTTTCGTATGCCTGATGGGAGACCAGGAGGTGGGGCTACCATTCAGGTAAGAAACATGGGGAATCCATTGTTTGTAATTGATGGGATCCAGCAGGATAAACGACAGTTCGACAATCTTGCGCCAAGTGATATAGAAAGCATTACCGTTTTAAAGGATGCTTCTGCAGCTGTTTATGGTGTACGTGCTGCGAATGGTGTAGTGGTTGTTACCACAAAAAGAGGAAGCAGAGGGGAAAAGAATGTAATAAATATCGATACCTATGCCGGCTTTCAGAATTGGAGCAGGTTTCCTGATGTAGTGAACGATTCATACGAATGGTATTTAGGCAAAGCTGATGCGGAGATGAACAACGGAGGGACAACTACCGTTACCAAAGAGGAATTAGCCAAATACAAGGAAGGCACCGCTCCGGGTTATCAAAGTTTTAACTGGAAAGACTTTATTGTACAGAAAAATGCGCCGTTGTATCAGCAGGCTATTAATGCTACAGGTGGTTCTGATAGAATAAACTATTATTTTTCTGGTACAAATATGTTCCAATATTCTGTATTAGGACGCGAGTTTACATATGGGCGTAAAAACATCAATGCCAATATGGATGCCAATATTACAGATAGGTTAAAGGTTGGGATTGGGATAAATGGATGGAACGAAGTGAGAGATAATCCCGGAATACCCGGAGGTGATGACTATAATTTACCAAGAGCTGCCATCTTATGGAACAGGCCCTGGGAACGTCCGTATGCCAATGACAATCCGGATTATATAAATGATATTGGCCACAATGAATCCAATTGGGCTTATAACAATAAGAAATACGGTGGATATTCGAATGATAGAAGACGTTACGGATCGGCCAGGTTTAATGCCCAATATCAAATCCCATACATAAAGGGACTTGTTGCACAGGGATCTTATTCTTACGGACTCGAAGATCGCCTGCACGATGGTCATGAGTATACTTACAAAACGTATACCTATAATCCTACCGACGATACTTATAAAGCAACCGGAGGTAGTATCAATCCATGGCGGGAGCGTAGGACTCAGAAGATAGAAAAGAATAACTATCAGGTTGGATTAAACTACAACAATACGTTTGGTAAACATACAGTAGGAGGGCTTCTCATTTCTGAAAGATATGATGTAAGGGACAAAGAAGTATTTGTTCATGCCGTGCCAGCAACAAATGTGCTTCCGCTTATCTATTTTAACACTACGGATACTTACAATGATCGCGATGATCAGCAAGCCCGTATCGGATACATTGGAAAGATAAACTACAATTATGCGAATAAGTACTACCTGGAGTTTTCAGGCAGGAGGGACGCTTCATGGAAATTTGCTCCGGATAAAAGAGTAGGATTTTTCCCTTCTGTATCTGGTGGATGGAGAATTACTGAAGAGAAATTCATGAAATCACTGTTAGGTGAAAACAGTAAGCTGAACGATTTGAAAATCCGTGCTTCTTACGGTGTACTTGGAGATGATGATAACGGGATATTACCAACGGATTATCTTGCCGGCTATAATTATAATCAGAATGGCTATGGCATTCTTGATGGAAATCCAATTATAGGTTCAAGAGATAAAGGTAAGCCCATCTTAAATATTTCCTGGTTTAAAAGTAAGATCCTGGACATAGGTGCCGATTTTACCATGTTTAACAATAAATTGATTGGAAGTGTCGACTATTTTAAAAGATTGCGAACAGGACTTAGAGGCACCAAATATGATATCGTTTTACCTAGCGAGATTGGCTTTAACCTAAGCGACGAAAATATAAATAAAGACGAGCAGGCTGGGGGTGAGATTTCACTTGCTTACAATGGATCGGCTGGTGCAGTTACTTTTAGCGTTGGTGGAAATGTTGGATACGCACGTAGTAAGTTCACCGCTTCTTACAAACCGATATTTTTTAACTCATGGGATCAGTACCGTAATTCTGCCGAGGGTAGATACAAGAACCTTTTTTGGGCATATGATGTAGTAGGCCAGTTTCAATCACAGGAAGAAATAAATAACTATCCGATAAATATTGACGGACAGGGTAATAAGACCCTATTACCGGGCGACTTGATTTATAAGGACCTTAATGGTGATGGAAAAATTGATGGATATGATGAGCGCCCGTTAGGTTATGGAAGAAGCGCCGACGGAACCAACCAGCCAATTATCAATGGTGGGTTTAATTTTAGCGTAGCATGGAAGGGATTTGATTTTGCTGCTGATTTTTCAATCGGATCTATGTACAGCTATAATCAGGAAAACGAAATCAGAAGAGGGTTTTCATATAATTCAGGTGCATTAAATACCATTTTAACTGACAGATGGAGAAGAGCTGATGCTTTTGATTTAAATAGTGAATGGATACCAGGTAAATATCCTGCATTAAGATTTAACGTCAATTCAGCCAGTTCGGTAAATAAAAACTCTATTTTTTGGTTGCATAATGTAACGGCCCTTCGTGCCAGAACACTGGAGCTTGGTTATTCCTTACCTAAATCACTAATAGGAAAAATAAACATCCAAAAGGCACGCCTGTTTGTAAATGGCTATAACCTATTTTCTATTGATAACCTAAGCAAGTACAAGGTTGATTCGGAAGTTCAGGATACAAATGGTTTACAGTACCCACAAAATTCATTTGTTAACATGGGCATTAACCTCACTTTATAACAGTTTTTAATTGAACTAACATGAAAAATAAATTTATAATAGCAATAGCCACCTTATTCGTTTTTAGTTTGGGGTGCAAAAGCGATTCAGATTATTTGGATATAAAGCCTACTCAGGTATTAAGTCCTGAACTGGCCTTTAGTGACCCTACACAGGTGCTATCTATCCTGGCAGATCTTTACAATCGTCAGTACGATTATCCAAGGTTAACTGAGTGGGTTACTTTTGGTGACTTTAATGAGTCATTTTATTCTGAAAATGGACAATATAACAATTACCATGGTAACAGTACCTGGGGCTTTAGGGGATACAGAGGGCCAGATGTTGGCGGCAGGGCAACGTACTTCTGGACACCATGGGATTATACTTATATCCGCGAACTTAACTTGTTTATGGAGCGCTGTGCAACAGCTACTGCACTGGACGCAGCAACCAAGGCGTCTTATATTGCTGAAGCCAGGTTTTTAAGGGCAAGTTATTATTTCACCTTAACCCAGTATTATGGAGGCGTGCCTATCATTCTCAATTCATTAGAGTTTAATGGGACTGATGTTACTTCTTTGCAATATCCAAGGGCAAAGGAATCGGAAATGTATGACTTTGTAATTAAGGAGGCAGAGGAATTAAAACTGTTGCTTCCTGCAAATAGCAATACTAAAGCCCGTGCTACCAAAGGTGCTGCATTGGCTATGGAATCAAGAGCTGCTTTATATGCTGCTTCTATTGCAAAATACGGCGCAACAACTCCTTCCGTTTCGCTCTCAGGTGGCGAGGTAGGTATTCCGGCAGGTATGGCAAATGCTTATTATACCACTGCCTTGAAAGCTGCTGAAGAAATCATCAGTGGCTCAGCGGGAGCTTATTCACTATACAAAAAGCAACCCGGAAATCTTTCTGAAAACTTTGCTGCCATATTTTATGATAAAACACAAAATAATGAGGTGATATGGGTTGACGATTATGCGTTAAAATTCAAAAGACATGGATTTACGCAAGTAAATCAGCCTCGTTTTGGTGCTGAAGAAGAAGAAGGTGGCCGTATAAATCCATCCCTTAATTTGGTTCAGTCATTTGAAAAGTTAGATAATACATTCGCTCCTTTAGCTACCAATGACGCTAACGGTGATTATGTTTATTATACCAATCAACAGGACATATTTGCCGGCAGAGATGCCCGTTTGGGTGGCACGGTAATCATCCCGGGCTCAAGCTTTAAAGCCAGACCAGTTGACATTTGGGCTGGAGTGCAACTAGCAAACGGAACGGTAATCAGTGGAGGTGAGCGCGGTGCGCAAAAGGTATTACCTGGTAAAACGGTACCGGAACAGGTTGTTGGCTTTGATGGGCCAATTAACGGAATTGGTAATACTGCTCAAACCGGTTTCTATATCCGGAAATATCAGGATCCTGCTATTGGCTCGGGTCAGCGTGGGGTAGGAAGTGCCGTTTGGTTGGTAAGATATCGTTATGCTGAAATCTTATTGAATGCAGCCGAGGCAGCCTTTGAGCTAGGACAATCTTCGGTTGCTGCGGGGTACATGAATCAGGTACGGGCCAGGGCCGGATTAGTTGTTCCTTTAACCGGTGGCGATATCACTTTTGATCGGATTGTGCATGAGCGTAGAGTGGAATTTGCTTTTGAAGGACAATATTTCTTTGACCTTAAAAGGTTTAGAATTGCCCACCAGGTATTTGATGGGGTTGCTTTAAATAAAACAGATCTTTTAAGTAATCTTTCTAAAGCGACAAAACGCAGTACTCAACCTTACAGTTTGTTGCCATATAAATATTATGCTCCGGGATCACCAAATAATGGTAAGTGGATTTACAAAGTGGATTTATCAAACATTGTTACTGCAAGCGACAACTGGCAATTGGGTAATTATTATAGTGAGATTGAGCCCGATATCCTCACAAGAAATCCAAAACTAGTTAAACAACCTAATCAATAAGTATTATTTATAAATCTTATAATTATGAAAATTAAATTTCATTATATACTGTTTTTCGCACTCAGTACCGTTATTCTGTCTTGTAAGAAGGATAATTTTGATGCGCCTAAGGCTGCTTTAACCGGACGTATAGTTTATCAGGGGGAGCCACTGAATTTTGAGTATAATAAGGTGAGCTACGAGTTATATCAATCGGGCTTTGGTAAAACCGGTGCCATAGGCAGTATATTCACGCCTGAAGGGGCGTTTTCACACCTGCTTTTTGATGGGCTTTACAAAATGGTTGTTCCGATTGGACAAGGCCCCTTTGTTTGGAAACAAACCGGTGGCAAGCCCGATTCAATTGCAATAACTTTAAAAGGAAACACCAATATGGATATTGAGGTAATGCCTTACTATATGATAAGGACACCTCAGCTTACTTATTCAAGTGGAAGTGTTACCGGAACATTTAAGTTAGAACAAATTGTAAAGGATGCAAATGCTAAAACAATAGAACGCGTAACGCTTTATATCAGCAAAACACGATTTGCGGATTCCCAAACCAATGTTGCTACAACCAACTTAGCCGGGTCTGCAATTACCGACCTGAATAATGTGAGTTTAAGTGTTACTGTGCCAACATTAGTCCCTACTCAAAATTATGTGTTTGCCAGCATTGGGGTCAAATTTTCGGGTGTTGACGATATGATTTTTGCACCTGTAAAGAAATTAACTTTTTAATATTTTTTTAAGTTAAACCAGCTCCCTTTTCTTATTGGGAGCTGGTTTGACAAAGTTTAAAAAGATGATTTTAGCTAAACCAGTATTTTTTAACTAAATAATCTTAACACACATGAGAAAAACATTTTTTTTATTGCTGTTTAGCGCATTTTTATTCCAAAACTGCTCCAACAAAACACGAGTAAGTGGAGCAGCTCAGGGATTAACAAGTTCTGCTAAAGAAGCACCCCGAAGGGCAGAAATTTTATTCCTGGGGAACGTCAGTACACATCACGATTCAGGTAAATATGCGCCCTGGCTGGCCATTGAACTTTTTAAAAGTGGCATTAACCTTACTTATACTACAGACCTGAAGGATCTGAATACAGAAAACCTAAGCAAATATGACGGGTTGATTATCTATGCCAACCACGATACGATATCCGTTTCACAAGAGCAGGCTTTGAAGGATTTTGTTGAAAATGGTAAAGGTCTGATTCCACTACATTCGGCTTCAGGTTGTTTTAAAAATTCTGAATGGTATATAAAGGCAATTGGAGGTCAGTTTGCATCGCATGGTAACGGATCATTTACTGCTCAGATCGCAAATCCTTCGCATCAGGTAATGAAAAATATTACTGCATTCACCACTACAGATGAAACCTATGTTCATCAAAAACTAAATCCTGATGTCGTTGTATTAACTGAACGTACCGAAGGGGCAAGAAAAGAACCATATACCTGGGTGCGTAATGAGGGAAAAGGAAGGGTTTTTTACACCGCTTACGGACATGATGATGCAACCTGGAAGAACGGAAATTTCTTGAAATTGGTAAGGAACGGAGTCTTATGGGCTGTTGGCGATAAAGTAGAAGATCAGATTGCAAGATTAAAAATTCCTAATATGAGCATTTATCCGGATACAATAGCTGATTTTACAGCAAGGCACATCGTTCCTAAAATACAGGAAGGGTTAACTCCGGAAGAATCTTTGAAATTAATACAGGTTCCGGTAGATTTTGACATTAAGCTTTTTGCTGCGGAACCAGATATCACCAATCCTATTGCAATGGCATGGGATGAAAAAGGACGACTTTGGATAGTGGAATCTGTAGATTATCCAAATACTTTTATTGAAACAGATGGTGCGGCAAATGACCGGATAAAAATTTGTGAAGACACAGATGGAGATGGTAAAGCGGATAAGTTTACCGTTTTTGCAGACAGTTTAAATATTCCAACAAGTATTGTTTTTGCTAATGATGGAGTGATCATTTCGCAAGCACCGAACATGGTGTTTTTGAAAGACACCAATGGTGATGATAAGGCTGATGTTCATGAAATAGTATCAACCGGATGGGGTAAAAATGATACCCATGCAGGTCCTTCAAACTTGCTATATGGTTTTGATAATAAAATTTGGGGGGTTGTGGGCTTCTCGGGTTTCAATGGGCAAATAGAGGGCGTGAATACCCGTTTTGGTCAGGGTGTTTATCGGTTTAAGCCGGATGGAAAAGATTTCGAATACCTGGCGCCAACAAGTAATAATACCTGGGGGCTGGGCTTCTCGGAAGATAACAATGTTTTTATATCTACCGCTAACAATACACACAGCGCATTTTATTCTATGCCTGCTTCTTACACCAAAAGGACACTTCCTGGTTTAAATCTAAATGCAGTTCAGAAAATTGATGGCCACTATGATGTGCATGCCATGACCCCTAACCTGCGACAAGTAGATGTGGTTGGCGGATTTACTGCAGCTGCTGGTCACCATTTATATACTGCCAGAAATTTCCCAAAAAATTACTGGAACCGCATTGCCTTTATATCTGAACCTACGGTGAAATTAATCCATAATGCAATCATTGAGCCGGATGGAGCAGGATTTATAGAAAAAGATGGATGGAATTTCCTGGCAAGCTCCGACGAATGGGTTGGTCCGGTGCAGGCAGAAGTTGGTCCGGATGGTGCGGTATGGGTGGCCGATTGGTATAATTTTGTTATTCAACACAACACATTTGTTCCCAGACAATCGCCTACGGAGTTTATTCTGCCACTTACTTTAGCAGATCAAAAACTAGGACAGGGAAATGCATTGATCAGCAATTTAAGAGATCTTGATCGGGGTAGGATATATCGTGTGATATATAAAAAGGCTAAGCCATATACTCCAATATCATTATCTAAGAATGATACACCCGGATTGCTTGCCGCATTAGAAAGCGACAATATGTTTTGGCGAATAACGGCTCAACGTTTACTGGTAGAGAAAAAAGATCAGAGTGCTATTCCTGCATTGTTAAAGTTGGTAAGCGATCAAAAAGCAGATGAAATTGGGCTTAATGGATCGGCTGTTAATGCATTGTGGACATTAAATGGCATGGGCGTATTGGACGGTAAAAGCGCTGAAGCTACGAAAGTTGTAGTGCAGGCCTTATCTAGCCCTGTGGCTGGAGTAAGAAAAGCTGCAATAGAAGTATTACCTAAAAACAACCATACGATACATCTAATGCAAAGCAGTGGTATTCTTAACGACCAAAATTTAAATACAAGAATGGCTGCAATTTTAACACTTGCCGCTTTACCCGAATCACAAGAAACTGCGAAGATCATTTATGAAGCCAGTTTTGAAGCGGAAAATGAAAAAGACCAGTGGCTCTCGCAAGCACTGTTTGCAGCAGCTTTGAAGAATAGAGAAGGTTTTTTGTCAGTTTCAAAAGAAAGTGGTAAAAAAGTTAGTGACTCAAGTCTTACCTGGCGCCTCGTAAATGCGGTTAGTCAGGAAGTTTATGTGCTGGATAGGGGTAGCAGCACACAGTTGTCGCCTGATGTTGCCGGAAAGGAAATTCATTTCAAGGCGACTGTAACCAAGGCTAGAAACAGTGAATTTAATGGTGCCATTATGGCTCAGGGAAATAAGGATAATGGATATTGCTTATTTATTGAATCAGGGAATCTGAATATGGTGGTTAACCAAAACGGTAAATCATATACAGCAGTAACGAAAGATTCAGTACCGAACAGATCTTTTGATGTGATTGCCAGTTTGGAGACAGGTGGTATGATTACACTGGAAATAAATGGCAGAAAAGTAGCCGATGCAAAAGCTTCCGGGCTCTTTAAAAATGCACTTAAGGGCAGCTTGCGCTTTGTCGGAGATAAAGAAAGTGAGGACCAGAAACCATTTTATAATGGAATGTTGCCACTAAAAGGGGAAACAAGAAATGCATCACTTGAATTAAAAAATGCAGAACCCTCAGGAAGTAAAAAGGCAGCGACCGCAACTACAATTAAAAATGATGGTTCTAAACCTGTGCTGATTAAAATCAAAGTGGTAAAGGACCTGATGCAATTTGATAAAAATCTCTTTACAGTAAAAGCGGGGCAGAAACTGATTTTTGAATTGGAAAATCCGGATGGTATGCAGCATAATATGCTTATTATTAAACCCGGTACCTTACAAAAGGTAGGGAAAGCTGCAGATGATATGCTTCGTGATCCGCAGGCTGCCCAAAAGAATTATGTGCCTGTTATGCCCGAAGTTTTGCATGCCACTAAACTTTTGAACACGGGGGATGTAGTAACTTTTGATTTTACAGTGCCAGATGTCACTGGCGACTATCCTTTTCTTTGCACGTTTCCTGGTCACTGGAGAGGAATGAATGGTATTATGAGAGTAGTTAAGTAATTTAAAATAAACTTTTTGATATGAAATGGAATGTAATTTTTTTGGCTTCGCTTTTTATCCTGGTATTATCGTTGAGTAGCTGTGGGGTAAATTCTCCGGCCAACGCTCAGAAAAAAACCAAAGCAATACGTACGCTGATGGTAGGTGGGGGTGCTTCCCATGATTTCGACAAATGGTATAAAGAAGTCGATACAAAAACCTTAGCGCAAGACGGGCTTGCTACTGTGACCTATACAAGTGATGTGAGCAGTATTCTTTCTAAACTGCCCGATATTGATGTTCTATTCTTAACGAACAACCAGCCAATGGAAGATCCTGAACTGAGGAAAGCCATTTTTGCCTTTGTTAACGCTGGTAAGGGCCTGGTGCTTGCTCATGCTGCACTGTGGTACAACTGGAAAGACTGGCCCGAATATAATCTTCAGCTGGTAAGTGGTGGATCAAAAGGTCATGATAAATATGGCTCATTTGAAGTGAATGTTGTTGATGCAAAACATCCTGTAACAAAGGGGGTAGACCAGAAGTTTAGCCTGAAAGATGAACGCTACTACTATAAAGTGGATGCTGCGGGCCCGGGAATAAAGATTTTAGCGAATTCTAGTGTGGAAGGATCTACCGCTATTTATCCTTCTGTATTTGTTGTCAATCATCCGAAAGCCCGGATTGTTGGGATCGCATTAGGTCATGATGCAGAATCGCACGATTTACCTGTTTATCATACGCTTATCCGGAATGCCATTAAGTGGGTGAGCCATAAATAATATTGTTGAACTTTTTAATAACTGTTAATATCTAAATTAAATAATCACATGAGTCAAAAGAAAATTACCGTAATTATTGTAGGGATGGGTTTTGGTAAAGAGTTTATTCCAATCTATCAGAACCACCCTGATGTTAAAGCCGTAGGGATTTGTACCCGCAATCAGGACACTATTGATGAGCTTGCCACTAAATTTAATTTGGATAGGGATCTTTGCTTTACAAATTATGAGGATGTTCCTTTAAGAGAAGACGTTGATGCCATCCATATCGTAACTCCTGTTCCTGAGCATGCTAAAATGACGCTCGCATCACTCAACGCCAATAAACATACTGCATGTACCATTCCTATGGCGATGACGGTTGAGGATTGTACGGCGATAGTTGAAGCTAAAAGAAAGGCTAACAAAGTGTACATGATGATGGAGACGGCACTATATACCAGAGAGTTCCTTTATGGGCTGAAACTGGCAGAAAATGGTGATCTGGGTCGGATTCAGTTTGTTAGAGGTTCCCATATTCAGGACATGAGTATGGATGGATGGGGCGAGTACTGGAAAGGCTATCCGCCAATGCTTAATGGAACGCATGCCATCTCTCCTTTGTTAAGGATCAATAACACTAAAGCTGAATCTGTTGTATGTCATGGTTCAGGAAGGCTAAGCGATGATCTGACCAGCAGATATGGATCTCCGTTTGCAGTGGAAACCGCAACATTTAAGTTAAAAAACTCGGATGTAGTAGCAGAAGCTACGCGTTCTTTATTTGATGTGGTACGCCAATACCGTGAAAGTTATGATGTATATGGTACGAAAATGTCATTCGAATGGGAACAGTTGCAGGATGAAGAACACATCGTGTTTGATGGGGGTGAAAATGCGCGCAGGATAAGCGTACCTGATACCGATGAACAGCTAATTCCTGAGATTGCGAATTTCACAAAAAGAGAAAAAATAGATGATCCGAATCATGTTTCATTTTTACAGGGAGCAGGACATGGTGGCTCACATCCTCATTTGGTTCAGGAATTTGTTGCTGCTATAATGGAAGGTAGAGATTCAGCAGTTGATGCTGCACTGGCAGCCAATTATACTTGTGCAGGCATCTGTGCGCATGAGTCTGCAATGAAAGGTGGTACGCGTATCAATATACCTGATTTCGAAATCTAATTAAAACTTTAATTTATCCCTTATGAAATTTGGAGTAAGTACATTCCTTTGGAAATCACCCTTTACTTCTCATTCCTTTGATCTTGTTCATAAGATCAAAGGAATGGGATTTGACATCATAGAAGTAGCAGTTGAACAACAAGAATTAATTGATTGGGTTAGATTAAAAGAGCTCATAAAAGAAACCGGATTACAGGCTACTGTTAGTGGTGCATTTGGTGCCGAACGCGATATTTCCAGCGAGGATCCACGAATAAGGGCGCAAGGTCTCAAATATATTACTGATTGCATTAAAATAGCGGAGCATTTAGGGAGCCCTATTTTTGGTGGCCCGGTATATTCTGCAGTTGGAAAAACCCGTTTTATAACCGAGGAACAAAAAAAAAGAGAAAGAAGCTGGTGCGTTGAAAATCTGGTTAAAATTGGTGAAGTAGCAGCCGACTATGGCGTGGTGGTGGGGGTAGAGCCATTAAATCGGTTTGAAACGGATATGATCAATACTGCCGATCAGGCTATTTCCTTAGTTAGTGAGGTAGGCAGTCCCAATGTCAAAATACAATTAGACACTTTCCATTGCAATATTGAAGAAAAGAATATTCCTGATACGATAAGAAAATTGGGCAAGGATCTATTGTGTCATATCCAGGCAAATGAAAGTGACAGGGGAACTCCCGGAACTGGTAACCTTGATTGGATTGGCATTAAGGAGGCATTGACTGAAATTGGCTATGAAAAAGCTATTGTGATAGAAACTTTTGGTGAGGTGTCGGAAGAGATTGCAAGAGCGGCCTCTATATGGCGGCCGCTGGCGAATAGTTCAGATGATCTTGCGATAGACGGTCTTGCTTTTTATAAAAGGCTATTTTCTTAGTTCAATAGAGGCTATCCTTTTTGGATAGCCTCATTAACTAACATTAATTAATACCCTGGTGTTGGAATCAAATTAGTGTTGTTCCTCAACTCCCTGCTAGGGATCGGGAACAGCAGTTCTCTTTGGGTTAAAACCGGGCCATAGGAGAATTTATGGCCAACATAATTATCAAATCCTTTGGTGCTCACATTAAATGCTTTCCGGAGACGTGCCATATCGAACCAGGTCACATTTTCAAAGCACAATTCATACCAGCGTTCGCGCCAAATCGCTTCCCGTAATTGATCTTTGGATAAGCCAGTTAATTTTGGCAATTGTGCCCTTGTCCTTATCAGATTAACTTCGTCATATATTTTGGTACTTGGGCCATTTACTTCATTTGCAGCTTCAGCATATATCAATAGCACCTCGGCATATCTGAGAAGTGACCAATTAAGATCGCTATTGGCCGTGCTTGTATGTGCCGCTACATCAAAAATTTTGTAAATAAAGTATCCTCCCAGATCTACTACCAGATTTCTGTTGTCCTGATTGGTAAACTTGGTGAAAAAGAACTGACCTTCTTTTGCACGCAGATCTGCCGGATCATATGATTTTACAAAGTCAGCTGTGGCATAAATACCTCCGGTTTCGGCAGAGTATGCTGAAATATTTTTATTATAAGGGATAATCAATTCCTGCCAGTTTGCCGGAATGATCTGTGTCTTATACTGAATCATAAAAATATTCTCTTCAATATTTTTCTTAGCCGGGTTGTGTAAATCTCCGTAAGTATTGAACAGCTTAAATTGTTTGGAGTCGATTACTTCCTCTGATTTTTTTGCTGCCAAATCGAAATATTCAGCTCCTTTCTGTAATGGGTAGCCAGCCATGGTAAGGTATACTTTGGCCAGTAATGATTTTACTGCTCCTAAGCTTACTCTTCCTGTAACATCAACCCATGCCAGGCCTGCAACTTCTGCTGTTTTTAAATCTTCCACAATCAATTTGTAGACATCATCCGGAGCTGCTTGTTTTGGTCTCAATTGATCCGATTTCAAATCAACGGGCTCTGTTATCAGCGGAATATTACCAAACATCTGAACTAAATTGAAATAATACCAGGCGCGTAAAAAATGAGCCTCGCCAAGTAATTTTTTAGCTTCTGCAGCATCCATTGCGATGGATGGTATCTTTGCTATTGAAAGGTTGGCATTACCTATGCCCTTATAGTAATTTTGCCAATAATTTAATCCATAGCTGTTATCGGCAGTATTTTGCAGATCCTTTACAAAATAGCTGTCAACAGCCTGCCCTAAATCAGTAGCAGCCTGCCCGGTAGCAAATTCAGTCATTGTCCAGGGGCCGCCGCCAAAGCCGCTACTCATCGGATCACGCATGCTTGCATAGATCGCATTTACAGAACTTCTTGCATGTTCTGGTTTAGTAAAATAATTTTCTACCGTAAAATTGCTGGGATCCGATTCATCTAGAAATTTGGTACAGCTGGTAAACCCCAAAGTGTAAACCGTTAATACCAGGAATCCATATTTTTTTATTATTGTTTTCATTTTTCTTTCTTAAAAAGGTTTGTATTAAACTATAGCCCGATATTAAGCCCAACCATAAATACCCTTGGCTTTGGGTAATCATATAATGTTAAGCCCTGATCGAAGGGTGCTCCTGAGTTGGAAACTTCCGGATCATAACCTTTATATTTAGTAGCTACAAAAAAGTTCTGAACGGAACCATATATCCTTAGGCGATTCAGTTTTAATGAAGCAGCTGTTGCTGATGGAAAGGAATATGCAAGTAATAAATTGCGCCCACGGATAAATGATCCATCAGTTACTTTATGACTATCATTGTTTGTGGTATAATAGGCATTAATTGGTCTGATTTGGGCAATTGAGGTATTTTGATTGGTTTCTGTCCAGGCATTTAACACGGTTTTGTAACTGTTGGCAATGCCTTGTCTGTCTTCCGCTGAATGGATGCTTCTATCCAGTACATCATTGCCATACATATACTGAAGGTCTACGGTTAATGACCATGCCTTGTATTGGAAAGTATTTAAGAACGTGCCAAACCCATCTGGGATACCTTTTCCTATTATAGTCCTGTCCAGATCGTTTATTCTGCCATCGTTGTTTAGGTCCTTATATTTTACATCACCTGGCAGCATATTGTATTTCTTTGCTTCTGCAGCTTCATTGGTCCCCCAGGTTCCCAGGTGTACCCTTCCAAAGAAAGAGCCAACAGGTTCGCCTACTCTAATTACTCCATTTCCTGAAAATATATCGCCACTGGCCAGGGCAAGAACTTTGTTCTTGTTCACGGAAATATTGAAGGTTGTACTCCAGGAGAAATCGTCTGTTTTGATGTTCGTGGAGTTTACACTAAATTCAATACCCTTGTTTTCCATACTTCCAACATTAGAGAAGATGCTGGGATACCCGCTGCTTAGTGGTAAAGGGGCTTCTAGTAACATGCCATTAACCTTTCTGCGATACAGATCGAGTTCGAAATTTAACCTGTTGGAGAATAAGCCGACCTCAAGCCCGAAATCAATTTGTTTCGTTTTTTCCCATTGTAGGGTAGGATTGGCCATGCGGTTGGTGCCTATGCCAATATTTCGGGTTCCATCGAAAATTACGTTATAATTACCCATGCCTGCAAGTGCTCTGTATGCCGGAATCTCAGAATTTCCGGTAGCGCCGTAACTGGCACGAATCTTCAGGTTTGAAATGCTGGGAATATTCTTCATGAAGTCTTCTTCGATTACTCTCCAGGCAAGTGCGGCCGAAGGAAAGAAGGCATACTGGTTTTCGGTTCCAAACTTAGAAGACCCGTCTGCCCGACCCGTAAAAGTTATTAAATACCTGTTGTTCAGGCTGTAATTTATGCGGGCAAAATATGAATTTAGCCCGTAAGCCTGGCCATTGGAGGAAGGAGCCTGAGGGCTAGATCCTGCACCCAGGTTATTGTACAGAAAATACGAGTCGTCGAAACCCTGAGTGTTTGCTTGATTTTCAAAACGATCAATATGCTGCCAGGATAGACCTGCCATAGCGCTTATGGAGTGTATTTTCCCAAATTGCTTGTTATAGGTTAAGTAATTCTCGAATTGCCATGAGTTGCACCTGTTGTTATTTACCCGGGCGTCTCCATTGTCAGAAATGTATTGCATCCCTTTGGCTGCAAAATAATCCTCTCTCTGATTAATGATGTTAGTACCAATTGTTGATTTGAACTCCAATCCGGGAGCCAGATTAATGGCCGCATACATATTGCCGAGCAAAGTTTGGGTGCGCAAAAAATATAACCTATCGGCAGCTACACGAAGAGGGCTGTCGCCACCTTCCATTCCCGGATAGTCTCTGTTGCTTGCCCATGATCCATCGGCATATTTTACAGGAATAATCGGTAAGGCCTCTAATACCTGGCGCATCATGGTTATTCCTCCTCCATCGAGCTGATCAACTTGTTTGTCATTTTGATCTGTATAACCCATTGTTCCACCTACTTTTAGCCAACTCTTTATCTGGCTATCAAATACAAAGCGGCCGGCATATCTTTTTTGCCATGAGCCACGTGCGAGCCCCTCCTGATTGCGATAGTTTAAAAAAGCGCCAAAGCTGCTTCTTTCATTACCATCGGCAAAGCCAAGCTGATGATTTTGTGTAAACGCTTTTTGGAATGCTTCATCCTGCCAATCTGTATCATATAATGGGTTGCCTTGTGAATCAAACAATTTTGGATTGTTACGCTTGGTCTTAGGGTCTGTGTATTTTGTTCCTGTTGCCCACCCTACGGGATCATATTTTTTGGCGTTTGCATAGGCTAAATCCTCTACTGCTAAAAATTCTTTCGAATTGAGCACTTCAAGTTTTTTAGGTAGTACACCTAAACTAAAGTCTGATTCATAGGTTACATTCCCTCCATTGGAAGATCCACGTTTAGTGGTAACCATGATTACACCATTGGCTCCACGTGCTCCGTAAATTGCTGTTGATGAGGCATCTTTTAATACTTCGATAGAGGCGATATCGCTAGGGTTTATGTAATCGATCGGGGAACTCCCGTTTTTCAGATCTACAGCATTGAGTATAACTCCATCAATCACATATAAAGGATTATTAGACACACTTAATGAACTTGCGCCCCGAATGCGGATGCTGGCCCGGCCGCCTGGTCTGCCGGAATTGGAGGATACATTTACGCCTGACACGCGACCCGATAAGCTTTGATTAAGAGACGAGGCCGGACGCTCCTGAAGCGTTTCTGCTTTTACTGTACCTACTGCTCCGGTTAGATCCGATTTTTTTGCGGTTCCGTACCCTACAACAACAACCTCATCTAAACCTTGCAATTGTGGCACTAACTTAATTGACATGTTTCCGGAAGTAACCTTTACCTCTTGAGTGGTATAGCCGACATAGGAAACAATCAAAATCGCCTCGTCGGTTAAACCCTTTATGCTGAAATTGCCGTCATTATCAGTTGTTGTAGTTTGTCCTGTACTTTTTACTTTAATGCTGACTCCGGGAATTCCAACACCCTTTTCATCCAGGATTTTTCCTTTTGCATCGATGGGGGGGATGCGTAGGTAAGCAGGATTTTTTTTTAGATAGTTTGCATGTAGTTGCATCGTTGTCGCCAGGAACAGAACTGTTAACAGGCAAATAATTTTTTGGCGCAAAGCCACACCCTTGGGTGTCAAAGTTAAAAACTGGTTCATATTTGGGATGATTTAGTTAACTAGCAGATACCTTTTAAGTTATTTTTGTACCTGTTTCTTCTCCGATCTGAGCTGCTTGATACGCATCCAGATTTTTAAAAGAAATAGATTTTAATAAAAGATATGATGCTATTACTATGAAAGTATAGTAAAGTTCAGTTGGATTGTTAACTTATTTTTGCAAATCATTAAGCTATTTTGCCATGTAATTTATCTGGCAATTGCCTTTCCCGATTACCTTAATGTATATGCCTTCAGGCCCTGTTGGCTAATGCCGAATATCAGTTTGTTATTGGTTTGTACTACGCTTCTCACATCTCCTTTTATATTAAAACCGGATTTTTGCTGAGAGATGTAGGTAAAACCGCCTTTACCGTTGCCTTTAAGAAGCAAGCCATAATTGGCGTCGTATTTTCCGAATCTGAGTCGTGCACGGCTAATGTTACCACATAACAACAAATCTTTATTGCCATCCTTATCGTAATCAATGGCGGTAACGGTAAACACAGGCGAAAATTGAGCCTCGATGGGCAAGTCCAATTCTTTGAATTTGCCTTTCCCATTATTAATAAAGGCTGTGGTTTTTAAATGATTGGCTTTTAGCCTTGATACACCGTTTAATTCCTCTTTCGTGAATATGTCTTTCATTGATGCATCAGCATAACTTTTATAATCCGGAAAACGGGTGCGCATGATGCTCATCTGGTCAAGCATTTCATCCCTGGTTACGTAGGGGTAGCTTTTTCCCTGAATGTAAAAGCATAATATGGGGTCAACTGATCCATTGTCGTCAAAATCTTTGTAATACATTTCTGCGGGTTCCTGTTCTGTTGCCTTGCATTGTGTATTCAAGCCGGTATTTCCAATCACTATATCCGGCAAGCCATCATTGTTTAGATCATCAACCAGTAATTTATTCCACCATCCTGAAAAGGGTTTATCAAAATAATCAGTGGTTTTATCAATCAATTTTCCATTATTACTAATTAATACGGTAACAGGCATCCACTCTCCTACAACAATTAAATCCTGTTTTTTATCGCCATTCAAATCCACCCATGCTGCATCTGTGATCATTCCTGCTTTTTGTAATTGCGGCGCTATGGTTTCAACTTGATCTTTGAAATTTCCCTTCCCATCGTTAATCAGTAAATAGCTCGCTGGTGTTTCTGGATAACGACCTGGGACTACTCTTCCTCCTATAAATAAATCTGGATGACCATCTTGATTAAAATCTGTGACGCGGACACAACTCTTGCTACTTAGCATTTTAGGTAGCGCATTAACTGCTTGCCTAAAATTACCTTTGCCATCATTTAAGTATAGCCGGTCTTGCAGTGATGGGTCTGCTGGAGTATAACTGTCATAGCCCCCGCTGCATACATAAAGATCGATAAAACCATCTTTGTTGGCATCAAAAAAAACTGCATCTGCATCCTCACTTTTTATGCTGGAAGCAAAAGCTGCCTGAGGTTTTTTTACAAATTCGCCATTCTTTTTTTGAATAAAAAGCACAGCGGTTTGCCCCTGAGTTCCGCCGATATAAATATCTTCTAAACCGTCGCCGTTTATATCTGCTTTGGCTATACACGGCCCGGAAAATGACATAGGATTTATTAATAATGGTTGTCGCTTAAAATCGTTGGTTGATTTTTTTTGCTGTTGGAATGCTATAGGCGATTTAACCTCTTTAAATATAGAAGGAACAAGCTGCGGAGCTTTATATATTAGTTTTGCGTTTGTTTCTAACAAGGGTATTTGCTGGTTTGCTTTTATACCTGAGATCACCTCTTGTTTTCCACTTGTCCAAACTATTCGAAGAGAGTCAATGGAATTAGCATCCCCTAAGCCAAAATGCAAAATCGGGGAAACACTTGATTGATAGCCGCGAGATGGCATTTGTTCAAGATACTGTTGTTTGTTTTTGTTATAGATCCATATCTTTGCCCCAATACCCTGAGTATTTTGTCCGGATCCTTGCAGTTTTACTTTGAGAAATTGATTTTTCGCTTTTTTGTCTGATTTGTTTTCATAAACAAACGCCGCCAGGTTGATGTTGTTAACTACCAGATCCAAATCCCCATCGTTATCCAAATCAGCATATGCTGCCCCATTGCTATTCGAAGGAATGTTTAATCCCCATTCCATCACTTTATTGGTAAATGAGAGGTTTCCATTATTCTTGTAAATGTAGTTGTTAACATTGGATGCCGGCATCGCGTGAATCAGATCTAACAGACTCGCTTTTATTTGACTTGGATCGGTGCTACGCAAGAAATCTCCTTTGAACTTCAGAAAGTCCATGTTGGTATAGTCCCTCATATAGCCATTAGATATAAAAAGGTCTTTCCAGCCGTCATTGTCGTAATCTGCAAACAATGCTGCCCAACTCCAATCTGTATTTGAAATGCCCGACAGCTGGCCCGTTTCACTAAATGTGCCGTTCCCATTATTTAATTGAAGCATATTGCGCATATCCTGGTAGTGGAAGCCAAGACGCAGGCGTAAATCATAATATTCATAATTGTCAGGAGAAAAAAGCAACTTCTGCCTGCGATTGTCTTCCGGAAGCATATCTAAGGTAAAAATATCAGAAAGGCCATCATTGTTAATGTCTGCAATATCATTACCCATCGAATATAAAGAGGTGTGACTGATTTGGGATTGAATTTGATTTGTGAAAGTGCCATTCCCGTTATTCATGTACAAATAATCGGGAGCCGAATAGTCATTTGAAATGTAAATGTCGGGATAACCATCATTGTTCAGGTCACTTATTCCGGCACCTAAACCATAGGTAAAAGAGGAATTATATATGCCAGCCTGATCAGAAACGTCCTTGAATTTTTTATTTTCATTTTTATATAGTTTAATCCTAATGGTTGGTGCAGGCTCTTTTAAGATTAGAGGGGCAGATATTTCATCAAGGGTAGTAAAAACTTTCGGATTATGGTTTAACAGGAGCATATCAAGATCGTTATCTTTGTCATAATCAAAAAAAACGGCCTGGGTACTATATGCGGTATCTGCAAGTCCATACGCTGCAGCCTCGTTCTTGAATATCGGGATTCCCTGATCGTTGATTCCCTGATTGATCAGCAAGCTATTGGATCTGTTTTTTGCTGGTAACGCCCCGGAGTAACACTGATAAATGTCTAATCTTCCATCACCATTAACATCTGCCATGGTAACTCCTGTTTTCCAGGAAAGGCCCACTTCAGTTATGCCGGCTTTATCGGTAATATCCTCAAACTGCATGTTCCCTTTATTAAGATATAGTTTGGCTTTTGTCATGTTCCCCGAGAAATAAATGTCATCGAGACCATCATTATTTAAATCGCCGATTGCAACACCTCCACCATTATAGAAGTACTGATAAGATATAATGTTTGCTCTCTCGTTCTCAATGATTGTATTATTGAAATCGATATGTGTTTGATCTGAGGAAAGTAGAGAAAAGAGTTTATTTGTGTCAGCCTCAATGCTCGTTTTTTTATCATTATTTACACAGGATGTAAATGAAAATAGGCTGAGAAGCGCTATGCTCAGGTGCAGTTTAGAGGTTAAAGAAGACATTTGGTTAAGAAGTTTGGTTTAATTCTTCTTGAAGATAACAACTTTATTTCAATGTATCATCTTTTTTACGGAAAGCATTAAAGATGCACCATCCCCAACTTCTTATACAAAAAAAGCATTCGATTAAAAATGCTTTTTTTGTATCTGTTTTTTTTAGCTAAACAAGCTGTAGATATAATTTTGGTTAACTAAATAACTCTTGCATATCCCTATCTGCGGTAGGTATTTTTTTTAGAAAGTCATCGAACCCGGCATTTTCCTGAGAGCTATACATTCCATAAGCATCAAGAATATAGCCTATCTGTTTGTCTTTGTCTTCTAACAAATAAAGTATGGAGTTGTCAGCAGGGTCAGAATCTCCTTCAAAGCGATAGGTTTTAATTATGGTAAGGTCTTCGGGGTTATAAATTTTATTAATGCCCACTCCTTGCATTTTACCATGATCTGTCATCTTTATTTCGTTATCCAGGCCTTTAAGTCTTAATTTTTCTAAAACCTGACTAAGTGTATTCATTTCTATTGGATGTTCCATAATAGGTCTTGTTTTTTGTAAGTAAAACAACAGCTTTTAGAAATGGTTTTCTTTTTTGTTGAAAGGGTATTATTCGATGTGCTATAATGTAAAAAGGCTAACCATAATTCATGGTCAGCCTTTTTGAATTTTAAATATTCCTTAAGCTTATAATGAAAAAGCAGCTTTTACTTTATCTACAAAGTCCAGTTTCTCCCAGGTAAACAATTCAACTGTAACTGTTTTTTCTTCGCCTCCGGGGCTTTTGAAAGTTTTGGTCACTGTTTCAGGTTTACGACCCATATGACCATATGCTGCAGTTTCACTATAAATTGGATTCCTTAGCTTTAAGCGCTGCTCAATAAAGTACGGGCGCATGTCAAATAGGTCTTCAACAATCCTGGCAATTTCGCCATCTGTTTTATTTACTTTGCTTGTTCCGTAAGTGTTAATATAAATGCCCATTGGTTTTGCAACCCCAATAGCATAACTTACCTGAACTAAAATTTCTTCAGCTACACCAGCAGCAACAAGGTTTTTCGCAATATGACGAGTTGCATATGCCGCACTTCTATCTACTTTGCTTGGATCTTTTCCTGAGAATGCACCACCACCATGAGCTCCTTTTCCTCCATAGGTATCCACAATGATTTTACGGCCTGTTAAACCCGTATCGCCATGAGGACCTCCGATAACAAATTTTCCTGTAGGATTGATGTGATACTCTATCTTATCGTTAAACAGATGAGCATATTGCGGGTATTTTGCAATAATTCTTGGAATAAGAATGTCCACAAGGTCCTTTTTGATTTTGGCTAACATAGTAGCCTCTTCATCAAAATCATCATGCTGGGTGGATATTACAATAGCATCAATACGAACTGGTTTGTTGTTGTCTGAATATTCCAGCGTTACTTGTGATTTAGCATCAGGACGCAAATAAGTAATTTCATTGTTTTCTCTTCTTAAGAGCGCTAATTCCTGTAAAAGTGTATGTGAAAGATCTAATGCCAAAGGCATGTAGTTTTCAGTTTCGTTGGTTGCATAGCCAAACATCATTCCCTGATCACCGGCGCCTTGTTCCTCTTTACTGGCTCTGTCTACACCTTGGTTTATATCTTGGGACTGTTCGTGGATTGCGGAAAGAATGCCACATGAGTTGGCTTCAAACATGTACTCACTTTTTGTATAACCAATTTTTCTGATTACATCACGAGCAATTTGCTGCACATCCAGGTAAGTTTGTGATTTTACCTCGCCAGCTAAAATAACCTGACCTGTGGTAACCAAAGTTTCACAAGCAACTTTTGACTCTGAATCGAATGCCAAAAAATTATCAATAAGTGCGTCTGAGATTTGATCTGCTACTTTATCCGGATGACCTTCAGAAACTGATTCGGATGTAAATAAATACGACATTTTAAATAATTAAAAATTTAATTTAAACAATTATATAAAATGGAATCAGACCCTGCGTAGCAGGCAGTAAAATGAAGTGTATGATAAGGTTAGCACTTTTTTTTACGTGGTTGCAATCCCGCTATTCTTAAATAGCATCGCAAATCAGTCCACTTTAATGCTGCAAAATTAGCATATATATTTAAATAGTCAAAAAATATCAATTATTTTGTACTATCATTAATCAAAAGGTTTTGTCGAAATCAAACATTCTATTTATTATTAATCCCATATCAGGAGGGAAGGATAAGTTAAAGATACCTGCATTGATAGATGCACACCTGGACCGCTCTAAGTTTAGCCCGAATTTTAGCTTTACGGAATATGTTGGTCATGCCTCGGAAATAGCTGAGGAAGCTGCAAATAAGAATTTTGATGTAATTGTGGCCGTTGGAGGCGATGGTACCATAAATGAAATTGCAACTAAGGTCATGCAACAGAATAAAGTGCTGGGTATTATTCCTTTTGGCTCTGGAAACGGGCTGGCAAGGTTCTTGAAAATACCCATGAATACTGTTGCTGCAATCAAGGTGATTAATAAGCTTAACGTTGAACTCATCGATACTGCCAGATTTAATGATAAATCCTTTTTCAATATGGCGGGGATGGGCTTTGATGCACATATCAGCTCTGTTTTTGCCGGAAATAAATCAAGGGGATTAACGGGCTACCTCAAATTAGGATTAACAGAAGTGTTAAACTATAAGCCTCAAATCTATCGGCTGAATATAGATGGAGTAGATTATGAACGTAAGGCATTTGTGATCAGCATAGCCAATTCTTCTCAATATGGCAACAATGCACACATCGCTCCCAAGGCATCGGTAGTAGACGGACTTCTTGATGTTTGTGTGGTTAAAGAATTTCCAATGTACAAATTACCGTTACTGGCATATGAAATGTTAAGTGCAAGAACTGATCGCTCCAAAATTGTTGAAATTATAAAAGGTAAAAATATAAAGATCAGCCGCAGTCAGGACGATGCAATACATATTGATGGAGAACCCTTTTTCATGGGAAAGGAAATAGAAGTGTCTATTGTGCCGTTATCGTTAAATATAATTACTCCTAGTTATGAAGTCTAAAAAGAAAACGCTAAGTGATCTTGGAGGAATAATGTATTCCACAGACCCTTCCTTTGTTTATCAGGAAGAAAGCGACGGTTCCAATGAATCAGTACCTAAAAACCAACAGGACCTAAGAGTTACATTGGATCGAAAGAACAGAGGTGGAAAAGCGGTTACCTTAGTCACAGGATTTAGAGAAAGTGATGAAGAACTGGAAAATTTGGCCAAAATGCTGAAAACGAAATGTGGCGTAGGAGGGGGAGCAAAAGATGGCGAGATCATCATCCAGGGAGATTTTAGAGATAAAGTGCTTTCACTCTTGCAAAAGGAGGGTTATAAAGTAAAGAAATCTGGAGGATAAATCGTTGACTTAATTCATTGATTTTCAGTATTTTAATTGTAAGTGTATAAGCAACAATAAGTTAAAATTTTCTTTAAAAAAGGTGTTTTTACCTTTTTATCTGTATAACTTTGCCTGACTAACTTATTATTCTTATGAGCAAAGCATTTATGCTTAGGCCTGATTTGAGCTATCTGGATCTGGATTCGGATATGGCTTTATATCAGCTTAACGTAGCACAATTGGTTGAGGAGGCCATAAAAAATGGAGAAGGTTCACTGGCTGATACAGGTGCATTGGCAGTAGATACAGGGAAATTTACAGGCCGTTCTCCAAAAGACAGATTTATCGTTTGTGACGAGCTAACCCGCGATTCGGTCTGGTGGGGTGATATAAATTTCAAATTCGAGCCGGAGAAATTTGATGCGTTATATAAAAAAGTAACAGCTCATCTTAGCAAAAAAAAATATTATGTAAGAGATTCGTTTGCCTGTGCAGATGAGGCTTACAAAACGACCATTAGGGTAGTAAGTGAGACAGCATATCAAAATCTGTTTTCTCATAATCTATTCTTAAGACCGGAAGACGGAGATATTCAAGAGCGACCGGAATGGACCATTATTGCCTGCCCTTCTTTTTTGGCGGACCCAGCTGTAGATGGAACGAGACAGCCTAATTTTACGATCCTTAATTTTTCAAAAAAAATAATCCTTATAGGAGGATCGGGATATACAGGAGAAATTAAAAAAGGGATTTTTTCAGTGTTAAACTTTATTCTTCCAGAGCAGAGACGTACATTATCAATGCATTGTTCTGCAAATGTTGGGAAAAAAGGAGATACAGCCATATTTTTTGGCTTATCAGGAACAGGTAAAACCACTCTTTCGGCCGATCCCGAACGTGGACTGATCGGAGATGATGAACATGGCTGGGGAAGTGAATCTGTATTTAATTTTGAAGGGGGCTGTTATGCTAAATGTGTGGATTTGACTATTGAAAAAGAACCACAGATTTTTAATGCAATAAAATTCGGTGCCTTGTTGGAGAATACCGAATACTTTGAGGGCACCCGAACTGTTGACTTTTCCAACATTGATAAAACGGAGAATACCAGGGTCGCCTATCCGATAAATTACATTGATAATGCAATAGTCCCTTCAATTGCTCCTGAACCGAAAAACATTTTCTTTCTTACAGCTGATGCTTTTGGCGTTTTACCACCAATTGCCAAATTAAATATCGGACAGGCGATGTTCCATTTTATATCCGGATACACCGCAAAAGTTGCCGGCACAGAAGCAGGTGTTACTGAGCCCCAGCTGACCTTCTCTGCTTGTTTTGGTAAGGCATTTCTGCCACTTCATCCAACAAGATATGCAGAACTCCTTGGAGAAAAGATGGAAAAGAATAACGTAAATGTATGGCTGGTTAATACCGGCTGGAGCGGAGGAGCTTACGGAGAAGGTAAGCGGATGAAGTTAGCATATACCCGTGCGATGATTTCTGCAGCTTTGAATGGAGCGCTTGAAGATGTTGAATTTACCACTGATCCTGTTTTTGGGTTACGGACTCCTTTGACCTGCCCAAATGTTCCATCAGAAATTTTGAATCCAAGAAATACTTGGGCAAGCAAGCAAAAGTATGATCATAAAGCAAATGAACTTTCTTTGGCCTTCATAAATAATTTCAAGCAATTTGAAGCCTTCGCAAACGAAGAAATGATTAGTTCACTACCAAAAATAACCGAAAACACAGTTTAAAGCATTTTTTTTGCCTAAAAATTTGCATTTCAGTTTTTTTTTAGTTTTAATTGCGAAAGATTGTCTCCGCAACGAGACAATCTTTTTTAATTATACAGTAATACGTTAGATATAACGGGAGTGCAAACGGGTAAAATTGACGGGACAAAACGAATTAGCAAGCTAACGATTATTTAATTTGGAATTAAAATCAAAGTTATAAATTTGTTACGGCAACAATTGTTTGTAATAGTCGTTGTGTGTATTACGGAATATTTAATCTAATTTTAAAAAACAAAGTACTAAAAACTAAAAAACTAAAAAAAAATGGCAAACGCACCAAAACCAACAACAGTTAAAAAAGAAGGCTCTTCTACAGCTTCAAATTTATTCGCAACTCTTACTATTCCAATTTGTATCATTATTGGTATATGTGTTTACAAATTTATTTTCGGAGATAGAGGGAATTTCATCGATGGGGCTGATCCAGATCTTCACGATACACTTCCAAAAGTAGGTAACTACATGGGTATGGCTTACAAAGGCGGAGTTATCGTACCTGTTCTATTGGGTATGTTTCTTATGGTAATTGTATTCTCTATCGAGCGTCTTATTGTAATTGGTAAAGCAACTGGAAAATCTAGCCTGGATTCATTCGTTAAAAAAATCCAAGGATTTTTAAATTCAAACAACATTGAAGCAGCCTTAACTGAGTGTGATAAACAACAAGGTTCAGTTGCTAACGTAATCAAATCAGGATTGAAAAAATATCGTGAGATGGAAGTTGAAGCAAACATGGATACAGATCAAAAATGTTTAGCTATCCAGAAAGATATCGAAGAAGCTACTACTTTGGAAATGCCAATGTTAGAGCAAAACTTAACTGTAATTGCTACTTTGGTATCAGTAGGTACATTAACAGGACTATTAGGTACAGTAACAGGTATGATCAAGGCCTTCGGTGGTTTGGCTAACTCTGGTGCTCCGGATCAGGCTGCATTGGCAACTGGTATTTCTGAGGCCCTAATTAACACAGCTACTGGTATCGGTACTTCTACTTTTGCGATTATCATGTATAACATCCTTACTTCTAAAATTGATAAATTAACTTATGCAATTGATGAAGCAGGTTTCAGCATCATTCAAACTTACGCCAGTACACATAAATAAAAAATAATGTATTTTTTTTTACCGGCTTTATGGAAAACCGGAAGAATTAACATCATTAGTAAAAAGTAAGTTTATTTATTAAATATTATGGCAAGAGCAAAGGTTCAAAGAAAGAGTACTTCGATAGATATGACCGCCATGTGCGATGTGTCTTTCCTGCTGCTTACTTTCTTTATATTAACAGCAACAGCGCGCCAGCCGGATCCTTTGGAAGTAACAATTCCAAGTTCTACCTACAAGATTAAAGTTCCAGATTTGGATATGGGGATTTTATCTATTGGTCAGGGTAAGGTGTTCTACGAAATCGTAGGAAAGGACGTAAAAATGGCAACGCTTGATAAAATTGGAGAGCAATACAAAATTCAGTTTACTCCTGAAGAGAGAGAACGTTTCGGTGTTCTTGGATCATTCGGAGTTCCTGTAAGCAGCTTGAAAAAGTTTATCATGATGAATGGTGACGAGAGAGATAAGTTTGCTAAGGCCAACTTGGGTATCCCGGCTGATTCAACAAACAATGAATTGTCTGAATGGTTGTTGCAATCCCGTAAGGCGGTTGCAGAGTTACACCAGACTTCAATGAGGATAAGTATCAAGGGAGACGCTGAAGAAAAATATCCAAACATCAAAAAGATTGTTGATATTCTTCAGAAGCAAAAAATTAACAAATTTAGTTTAATTACATCGGCCGAGGGCGATGCTAAATAAAATCATACTATGGCAGAATTAGATACCTCCGGCGGGGGTGGGAAAAAAGGCGGCAAAGTAAGAAGTAAGAAAGCAAATACCAAAGTAGATTTAACTGCCATGGTAGATTTAGCATTCTTGCTGATCACCTTCTTCATGTTAACCACCTCGTTGTCAAAGCCGATTGCAATGGACATTGCAAAACCTGATCAAGAGGACAATGATGTGAAAAACGAGCTTCGTGCATCTCAGACCATGACGATTCTATTGGGTAAAAACAATAAAGTTGCCTGGTACATGGGAGAAGCAGGGAAGACTCCACCGAATATCGAGAGCTTTGCTGAGATTAGAAAATCGATATTAAAAAATAAAGACGAGGTAAGTAAAACTACCGGCCGACAAATAGTGATAGTAGTGAAACCAACAGAAGGAGCTACTTATAAGAATTTTGTTGATATAATGGACGAGTTGAATATCGCTAAAATTAAAACTGCTCCGGCTATTGATGATGTAAACATTATCGATAGTGAGAAAGATGCGATGAAACAAGCTGGGATATTATAAATAATTATAAACATAAAAATATTAGGCTATGTTTGGTTCTAAAATAGATTTATTAAAAAGGGATTGGCTTGATGTTGTGTTTGCCAATAAGAACAAAAGCTACGGAGCTTACGAGCTTCGTCAGAGAAGTTCTGCGAATACAACAAAATCATTGCTAATAGCATCAACAGCATTTGTGTTGTTGTTCTTGTCCCCTAAAATTATGGAGTTATTCAAAGGAAAAGCTCCGGAAGAGGAAATTGTTAAGCAAACGGAAGTAGTGGTGCAGCCACCTCCTCCTGTAAACCCGGAAACACCTCCACCGCCACCGGTTGAGCCACCGCCGCCAAAACAGGATCAGGTTAAGTTCCCTCCTCCAATTGTAAAACCGGATGAGTTGGTACGTGACGAGGAACCGGTTGAAATTGAAGATTTGAAAAAGGCTGACCCAGGTCAGAAAACCATTGCCGGCGACCCTGATGCGGATATCGTTATTGCAGGTCCGGCAGGTGATGGCCCTAAACAAGCAGCGGTAGTAGAGGATACCAAAGTTTATGACTTTGTGAGTCTTGAAACGCAGCCATCTTTCCCTGGTGGTATGGAGAAATTCTACGCTTATTTGAAAAAAGCGGTAAGATATCCTCCTATGGCTCAGGAGAACAACATTCAAGGTAAAGTGTTTTTATCGTTCGTTGTTGAAAAGGATGGTAGCTTAACCGATATTAAAGTTGATAGAAAACTTGGTGGTGGTACAGATGAGGAAGCTGTTAGGGTGCTAAAAGCAAGTCCGAGATGGATCCCAGGAGTTCAAAATGGTAAAAAGGTGCGTGTGAAATATAACATCCCAATCAGTTTTACCTTATCACAATAGAATACAATGTTTAATTTGAAAACATTTATGCAGAAATCGCCTCAACAGCGATTTCTGTTTATTTTAGGGCTAGTTATGTTTGCCTTTTACCTGGTTCTGGGCCTTACATTAATCGTTTGGAAAGACATGCCGGTAACCATCGAACGGACTTACAGAGTGCTCCTTGGTGTGTTGCTTATCGTTTATGCAGCAATAAGATTTACCCGGGTAATTAATCAAAAAGATAATTAAAGAATGAAGAATCTAAGCTTTGCGTTCATTTTTCTGGTGCTGCTGTCTTGCAAAAATAAAAAGCAGACTGAGGTTGTTGAACAAACACGGACATCAGGATCGGTTAAAATTCTTGTTGACGAATCTTTTTCTTCGATTATCGCTGATCAGATCATGGTATTTAAATCTGATTATAAGCATGCGGAGTTTGCAGTCACTGCCGGTAACGAGAATAAAATAGTGCCTGCTTTTTTAAATGACAGCATTAGAGTAATCATATTATCCCGGATGCTAACACCCCAGGAAGATAAAATATACAGAAACAGAAGCATCGTTCCAAAGACATCCAGGTTTGCCATAGACGGAATTTCATTGCTTACCCAGAAGGACGATCTTGACTCAAATATCACTGTTGAGGAGGTGATAGCGATATTAAAAGGAACTTCAAACAGTGGAAAACAGCTTGTTTTTGACAATGCCTATTCCAGCACGCTCCGGTATTTCAAGGAGCTGGCTCAAATCACAGAACTTCCAAAAAAGGGAGTTTATACTTTGAAGAACAATAATGACGTTATAAAGTACGTTGCTGAAAATAAGAATTTTATAGGAGTAGTCGGTGTAAATTGGTTAATAGCTAATAATTCCGATATGACTCCTTATATTGCAAAGGTGAAAACGATGGGGGTGAAGAATATTAAGGGGAAAAAGGGGGATAATGCATACTATCGTCCCGATCAGGCAAATCTAATTAGTGGTATTTATCCGTTTTTAAGAAATGTTTACATCATAAATTGTGAGGGACGGGATGGTTTAGGCACAGGTTTTGCAAACTGGTTATTAAGCCCGAGAGGTCAGTTGATCGTACTGAAATCTGGACTTGGTCCGCATAAGATGATGTCACGGGATTTTAACTTGAAGAATACAAAGTAAATTTTATATTTGGAAAACGAAAGTAATGGGCAGGGTAAGATGAGTTTGATTTTAGAAATGCCTTTTAAATATTTGAAACTAAAAACAAAATAGCGAACCATGAAAGCTGCAAAGCCGGCTTCATAACAATTAATTGAAAATAGAGGAACTATGAAAATGACAAAGAAAGCAATAACCTTAGGTTTAGGTTTAGTAGTGATGGGTTCTGCCTCTTTTGCTCAGAGCATTACCGATGCAAAGAAGGCGATAGATGCCGAACAGTACCAAAAAGCGACTTCAATGCTTAAAGCGTTGGTGTCGTCACAAAAAGGCAAAGGGGAGAATTACTTTAGTTTAGGTGATGTTTATTTAAGAAGGGATTATATTGATTCTGCTAGAGCTGCCTTTACTCAAGGTGTGACAGCTGATCCAAAAAATCCTTTAAATTATATAGGTTTAGGCCAGGCTGATCTTGCTTCAAATAATGCCGCGTCAGCTAAAACAAATTTTGATAAAGCAATTGAAGTTTCTTCAAAAAAAGACTTTACTCCATATTTGTATATAGGAAAGGCTTATTTGGAAGGTGAGAAACCAGATTTTGCTGCAGCACTACCTAACTTGCAAAAAGCGGAAGAGCTTGATGATAAAGATAAAGAGGCAGAAACATTTGTTGCTTTAGGAGATTACTATGCAGCACAAAGAAAGAACTCAGAGGCGCTTCAAAACTACATGAGGGCTTTGAGTATTAATCCGGCCCTTTACAGATCTACCGTTCAGATTGGAAGAATGTATAAAGAGTCAAGAGCATTCAGTGATGCGGAAGTTGAATTGAAAAATGTAATCGCTGCTGATCCAAATTATGGCCCTGCTTATCGTGAGTTAGCTGAGCTGTATATGCAATGGGGAAATCAGGAGCCTGCAAATTTTGATGCTAAGGCGGCTGAGGCATTAACAAACTACAAGAAATATCTTGATTTGACTGATAAATCATATGATTCAAGATTACGTTATGCAACTTTCTTGTTTTACGCGAAAGACTTTAAAACGCTGGAACAAGAAACTTCAGAACCGGCCTCAGTAAATCCCAACGATCCTAAAAGCTTGATCGTTTCAAGGTTGAGAGGATACTCTGCATATGAAAACAAAAATTATCCTCAGAGTTTACAGTACATGAAAGACTTTTTTGCGAAGGTAAAAGATACTTCACGTATTATCTCTGATGACTATATGTACCTTGGTAAAGCCTTAATGAAGGATTCTACAGATAAGGCTAACGACAGTTTAGGTTTAGTAAATGTGATTAAAGCGGTTAATATGGACTCTACTAAAGTTGAGGCTTTAGCAGAACTTGCAAAATCATATTATGATGCTAAAAACTATCCTAAAGCAATTGCAACATATGATGTGGTTAACCGTTTGAACCCAGAAGGTAAAGGTTCATTGTATAACTATTTTTACCATGCTATTGCCTCTTATGTGTCTTATTATAAGGCTTATACTGCAAAGACCAATCCATCTAAACAAATCTTAGTGAAAGGAGATTCTTCGTTAGCGAAATTGCTGAAGTTAGCTCCATCGACTTATGATGCGATTTTGTATAGAGCTAGAATCAATGACTTCATGGATGATGAAGCAAATCCAACAGGGTTAAAAATACCTTTCTACCAACAGTATTTAGATTCTGTCGAGGCTCATGTTGATAAACAAACTCCGGCAGTAAAAAAGAATATGGTGGAAGCCTATAATCAAATAGCGGGTTTTGCTTCATACAAAGAAGATAAAGTAAAAGCAAAATTATTCTGGGACAAAAGTTTAGCTATTGATCCTGCAAATACCACTGCATTAGAAGGCATTAAATCATTAACAGCTCCAGCACCAAAAGCTGCAGCTAAGCCAAAGAAAAAGTAATAATTTTATAATAAAAGAAAAAGGCGGGGTTGTTATCCCGCCTTTTTCTTTTATTTTTGCCTCATAATTTATATTTAAATGGAAACTCAAAGCGTACCCGTAGATTTTTTACCAATTATATTTCAAGTAGTTGTTGCCTTAGGATTTGTGGTGGTTACTTTAATCGCGACACACTTTTTAGGTCCAAAAAGAAAAACAGCTGATAAGCTGGCAACATTTGAAGCAGGTGTAAAAGTTGTCGGTAATGCGCGTCAGCCATTTTCCATCAAGTATTTTCTAGTGGCTATACTGTTTGTCCTGTTTGATGTGGAGGTGATATTCATGTACCCTTGGGCAGTTAATTTTAGAGCACTTGGAATGTCTGGAATGATAGAGATGTTCATCTTTATGGGAACCTTATTATTAGGCTTTATTTATGTGATAAAAAAGAAAGCATTGGATTGGAATTAGGTTATTTAGATTGTTTCTAAATGCCCTCAACTTAATTCATTTGCTTTTAAAAAATTGTAGATTTGTGGTTCATTCTTTAAAGGAATGAACCTTTTTCGTTTTGTATCATGAGTAACATCAATATAGTAGACGCGCCTCCAGGCATAGAAGGATCTGGTTTTTTTGCTACCTCCTTAGACAAGGTTATCGGCCTGGCCCGTTCCCATTCATTATGGCCCTTACCATTTGCCACTTCTTGCTGTGGTATTGAGTTTATGGCTACCATGGGATCTCATTATGACTTTGGCCGATTCGGATCTGAGCGTTTAAGCTTTTCTCCCCGTCAGGCAGATTTATTAATGGTAATGGGAACCATAGCTAAGAAAATGAGCCCGGTTCTTAAACAGGTATATTTGCAGATGGCTGAACCCCGTTGGGTGATGGCTGTTGGCGCTTGTGCATCCAGTGGAGGTATATTCGATACTTATTCTGTTTTACAGGGAATAGATGAAATTATTCCGGTCGATGTATATGTGCCAGGATGTCCACCAAGACCAGAAGCTATATTGGATGGTTTTGGTAAAATTCAGGAATTGGTTAGGAATGAATCTTCAAGAAGAAGAAATTCAGATCAATATAGAGAAATGTTGGCTTCATACGGAATTGACTAATGGCAGAGGTTACTAATCAGGAATTAATACAACAACTGACTGAAAAGTTCGGTGAAAAAATAGTTGGAATTAATGAGCCTTATGGCTTGCTTACTTTTGAAACCACAAAGGATGTTATTATTAATGTTCTGGCATTTCTTAAACAAAATACGCTAGCTAGCTTTAACTTTCTTACCGATATTACTGCAGTACATTATCCTGAGAAAAAGCATGGCATTGCTGTAGTTTACCATTTACACAGTATGGTGAACAAAATCAGGATTAGGGTTAAGGTTTTCATTGATGAGCATCATCCTGAAATCCCAACCGCTACAACCTTATGGAATGCAGCTAATTGGATGGAAAGAGAAACTTATGACTTGTTTGGAGTAAAGTTTGAAGGCCATCCGGATTTGAGAAGAATATTGAATATGGACGAGCTAGGTGTGCATCCCATGTTAAAACAATATCCTTTGGAAGATCCGAACAGAGTAGATAAAAAAGACGAATACTTTGGTAGATAAGAAAAAATGAATCAACCGGTATATACAGATAACGACCCACAGAATGAATTGGTAACCTTAAATTTAGGTCCAACTCACCCTGCAACACATGGTGTTTTTCAGAATGTAATTCAATTGGATGGTGAGCGCATCGTTAGTGGTGTATCTACTATTGGGTACATTCACCGTGCTTTTGAAAAAATTGCGGAACATCGCCCATTCTATCAAATTACTCCTTTAACAGATCGGTTAAACTACTGCTCTTCTCCCATAAATAATATGGGATGGCACATGACTGTAGAGAAGTTATTGAATATTAAAATGCCAAAGCGTGTGGATTACTTAAGGGTAATTATTATGGAATTGGCACGTATTTCAGATCACATTATCTGTAATACCATTATTGCTCAGGATACAGGCGCAACAACCACATTCTTATATTTATTTCAATTCAGAGAACATATTTATGAGATCTATGAAGAGATTTGTGGTGCAAGATTAACGACCAATATTGGTCGTATTGGAGGCTTCGAAAGAGACTTTAATGAAATTGCCTTTGCCAAAATCAATAAGTTTTTGAAAGAGTTCCCCGTAGCACTAAGAGAATTTGAAAGCTTGCTTAACCGTAACCGTATTTTTATTGACCGTACAGCGAAAGTTGCAGCGGTATCAGCGGAACAGGCACTGGATTATGGATGGACCGGACCGCTGTTGCGTTCAGCTGGAGTTGACTATGACGTTCGCGTGAGTGATCCATATTCGTCATATGAAGATTTTGATTTTGAAGTTCCGGTAGGAACAAGTGGTGATATTTATGACCGTTATCTTGTTCGGAATGAAGAAATGTGGCAAAGTGTTAGGTTAATCGAACAGGCTTTAGAAAAATTAAAGCACGAACCGGCAGGTATTTTCCATGCGGATGTACCTGAATTCTATTTGCCTGCTAAGGAAGAAGTTTATAATAACATGGAAGCTTTAATCTATCATTTTAAAATCGTGATGGGCGAAATTGATGCTCCTAAAGCTGAAGTATATCATTCAGTTGAAGGTGGTAATGGTGAGTTGGGCTTCTATTTAATCAATGATGGAGGAAGAACGCCATATCGTTTACACTTCAGAAGACCTAGTTTTATTAATTACCAAATGTTTGCACCAATGAGTAAAGGCATGCTGCTGTCAGATGCCATTATCAACATGAGTAGTATGAACATTATTGCAGGAGAATTAGATGCTTAAAGTAGAACAACAACAACCTGTAGAGTTTTCATCAGCTTTAAAAGAGAAGTTTGATGAGATAATTAGCAGATACCCGAAGGGTAAACATAAATCTGCTTTATTGCCGATGCTTCATGAGGTTCAGGCCGAATTAGGCTGGTTAAGCCCGGATGCAATGGATAAAGTTGCTGCTTATCTGGATATCCAGAACATTGAGGTATATGAAGTAGCTTCGTTTTACAGCATGTATTTTTTGAAACCTCAGGGTAAGTATGTTCTGGAAGTATGCAGAACCGGCCCTTGTTGTTTAGTGGGTGCTGAGAAGCTGATGAACCATATAGAACAAAATCTAGGCGTTAAAGAAGGGGAGGTTACACCTGATGGCTTGTTTAGCTGGAGAGGTGTAGAGTGTTTAGCTGCCTGTGGATATGGCCCGGTATTACAGATCGGTCCGGAATATACATTTTACGAAAACCTTAATGAACAAAAGGTTGACGAGTTGATACAAGATTTACGCAAGAAATAATGGCCCGTAAACTATTATTAGAACACATAAACGTACCAGGCATCAATACATTTGATGTTTATCGCCAAAAAGGCGGTTATCGTGCCGTAGAAAAGGCCTTAAAAACTTTGACTCCTGATGAAGTAGTGGAAGAAGTTAAGAAGTCTGGATTACGTGGACGTGGCGGTGCAGGATTCCCTACGGGAATGAAATGGAGTTTTTTGGCGAAACCTGAAGGCGTAGCAAGATATTTAGTTTGTAATGCAGACGAGTCTGAGCCAGGAACTTTTAAAGATCGTTATCTGATGACCCATATCCCTCATGCACTTATTGAGGGAATGATCGTTTCAAGTTTTGCGCTGGGTGCTAATACCTCTTACATTTATGTAAGAGGTGAGATGATGCCCCAGATTAGAATACTGGAAAAAGCAATTGCAGAAGCAAAGCATGCTGGGTTTTTAGGAAAGAATATTTTAGGAACCGGCTATGATTTGGAACTATATGTTCAACCAGGTGGCGGTGCATATATTTGTGGAGAAGAAACCGCATTATTGGAGTCTTTAGAAGGTAAAAGAGGAAATCCCAGGATTAAACCTCCTTTTCCTGCAATTGCAGGGCTTTACGGATGTCCAACTGTAGTAAACAATGTGGAGTCTATTGCGGCGACTGTGCCTATCATTAACGATGGTGGTGATGAGTATGCCAAAATAGGAATCGGCAGAAGTACAGGTACTAAACTGATTTCAGCTTCTGGTAACTTAGTGAGACCAGGTGTATATGAAATAGATCTGGGATTGCCTGTAGAAGAGTTTATTTATTCTGATGAATATTGCGGAGGTATCGCAAACGGTAAAAGATTAAAGGCTACTGTAGCCGGGGGATCATCTGTTCCTATCTTACCCGCAAATCTTACCCTGAAGTTAGCGAATGGCGAACCAAGATTAATGAGCTATGAATCGTTGTCAGAAGGTGGTTTTGCTACTGGATCAATGATGGGTTCTGGCGGTTTTATCGCATTTGATGAAGATCAGTGTATTGTTAGAAACACCTGGAACTTCGCTCGTTTTTATCATCATGAAAGCTGTGGACAATGCTCTCCTTGTAGAGAAGGAACAGGATGGATGGAAAAAGTGCTGCACAGAATAGAGTATGGCCATGGTAAAATGAGCGATATCGACCTATTGGTTGATGTTTCTAAAAAGATTGAAGGAAACACAATCTGTCCTTTAGGTGATGCGGCAGCATGGCCGGTTGCAAGTGCAATCAGACATTTCAGAGATGAGTTTGAATGGCATGTTAAAGAGCCAATCAAATGTTTAGATACTAATTATGGTTTGGCAAATTATGCTGAGCCTATTGCGAAAGCAGAAGTTACGACAGGAAATTAACAATCATGAGTGACAAAGTTAAGGTAACCATAGACGGGATAACAGTAGAAGTAGCACCCGGCACAACTATTCTAAATGCTGCAAGGCAAATAGGTGGTGATATAGTGCCTCCTGCAATGTGCTATTATTCCAAATTAGAAGGTAGCGGAGGAAAATGCCGTACTTGTATTGTTAAAGTTAGCAAGGGGTCTGAGAAAGATCCCAGGCCAATGCCAAAGTTGGTAGCATCATGCCGTACAACAGTTATGGATGGCATGGAGGTTCAAAATATCACTTCTCCGGAAGTTATTGAAGCGCGAAGCGGTGTAGTAGAAATGCTACTGATCAACCATCCTTTAGACTGCCCTGTTTGTGATCAGGCCGGAGAATGTGACCTTCAGAATCTTGGATATGAGCACGGTTTGCAGAAAACCAGATATGAATTTGAGCGCAGAACTTTTGAACGTATCGATATTGGAGATAAGATCCAGTTACATATGAACAGATGTATTTTATGCTATCGTTGCGTATTTACTGCCGACCAGATTACAAACAAACGTGTACATGGTATTTTAAATAGAGGTGATCACTCAGAAATTTCTACCTATATACAAACAGCTGTAGATAATGATTTTTCCGGAAACGTGATTGACGTATGCCCTGTTGGAGCATTAACCGATAAAACATTCAGATTTAAAAATCGTGTTTGGTTTACCAAGCCAATTGACGCACACAGAGATTGTCCTACATGCAGTGGTAAAGTTACTTTATGGTATAAGGGAGAAGATGTGCTAAGGGTTACAGCACGTAAAGATATTTATGGTGAGGTGGAAGAATTTATCTGCAATACCTGCCGCTTCGATAAAAAGAAAACGGCTGATTGGGTAATTGAGCATCCCACTCATATTAGCGATACTTCCGTTATTGCTTCTAACCATTATGAAACCTTAAAGCCTTTGCCTGTTATTCAAAACAATCCTCAATTACAACAGGCAAATAAAGTAGAACTAGAAAAAACAACCAAATTCTAATGGATATAGCTTTTGTAATAGAAAAATTTGTACTGGTTGCCATCATATTTGGTATCAGTTTATTGATTGCTATGTACTCTACTTATGCTGAGCGGAAAGTTGCTGCCTTTTTACAGGACAGGCTTGGACCAGACAGAGCAGGGCCTTTTGGGATACTTCAGCCATTGGCTGATGGGGTTAAAATGTTCATGAAGGAAGAGATTATTCCTTCAAACGCCAGTAAGTGGTTATTTATGGTAGGACCGGGATTGGCCATGCTTACCGCTTGTATTGGAACAGCAGTTATTCCATGGGGCAGCAATATAACCATCGGAGATCGTGTTATTCCATTGCAGGTAACGGATATCAATGTAGGTATTTTATACATCTTTGGTGTGGTTTCACTAGGTGTTTACGGAGTAATGATCGGTGGCTGGGCATCAAATAATAAATACTCATTGTTAAGTGCCATTCGTGCGGCATCGCAAAATATCAGCTATGAGATCGCTATGGGCTTATCTATTATTGCTTTGTTGCTCGTTACAGGAACAATGAGTCTTAAAGAGATTGTGGAACAACAACATGGCTGGCACTGGAATATACTTTACCAGCCCTTAGGGTTTGTCATTTTTATGGTTTGTGCCTTTGCAGAAACCAATAGGGCTCCTTTTGATTTGCCGGAGTGTGAAACCGAGCTGATTGGTGGTTATCATACGGAGTATTCTTCAATGAAACTGGGCTTCTATCTATTTGCTGAATACATCAATATGTTTGTGTCATCAGCAGTTATGGCTACGCTTTATTTTGGAGGATATAACTATCCGGGTATGGATTGGGTATTGTTACATACAGGACCGGTTATTGGTCCTCTGATTGGAACGTTTGTATTTTTTATAAAAATATTCGCATTCATATTTTTCTTTATGTGGGTACGCTGGACAATCCCTCGTTTCCGCTATGATCAATTGATGCACCTTGGCTGGAAGGGTTTAATTCCTTTGGCTATCGCTAACATCATTATCACAGGAATTGTGATTGCAATAATTGAAAAGTTTTAACTACCCGCACTAGCGGATAAATAATAAGGAGGTTTAATGGAACCATTAACCAGTAAAAAGAAAGTATTAGAACAAAAACCATTAACGTTTGCAGAACGAATGTATCTGCCTGCAATAGCCAAAGGTTTGTCTGTTACAATTAGCCACCTATTTAAAAAAGAGGCTACCATAAGATACCCTGAAGTTGAAAGAGAATTCTCAACCAACTTTAGAGGGATGCATTCTTTGAAAAGAGATGAGCAGGGAAGAGAGCGTTGTACTGCTTGTGGGTTGTGTGCGCTGTCCTGCCCGGCTGAAGCAATCACTATGATTGCTGCAGAACGCAAGCCTGAAGAAAAGGAACTCTATAGGGAAGAGAAGTATGCTGCAGTATATGAAATTAATATGTTGCGCTGCATTTTCTGTGGTTTATGTGAAGAAGCCTGTCCAAAAGAAGCAATCTACCTGGATGGCCCAATCGTACCTGCCGATTATCTTCGTAAAGATTTTATTTACGGGAAGGATAAATTGGTAGAGCAACCATTGAATAAATAGTAATTTAGTATACAATGCCTGTTAAGGGCCTTTTAATATAAACAGTTTAAACATAGATAATGGGTACTTCAGTATTCTATTTCGTAGCAACATTAAGCGTGATCTTTTCACTGATGGTTATTTTTTCAAAAAACCCGGTGCATAGTGTGCTTTATCTGATTGTTACATTCTTCACATTTACGGTTCACTACATTCTGTTAAACGCACAGTTTTTGGCTGTGGTAAATTTCATTGTTTACATGGGTGCAATTATGGTTCTATTCCTTTTTGTGCTGATGTTACTGAACCTCAATAAGGATAACGAGCCGTTAAAATCAGGAGCAGTAAAAGTTGTCGGTGTGATCGCAGGATGCTGTCTTGTGGTTACTTTGGTTGGATCCCTAAAGGCTACTGCAGTGTCTGATCCGGTGATTTTAAGAAATCCTAATTTGGGCTTACTGAAAAATCTGGGCAAGGAATTGTTCGGCCCTTTTATGTTGCCGTTTGAACTTTCATCAATCTTATTGCTTTCTGCGATGGTTGGTGCAGTATTGTTAACTAAAAAAGAAAAAGTATAGTGGAGAACATGACTCAACAATTGCAGGGCGTACCACTTAACCACTACATCTGGCTAAGTGCTATTATTTTCACCATTGGCGTTATTGGAGTATTAACCCGCAGAAACGCTATAGTTATATTTATGTCGGTTGAATTGATGCTGAATGCGGTTAATTTGCTGCTAACAGCTTTTTCAGTGCATAACAATGATCCATCCGGACAGGTTTTTGTGTTTTTCATAATGGCTTTAGCTGCTGCAGAGGTTGCGGTGGGCTTAAGTATTATTGTGATGGTGTATAGAAATACACAGTCAGTAGATATTAATGTGTTGAATCGCCTTAAGTGGTAATATTAAGTATAGATAAAAAATGATAATAGATTTAGTTTGGCTGGTTCCGTTGATTCCTCTGATTGGTTTTATAATCAATGGCTTGGGAAGAAACACATTATCTAAAAGCCTTATTGGTTTTATAGGAAGCAGTGTTATTTTTGTTTCTTTTGCGATCAGTGTTGGTATATTTCTGGCCTTAGGTGCAGACGCAAATAAATCTCATGAAATTTTTCTTTTTGATTGGATAAATGCCGGTGCGTTACATATTCCAGTATCTTTTCTGGTAGACCCGTTAAGTGCTATAATGCTACTTATTGTTACCGGAGTAGGGTTTCTGATCCATATCTACTCAATCGGATATATGCATAGCGATGAAGGATTCGGTAAGTTTTTTAGCTACCTGAACCTGTTTATCTTTTTTATGCTTTTACTGGTATTGGGATCAAACTACATCGTAATGTTCATTGGATGGGAAGGGGTTGGGTTATGCTCTTACCTTCTGATCGGGTTTTGGTATACAAATAGTAGCTATGCTTCTGCAGCTAAAAAGGCTTTTGTGATGAACCGTATCGGTGATCTGGGCTTTTTGCTGGGTGTATTCTTTATCTTCACTACTTTCGGAAGTGTAGAGTTTTCTAAAATATTTCCTCAGGCAGCTAATATGCTCCCTGGAAACACGACCATAGCGCTTATCGCATTGTTGTTATTTATCGGAGCCTGCGGTAAATCTGCTCAGCTACCTCTTTTTACCTGGTTACCTGATGCGATGGCTGGGCCAACACCTGTTTCGGCTTTAATACATGCCGCAACCATGGTTACTGCCGGTATCTATATGATCGCCAGATCTAACCTGATCTTTGATTTGGCGCCTTTAATTCAACATGTAATTGCCATCGTTGGACTTGCTACCGCTATTGTAGCGGCAATTATTGCACTCACGCAAACAGATATTAAAAAAGTACTTGCTTATTCTACAGTATCACAATTGGGATACATGTTCTTAGGGTTAGGTGTTGGCGCATATAATGGAGCTTTCTTCCATGTGATTACTCACGCATTCTTCAAAGCATTATTATTCTTGTGTGCAGGATCTGTTATTCATGCCTTACATCACGAACAAGATATGAGACATATGGGCGGTTTACGTAAAAAACTACCTGTAACTTTTATCACAATGCTTATTGGTACCATTGCGATAGCAGGGCTTCCTCCTTTTTCTGGATTCTTCTCTAAAGACGAGATTTTGGCACATGTGTACCTGCACGATAAAGTAATGTGGGGAATTGCAGTGTTTGGCGCGTTTCTTACTGCATTTTATATGTTCAGGATGTTGTTCCTTACTTTTTACGGTAAATATCGCGGAACGCATCATGCCGAAGAAAAAATTCATGAATCACCTAAATCAATGACAATTCCTTTGATCGTGTTGGCGGTATTGTCAGCCGTTGGTGGTATCATTGGTGTGCCTGAGGCTTTGGGCGGAAATCATTGGTTATCACATTGGCTTTCTCCGGTAATTAAGCATACCGGGGAATCACCGGATCACGCTACTGAATATATGCTTATGGCAGTTTCTGTGGTTGGTGTTTTAATCTCTATTGCAATAGCATATGGCAAATATATCAAACAAAATCACATACCGGCTTCAGATGAAGCTAAACGTTCTGTGCTGGCAAACCTGTCTTACCATAAATTTTATGTTGATGAGATATATGATGCATTAATTAGAAAACCTTTGGATGCAATTTCAGTATTCTTCTACAAAATCGTAGATAATAAGATCGTTGATGGTATTGTAAACAGCTTAGGCTGGGGAACTACCGAAGCCAGTAAAGGTTTGCGTTTAATACAATCCGGCAATGTTGGGTTTTATATTTTTATGATGGTGGTAGGAATCATCTCATTGTTATTGTATACTTATTTATCTCTATAAAAGATCGTTCAAGAAAACATAATGGAACAACTTTTACTACTTCTTATATTCTTACCATTGCTAGGCGCCTTGGTTACCGCTCTTTCCGGAAATGCAGCAAAGCATGTGGCATTGGTTTCGGCAATTGTCTCTTTAGGTTTGGCATTGGCGATGGTATGTAATTTTACACCTGATGCCAGCACCCAATTTGTGGTAAACTACTCCTGGATTCATGATCTTGGGATAAATTTCCACGCTGGTGTCGACGGAATAAGTATGATTACAATACTATTGACCAACGTGTTAATACCATTAATCATATTGGCAAGTTACCAGCATAGCTACAAAAGTTCAAATGCATTCTTTGCTTTAATTCTTTTCATGCAAAGCGGATTGTTAATCGTATTTACCGCTCTTGATGCTTTCTTGTTCTATATTGGCTGGGAAGCAGCATTAATTCCGATTTACTTTATCTGTGCAGTTTGGGGCGGAAAAGATCGTATTAAGGTAAACATGAAATTCTTTGTTTATACCATAGCGGGTTCGTTATTTATGCTTCTGGGGCTGATTTACCTGTACTTACAGAACCCTGCGCATAATTTTGATATCCAGGCTTTCTATAATCTTAATTTGGATGCAACACAACAGGGCTGGATATTTTGGGCTTTCTTTATTGCTTTTGCAATTAAGATGCCTGTATTCCCCTTCCATACCTGGCAGCCCAATACGTATACCGAAGCTCCTGCTGCAGGTACCATGTTATTGGCGGGTATCATGCTTAAAATGGGTATTTATGGGGTTATCAGGTGGTTGTTGCCTATAGTTCCTTCCGGAGTTCAGGATTGGGGCCATCTAGCAATCATACTGTCTGTTATAGGAATCGTATATGCATCAATTATCGCATTTACACAAAAAGACGCAAAGCGTTTGGTGGCTTATTCTTCAATTGCCCACGTTGGCCTAATCAGTGCAGGTATTTTTGCTTTGAATACACAAGGTATGCAGGGTGCAATGATTCAGATGCTAAGTCACGGTATCAATGTGGTAGGTTTGTTTTTTGTTCTTGACATAGTCTCAAGCCGTTTGAAAACAAATAGAATAAGTGAATTGGGTGGAATCGCAAAACAGGCACCTGTATTGGCAATTACGGCTTTGATCATCGTTCTTGGAACGGTTGCATTACCTGGAACCAACGGCTTTATAGGAGAATTCCTGTTGCTGATAGGCGTGTATCAGTACAATATCTGGTTAGCTGTTTTTGCAGGATTAACAATTATTTTCGGGGCAGTTTATATGTTCAGGATGTACCAGAACATTATGCTGGGTAAAACGAACGATTTAACAATTACCTTTACAGACGTTAAAGGTTCGGAAAGGATAGTACTATATATCATTTGCGCACTAATTATTGTATTAGGCGTTTATCCAAAACCAATTCTGCAATTGTCTGAAGCATCAGTGCAGCATTTAATAGAACAAGTAACACAAAAATTAACATCGGTAAACTAAGCAAATGAATATCATAATAACAATTACTGTTACAGCTTTAGTAGTGCTTTACGCAGGTTTGTTTAAGGCTAAAAAAGCATTATTACCCATTACTCTTATTGGATTGCTTATTTCACTGGCTTTTGTTGCTACTTCATGGAACACTAATCAGACCTATTTTGGCATGATGCAGATGGATAATTTTGCATTGGCTTTTTCAGGTATAACCATCCTGGGTACATTGTTTGTATTTCTACTTACACAAAATTATTTTGCAGCGGATAGTGAAAATATTGCTGAATATTTCACACTAATATTATTTGCACTGGCAGGTATCATCATCATGGTTTCTTACAAGAACATGTCCATGTTGTTTATTGGCATTGAGATTATGTCTGTTTGTTTATATATCCTTGCGGGTATTCGGAAAAGTAACTTTGCATCTAATGAGGCTTCATTGAAGTACTTTTTAATGGGAGCATTCTCAACAGGATTCTTACTATTTGGCATTACCTTGATTTATGGTGCGACAGGCTCGTTCGATCTGGGGACCATTAATCAGTATTTAGTGGGCAATTACAAATCCATCTCCCCGATGTTTTATCCGGGTGTAATTCTGATGTTAATAGGATTGAGCTTTAAAGTAGGAGCTGCACCGTTTCACTTTTGGACACCGGACGTATATGAGGGTGCGCCGACTTTGATTACAACTTTTATGTCCACAGTAGTGAAAACTGCAGGTTTTGCTGCCTTTTTACGCCTGTTTGCTGATACTTTTGCTCCGCTTCATGATTTCTGGCTACCACCACTAGTTGCAATTGTTTGTATTACATTGTTTATTGGAAATGTTACTGCCTTATTTCAAAAGAACTTTAAAAGAATGCTTGCCTATTCGAGTATATCTCATGCAGGTTACTTATTGTTTTCGTTAGTAACCTTGTCTGCAAACTCATCAAATAATGTATTGGTTTATGCAGCAGCTTATACTTTTGCCAGTATCATTGCGTTTGCGGTGCTAATTATGGTTAAACAGAAAACAGGTAATGATCATTTTGACAGCTTTAACGGACTGGCTAAACGAAATCCACTAACTGCTTTGGTGCTCACAATAGCGATGCTATCGCTGGCCGGTATACCGTTAACAGCAGGATTTATCGGGAAGTATTTAATGTTTCTGAATGTAATGGGAGAGTATCAGATCCTTCTTGTTGCATTCGCTATTTTAAATGCCTTGGTTGGCTTTTATTATTATTTTAAAGTAATCGTGGCCATGTACTTTAAAGAGGGTAATGAAATTGAGCTGGAAGTACCGCTTCAATACAAAGCAGTATTGATTTTTTCAGTTGTAATTACATTATTTTTAGGGGTATACCCTGCGGTAATTTTAAATTTGATATAACCATTTCTCTAGATAATTATTTGTAGTTTTACGAGTAATTGAACTATGCAAGATTTCTGGACCTCATTACAGCATTTTATCGACCCTGAAAAATTACTTAAAGAAGGTGGTTTTTATGTTGTAATGTTCGTTATTTTTGCTGAAACTGGTTTATTTTTTGGGTTCTTCCTACCAGGCGATTACCTTTTATTTCTTGCGGGCATGTTTGTAGCAACAGGAAAGTTGGATGTAAATATCTACGTGCTTATTCTGGGTTTATGCCTTTCCGCCATTTCAGGTAATTTTACCGGGTATTGGTTTGGTCGAAAGACGGGCCCTGTACTCTATCATAGGAAGGACACTTTCTTCTTTAAAAAGCGTTATTTGAAAGCTGCCGAGGAATATTACAACAAACAGGGAGCTTTTGCTTTAATAATGGGAAGGTTTGTTCCGATCGTCAGGACTTTTGCCCCGATTTTTGCTGGCGTAGTTAAACTAGATTTTAAGAGATTTGCATTATATAACATTGCAGGTGCAATATTATGGATAGCTTCCTTAACTTTGCTTGGTTATTTCTTAGGTAAAAGATTTGAAAAAGAAATAACCGATTATTTATTATACATAATTATAGGCTTTATTATTGTTACGACCATTCCGCTTATCATCACGTTCGTGAAAAAGAAGGTGGTAAATAACACAGATAAAGAAACAACAAATACAGAACAATAAAATAAAAAATGAATAATTACGATCATCATCCATGGCACAGCGTTTCTCCAGGCGATAATTTACCTGAAATTGTTAATGCCATTATAGAAATTCCAAAAGGTTCAAAAGCGAAATATGAAATCGATAAAGAGTCTAATCTGATTAAATTAGATAGAGTACTATTCTCTTCAGTGATGTACCCAGCTAATTATGGGTTTATTCCACAAACCTATTGCGATGATAATGACCCTCTTGATATTTTGGTGTTATGCTCAGTGGATGTTTATCCATTGTCAATTATCGAGGCGAAAGTTATCGGCGTAATGCATATGGTAGATAACGGCGAACAAGATGATAAAATCATTGCGGTGGCTAAAAACGATATGTCGGTTAATTACATTAATGATTTGGCTGATCTGCCTCCGCATACAATGAAAGAAATCGTTAAGTTCTTCCAGGATTATAAAGCACTGGAAGAAAAGAAAGTAACTATCGAACATCTGTTGGGTGTAAGATATGCACATAAAGTCATACAGGAAAGCATTGCTCTCTATGACGAAAAGTTTAGAAATAAGAATTCTTAATGGAAGGTCTCAAGATATTTTTAACATTCTTCTTAGTAGCGCTGAACGGATTTTTCGTTGCAGCAGAATTTGCAATTGTAAAGGTTAGGGCCTCGCAAATTGAAATTAAAGCGAAATCCGGAAGTAGGGTTGCAAATATCGCAAAATACATTACCCAGCATCTTGATGGCTATTTAGCCGCAACACAGCTGGGTATTACGCTTGCCTCTCTTGGTTTGGGTTGGGTCGGTGAATCTGTAATGCATAACATTGTTCACGATGCGCTGATTAACTTTAATTTATCTGAGGTTTACATTACTTCTATATCTACGTTTATTGCATTTCTATTTATTACGGTAATGCACATCGTATTTGGAGAATTGGCACCAAAGTCGGTAGCGATACAAAGACCTGTGGCTACAACATTATTCATTGCTGTTCCCCTTCAGGCATTCTATTGGCTATTCAGACCTTTTATATGGGTTTTAAACGGCTTGGCTAATATAATCCTTAAGATGTTTGGTATTTCCAACGTAGGTGGACATGAATCAGTACACAGTACAGAAGAGTTGTATTATTTATTGGATCAGGGTAAAGAAAGTGGCGCGCTGGATACCAATGAACACGAACTGATTAAAAACGTTTTTGATTTTAATGAGCGAGTTGTTAAAAATATCATGGTTCCAAGAACCAAAATTTCTGGAATTGAATTGTCTACACCTAAACAGGAAGTTGTAGAAACAATAATTGGCGAAGGATATTCAAGGATGCCTGTTTATGATGACATCATTGATAAGATTATCGGGATTGTACACGCTAAAGATATTCTCCCATTATTGGCGGGTAATAAAGAATGGTCTTTAAGTGATATTATCAGGAAGCCATATTTTGTACCTGAAACAAAGAAAATAAATGATCTGCTAAGTGAACTTCAACAGAAGCGCATTCAAATTGCTATTGTCATTGACGAATTCGGCGGTACAGCCGGAATGGTAACGCTGGAAGATATCGTAGAGGAGATTGTTGGTGAGATACAGGACGAGTATGATGAGGAAAAACCAACTGTTGAAAAAATATCTGATACAGAATTTATCATTAATGCTTATGCAACTGTTTATGATGTAAATGAGCATTTACCTCATGATCTGCCCGAAGATGAGGATTTTGATACAGTAGGAGGGCTTGTGTCTCATGCATTTGGAAAGATCCCTGAAGTAGGTGATAGCGAAGAGTGTTATGGGTATTTATTTACGATCTTAAAGAAAACAGAACAGAATATAGAAACCATAAAACTGGAGCTCGTGATTAGCAAGAGTGATATGGTCGACAACCATTAATCTACTTTGTAATGCATGTTTTTTATACACCAGACATCATTTCTGATGATTATGTCTTAAATGAGGATGAAAGCAGGCATTGCATAAAGGTTTTAAGATTAAATATTGGTGCAGAAGTTTACCTTATTGATGGCGTTGGAGGACTTTACAAGGCTGCAATTGTAGGCCAGACAAAGAGAAACGTTGAACTAAAAGTTCTGGAAGCAACCCATAACTACAACAAGCGGAATCATCGGCTGCATATTGCTATTGCACCAACTAAAAACATAGATCGATTAGAATGGTTTCTGGAAAAAGCGACTGAAATAGGGATAGAAGAGATCACGCCAATAATTTGTGATCGTTCTGAGCGTCGTGTAGTTAAAGAAGACCGGTTGGTTAAGGTCGTTACTTCTGCTGTGAAGCAATCCCTTCAGGCCTATCATCCTATAGTTAATCCTCAGATAAACTTTTCCGATTTCTTAAAAATAGAAAATACCACTAATAGGATGATAGCGCATTGCATTGATGAGTCTTCCAGGCAGTACATCAGTCAAATTGCTGAACCTCACCAGCATTATACTATCCTGATCGGACCAGAAGGTGATTTTACACCGATGGAAATTGATTTGGCTTTGCAGAATGGCTATAAACCCTTAACTTTAGGTAATACACGGCTGAGAACAGAAACCGCTGCTTTAGCGGCCTGTTTTGAGGTGAATTATTTAAATCGATGAAGTTTAAACCCCTTTTTTTCGCCGGAATAATTTTGATATGCTCAAGCTTTTATTCCCCTACTTATAAATTAGCAAAACTAAAATATAATGGTGGTGGCGATTGGTATGCCAATAGAACCGCACTTCCCAACCTTATCGACTTTTGTAACAAGAACCTGCAAACAAACTTTGCCCCTGGGGAGGCAATTGTCGAAGTTGGAAGTGCCGAATTGTTCAATTACCCATTCGTATACCTTACGGGACATGGAAATGTCGTTTTTAGCAGTGCTGAAGCCAGTAACCTCCGTAAATACTTAATCGGTGGCGGCTTCTTACACATTGATGATAACTACGGACTGGATAAGTTTATCCGTAAAGAAATGAAGAAAGTATTCCCTGAATTAACATTCACAGAATTACCAGCCAATCATCAGATATACAATCAAAAATTTAAGTTTCCCAATGGCCTGCCCAAGATCCATGAACACGACAATAAAAGACCTCAGGGTTTTGCATTAATCTGGGAAGGACGCATCGTTTGTTATTACACTTATGAATGCGATTTGGGGAATGGATGGGAGGATTATGGAACTTACCCTGGAGATACTCAGGATAAGCGCTCCAGCGCGCTTAAAATGGGCGCAAATTTAATTCAATACGCATTAACACAATAGTTATGAAGGTAAAAGTCAACGAACACTACAATTTCAATGTCGAAATAAACAATAATTCAATGAGTGTTAATGGTTTGGAAGTAACTTTAGATTCAAGAAGTTTGGGGAATAACCATACTCACGTGATCTACAATAATAAATCCTACAACATAGAGGTCGTCTCCGAAAGTAAAGCTGATAAAACAAGTGTCATCAAGGTAAATGGAACTACCTATACCATCGCAATGGAAGATCAATATGATCAGTTACTTAAGCAATTGGGCATGGATAGTGCTTTGGCCAATAAGGTTAGTGAAATTAAAGCCCCTATGCCAGGCCTGGTTTTGAGTGTTTTGGTTACTGAGGGTCAAGAGGTGAGCAAAGGAGATAGCTTACTGGTGCTGGAGGCCATGAAAATGGAAAATGTTATTAAATCTCCAGCTTCGGGAATGATTAAGAAGATCCTCATCAATAAGGCAGACAAGGTAGAGAAAAATGAAATATTGATACAATTTCAATAAACAAAAACGGGGGCCACATGACCCCCGTTTTTGTTATATCAAAATAAAAATATGTTTATCTCTTGCCAGCTTTAAAGGCCTTTTGTGGTTTAGTCTTGAATTGCGGTTTCCCCATAGATCTAATTTCAGAGGCACCAAGCATTGTCATTGCACACCTGAAGCCAATGTCGGCTGTTGATTCATCCTGTTGAAGGAATCTTCTGGTTGCAGGATTTAACCACATGGCCTGGTCATCCCATGATCCACCCTTATATACCCTGGATTTATCCGTAATAAGTGTAATTTCACCATACAGGTCATTTGCCTTGTCACGGTACCCTCTTTGATCGGCGTAAGTATTCACAGAATCTGCAGGTTTACTCGCAGCGGCTTGTTTTTCCGCCCATGTTTGTTTTCTTGCCGATACAGCTGCAGTCATCACAGGACGGTTGTGTTTGTCTATTTCTATCCTTCCGGTACTGGGATCGGCTATTTTTTTATCCTCATAAAAGTTTCCTCTGTAAGGGTTAAACGCATCGGCAGCTTCAAAAGTTTTGGAGCGATAAACATCCGCAACCCATTCATTTACATTTCCAGCCATATTGTACAAGCCGAAATCATTTGGCGTGTAAGATCTTACCGGAACGGTTAGCCCGCCTTTGTCATTTAAAGAACCTCCAACACCCATATAGTCACCTTTTGTTCTTTTGAAGTTGGCTAATATCAAACCACGGGTTTTTTTCTTTGCAGAGCTTAACCCCAGCCCATTCCATGGATAAATTTTGTTTTCATGAATGTTTTCGTACTCCGTATTGCCAATTAATCCAAGTGCAGCATATTCCCATTCGGCTTCAGTTGGCAGGCGATACGGTTGTTTTAAAATCCCGTCTTCCAGTCTTACCGTTCTGGTTGCACCTTTCCCATTCGCGCCGGCATCGGCAGCTTTAGCACTGGTAGGGCTTAGATCTTTCATCGCCTTTTTACCTTTATCATTATGCTGACCACTTAGGTAGGTTTCCGTATTAAAAGGTGCTGTCGGTCTTTCGCTTGCCTCGGCAACACCGCTTCTGGTATCCCCGTTTATGTCTTTAAAGCTCGTCATATAACCCTGATCCCTGAGGAGCAATTCGTTCACCCGATCAGTTCTCCAGTCACAATACCTTGACGCCTGTTCCCAGGTAACCCCAACTACAGGATAATCCTGGTAGGCAGGGTGCCTTAAATAATTGTCCACATAAGGTTCATTGTATGATAACGGTCTTCGCCAAACCAAGGTATCGGGTATTTCGTTATAATAATATTCGTAATCAGTTGGATAATTGGTTCTTATCCAATTTAGGTATTCCAGCCAGTTCGTGTTCGAAACTTCCGTTTCATCCATATAAAAAGAAGAAACAGTAGTTTCTCTTTTATGGTTGTAATCGCTTAGTTCTTGTCCTGCAACATTTATTGCGCTACCACTCATTACAAAAACACCACCTTCAATTTCGACCAGGCCGGGACCGGGTCCTCTTTTGAATTTATTGTTGACCTGAAATCCTCCATATTCCTTTTTATTATAGGCTAATCCTGTCTTGTCCGAAGTTCCTGATTTAGATTTACAGGAGACAAGGGAGGCTACAAGTGCGAGATATGCAAGCGAGTATAGGTATGATTTTTTCATTGGATTGCGCAAATAGTTACTCTAAAGGTTAAAACTACACAAAAAAAGGTGTTCGCTCCAAAAAAACTTTTTTTATAAAATTGAAACAAATTATCTCCGAACAGAGTTTTCAGGTAGGATATTATTCAAATGCTTTGTAAACCGGGGGAATACTTTGAAATTTAGAAGCACTATGTTAACTTGCGTGCAATAGTATTAATTATACGGGACGCATGAATTTAAAGTACGCTGTAAAAACTGCATTAAGCATTTTTTCGCTGGTAACAGTTGCTACAGGACTGTTTGCCCAGGAAGTACAGCCAGGTACACAAACAAATGGAAGTGTTCCAAATAATATCATTACAGCGGTCCCTTTTTTGTTGATTACTCCTGATGCCCGGATCGGAGGCATGGGAGATGCTGGAGTGGCAATTGCTCCGGATGCAAACTCAATGAGTATAAACCCTTCTAAACTTGCTTTTTTAGATAAACCATATGGATTTTCCGCTTCTTATAGTCCTTGGTTAAAAAGCCTGGTTCCTGATATTAATCTGGCCTATTTAAGTGGGTTTTATAAACTTGATGACCAGAGTGCCCTGGGGAGCTCTTTAAGGTATTTTTCTTTGGGTGAAATACAGTTCGTAGACATTAACCAGCAAGATCTTGGGGTTTATAGTCCAAATGAACTAGCATTGGACGTAACCTATGCCAGAAGATTTGGCAGCTCGTTTTCACTAGGTACCTCATTGAGATACATTTATTCCAATTTGTTGTCAGGTCAGTTTGCAGCAGGACAGCAAACGCAGGCTGGCTCAGCAATTGCAGTTGATGTTTCTGCATATTACAAAAAACCGACTATTTTCCTGGGTAAAGATGCGATCCTCTCCGCCGGAATTAACATCTCAAATATTGGAACAAAAATCAGCTATGTACAGGGTGGGGAAAAGAACTTTCTGCCCACAAACTTTAAAATAGGAGGAGCCTCAACCTTTTTAATCGACGATTACAATCAGTTTACTTTTGCGCTTGATTTTAACAAGCTTCTGGTGCCAACTCAACCAATATATGATGAAAATGGAAGGATCTTAGCGGGAAAGGATCCTGATCGCTCGGTACCATCTGGAATATTTGGTTCATTTAGCGACGCTCCGGGAGGATTTTCAGAAGAACTAAGGGAAGTTAATATCGCTGCAGGCGTGGAGTATTGGTACAACCAGCAGTTTGCGCTAAGAGCCGGGTATTTTTATGAAAACCCGCAAAAGGGTGATAGAAGATATTTTACACTTGGTGCCGGATTAAAATACAATGTCTTCAATATCGATTTTGCGTATCTGGCGGCCAATGCACAAAAGAGTCCATTGGCAAATACATTACGCTTTACATTGCTTTTCAATTTTGGCGATGCCAAATAACAGTATATAACAACATAATTTGACAAATGAAAATTAAAGTAGGGTTTGGGTTCGATGTGCATCAGTTAAAGGATAATCACCCATTTGTAGTAGGCGGAGTTCATCTGGAACATCATAAAGGAGCTTTTGGCCATTCCGATGCAGATGTTTTGCTCCATGCAATTTGCGACGCCTTGTTAGGCGCTGCGAATTTAAGAGACATTGGCTTTCATTTTAAGAATACCGACCCTCAGTGGAAGGGAATAAGCAGTCTGATCCTCCTAAAGGAAAGTGTAAAGCTTCTTAAAGACAAGGGATGGCAGATTGGCAATATCGATGCAATGCTTTGCCTGGAAGCGCCAAAAATTAATCCCCATATTCCCCAGATGCAAAAGAATATAGCGGAAGCAATTGGAATGTCTATTGATGATATTTCTATAAAAGCGACCACCAATGAGCAAATGGGCTTTATAGGCAGGGAGGAGGGCGTTGTGGCCTACGCGGTATGCCTTATCGAGAAATAGAAAAACCGGAGGGCTGTAAAGCTTTCCGGGTTCCTAAAAATCAAAAAAGTAGCTATTATTCGTCAAGGTATCCAAATTTACCCTGGTTGTAATCATTTATCGCTTGCTGTATCTCTTCTGGCTTGTTCATTAAGAAAGGTCCGTACTGAGCAATCGGTTCATTTATCGGCTCGCCGCTTAATATCAGGATAATGCAGTTTTCTAAAGCCTCAGCTGTTATTATCGAACCGTCATTTTTGAAATGAACAAACTGATCAGTTTTGGCAATTTCAGTATCATTAATTTTTACACGACCTTCTATAACTACAAAACCAGTATTGTGTCCGGCAGGAAAATTAAAAAATGCTTTGCCTCCTTCATTTAGTCGGGCATTGAATAAATTAAGTGGGGTAAAGGTGGTTGCAGACCCTCTGGTCCCGTTATAGTCACCTGCAATTACCTCAATTTCACCAGCTCCATTCTCCAGATTGTATTTTGCCATCTCGCTATGCTTTACATCCTGATACCTTGGTGAGGTCATTTTATCTTTTGCAGGTAAATTCACCCACAACTGAACCATTTGAAAGGCTCCGCCTTTTTTACTGAACTGCTCTTCATGATATTCTTTATGTAATATCCCACTTCCAGCGGTCATCCATTGCACATCACCGGGATAAATTACACCGCTGTTGCCTGCGCTGTCATGATGTGCAACTGCGCCATGGTACGCGATGGTTACCGTCTCAAACCCCCGATGGGGATGAACACCTACACCTCTGGGCTCATTACGTGCTGAGAATTCTATCCTGGCGTTATAATCCAGCAGAAAGAATGGACTCATTTTAATTTTATAACCTTTCGGAAAAAAATTGTGCACCCTAAAGCCATCGCCAACCATATGAGGTGCCGGCGCATTTAAAATGGCCGACACCGTTTTAGTTTTTGCTTCCATTTTTCTCTTTAATTTTTTATGGATGCTTGGTTTTAATTGTTTAGGCTTGTTTTACAAACTGTAATTCACCTGCTATTTTTACTGCCTCACTAACCATAACACCACCAGTTTCTAATGCCGCATTCCATGTTAGGCCAAAATCAGTTCTGTTTATTTTGCCGCTTAGCGTAAAACCAGCTTTTGTATTGCCCCATTGATCAGTTGCGATACCACCAAATTCAGCATTCAATTCTACCGGTTTGGTAACGCCTTTAACTGTCAGATTTCCATTTAAAATGTAATCATCACCGTCTTTTGTTAATGAGGTAGATTCAAAAGTGATTTTAGGGAAATTTTCTGCATCAAAAAAATCAGCACTTTTTAAGTGATTGTCTCTGTCAGCGTTTCCGGTATTGATAGAGGAGGTTTCGCCTTCAAAAGTAACCTTTCCGTTTTCGAAATCGTCACCTTCTGAAGTTAATGTCGCGCTGATCAGGTGCAAACTACCGGTTACAGTAGTAATCATTAAGTGTTTAACTTTAAATTGTAATTCGCTGTGGGTCGGGTCTAAAACCCATTGTGTAGTTGCCATAATATTGTTTTTTTTAAGTTGTTCTTTAATTACAACACAAAATTACAAACAGATGTTTGGCCTCACATTGACCTATGATAAGAAAACACTAAGGTTTAAAATGCTTATGCGCCAGGTCTTTACGGACCCTGCTTAATGATTCAGGTGTAATGCCTAAATAAGAGGCAATCATCCACTGCGGCACCCTCAATGTAAGATTTGGATATAATTTTATAAAATTCAGATAGCGTTCTTCGGCTGTAGCACTTAAAAGCATATTGATCCTTTTCTGCATAAACCGGATGGAATTATTGAGCATGGTGCTATTCAGGTCACTCATGCAGGGAACATGCTTTGCAGCATCATTCATAAAATCCTTGTTTACTGCAATAGCTGTTGTAGGCTCAATGGCATCAATAAAAAACTCTGATGCTTCATTGAACATCCCGTTACGTTCCGAAAGCCACCATTGTTCGGGGGCAAACTGAATGATATGCGTCTTCCCCTTACTATCTATTGAATAACTGCGTAACAGACCACTTAAAACAAAAAAGCCATGAGATAAAACTTCGCCCTTCATCAGGATCATCTCGTTTTTATCGAAGGTTTTTACTTTAAGTTTGTCAGAAATGAGGCCAAACTGCTCATCAGTTATCGCTACTTTGTTTTTTAAATAAGTTTTAAATGGCTCAAGTAAGGCTGTCATAGATAAAATCTATTTCTTGTCTATTTTAACATTGGAAAAATCTACGCCACACTTGCAGTTGGAACCACAGCCACCATTTTTAGGTGCTATTGAGCGATAAACGATGCGGCCAACATAAAATAATGCCCCCGCAAACAGTATAATTACCAGAATAGTCTGAATATCCATATCCCAAAATTAGTTAATGCCTGCTTCTCGCAGGTCTGTTAATTGTAAATTTACTTTTCCATAAGGCCAATCGTGCCGCCAACCCAATCAAAGTCTTTATTGTATCTCACGCCAATCATCTTTCCTCTGCTTAAGCGTGCCAAATTAATGCACAACTGGGGCTCCTGGCCATCCGCCCATAAATACATCAATCTGATTTCCAGTTTTACCCCACCATCCGGCGATTGCACAATGGGCTCATAAACAACTTTTCGCTGAAGTATCCAATTCTTCGGGTCTTTAATTTCAGCGATGTCCGCTTTTGTTACATCAATAATCACACCCATGCCTGCAAAAGAAAACAAGGGTTTTAAAACATAGTTTTCGAGATCTGAAGGGATTTCAGTTAACGTATCTAGGAAATGAGTTTCTGGTACAAATTCGCTTTTCAAAAAGGGCATGGTATATTTACTGATCCTGTAAAACCAGTTTGGGTGTGTGATCCATTCCACATCAATTTCTGATCGGGGATCAAAGCATTGCTCAAAAAGAGCTGTTTTATCTTCAACTTCATCAAAAATCAGTCGGTTGTAAATCCTTTTTAACCGTATTTTTTTTCCTTCCTCTTTATAGAATAGCGCATTCCCTTCTTTAAAGATATCTGTCAGGCTCAAAATTTTTATACCTAAATATTTTTGGGTAATTAAAAAATCAATTGCTGTTTTTTGATTCGGCGCATCAATATCCATTAGTGCTACCTCCTGAGGTGCGTAATCGCCAATAATTACCCTTTTAAGTAGGCTAACGTATTTCTGCTCATCAAATCCATTAAAAAACGGGGTTAAAGCCGCAGGCAATTCATACGACTCCTTATAAACCCTCCCCAGCTCAGGCTGAAATCCATATAAGGAGGGGAAACCCTGCATTTCAATTAGCTTTGGTGTCAAAAGACCATTTGCATCCTTGCATATCCCAAAATCGAAAGTTAAAAAATGCGGGTGTTCATTTTCATTTGGAACATTCCAATTTGAGGGAATAGCATCTTTAGTAAGTGCCTTAAAATCAGGCTGCTTTATGAGTTTTATGATTTCTTCCCCTGCATCAATTAGTTTCTTCTGCAGATCTGAAGGAATAAACACAGGAGTTTCGGCAACTCTAAAAGGGATGCTTGTTAATCCGGATTCCAGAATTTTTAAAAAGCTTTTGTACTTCTGTTCCGTGAAGGAACTGTTAAACTGGCCCCTGTATTTGCTAATCATAGTTACGCTTCCTGTAAGGCATTTAATGCCTCAGTTAAAAAATTAGGCAGAATAACACTCTGCGTGAGTTTAATTCTATCAGGATTGTCAAGACTTGACAACATGTCTTCATATTTTTCCTGCCCGTAACTCTCGGTAATTGCTTTCTTCTTATCATCCTGTAACAGATACATTTTCATCCCAACAGGATCTGCCTCCGGATGAAACTGTGTTCCGATTATTTCGTTGGTAAAACGAACCGACATTACACAGCGTTCCAAATCAACATGCGGCCTTTCTTTTTCCAAAGCCAATACCTTGGCCTGCGAGTTGGAAAATAGTACATCATCAGGATTTATAACCTGCCAGTCACGACTGTCAACAGCATATAATGGATTAGGTAAGCCACTAAAAATTAAATCATTTTCCCCTTCTTCTGTTAAAAACACAGGAAAAATGCCAAAAGCGGTTGATTTTCGTCTGATCACTTCTCCAACATGATACTTTCTGCAAGCCATTTGAAAAGAGTGACAGATTAAAAAAACGTGTTTTTTCTGTTGGCTGATCTGATTATGGGTTTCTATTTTACCTAGCAGGTTAAAAAAGTCACTTTCCCATTTTTCCCCCACACCATCAAAGGGACTTCCCGGGCCCCCGCTTGAAATATAGATATCATAATGCTCATCAGGGATTTCTCCCCGCTGTCTTAAGTCAAAAATATCATACCCCAGATCTATATCATTCTCCATGCGATAGCGCAACAAGATTTCCTGTATCCCACGCATCCCCTGGTTGGTTACGCCATTATTCATGTCAATTACGGCAACCCTAATCTTATTTCTATCTATTATGCTCACTGCTTAGCCCCAATTAATGTTTGAGTAGTAATGTAGTCTACTACGGCCTCAAAGTTACCATTTTGTTCGTAAACAGCCAATTGCCTATCGGCCCCGGTTCCATTCTCAAGAATTTTAAGCACATAATTGATCTCATTTCTGCAGCCCAGATCATCTACCACATCGTCAATAAAATCCAGTAATTCCAATATCAGATTTCGGCAGTTTACTTCCATCTCCTTACCAAAATCAATTAGATTCCCGTCAATGCCGTAACGGGCAGCCCTCCATTTATTTTCATTTATCAGTGCTCTGGAATAGCTGATAAATTTCATATTCTGCAGGCGTAGTTTATACAACTTGGCACAAAGGGCCTGAAATAATGCTACAAAAGCCATGGTTTCATCAATCAACATTGGACAATCGCAAATCCTGAACTCTATGGTTTCAAAGAAAGGGTGTACCCTGATGTCCCACCATATTTTTTTGGCGTTGTCAATGCTATTGGTCTTAATGAGCAGCTTAACATAGTTGTCGTAATCTTCAATGCTATTGAAAATATCAGGAATGCCCGTCCTGGGGAACTTATCAAACACCTTAGTTCTAAAAGATTTGTATCCCGTGTTCCTGCTTTCCCAGAATGGGGAATTGGTAGATAGGGCAAATACATGCGGTAAAAAATAGCGCACCTGATTTGCAATATGAATAGCAAGCTCCCTGGATTGGAAACCTACATGTACATGTAAGCCAAAAATCAGATTGGATCTTGCAGCCTCCTGCAACTCATTTACGATTTCACTATAACGTGGATGCTCAGTGATCAGCTGTTTTTCCCAATGGGAAAAAGGATGTGTACCTGCCGCACCAATTCTTAACCCTTGCTCCCCTGCCAGCTGCGAAACGGTATACCTTAATTGCGAGATTTCGGCTCGTGCCTGCTCCGTGTTTTTACAAATTCCTGTTCCTACTTCTACAACAGCCTGATGCATTTCAGCTTTAACCTGATCTTTATGTATTTTTTGAGCCGCTTCAACTATTTTTTGATCATGGGAGGTAAGTTCACGGGTTACCGGATCAACCACCATGTATTCTTCTTCTACACCAAGCGTAAATTCATTCATCATAATTCATTCCCTCCTGTTTATCCCTGATTATTTTTTTGTAGCGGGGGCTTTTTTAGGTTTGGCTTTACCCACTAATGGTAACCCTGCTGCCGAGGCTTTAACATACGCTCCCCATGTTAAATTGTCTTGCCCGTCGATTTGAGCCTTTGCTCTTTCTATTGCATACTGTGCCGAGGTTTCAACAACCCAATCAAAATTCTCCTGGCCAACACTGGTTACCTCAGCGTCAGGTGCCGGATTACAGAAATCAATGGCATAGGGTATTCCACCACGTACAGCAAATTCTACGGTGTTAAAGTCATAACCCAAAAACTGATTCAGTTTTATCACATAGTCATGAATGGTTTTTAATAATTTCTCACTTGAAGGAGGTGTGTTTACCTGGTAGCGCAAGTGAAAAGGATTACGCGGTTCATATTGCATTATCCGAACATATTTGCCACCGATACAATAGCACCTAAAATATTCTTCAAAAACGATTTCTTCCTGAAGCATCATCACTGTCTTTTTTGTCTGACTATGCTTATCAAAAAAATCTTCAATATCATGTAGCTTGTAAACTTCTTTCCACCCTCCGCCATCAAAAGGTTTCATATATGCGGGGAAACCTGTGTATTCAAAAATAGCCTCCCAATCCAAGGGAAATGCCAGATTGCTGAACGATTCGTCAGAGGTGTCATCAGGTTGTTCGTAAGAAGGTATCAAAGCCGTTTTAGGGACAGGAACTCCAATTTTTACGGCTAATGCGTTATTAAAAAACTTTTCGTCGGCACTCCACCAAAAGGGATTGTTTATTACCGCGGTTCCTGTAATCGCCGCGTTTTTTAGCGCAGAACGATAAAAAGGAACATCCTGAGATATCCTGTCGATAATCACAGCATAGTCCAATGCTTTAGCCTGAAATATTTTATCAATATTCACAAATTCGGCTTTAATGTCCTTTCCTGCAATCTCGTTTACGCGCTTTACAAAAGCCTCGGGGAAAGATCTTTCTTTGCCGAACAGTATTCCGATTTTTTTCATGGTATATATTTTTAGATGTTTTTAGTTAAATGATAATTGTGATAGGTATTCTGGTAGCATCTTTCGCCATATAGGCCAGTCATGATCTGCATTTTGCCTTACATCCAGCCAATGATTAATTCCTTTATTGGTTAATATCTGCGACAATCTTTCATTATCGGCCTTGCAGATATCTCTTTCTGCAGTACCCAGTATTATTTTCATGTTCCACAGTTCCGGATTATTGTCATTCGGTAAAAAGTCTACCGGATTATTAAAGTAAACGTCATCTTTATAAAATCCGTCCAATTGTGCGCTAATATCAAAAGCTCCACTCAAGCTAAACATATGACTGACGAGCCAAGGATGCCTGAAGGCAAAATTTGCTGCATGATATCCTCCAAAACTACAGCCCGCAGTGATGATTTTGGAATGCCCTGTTTCCTGACGGGCCATTGTCGAAACCTCTTCCAATAAAAATTTTTCGTAACAAATATGATTTTTTACCCTTTCGGCCGGATGGATGCCCTTGTTGTACCAGCTCAAGCCATCAATGCTGTCAACACAGTAAACCTTAACTTTCCCTTCATCTATAAACCACTGAATAGATTCGATCATTTTGAAGTCCTTATTTTCAAAATACCTCCCCATACTGGTAGGAAAAAGAAGGATCGGATAGCCGCTGTGCCCAAAAGCGAGCAATTCAAAATCGGCACTTAAGTTATTGCTGTGCCACTTTTTATATTCCTCTTTCATCCGCGTAAAATTTAGATGCTTTAAGATAAGAAATAAAGAATGTTAAAAGCAAGCAACCTGCTTATTTCTTACACTAAATATCATTTATTGTTCCCCCGCAACATCTAGGACACTGCCAAAGAAGAAAAATATTGTAGCTTTAGCAGATCTTTTGGAGGTGCTTTGTGTAGAGCAAGTAATAATAGCAATAAATTGCCTTCATCATTTTATAACGGTATTGTTAATTGGATACTTGGAATGTCGATGGTTCTAATGGTAAATATCTCTTTCAGCTCTTAGTGTCTAATCCTTAAGGATCAATATAGCTAAAAGAACATTTGAAACATACTTGTAGGGATTTGTTTTAAACAACAGTTCAAGGGGGCATCGGTGACATTGGTCAATTTAAAGAACGCTCCATTTTGGAATTATGGGGACACACCCCTACTAATAAAAGAAAATCAAATCGTAAACCTTGTGCACACTAGCGATACAACACATGCGCCGACAAAAGAAAAATAAATTCAGGAAACAGCATAAAAGGCCCCTTATATCAAAGTGAGATCCAGAAGCATTACCAAAGAAGCTTTACAGGGTATTTAGGGAAATTTTGGTCTTTTCCGATAATTGTCAACCCTTCAACGATAGCTTGAGAGATGATGATTCTATCAAAGGGGTCCCGATGATGAAATTCCAAACCAATCAAGCCAGCGGAATGTTCAAAAGTTAGGGGAAGAAATTCAAAGCCATTTTTTATTGTCTGTAGCTGTAACTCTTCATAAGAAATTCCTAATTCCAGCTTTCCAAGACTTATCTTAATGGCAATTTCCCAAAATGAAACAATACTGACATAGTTCAATTGCCTATTGTCTTCAACAGCCTTTCTTGCTTTGGCCGATAAGTCATCACTTCCATTCAAAAACCAAAGAAAAGTATGCGTATCCAGCAGATATGCCATTACATATACTCCTTAAAGTCTTCTAAAGGGGCATCAAAATCCTTAGACAACGTGATCTTACCTTTTAGACTTCCAAATTTAGCAACACCAGCCTTATGATCTTTTTTCTTCGCCTTTTCCATCAAAAAATCGATAAAGTCATTTGCCTCCGATTTAAGATCAGGTGGAAGTGTTTCTAGTTTTGCATAAAGAGTCAAGCTGGTCATACCTTAATTATTTCAGTTAAACACAAATTTAATGAATATTTCTACAATAACCATGCTGAAAAACACACCTTACATTTTTACATTTTTTGACGCAGCGAAAGCCCTTCATATTATGCTAAATGTCTGTTTGATATAAAATTACACACCAATTATTTTAATTTTTAATAAGAGTATTACTTTTGCAGTGCATTTGAGAGAAGGGAAATTGCTGAATTATGTATACTACACTAACACTTCCGGAAGTTATTAAAACTGAAAAAACCATACCATCTAAACATCTTAAAAGAGGAGTAGAGCTTGAAATCTTTGTTCCAGACAACCTTTTGGGGAATGAACAATTAAATCTGCTGTTGTTAAACGATGGTCAGGATACAGAAGAATTAGCGTTGCAACACACACTTGCTGCCCTTTATGGCCAAAACAAAATAGAACCCCTGGTCGTGGTGGCTATAAAAGCTTCAAAAGATCGTTTACAAGAATACGGAGTTGCTGGTGTACCTGATTTTCAGGATAGGGGAAGCAAAGCGCAGGCTTATACAGATTTCATTATTAAAGAGCTTATTCCTTTCATACAAACCACAGTTGAGTTTCCGATAAATGGGAAGCGTGCTTTTGGGGGATTCTCGCTTGGCGGATTAACCGCGTTTGATATTGCCTGGAACAATGATAACTACTTTGATGCTGTCGGTGTTTTTTCAGGATCATTCTGGTGGCGTAAAAAAGACCTTAAAGATGGTTATACAGATAGCGATCGTATTTTGCATCAGCGAATTATTGATACGGAGGTCAAACCGGAATTAAAGTTCTGGCTGATGACAGGTACTGAAGATGAGCTTGC